>Ga0182006_1000153_pt1 | contig 73985 bp, 59 predicted proteins | sample Sormic07211104_1_FD_123022 | JGI IMG/M metagenome (GOLD analysis project Ga0182006, IMG submission 123022) | Rhizosphere microbial communities from Sorghum bicolor, Mead, Nebraska, USA - 072115-104_1 MetaG | ecosystem: Host-associated > Plants > Roots > Rhizosphere | place: USA: Nebraska...
ACAATCTACCAACGGGCATTTTTTTTCTACCAACGGCCCAATAGGCAAATTTTATCGACAAACGCCAAAAATGTCTGTTGATCTAGAATCTTGAACACTTGGTATAATAGATTTTAGCAGGTTGTTTTTCTTGAGTTTCTTTGAATCATCAAAACGAAAACAAAATGAAAACATCATCAGCAATCAACTTAAACAATCAAACAGTAATGGCTGATGATAACTTCACAGCCTCTCAAATAAAACTATCGATCATGAAAAAGTTAGCAAACACATCACCATTTTTACTTTTATTATTACCTGTATTTATGATGATTATTTTAACACTTACGGTTAGCACCAGTCAGAATGATGCAGAAATAGTTGTAAAACCTACAAAAACATCTGGTTCCGTTGTAAAACAAGTAACTGCCATTTTCAAATAGAAACAATGGGTAATTACGCTATCGAAACAGTAGGTTTAAACTTTAACTTCGGCAACCAGATTATAGTAAAAGATCTCTCACTACAAGTACCCAAAGGTAGTATTTATGGCTTCTTAGGCCCAAACGGGGCTGGAAAAACAACCACCATAAAAATCTTGCTTAACCTGCTCAAATCGCCTTCTGATCAGGTTTTTATCTTCGGTAAAGAAATAAACAGCAATCGCATTGCTACCCTTAAACGCATTGGCGCTTTAGTAGAACAGCCAGCCATTTATGGGCATTTAACAGGAAAAGAAAACCTTATTAACCGCTGTATTCTGTTAGGCATAAAAAAAGCCAAAGCTGATGAAATGCTGTTGCTAGTAGGTTTGGCAGATGCAGCAAATAAAAAAGCCAGTAAATATTCATTAGGCATGAAACAACGGCTGGGCATCGCGCAGGCACTAATTTCAGATCCCGAATTACTCCTGTTGGATGAGCCTACAAATGGTTTAGATCCAAATGGCATTATTGAGGTCCGGAACCTCATGATCGATTTAGCCACAAAACACCAAAAAACAATATTGGTTTCAAGCCACTTATTGGCAGAAATAGAAAGAACAGCCACCCATGTTGGCATCATAAACAAAGGTCAATTATTATTTCAGGGTACAATTAACGAACTTCATTTACTAAGCAAACCAATGCTCGAAATCGAAGTCGACAATATCGAAAATGCAAGTTCCCTTTTAACCAAGTCGGGTTATGAAATTGCGACAAAAACCGATAAGGTAATTACCATACCCTATACTTCCCCACAAAAAAGTGGAGAACTAAATACATTCCTTATCCAAAACGGTTTCACGGTAAGCAGTCTTTATCAACAACGAAAAGATCTCGAAAATTTATTCCTTGATATTACCAAAACAAACTAACATGCACGCTCTTTATATTTCTTTAGTATCAGAATTTTACAAATCCAGAAAAACCTTAGCCTTCTGGGCAGCTATATTATTACCAGTTATTATATGCGGATTAATCAGTTTTGGTTTTTATTCTGACGCCGAGAAAATCATCGGCAACCATTATCCTCCAATAATATTATGGGCACATTACAGCGGTGCAGCACTCGGCGTAATGGGATTTTTGATAATGCCCTTCTATGTTATATTCATGGCCTTTTCGGTCAACAATATCGAACACAAGAACGATACCTGGAAAATGTTATTTGCGCAACCCTTAAATAAATTTTCGATTTATGCTGCAAAATACCTGTATGCGGTCCTGTTAATATTTATCTGCTTATTCTTATTTGCTACACTTACCTATGCCTTTGGCCACTTATTACAGGTATTATTGCCTAAGCTTAATTTTAATCAATACAACCCGCTAAATATCCTGGTTAACTCTTACGGCAAATTATTCTTATCATCTTTAGGCATTTTATCGCTACAGTTTATATTAAGTTTGCTATGGAGCGATTTTCTTAAGCCAATGGGCATAGGCTTTATTGGAACCATTATGGGCATTATTACCGCAAACGTAGGATGGAAATATGCTTACCTGATCCCTTACTCATTACCTGCCTTGTCTTTAAAGATGACCAAGGTAAAAAAAGGAGGCGATCCGCTGGATTTTCCGGTTTTTACGCAGGAAATATGGACAAGCTTGATTTATGCTTTGGTTCTTTTCATTATTGGCTACTTTATCGTAACTAAAAAGAGCATAAAATAATTTCAATCTGTAAATTTCTTGTCCTGTACAATGCGATATGTAAAAATCTCATTGGATAATAATTTGAAGTGGTTTAAAGTGTATTTTAGATCAAAATCAACCACCAAATTATTCATAAAATGATCAAAAAATTTACAATCACAGCATTGGCCTTTGGCCTGTGCTTTTCAGCTTTTGCACAAGACACCCCTGATGCAGCTGTTGTACAAAAAATAAGAAAGGAAGGTTTAGAAAATTCGAAGGCAATGGATATTGCTTTTAATTTAACTGATGTAAGCGGTCCCCGTTTATCAAACTCTCCGGGATTAAAAAAAGCACAGGATTGGGCGGTGAAGCAACTTACCGATTGGGGATTAAAAAATGTACACCTTGAAGCCTGGGGAACTTTCGGTAAAGGCTGGCAGATTGATAAATACTATGCCGCCACCACACTTCCTTACTACCATGCCATCATTGCCTCTCCTAAAGCATGGACACCAGGTACAAATGGCCCAATCAAATCGCAGGTCATTTTAATCAAGGCGGATAGTGTTGCCGATTTAGCAAAATATAAAGGCAAATTAGCCGGAAAAATCATTATGATGGATCAGGGTACCCCGCTAACAAGTGGCGTTAAGCCCGATTTTCTGCGCTATGCCGATACTACCTTGGCACAAATGGCCGCAGCAAAACCACAAACTGCAGGTCCAAGACAACGCCCTACCGGCGGACCAATGGCTGAAAGAATGGCGCAAATGATGAAAATGCGTGAAATCCGTGCGGCAATGAGCGCCATGCTGGTAGAGGAAAAAGTTGGTTTAATTTTAACTTATGCCCGTGGAGGACAGGGAACTTTTTTTACCAGCAACGGTGCTTCTTATGCTTTAGATGCAAAACCAGTATCGCCTGAACTTGAAGTTGCAGCAGAAGATTTCTTGCATATATTGCGTCTTTTACGTGCAGGCAAGCCTGTAGAAATTGAAGCCGATATCAAAACCTCTTTTTATGATCAGGATCCTCAAGGATATAACGTAATTGCCGAAATACCCGGAACCGATAAAAAACTAAAAGATGAAGTGGTAATGATTGGCGGGCACTTCGATTCGTGGCATGCGGCAACGGGCGCTACAGATAATGCAGCAGGTTCTACCGTAATGATGGAAGCCATGCGTATTTTAAAAGCGATAGATTTTAAACCGAAGCGCACCATCCGTATTGCACTTTGGAGCTCGGAAGAGCAAGGTTTATTTGGATCAAGAGGCTATGTAGCAAAACATTTCGGCGATCCGAAAACAATGGTATTAACGCCAGATCAGAAAAAAATATCAGCTTATTACAACCTTGACAATGGAACAGGGAAAATCCGCGGTGTATATTTACAGGGCAATGCAGCGGCTGGTCCGATTTTCCAAAGCTGGTTAACACCTTTTAACGATCTTGGTGCAACTACCATCACCATCAATAATACAGGTGGTACCGATCACCAGGCATTTGATGCCGTAGGCATACCAGGTTTCCAGTTTATTCAGGATCCTGCCGATTACAATACCCGTACCCACCATAGCAATATGGATACTTATGATAGACTTGTTGAGGATGATTTAAAACAGGCGGCAACCATCATCGCTTCTTTTGTTTACAATACTTCGCAGCGCGAAGCACAGATTCCAAGAAAAGAACTACCTGCCCCACAACCGGCAAGACCCTAAACACAAAATACAACGCATAAACACAAGCCTGCTGATTTGACTTTAGTATCAAATAGCAGGCTTTGCTGTTTAGAATGAGAGGTTATGCGTATTTTAACCCTTATAAGGATAATATTCTTTCTTTAAAGGCCCAAACAATTAATTGATAAGAATTTTTAAGATCGAGCTTTCTTACCATATTTCTTCGGTGCGTATTAACGGTATGCTCGCTGATAAAAAGCATTTCGCCAATTTCTTTACTGTTGTACCCCATCGATAACAGGTGTACAATTTCAACTTCCCTTTCGCTGATCGAACTGTGATTTTCCCGTAGCAGGATATTGTTTATCATTTTTGAAAGAATTAAATGGTTAAATGTTTTCTATATCAATCTTCACATCAAATAGACTTTTTTTGAATAAGTTCAAAATAATTGTTTTTCTGGGGGTAGACGGCATTAATATGTTATAACCGCAAATTATTCAGCTGTTATTGTATACCAAAAGTAGTGGTACCGCGCAATTCGGCGTTAGTGCAAAACGCCTTAAATGAAAGGGTATTTTTACGGTATTTTAATTGCAAATAGCTCTTGCCGAAACCCTTATTATTATCGATTTTTAGAAAAAATCAAACAATAAATTTATGAGTAAAAAATTAAATTCGGAACCTATCGATAAGAAGGTTGCGCAGGCCATGGTTGATGCCTATGCCGTAGAGGCAAGAAAATTTCCAAAATCTTTCACCAAAGCAGTATGGTTTCCGGCAGAACAGATATTAGAAATTGCAAAATCAATGAGCGAAGGAAAATATGATGGGTTAAGGCTTTATTTTGCGCAATATACTGATGTTTTGCCTGAAGGTGTAAAAAGTGGATCTACAGGTAGAAACACCTTATTACTGGTGCCAACTACTCCAGGTGAAAGCAATGATGACGCTCATGAAGATGATCTTGAGGATATCGGAAACCGAGGGCAGGGCTGTCCTGATATGTGCGAAGGAACAGGATTATAAACAATGAGGTACTTCTCTCCTATAATAATAGCAGAGCTAATCTGCTTAATAGCTGCCATTACTATCATATGGAAAGATAAAAATGCCTTCGGAAAAGTAATTACCTGCTATTTAGCCATTGCACTAGTTACTGAAGAGGCCGCTGCTTATATGGCTATTAGAGGCATACACAATTTATGGCTCTTTAATATTTTTATATTTTTTGAAATCAGCACAATATTATATGGCCTTTACCACTGCTTAAAAGAGTATACCAATCCCAAACCTATATTTATTATAGGTGCGGGTATTGTATACCCGATGTATTTTAGCTTTTTCATCAACCATCCCTTTGCTGATTTAAACACGATTACAATTACTGTAATGTCAGTCGTTTTCACACTTTATTGCCTCTATTATTATTACTTGCTATTAAAAGATGAAAACTTTATCGAGATCAAAACGCATCCTCAATTTTGGTGGGTAACAGGCGTTTTATTTTACTACTTTGGTAGCACCATGTCGAACATCTTTGATGGATTGTTTACCGTTAAGATTATAGGTCATGTTACTTTAAGATATTGTATTTATATCGTATTAAACCTTATTTTGTATAGCTTTTGGTTATATTCCTTTATATGCAGAATGAAACAACAAAAATTGCAATCTTAGTCGCTATCTCGACGTTGGTATTCCTGATTGTGCCTGTGTTTTTGATTTTATACATTAGATCGTACAACCGGCACAAAAAGAATCATGTATTAGAAAAACAGAATATGCAGCAAAAATTTGAGTCCGAAATGCTTCAAACCCGCGTTGAAGTACAAGATCAAACGATGCAGAGTATAGCCACAGAATTACATGATAATGTTGGCCAGTTGCTCAGTCTTACCACACTCACCTTAAGCTCTGTAAATTTAAACGATGTGGAAAAGGCCCAGAAGAAAATCGATAATTCATTAACACTTGTTAACAAATCCATTAAAGAATTAAGGGAACTGGCAAAACTATTGCATGGCGAACAACTGGTAGAAAATGGTATTGGCCACGCAATTGATCAGGAAATTAACTGGTTGAATAAAGCCGGTTCTTACGAATTAAAAATCAATAACCAGTTAATAGATCTGCAAATTACATCGCCAAATAAAGATTTAATCATTCTTCGTTTATTGCAGGAAATCATCAATAATATTATAAAACATGCTCAGGCAACTGATATCCAAATCGATTCGCACCTGACAAACAGTATTTTACATTTAAGGGTTGCCGAAAATGGGATTGGTTTTAACCCTGAAGAAACTAAATCAAAAAAATCGGGAATGGGCTTAAATTCTATTTATAAAAGAATTGAGATGATCAATGGAAAATTAATATTAAATTCGACTCCAGGCGAAGGCACTTCCATTTCAATAGAAGTGCCATACCCTTAATTGTATGCAAGACCAAAGTATCTCTATCGCTATTGTTGATGACCACACGCTTTTCCGTTCCGGATTGGCCAGCCTATTGGAAGAATTTGATGAAATAAATGTCATGTTTGAGGCTGTAAACGGATTAGATCTCCAGTCTAAAATTAACAGCCACCAACACGTTCAACTGGTACTAATGGACATTAATATGCCGGTAATGGACGGCTTTGCAGCAACTAAATGGGTTAAAACCAATCATCCGAATGTACATGTGCTGGCATTAAGTATGCTCGAAGATGAAAAGGCGATTATTGGGATGCTTAAAGCCGGTGCCGGAGGCTATATGCTCAAAGAATCAACCCCGTCAGATCTGCTAATAGCAATTAAAGTAATAGTAGATAAAGGTTTCTATGTAAATGAACTGGTATCGGGCAGGCTTTTGGTGGCGCTAAAAGATAGCGATCAAAAACCAGTATTCTCTGCAAGAGAACTTACATTTTTACAATATTGCAGTACCGAACTTACTTATAAGGAAATTGCAGATCTCATGAATGTTAGTCCGCGCACAGTAGACAACTATCGAGAATCACTTTTTGCGAAGCTGAATATTAAATCTCGCACAGGATTAGTGGTATATGGCATCAAAAACAACCTGATTACGATATAGTCCACATCCATAACTAGAATACAATCAGCTGATATATATAAAATTAACAGCTAGATTTAATATTTTTCTTAAAGTAAAACCTTAAAAGGGTGCAAAACGTCATTCTCATTAATTTTTCTAATAATTTATTTAATAAAATTTGGATAACTAACTAATTAGTTTTAACTTTAGTTAAGGCAAAGTAATTTGCTATCATCCTTATTATTATTAACTATTATGGAAATTAAAGATTTAACCAAAGCCGAAGAACAGATTATGCAGGTTTTATGGCAATTGGAAAAAGCATTCGTCAAAGAAGTTATTGATGAGCTACCCCTCCCTAAACCTGCGTACAATACCGTATCAACCATTATTAGAATTTTAGAAACCAAAGGTTTTATTGGTCACGAAGCGTTTGGTAAAGCACATCAGTACCATCCTTTAGTGAGCAGGGAAGAATATAAACGCCACGCAACAGAAAAACTGTTGGGCAATTACTTCGAAAATTCGGTAGAAAGTATGTTCTCTTTCTTCGTTAAAGAAGAGAAACTGGATTTAAGCGATGTTGATGAAATTTTAAAAATGATTAATAAAATTAAACATAAGCCAAAATGAGTTTTGCCCACTACCTATTACAGGTGAACTTATACTTAATTGTTTTTTTCGGTTTTTACAAATTACTGTTAGATAAGGAGACCTACTTCACTTTAAACCGCATTTATTTAGTAGCTGCGGGCGTTTTGTCGCTATCTATACCATTTATCCGTTTAGAATGGCTAACAGAGCAGAAAGCGGCGCAACAGGTTTATACTTCAGTTAACTGGGAAGCCGTATTAGCACAGGCAACGATTGTAACGGAGCGCAATACCGGTTTTAACTGGGGCAATGCATTCGTTTATATCTATTGCGCGGGTATTTTGTTTTTCTTAGGTAGATTGGTGTTTAACCTATTAGCGGTTAAAAAACTTATTTCAATCAGCAAGGCTGGCACGGCTTTCTCTTTTTTTGGCAAAAAAGTAATTGATCGGGAATTGCCACAAATGGATGTGATTGATATTCATGAAGAAGCACATATTAAACAATGGCATACCGTAGATATTTTATTTTTCGAAATTATAGGGATTATTACCTGGTTAAACCCGGTGATTTATCTTTATAAAAAAGCAATTAAAAACATCCACGAGTTTTTAGCTGATGAACTTGCTGCCGAATTTCAGGGTGATAAAGCGGAATATGCCATGTTATTGCTAAGTAAGTCGTTTGGCATTTCGCCAAATGCCTTAACGAATGGCTTTTTAGAAAAATCATTGATCAAAAAAAGAATTTTCATGCTTCATAAAGAGCGGTCTAAAAAGATCGCTATTATGAAGTATGGAATTTTTATCCCCTTATTTGCTCTTCTAATTGTGTTTTCGTCTGCTACTGTCCGCAAAAATGAGAAGTTGTTATCCATTACCGATCAAATCCCTTTAGAGAAGCCGATTGAGATTGTTGAGAACATGGTTACAACACCCGAGAAGATAACCGTAGCACCTAAAATTTCAGTTGATGGCAAAACAGATGCAAACTGGAAAGGATTTTATCAGTTTTTGTTAAGAAATATTAAATACCCAGGCACAGCGAGCAGCGATGAGGTACAAGGTAATGCGCAGATCAAATTTAACCTAAAAGGCGGTAGGGTTACCAATATTACATCGAATGTAGAGTTAGGAGCAGGTTGCGATGAAGAAGTGATGAAAGCAATTTTATCGTATAAAGGATTTAAAACTGTGGCAGATGGCAAATATGCTTTAACAGTAAGTTTTAAAATCCCAGAATCTTCAGAAGCGTTTAAGAATAAATTATTGCCTAAATCGGATGGATATGTAAATCTGAACAAGATTAACATCATATCCTATCTTCCTAAAGCCGCTGAAACAGAAAGCAGCGCTATTAAATCTGAAAATACAGATAAAGTGTATGATTTCGTTTCAATCGAGAAACAACCAGAATTTCCGGGCGGTATAAGCAAGTTTTATAAATACCTGGGTGGCAGCATCAGGTATCCAAAAATGGCACAGGAGAATAATGTGCAAGGTAAAGTTTTTCTCAGCTTTGTTGTTGAAAAAGATGGCTCTTTAACAGATGTCCAGATCACACGGGGTTTAGGAAGTGGTACCGATGAAGAAGCGATGAGGGTTATAAAAGAATCGCCAAAATGGAACCCAGGCATCCAGAATGGCTTGGCTGTAAGGGTAAAATATAACATCAATGTTAATTTCACACTTAATACAGATCCTCCTAAACCACTTAAAACACTGGCACAAACTCCTACAGGCATAAGACTTAGAAACGATATCAATTTTAACGGTCTTATCATATTAGATGGCGTTAAACTTGATGAAAACAGTCAATTAAATGATATAAATCCAAACAACATTGAATCTATCGAAGTTCTAAAAGATCAGGCTGCTGTTAGTCTTTATGGACCGAGGGCGAAAGCTGGTGCAATTCTGATTACAAGTAAAAGTTCAAAAAACAGTGCTTTTAGGCCGCTCGATGCTAAAGAACTTACTATCGACAAAACTTCTAATTTTTTCGACCTTAAAAGAAAATTCTAGCCAAAATGAAAAATATAATCGCCTTTACCCTAATGATGGGTTTTAGTTTAGTTGGTTTTGCTCAAAAGGCAGATAGCTCAAAAACATCTGGATTTAAGCTTAGAGGAACGCCTATAGCTGGCATCGAACCTATGGTAGTAATTGATGGAAACAAACAGTTTGTAAGAGGAACGACCTCATTAAGCGAAATTGATAAGGAAAATATTGAAGCGATTAATATTTTAAAAGATAGTTTGGCTGTTGCGAAATACGGAGCGGATGGATTTGCGGGCGTAATAGAAATTACAACCAAAAATACTACAGGCTCTAACCTTCTTAAGGGCAAACCAATAAAACCTATCGATCTTAATTTAAATGGAAAAGTGTCTGGATTCTACATACTTCCACCATCCAATGGCCAAACACCAGTTAAGAAGCGATATCTACTAAAAAGAGATTTTGATGCCAAGGCAGAGCCGCTTTATGTCGTGGACGGGAAAGAAGTTTCAGAAATAAAAACCCTGAATCAGAATTCTATTGAATCAATAGAAGTGCTTAAAGATTCATCTGCAGTAACTTTACATGGTGATAAGGGCAAAAATGGAGTGGTGATTATTACCACAAAAAAACCAAAAGAAACGCCTAAGAAAAACTAAATAACCAACATTTTAATAAAAAAACAATGAGAAAGCTAATCTTTTTAGCCCTAATGGGCATCGCTATGTGCTTAAATCAAGTAAAAGCACAAGACAATCCAGACAAAGTTTATGATTTTACCTCCCTAGAAAAGACACCCGATTATCCTGGTGGAATTACTAAATTTTATGAATTCATAGGTCGTGAGATTAAGTACCCCGAAGTAGCTAAGAAAAACAGCACACAGGGAAAAGTATTTGCTTCTTTTGTAGTCGAAAAAAATGGCGCTTTAACCGATGTTCAGATCACCAGAAGCCTAACACCAGAAACGGATAAAGAAGCTCTTAGGGTATTGAACAAATCGCCAAGATGGAATCCTGGATTGTTAAATGGAAGACCTGTTCGTGTGAAGTACAACATCAATGTTAATTTCACTATGAAATAGATCCGAAATTGGCAATTGGCTTAAACACACAAAACCCCAGCAAAATTGCCGGGGTTTTATGTTTTCTCTCCTGTCTCGGAAGACTAAATTTAGAAAAATTTTAATGTATATGCAAATATTACAGAATAAAATTTCTAAATACGCAAAATTTTAATATGCAAACATAAGATTATTGCAACTTTCGCAAACTTTTATTTCGACCTCACTTTGTTGTACAAGGTTTCGGTTTTGAATTCTAAAGTTTCATATGTTTTCACAACAGTGAGAAAATGTTAAATGTGTATCTGTTTTAATCGGCAGCTTGCTAACAAATCATTAAAATTTAATTCATTATTTATTCTTGGTCTATTAACCGGTATTAGCGTAATAATGTGCCTTCAACAGCTATTTCCATTTATTTTATGATCAGTTTCTAGTTCCCTTTAAAACTAAAAAGCCTCCACGTTGTGGAGGCTCAAGAACCCTGCGGTTAAGCTGGGCGCACAGTATATTTTTTAAACAGTTTCTTCTGAAATAAATTTTGCAGATGCAAAATCACGGTTCATGCGAGCAATGTTTTCTAAAGAGATTCCTTTAGGGCATTCGGCTTCGCATGCACCAGTATTGGTACAGTTACCAAAACCTTCAGCATCCATTTGAGCAACCATGCTCTGCACCCTGCGGTAACGCTCTGGCTGACCTTGTGGTAACAATGCCAACTGAGAGATCTTAGCTGATACGAATAACATTGCTGAAGCATTTTTACAGGTTGCCACACAAGCACCGCAACCAATACAAGCTGCAGCTTCGAAAGCGGCATCTGCCTGCATTTTAGGGATTGGCAGGTTGTTCGCATCTTGTGCATTGCCTGTATTTACCGAAATAAAGCCACCGGCAGCAATAACTCTATCGAATGCAGAACGATCTACTGTTAAATCCTTTACTACCGGAAAAGCAGCCGCTCTCCAAGGCTCAACAACGATGGTATCGCCATCTTTGAAAGAACGCATGTGCAACTGGCAGGTCGTAACCAAATCTTTTGGTCCGTGCGGACGTCCGTTGATAAACATCGAGCACATTCCGCAGATTCCTTCGCGGCAATCGTGATCGAATACCACCGGTTCTTCACCTTTGTTAATTAATTGTTCGTTTAATACATCGAACATCTCCAAAAAAGACATATCCGGTGAAATATCGGCCAATTTATAATCTACCAAAGCACCTTTGGCATTGTTATTTTTTTGACGCCAAACTTTTAGCGTTAAGTTCATATTTCCTGTACTCATGATATTGAGATTTAAGTATCAAGTAACGAGAACCAAGTATCAAGATTTAATTTAAGTCTTGATACTTGATACTTACGTCTTGCTACTATTTATAACTTCTTTGTGCTACTTTAATATTTTCAAACTTCAGCTCTTCTTTGTGAAGCTCAAAGTTTACACCTTCTTTAAATTCCCAAGCGGCTACGTAAGCATAGTTCTCATCATCACGTAGTGCTTCTCCTTCTTCTGTCTGATACTCTTCACGGAAGTGACCACCACAACTTTCGTTACGGTTTAGCGCATCAATACACATCAACTCGCCCAGCTCAATAAAATCGGCAACACGGCCAGCTTTTTCCAATTCGGTGTTTAACTCATCAGCTGTTCCAGGTACACGAACATCGCTCCAGAATTCAGCACGTAAAGCCCTGATTTCCTGAATTGCTTCATTTAAACCTTTTGCATTACGGGCCATACCACATTTTTCCCACATAATGTGGCCTAAACGTTTGTGGAAATGATCTACCGACTTAGTTCCTTTAATATTGATCAGTTTATTTAAAATACCAACTGCTCTTTCTTCAGCCTCAACAAAGGCAGGGTGATCAGTAGGAATTGCTTTTACCGAAATCTCTTTTGATAAATAAGCACCAATGGTGTAAGGAAGAACGAAATAACCATCAGCTAAACCTTGCATCAAAGCAGATGCACCTAAACGGTTGGCACCATGATCTGAGAAGTTAGCCTCACCAGTACAGTATAAACCAGGTACCGATGTCATTAAGTTATAATCAACCCATAAACCACCCATGGTATAGTGAACCGCAGGGTAGATACGCATTGGCGTTTCGTAAGGATTTTCTCCGGTAATCTGCGCATACATATCGAATAGGTTACCATATTTTTCCTTAATTACTGCAGTACCTAAGCGCATACAGGTTTCTTTGTCAGGATTGTGAATACCCGCTTTAGCAGCTTCGATTTTTCCGTAACGTTCTGTATTGGCTTTAAAATCTAAGTATACTGCTAATTTAGAAGCACCTACTCCATAACCTGCATCACAACGCTCTTTCGCAGCGCGGGAAGCCACATCACGAGGAACTAAGTTACCGAAAGCAGGGTAACGGCGCTCTAAATAATAATCTCTTTCATCTTCAGGAATTTCTGAAGCTTTACGGTTATCATCTTTCTTTTTAGGAACCCAGATACGTCCATCGTTACGTAACGACTCGGACATTAGGGTTAATTTAGATTGGTGATCACCAGAAACCGGGATACAGGTTGGGTGGATCTGCGTGTAACATGGGTTTGCAAAATAAGCACCTTGTTTGTGCGCTTTCCAGGCAGCAGTAACATTACTTCCCATCGCGTTGGTAGAAAGATAAAATACGTTACCGTAACCACCTGTTCCTAATACCACCGCATGGCCGAAATGGCGCTCAATTTCTCCTGTAATTAAGTTACGTGCAATAATACCACGTGCTTTGCCATCGATTTTAACAACCTCAAGCATTTCATGGCGGGTATACATTTCTACTTTACCCATACCAATCTGGCGCTCCAAAGCAGAATATGCACCTAATAATAACTGTTGACCCGTTTGACCAGCTGCATAAAAAGTACGTTGTACCTGTGTACCACCGAATGAGCGGTTATCTAACAAGCCACCGTATTCACGTGCCAAAGGCACACCCTGAGCCACACACTGATCTATAATGTTGGCACTAACTTCGGCCAAACGATGCACATTGGCTTCGCGGGCACGATAATCGCCACCTTTAATTGTATCGTAAAAAAGGCGATAAACGCTATCACCATCATTCTGATAGTTTTTTGCTGCATTGATACCACCCTGAGCAGCGATTGAGTGTGCTCTACGCGGTGAATCCTGGAAGCAGAAACATTTTACCTTGTAACCCATCTCGGCCAAAGTAGCCGCTGCCGAAGCACCTGCTAACCCAGAACCTACAATGATTACTTCAATAGTTCTTTTGTTCGATGGGTTAACCAAAGGCACAGAAGACTTATATTTTGTCCATTTGCTGGTTAATTCGCCTTCTGGAATATTTGAATTAATATCTGACATATCTTTTGTGCTAAAAATTATTGAATAAGACCGAAATAAACTGCAATCGGCATGGCTGCGAAAAGGATCGAAATAATAACCGAATACCAAACGCCAGCTCCTTTAATTATACCGTTATATTTTGAGTGGTTCCATCCTAATGTTTGGAATGCGGAAGCAAAACCATGCAATAAGTGGTAGCATAAAGAAAACATAGCCAAAATATATACAGCAACCCTTACCGGATCCTGAAATTTCTCTTTCATTACCGCATAAAGATCTTCATGTCCGTTGGCATCAACCGTTGGGATTCCTGTAAAACGGGAAACTACCCAAAAATCTTTCAGGTGAACTACCAGGAAGATCAGTAAAAGCGTACCCAACAAGCCCATAGAACGGCTGTACCATTTACTGTTGGCCTTACCATCGTTTACAGCATATTTAACCGGGCGTGCTTTTTGGTTTTCCAACGTTAAACGCAACGCCTGAAAAATGTGCGCAAGCAAACCAATAAACAACACAATCTCGCCAGCCCGGATAATCCAGTTAGTGGCCATAAAATGTGCGCCTACGTTAAATGTTAAACCACCGTCGTTAATAAAAATTAAAGCATTAATACCGCAGTGTACAATTAAAAAAAGTATCAGGAACAAACCTGTAATACCCATGATGAATTTCTTCCCTATTGAAGAAGAAAAAGCATTTCCGAAACCACTCATTTGATTAGGATTTATATCTAAATTTCTTGCAAAAGTATCTAATTATGAGTTTAATTTATAAACGAATATGACAAAACAACGATAAAACATTTATTTAGAAACATTCTAAAGCATATTTGGAAATAATTGAAAGATTATGGGATTATTTGTGGTTGCATAAGTTTTTTTACCATTAAGAAATGAAAATCATTAAGGGCTAAGAATCTTATTTATCGGGCAAGATGTTGAAGTATTCATTAACCAAAGGAACAATACTTTTGGTAATGTTATCCGTGAAAAAATTGATCAACAATCCTTGAGGAGCATTAAGAGGTTTCATATAGGTTAATAATTGTGCCCGATGAACAGGTAGAATATTTGAGATTGCTTTTATTTCTATTACTACACAATTATTAACAAATAGATCCGTGCGTAAATCTAAATCGATTGGCAAATTATCATACACAACCGATAATGTTAACTCTTGCGAAACAGCATATCCATTTTTTTTTCCAACTCATATTTTAAGCAACGTTCATATATATGCTCTAATAAGCCTGGTCCTAAAACTTTATGAACTTTAATTGCTAATCCTGTTATTTCATAGGATAATTGCGTAACCTCTTTTTTAGTTATTCCCTAAGTAATTAAAATGAACGATGTACGCTAAATATTAATTAAGCACACTGATTAGGAGATGATTAGATAAGAGAATCATTAAGAAACTATAACCATAACTAAAATAACATTTTCTTCATAACTCACTTAATTTCTTAATTATAAAAAAAATTAAGATGAGCTTATTTTACTAAAAAAACAACTAAGTTTTTCGTTATATTGCTCTATCAAATTATTAACATGAAAAAACAGCTCTATTTACTTACTTTATTAGCCGGCCTCTTCTCTTCTTGCGATCCGGCTCCTGCTACCTTTAATCTCGAAACCAAAAACTTTGGTCCAAATGCCGTAATTACCATTCAAAGTGCTGAAAATGGCGAAAAACTGAAAGTTGAAAACATTACCAATACCAACCAGACTTTTAAGATCAATATCCCAATAAAAGGCTATGCCACTTTAAGAACTGAAGACGGTAATCACACGGGAGAATATTACTTCTATCTTGATCAAGGCAGTTTCAATGGCGTTCTTGACGGAAAAAACATCAATTCATATCCTTTAAAAAGCGTTCCAAGCAAGGAAGGCGAACAGTTTATAGACTTCTATAAACTAAAAGACAACATGAGTAAAAACCTGCTCGACAGTTTGGATATTGCTGAAATGGAATTGGACCAAGCCACAAGGGCCAATATTATGGAACGTGCCAAAGAAGCTGACCGCTGGAGAGAGAAAAAAATCCTGCTCCAATTGGATATCATAAAGGCCTTTGCCAAAAAGTATCCCGGTTCTGCGCACACTCTCTTTTTATTGGAACAACTGGGCAGGGCAGATTCCGAGCCCAAAAATTATTTGTCCATTTTTAACAATTTAGATAAAGAAGTTCAGGAAAGCAAAAAGGGTAAAAAACTTTTAGAAGAGCTTAAACAAGCTAACCAGATGATGGCGGGAAGTAAAATGCCCAATATTGAAGGCGAAAATCCAGATGGAAAAAAGTTCGACTCAGGTATACTTAAAAAGGTAAACTTGATTATATGCTGGACTTCTTATAGCGGTAAAAGCAGAAAAAATAACCAGGTATTAGTTAAACTTTACGAAAAGTATAAAAATAAAGACGTAGAATTTATCGGGGTATCGTTCGATAAAAAAAGAGACTGGTGGGTAAATGTGATCAAGGATGACCACCTTACCTGGCCACAATATTCAGATCTTCAGGGAGCGAAATCGCCCAATGCAAAAAATCTGAGCAATTATAATGTTACTTACTTCTTTTTAGTAAATAAAAACGGTATTGTATTAACCAACAACGATCTTTCTTTAAATTTTGTTGACGATGAGATCAGCAAAAATTTGGCTGGTAGGTAAATGTGACGGTTGACAATCAAAAGTTGATTCTAAAAAAAAGTCCCGATTTGCATCGGGACTTTTTACGATTTATGTGTTCGAGTTTTCTTAAGCTACTTTAACATTTACCGCGTTTAGGCCTTTTCTACCTTCTTCTACATCGTAGTTTACGGTATCATTCTCGCGAATGTTATCGATTAAGCCTGAAGCATGAACAAAAATTTCGGCATCGCCATTAGATGGAGTGATAAATCCGAAACCTTTAGTTTCATTAAAAAATTTTACTGTTCCTTGTTGCATTATATTGTATTTTAATTTGTTTCAAAGATAGAGTTAAATCCCTATAAATCAATTTTTTATTTTTTATTATATAAATAATTGCTAAATATATTGATAATTTGCGCTTTAAGCCCCATTTAGCGGCCCGATTTAATTCATCTTTACCCGATATATCTCCCGGTTTTATCAATAAAGCATGTTCAAAACAGGCCTTTGCCTCCACTTTTCTACCCGAAAAGCTAAGATCAACCCAATGTATAAATTGCTATCGTAATTGATACTGGCTATCCGGGATTTAAATTTAGCTATAAACGAGGCTTTCGCGCTGCTCATAATTTACCATTAGATTTTCGGTAATTTTCACTACCAATGTTTCTTGTTCTTTACCATCATAGCTTAAGATTAACAAATCACCAATGATTTCATGTAAAATTAATTTGGGGCTGGTATAGGTGATCGATACCACATGCGCTGCTTTATTTAACAGATCTGAAGCATAAATATGTAATTCGGTCCAATCGAAAAGAATTGGATGACCTTCTAAATCGCTTAAAACAGGTATTTTATGCTCTAAGGCAGCAATGCTATTCATTACGGCGTATTGAAGTTTTTGGTGTAACGCATTAGCCTTTTCGCTGGCTTGCTGCATCTGAGCAAAGGTATGTAGGTGCTGATCTAAGCTGTATATTTTTGATCTTTTTTGAAATTCTTTGTAAGTATCGTGAAATATCCGTCTTTCAAAATCCGTTCTGCACATGAAATTGAAATATTGTTTTATGCTGAGGTTAATGCTAGCTAAAGCCATAATATTCGGTTTTGATTGCTGATTCAAATATGGAACAATAAAAAAAATTATTTTATAGCGTATCGGTAAACGCTGATTATCAATCGGTAAATAGCGAAACTAAATCTTGATTATGAAAAACGGATGAATATTGGTTTGAGTACGAAGATTTGGACGAACAGCCCGTTATTTAAGATATTTTAACATTTCGAGATTTCCTAGAACCAGCTGCCCATTTCATTTTTTCTAAAACAGTTTAAATTCCAGCAGGTTATTAATATACAAAATAGGTATAACCAAAACTTTTACGATATGGAAACGAGAAATAACCATGCTTTAATCCAGGCTCTACTAGATTGCGCGCTAGCTTGCGAGCATTGTGCATCGTCTTGCTTAAAAGAAGAAGACATCAACATGATGATTGACTGCATTAAACTAGATAGGGATTGCGCAGATATCTGTACCCAAGCAGCCAGGTTATTGCAAAGAGATTCAATTATCGGTCATCAATATTTATTGCTCTGTGAAGAAATATGCAGGCTTTGTGCAGCGGAATGTGGTAAACATGATCATGAACATTGCAGACAATGCGCTGTTGCCTGCGAGGAATGTGCAGATGCCTGCCATGCCAATCACGAACCGATCCATCAGGATTAAAAAAAAGCGTCCCGATTTAAAATCGGGACGCTTTTAAAAACTATTTTTTATCAGATCAATTACTGCGCCGGGAAGCTATAGTTATAAGAACCTTGCTCACCAACACCAGAAATACTCACCATGTTGTTTCTACCTAAAGGCAATGCTTTTTGAACATCGGCTACAGAATTTACTGGCTGTCCATTCACTTTGGTAATGATTAACCCCTTTTCAACACCAATATTATCAAAGGCCTTGCCGGTAGTAACTGAAGTTACCACTACACCACTATTGATACCATATTTCGATTTCTGGGCCTGAGTAGCCGGAGCAAAAGTTGCCCCTAATTTCGAAACCTCAGCGCCTTTGCTTGTTGCATTTTTGGCTGTAAGGCCTACGCTGGCTTCACCTTTTAACGTTACAGTATAATCTTTAAGCGCACCATCCCTCAATACGGTTAACTTAACCTTATCGCCTGGATTTAAACGGCCAACTCTTTCCTGAAGATCAGGAGAATCATTGATCACTACGCCATCAACTTTTTTGATTACATCTCCTGATTTAATGCCTGCTGCTGCAGCACCACCACCAGCAACTACATCATTCACATATAAACCGCTTATTTCGTTGGTTTTAATGCCTTCAGGTTTCTCTTCACCGCTTAAGGGCACAAAGTTAACGCCAATATAACCACGTTTAACAGAGCCATATTTCATAAAATCATCAACAATTTTACGGGCAAGATTAACTGGAATTGCAAATCCATAACCTTGGTTGTATCCGCTTTGTGATGCGATTGCCGAGTTAATACCCACCAATTCGCCATTTGCGTTTACGAGTGCACCACCGCTGTTACCTGGGTTAATGGCAGCATCGGTCTGGATAAATGATTCGATACTGGTATTTGCCGGACGATCTGGTCTTTTACCGGTACGTTGGTATTCGCGATATTCCTCTTCTGTAATTTCGTTGCCTTGTTGCTCGCGACCAATAATACCAATGCTACGGTTTTTCGCACTTACAATACCAGCTGTTACCGTAGTATTTAAATCTAACGGGAAACCAACGGCTAAAACCCATTCTCCAACCTGTACATTATCTGAATTACCCATTTTTACAACAGGTAAACCAGTTGCATTTACTTTAATTAAAGCTAAATCGGTATTCGGATCGCGGCCAATTACTTTAGCCTCTACTTTACGTCTGTCTGTTAAAACCACCTCTACCTTCTCTGCATTTTCTACCACGTGGTTATTGGTTACGATATAACCATCCTGACTGATAATTACACCAGAACCCGATGCCGCTCTAGGCTGACGTTGCATCTGACGGCCACCGCCACCAAAGAAATCTTCCATCATATCAAACGGAGAAGAACTTCTGCCACCGCTTTGTGCCGCGTATGTAGTTTTAATGTGAACTACACCAGGTGCAACAGCTGCTGCCGCCTGCGTAAAATCTGCTGTTCCCGCTGATGAAATTTTAAGCGGATTATTTGCGAAGTACAAGTTCTGTTTTTCAGTAATGGTACTGCCAGTTTGGTTACGCTCAAATAGTTTGTAACCTCCAATTGCTGCTGCCCCTCCTATAAAAGCAGCCAACACGGTAATTCCTAATATTTTTTTCATGTTTCTATATTGTGTTTTTAAAGCCATGATTTATTATAAGCTGATTTGCTAGCTAATTGTTTGGTTAGCTTATAATATTCATTTATTAAATGTTATTATTTGCAAGAGCATTTACACTTTGATTTAAGCAGAATGCTCAGGCAGTTTTTATCTGCTCAAATTTTCTTTCGTAAGTTTATTCAAATTTAATACCATATAAACGATATTTGTATCCTCAAAGCACTTAGTTTTGTGTTAAAAAATGTTAAATCAAAAAACACAAACCGCTTATTACCTTTTGCAACTCAAATATTGCATTAAAAAATGAAGCTTTCATGAAAATTAATTTCTTTAAATACCAGGGCGCAGGCAACGATTTTATTTTAATAGACCACACCATGAGTCCATTAAAAAATATTGATAATCAATTAGTTGAACAATTATGTCATAGGAGATTTGGCATTGGTGCCGATGGATTAATGTTTATTACCGAACATGAGGATTATGATTTTGAGATGCATTATTTTAACGCTGACGGTAAGCTGGGCAGCATGTGCGGAAATGGTGGCAGATGCATTGTTGCCTTTGCCAAACAACTCGGAATCATCGATCGCGAAACAAACTTTTTGGCAGTAGATGGCCCTCATTATGCCAGAATTTCAGAAAATGGCGAATGGGTTGATTTACAAATGATTGATGTAGATACCGTTACCAAAGATGGTGAGGCTTATGTACTGAACACCGGCTCACCGCATTATGTTGCTTTACAAAACGGTTTAAAAGACTTTGATGTTTTTACTGAAGGGAAAAACATTCGCTATAACTCAACTTATGCAGAAAAAGGTATAAATATTAATTTTGTAGAAGATAAGGGTGATCATTTATTTGTGCGTACCTACGAACGTGGCGTGGAAGATGAAACTTATGCCTGTGGTACTGGCGTAACCGCGGTGGCCATGGCCATGGCGAAACACAAAGGCCAAACCGGTCATATTAAAACCGCCATTAAAGTTTTGGGTGGCGATATTAAAATAGAATTCGATTACGATGGTAAGGAGTTTACCAATGTATTTTTATGTGGCCCGGCCAAATTGGTTTTTGAAGGCGAAGTGGAATAGTTTACTTTTTCAGCCCATATAGGTAAATATTACTCCCCTTTACAAATGCGGTTTTCATTAATCCCCGTTACAAACGGGGACTATTATCAAGAAATGAGGTAATCTTCTTCTAAACCTTGTAGATTCTAAAACCTGAGGTTAAGCACGCTGTGAGCATCTCTTGCAAAAAAACAGGTCGCGTCAATGTAATTTATTGCCTCAAATACGCAACATTTATTCTGATAAAATCGTATATTTCCTTTGTATTTAACAGCTTTTAACATCTGTCGCAAGATATTTACACACTGTTTTTTATGCAAAAATACACAACAACACAATCTATATCAGTACTTTAAATGAAATTCGGCATGTTTTCAAACGAAAAATAAATCAATCGATTGATTAAATGACAGAATTCGGACAGATTTATTTTTTTTTAGGCTCTATTTTTGGGCATTTATCGGCGAAAATCGAAGTCCTAAATTTTTTGACAACGCCCTTAATTCCGGAAATTTAAATTTAAACACACAGAAATACCCATGAGAAAAGTAACAACTCTCTTTTTTAGCGTGAGCATTGGTATGCTTTTAGCATCCTGCGGAAATAACGATGCAGCTAAAAAAGCTGCCGCTGCAGCAGCAGCAGGTCCACAGGCTTACCCTGTTTTTACAGTAACCACACAAAATACAACATTAGATTCTGATTATCCAGCAACAATTGAAGGTATTCAAAATATCGATATCCGTCCGAAAGTTGATGGTTTTATTGAAAAAATATTGGTGGATGAGGGTGCTGTTGTTAAGAAAGGTCAGTTACTTTTCACCATTAATGCACCACAGTACGAGCAACAGGTTAGAACAGCACGGGCAGCAATTAGCAGTGCCGAAGCTGATGTAAATGCTGCACAGCTAACAGTAAACAAAACCAAACCCCTGGTAGAGAAAGATATTATTAGCAAATACGATCTGGATGCAGCGCAGCTAACGCTTCAAAGCAGGAAAGCTGCATTGGCACAAGCAAAAGCAGAATTGGTAAATGCACAGGTTAACTTAGGTTACACGTCGATTACCAGCCCTGTTGATGGTGTAGTTGGCAGTATCCCTTTCAGAAATGGGAGTTTAGTGAGCAGCAGCAGCACACAGCCTTTAACTACGGTGTCTAATACTTCTAAGGTTTACGCCTATTTCTCATTAAACGAGAAGCAGCTTTTAGATTTCTCAAGCACCTATAAAGGCAACACACTTGCGCAGCAAATGAAAAACATTCCTCCGGTGAGTTTAGTTCTTGCAGATGGAACGATTTATGCGCAGAATGGCAAAATCGAATCCATCAATGGACAGATAAACACCAGTACTGGTTCGGCAAGTTTAAGGGCAACATTCCCTAATCCTATTTTCTTATTAAAAAACGGTGCAAGTGCATCGGTTAGGATTCCGCAGCATGTGGAAAATGCAATTTTAGTCCCTCAAAAATCAACGATCGATTTACAGGGCAAGAAATTCGTCTACATTTTAGGCGATTCGGCTAAGGTAATCAATACCCAAATTGAAGTGATGGAATTAGCTAAAGATAATTTCTACGTAGTTACCAAAGGACTTAAAGCTGGCGATAAAGTTATTTTAGAAGGCTTTCAATCGTTAAAAGACGGAACTAAAATTAAACCTGAGGTAAAAAATACCGATTCAGTTTATGCTGAAATAAAAAAATAACAATATAGTCAGTGCAATCACACTATAGCAGTGTAATCCATATTAATTATGTTTAAGAAATTTATAGATAGGCCCGTTTTATCAACAGTTATATCCATTATAATTGTAATATTAGGTGTATTAGGCCTCGTAACTTTACCCATCTCGCAATACCCCGAAATTGCGCCGCCAACCGTTCAGGTATCGGCTTCGTACCAGGGCGCAAATGCAGACGTGGTAATGAGTAGTGTTGTTGTTCCATTGGAAGAGCAGATAAACGGTGTGGAAGACATGACTTACATGACTTCGAGCGCCAGTAACGATGGTACCGCAACCATTACCGTTAACTTTAAATTGGGTACAAATGCCGATTTAGCAGCGGTTAACGTACAGAACCGTGTAGCCAGGGCAACCAGTTTATTACCTGCAGAGGTAACCAGATCGGGTGTAATTACAGCGAAAAGACAGGCAAGTAACTTACTTATTTTTGCCATTTACAGTGATGATCCATCATACGATCAGAAATTTTTGCAGAATTATGCCAATATTAACATCATCCCCGAAATTAAAAGGATTAGCGGCGTGGGTGATGCGAGTGCATTTGGTACTTTAGATTACACTATGCGGATCTGGCTTAAGCCAGAAGTAATGGCCGTTTATGGTCTGGTACCGAATGATGTAAGTGTAGCCTTGGCAGAGCAAAACATCGAAGCTGCACCAGGTCAGTTTGGTGAGCAGGGCAATCAGGCTTTTCAATACACCTTAAAATATAGTGGCCGTTTAAAAACAGAAACTGAGTTTAGCAACATCATTATTAAGGCAGATGCAAACGGACAGATCCTTCGCCTAAAAGATGTGGCCAGAATAGAACTTGGTGCCCAAAGTTATGCCAGTTATGTAAAGTTTAATGGTAAACCAGCACTGGGTATAGCCATTAGTCAAACAGCGGGTTCGAATGCGAAAGAGGTAATTGAAAACTCGATCAAAGCATTAGATAAAGCAGCAACTTCTTTCCCTAAAGGCGTTCATTACGAAACCGTTGTTAACGTAAACAACTTTTTGGATGCCTCAATCGAAAAGGTAATTCACACCTTGATCGAAGCATTTATTTTAGTGTTCTTAGTGGTATTTATTTTCTTACAGGATTTCCGTTCAACTTTAATTCCGGCAATCAGTGTTCCGGTAGCTATTATCGGCACCTTCTTCTTCCTGAGTTTATTCGGTTTTACCATCAACCTGTTAACCTTATTTGCATTGGTACTGGCCATCGGTATCGTGGTAGATGATGCCATTGTGGTGGTTGAGGCCGTGCATGCCAAACTTGATGCCGGTTACAAAGACCCGAAAAAGGCAACGAAAGATGCGATGGATGACATCAGTGGTGCGATTATTTCGATTACACTGGTAATGGCAGCGGTATTTATCCCGGTAAGTTTTATCCAGGGTTCGTCTGGTGTATTTTATAAACAATTCGGTTTAACACTGGCTATTGCCATTATTTTATCAGCAATCAATGCCTTAACATTAAGTCCGGCACTGTGTGCGATGTTCTTAAAACCACACGCAGAAGATCACGAAAAAAGTAAAAATTTCTTACAGCGTTTTTATACTGCTTTCAATACTTCGTTTGATGCCGTAACGCAAAAATATAAACGTTCTGTTGGCTTCTTGGGTAAAAAAAGATGGCTTGCAGGTTTAGGAATTGCTGTTTTCGCAGTGGTGCTGGTATGGATTATGAATACCACACCCAAAGGTTTCGTGCCAAACGAAGATTTAGGAACAGTGTTCTCTGATATTTCATTGCCACCTTCTACTTCACAGGAAGAAACCGATAAAATTATTGTAAAAATTAATGATATTGTAAGCAAGGTGCCAGAGGTAGAGGCTACATTTAGGGTTGTTGGCCGGAGTTTGATCAGTGGTTCGGGTAGTTCTTACGGTATGGTTATCGCAAGGCTAAAACCATGGGATCAACGTAAGCGCGATGTTAAAGCCATTGTTGGTGAATTATTTGCAAAAGCTGCTAGCATTAAGGGTGCGAAGGTAATTTTCTTTGCTCCGCCCACCATTCAGGGTTTTGGTACCGGTGGTGGTTTCGAATTCCAGTTGCAGGATAAAACCGGTGGCGATATCAAAAAATTCAACGAAGTGGGTAATGCATTTTTAGCGGCATTGAGTAAACGCCCTGAAATTCAATACGCATCAACATCCTTCAATCCGAATTTCCCGCAATATCAGATTGATGTAAATGTGGCAAAAGTAAAACAAGCTGGCTTAACGGTTAGCGATGTGTTGGGTGTTTTGCAAGGTTATTATGGTGGTGTTTACGCCTCAAACTTTAATAAATTTGGTAAACAGTACCGGGTTATGTACCAGGCAGATGCCAAGTACCGTGCTAATCAGCAAAGTTTAACCAGCATTTACGTGCGTAACTCGAGCGGTACAATGGCTCCTATTTCTGAGTTTATTACTTTAGAAAAAGTTTACGGGCCACAGGCTATTTCACGTTTTAACTTGTATACCTCAATTGCAGTTACGGGTAACCCGAATGCAGGATTTAGTTCTGGTGATGCCATTAAGGCTATTCAGGAAGAAGCGGCAATCCACCTTCCAACAGGTTATGGCTATGAGTTCTCTGGCTTATCGCGTGAAGAAGTAAGCAGTGGCAGTCAGACGGTTTTTATCTTCCTGCTTTGCGTAATCTTCGTGTACTTCCTGCTTTCGGCACAGTACGAAAGTTACATCTTACCGTTGGCAGTATTGTTTTCACTACCGATCGGTTTGGCTGGGGTATTCATCTTCGATAAAATCTTTGGCGTAGATAATAACATTTATACACAGATTACATTGATTATGCTTGTGGGGCTACTTGCAAAGAATGCCATTTTAATTGTCGAGTACGCGGTAGACAGGCGACGAAAGGGAATGAGTATTATTAACTCGGCTATTGATGGTGCAACTGCCCGTTTACGTCCGATCTTAATGACTTCTTTTGCTTTTATCCTTGGTTTATTGCCGCTAATGTTGTCATCAGGTGTTGGTGCGGCAGGTAATACCTCAATTGGTACAGGAGCTGTTGGCGGTATGTTGATCGGTACTATATTCGGCGTATTTGTAATCCCTGCTTTGTTCATTGTTTTCCAAACCTTACAGGAAAAAATAAGTAACAAATCTCCTTTTGAGGAAGGCATTGATCGCGAACAAACAGAAGAAGAGTATGAGCTAGCGGTTAACCGTCCACATTAATTTTAAAACCATGAAATTTAGATATAAGCATTCCATTTTAATCGGTGTAGCCATCCTCAGCCTAAGCGCCTGCGTAACTAAAAAATACGAGCGTCCACAGCTTAAGAGCGAAGGGTTATACCGTGATAACAATACAACAGACACCACTACTATTGCAGATCTGCAATGGAAAACGTTGTTTTCAGATACCACTTTACAATCGCTGATCCAGCAGGGGATAAATGAAAATTTAGACTTGAAACAAGCGATTGAGCGCATTAAAATTGCGGAAGCTACTTTAATTCAAAGCCGTGGCGCATTATTGCCCAGCTTACAGGCCGATGTAAACGTATCGGATAATAAACAATCGCAGGCCTCCTTAAACTTTCCTCCTGGGATTAACATTAATTTAGAAACCCAAACCTATAAAGCACAATTGAGCACCAGTTGGGAAGCTGACATTTGGGGAAAATTAAGCAGTGCAAAACGTGGTGCTTACGCTACTTTATTACAAAGTGATGCGGCAAAACGCGCTGTTCAAACGCAGTTAATTGCAACCATTGCCAATAATTATTATACTTTGCTGGCGCTTGACAAACAATTGGCCATTACCGAGGAAACCATTAAAGTGAGGACCAAGGATGTAGAAACCATGAAAGCCTTAAAACAAGGCGCCGTAGTTAATGGCGCGGCTGTTGTACAGAGCGAAGCTAATTTATATGCAGCTCAGGTAACCTTGCCTGATTTAAAAAGAAGTATCAAAGAGGCAGAAAATGCATTAAGTGTTTTGGTTGCTAAAGCACCAAATGCGATTAACCGCACTACCTTAGATCAGCAGACCCCTTATGCGAATTTACAAACCGGCGTTTCTGCACAATTGTTAAAAAACCGCCCGGATGTAATTGCTGCTGAATTTGGTTTCAGATCAGCTTTCGAAAACACAAACGTAGCTAAAGCTTATTTTTATCCTGCTTTAACCATTACCGCAACGGGTGGACTATCAAGCTTACAATTACAGGATTTCTTTAGCAAATCTATCTTCTATAATTTGGTAGGTGGTTTAACACAGCCAATTTTTGCGAAAGGTGCAAACAAAGCACGTTTAAAAACAGCCGAAGCGAACCAACAGATTGCTTTTTACAACTTTCAACAAACGCTGTTAACCGGCGGACAAGAAGTATCGAATGCTTTGTACGCTTACCAAACAGCTTCAGAAAAAGAAGAAACCAGGGCAAAACAAATTGCTTCGTTAACCAAAGCAGTAGATTTTACCAAAGAATTATTACGCTACAGTTCGGCAACAAACTATACTGATGTTTTAACTTCAGAACAAAGTTTGTTAGCGGCACAATTAAGTGGCATTAACGATCGATTACAAAAACTACAATCGGTGGTAAACCTATACCGGGCATTAGGCGGTGGCTGGAAATAAACAATAATTAACAAAATTTTTAAGGCATTCTGATTTTCAGGATGCCTTTTTTGTTTAGGCCAATCCACAAAAAGCATTACAATTTGATTAATTGCAATAATAAAATGAGCGTATGCTTAATCAAGCGCTCAATTATTTTTCAGAAAAATAATGTACGTTTGTTTCACTAAAACGCTAGCCACTAAATAGTTTATTTGTATTTTGGCTGCACCAAACAATTTTATGCGCTTCTCAAAACTGCTAGCCCTATTTGTCGGCTTATTTTTCTGCAATAATATTTACGCTCAAACTTACGTAGTAACCAGTAATGCCGATAGCGGTCCTGGAACACTAAGAGAAGGATTAACACAAGCGGCAATAGCCAATAGGATAACTACTTTTACCATTAACTTCAATTTGCCAGGCACGCCTGGCGACAATGCCAACCGAACCATTAGATTACGTTCGGCATTACCTGTGGTTTCTTCAAATGTAGTAATTGATGGTACCTCGCAGGCGGCATGGCCTGCACTTGGTGTTTCCGGAGCTAAGGTAATTTTAGAGCCAGAATACCCTAATTCCACATTTTCAGGATTGGTAATCGGCCAGTCATCAACTACGCAAACCCAAACTACAGGAGTTGAAGTTTATGGTTTGTACATCAGGAATTTTGCCACCATCAATAATTTACAAAATGTAAATATGGCTCAAGGCTCGGGAATTGTAATCGATTATCGTGCAAATAATATTACCATTGGGGCTCCGGGGAAAGGAAATGTTATTGGAGGGAATATTAACGGTATTATTGTACAGAACAGCTATTATTTTACCACCATCACCGCTACTAAAATTAAGATCCAATCGAACTTAATCGGGGTGATATATGATGGAATAACCCCAAACACCAATGTTTTTGGTATTTCGGCCAACTTATACGATAGCGCACTAGATGTTGGTGGTGATAATCCTGGTGAAGGAAACGTAATTGCCGCAAACCGGATTAATGTAGATATCACCCGGTCATCGTACTCCACCAATGCAAGGTTTGACGTCAACGTGATCAATAATAAAATTGGGGTCGATTATACAGGTAAAAAAGACTTCCATGAATTACCGATATTTCTTTCTTCCTCTGCTTTAGAAATTGCAGGTTTAAAAGTTAACGCGTTAAATACGGCCCTTTATGTGCGCAATAATATTATCGGCGGAAACAGAACTACAGGCGTTTCGATCACCAATTCAGACTTTATTTTAACCGGCAATGCCATTGGTACCGATGCCGCCGGAGCAGTAGTGATGAGTAACGGAATTGGCGTAAAAATAGAGTTGGGTGCAGGAGGAACCATCGGCGGCGCTACACCTGCCGAAGCAAACTTAATTGCCAACAACAATTTCGGGGTCGAAACGGTATCATCAAAACCTGTAAAAATTACAAGGAACAGTTTCTTTTGCAACAAAACATTTGGCATCGGAAAAACGCTAACCATCCTTCAGCCTTACATTCAGGTATTGAAAAAAAGAAATGATTATGTTTCGGGCAAGGCCACGCCCAACTCAGAAGTAGAACTATTTTACACCGTAAATTGCCAAGGTATCTGTGAAGGTAAAACCTATATTGCAACAGTACAGGCAGGTAGCGATGGCCGTTGGGAATACAATGGAAGCCTGAGCGGAATGGTTACCGCAACAGCCAGTTTATTAAATGCCACCACTTCTCCTTTCTCTACTGCCGAATTATTACCAAATGAAGCGATTGTAGAACCCGTAACCTGCAGCGCCAATGGATCAATCACCATTTCAGAGCCCCGAGAAGGTTTTACTTTTAGCTGGGTAAAGATAGAAACAGATGGCAGCCGTGTACCTAAAGGCAATACACAGAGCATCTCTAATTTAGATGTTGGTACTTACGAAGTAACTGTTGATGATGGCTGCAAAGCATTCCCATCTGTGTTTATCATCAAAGATCAAAAGTTAACCAAACCTACTATTCTGCCAGTCTCACCTGCATGTGGACAAACGACTTTTACGTTTACTGCTGAGGTTTTAAGGGGGAAAGGTGTGCTAAAATACGAGTGGATAAATACGGCAACAAATGCTGTGGTAAGCAGAACAAATCCGGCAAATTTACCTGAAGGTACTTACTTCGTAAAAGTATCGGATGAGGCAAACTGTTCGTTAGATGCTGATCCAATTACAGTTAGAAGGAAACCAAGAATAATTATTTCCAGCACCATACCGCCAAAGCATGCTACCTGTGGTAGCCAGAATGGTGCAATTACCGGTTTAAAAATTACTGATTTTACAGGAACCGTTACTTACAACTGGTATAAACCAGATCCCATTACCGGAGATTTAGGAAATTCAATTGCTACAACATTGGATTTAGTAAATGTTGAAGGAGGAAATTATAAACTCGTGGTAACCGATGAAGGAGAATGTAACCTCCCCCCCGTTTCTGCTTCTTATTTCATCATCACCGACAACACCATTCAGATCAGCGATGCTTCAATCAAAAAAAATGTCACTTGTAATAGCGACAATGGCGCTTTGGGTGGAATTACACTGACCGATGCTGATGGTTACGAATGGATCGGACCGGATGGAATTACCATCAAAAAAGGTGTTTATTCTACCGGAACATCTTTATTGATCGAAAACCTAAAACCTGGTTCTTACAGATTATGGGCCAGTAACAGCAGGTCTGCCTGCCCGAGAGTGCCAAGAGATTTTGTGGTAACAGCCATTGCCCCTCCTGTTTATAGCTTTTCGCACCGCGAATCGCCAACCACCTGCGGGTTGATCAATGGAAGTATCGACCTAGATTTTAGCTCTGCGCTTCCATACCGATACGAATGGAAAGATCAGGCAGGCAACATCATTTCGAGCACGAAAACAATTAATTCCATTTCGCTTAAAAATTTACCGGGCGGCACTTATACGATGTACGCTTATGACATTAATAACTGTGCTCCTTTTGTTATTGGCCCATATACAATAGATGTTACGCCTTTGCTAACCATTGTGCCTAAAACCGGGACTCCAGTTAAAGATGGATGTAGTTTACAGAGAGGTTCCGTTACGGGAGTTGAGGTAATTGGTGGTGTACCAGGCTATACTTTTAAGTGGATAAACGAAGCTGGCGAAGCTGTTCAATTTACGCAAGATCTAACTAAAATTGGTGCAGGCACCTATCGTTTAGAAGTTTACGATAAAACAGCCTGCGGTTATGCCATCAGCGAACCGTTTACCATTATCGACGAACCTTTTAAAATTATAGCTCCGATTATCAACGACCTACGCGTTTGTTATGTATCAGATATTGTTTTGCCTGTAATTGCCCCTGAAGAAGGCACCTACCAACTCTTTGAAAAAATTGATGATACCAAGCCGTTTTTAGAAAATACCAACGGAATATTCAAATTTAAGGTGGCTAAAACAGCCGATTATTTTGTGAGGAGAAAACTAGGTTCTTGTACCAGCGAATTTACTAAGGTACACGTAGAGGTAACACACGATAACCTGGAGGTTACCAACACCATGACCCCAAATGGAGATGGTATGAACGATGTTTGGCAAGTGAGGGGTTTACCGGATTTTAAGGGCACCAACATTAAAATCTACACCCGTGGTGGCCAATTGGTATACGAATCGATCGGCAATTATACCAAACCATTTGATGGCCGTTTTAGGGATAAAGAATTACCAGCAGGGGTTTATTATTATGTGATCGATTTACGCGCCGAATGTAAACCACTAGGTGGCAGCATAACACTTTTACGTTAAAACTGTCTGCTTGGGCAAACCACCTGGTAACGGTTATTCAATAAAATACCCAGTACTATTTCGTGGGTACCATTATTTACCGAACGTAAACCTGAAGTATTTACATCATACGAATAACTCAGGTTTACCAGCGATGCAATATTAAGCCCAGCCAGAAGCGAAAAAGAATCGTTGTTCCTGAAACTGGTTCCAACCCAGAATTTATCCTGATAGGCAAACTTCAAATTGGCATCGAAAGTAGCCGGAGAGTTGGCCCAATATGAAATCAAACCAGAGGGGATCATTGCAATATCCTCATCGAGAAATATTTTATAACCCGCCGTTCCGTAAAAAGTAGCCGCTTGGTAAGGACTGGTTTTAACTTGATTGTTTACAATACTGCTTTTATTTCCAACCAGCTGTTTTGCTGAAACACCGGCAAAAAATCGTGGACTATACAACCAAATACCCGCGCCAATATCTGGTCTAATTTTGTTGTTATAATCGGCAGAGAATAAAGGATCGCCTGATTCATCGGCTATGATTCCACGCACATCAACACTGATCGATTTAAATCCGCCCGATAAACCAACTGATAAATTTACTTCGTTTGTAATACCCAGATGATAGGCATAGGTTAAATTTACATTAGTCTGCCGAACCAAACCTGCTTTATCCGTCATGGCCACCAGGCCAATTCCATGGTGAGGCTCTGCCGCGGTGTAGCTATTTACAAAACTTCTGCTCATTGGATTGTCTCCATTCCCAGCAAATGAATTTACATTGCTCCGAACAAAATCTTCACCAATAGCAGTACTTAAAGAGAGGTACTGTGTGCTCGGCGCACCTTCTAAACCGCTCCATTGTTTGCGTAAGCCTATTTTTAAATCCGTATAATTATCTATTCCCGATAATGCGGGATTCAACAGGATATTGTTAAAAATATATTGGGTGCTCCGGGGAATTTCTTGCGCATAGCTACAAAAGAATAAGCAGGCAAGCAGAGAGAGCGTATAAAAAAATTTCATTTAAATCTTAATAGTGATGCGTTAATTGATTGATACTAAAAAGTCTATCAATACAAGGGCTAAGATAATAAGTTGCAGCCAATTATAAAGTATTTAATATTTATCTGCCTTTACCTTCAAAATAAGCGCTCCATCCAATAGTAGTAATTATCCATTCTTTTAGATTCCGAAAAAACTGATAATTTTATCCCAAAAACCACTACTTATTTTTGATGTAACCTCAAAATATTGTATGTTTAAAGTTTTTTAAGCGCTTAGCTTAGAAAAAATTTTAAACCAATCAATGTTACGTGTCGATAGTTCTAAAGCCTGTAAAGTGGTGTACTCTTTGTGCAAACATGAGTACTTGGGCTATTTAATTGAACCTCACATTGTTCAGCTCAATCCGCAGGGAGATTTTTCATTTACCTATCAACGGATTTTTACACATACAGCAGAAGAATTTAATGCCTGCTTAAGTGATATTGATTATAAGCTGATCAAGATTTTAGATGACATTGAGCAAGACTCGCTGATTAAAAAATATTATAAAAGGCTCATCAGGCCAACCGAGTTTTTCACTAAAATTTTCGACAATAAATTTTATGAAAATGTTCGCCCTAAAATCGAAAAGAAACTTGCCGAAGCTTTAGAGCTTTTAAAGGTAAAAAACGAGCTTTATGTAATGGACAAAGATGGCTGGCCGGTAGAACGCAAAATCGAACTGGCCAATGAGCCTGCATCTATTCTTTTTCATTTCCGAAGGAATGAAACTGAAACACGCTATTTTCCGACTATCAAATATCAGAATCTGCGTATCGAATTTATGTTTAAAGAAGCACAGATCATCAGTAATAAACCTGCATGGCTATTACTAAATGATGTATTATACTTTTTTGATCAGGATATTGAAGGAAAAAAACTGCAGCCCTTTTTAAATAAACGCTTTATTGCCATACCCAAAACAACCGAAGCCACTTATTTTGAAAAGTTTGTAGCTCCTTTAATAGAAAAGCACCATGTGTACGCCGAAGGTTTCGAAATCAGAACCGAACAATTTGAGGCAACACCGGTAATTAAGGTTTTATATGTTGATGGTGGTCTTTCTCAGATCCAATTGTACTTTAAATACGGCGAGTATACTTTCCCTGTAGAAAACGCACATAAAGTAACTGTACGTTTAGAAAAAACTGCCGATAACTATATTTTCCACCGCATCAAACGTTCGGCCGAATGGGAGAAAAAGCAGTTTAATTTGCTTCTATCGTTAGGATTAAAAAAAACGAGCTCTTTATTCAGCAACCTGGAAGTAGCTTCTGCCGACGAAAATCCAAGTTATGGTGCTATAAATTGGGTAAACGAACATATCGAAATCTTACAGGCATCGGGTTTTGAAATTGAACAGGCCACAGGGCAGAAAAAATTTGTTTTCGGCGCCAGCAAAATAGATCTTGAAGTTAAAGAAGGAAACGATTGGTTCGATATCCATGCCGTGGTATGGTTCGGAAAATACCAGATTCCTTTTCTTTCATTAAAGCAACATATTCTGCATAAAAAGCGTGAGTTCTTATTGCCCGATGGCGAAGTAGCCATTATCCCGGATAAATGGTTTACGCAATACGGTAGTCTATTCAGTTTAGCAGAGGCAGGAAAAACGCTAAAATTAAAGAAACACCATATCGGCCTCATCAATGATTTGGCTGAAGATAGCCTGGCTAATGTTACGCTTGAACGCAAGTTACAGCGGTTATCAGACTTTGAGGATATTGCCGATACACAAATGCCTGTTCATTTTAAAGGCAGTTTACGCGATTACCAGAAAGCCGGTTATAACTGGTTCAGTTTTTTACGCGAATACAATTTCGGCGGGTGCTTGGCCGACGATATGGGTTTGGGTAAAACCATCCAAACATTGGCTATGCTGCAAAAGGTGAAGGAAGATGACCAATTGCTAGAAACGCAGACAACCTCGCTTATCATCATGCCTACCTCTTTAATTTACAACTGGTTAACAGAGGCTAAAAAGTTTACACCAAAGCTTAAAATACTGGCACATACAGGCACCAACCGAAATAAAGATGTGGCCAATTTTGCCAATTACGATATTATCATTACCACTTACGGGGTAACCAGAGTAGATGTAGATGAATTGAAAAACTTTTATTTCAACTACATTATTCTCGATGAAAGTCAGAACATTAAAAACCCGGCATCAAAGTCGTTCAAAGCCGTTAGAAGCTTAAAATCTAAACATAAACTGATTCTGAGCGGTACACCTGTAGAAAACTCAGTAAGCGATTTATGGTCGCAGTTAACTTTTTTAAACCCCGGTTTATTGGGTACACAGGCATTCTTCTACGAAGAATATGTGCAAGCGATAGAAAAGAAAAAGGACGAAGAAAAAGCGCGCAAACTGCAATCGATTATCAAACCTTTTGTGCTGCGTAGAACGAAAGAACAAGTAGCAGCAGAATTACCGCCTAAAACCGAACAGGTAATTTATTGCGACATGAGCGAAGATCAGGCCGCTTATTACGAAAAAACAAAATCTGCCTACCGTAACGATTTATTGCAGAGCATGGACGATGGAACCTTCGCGCAAAAACAGGTACAGCTTTTACAAGGATTAACCGCCCTGCGTCAACTGGCCAACCACCCTGTAATGATTGATGGTGCTTATGTTTCAGATTCAGGAAAGTTCGAAAACGTAATCCACACACTAGATAATGTCCTTAAAGGCGGACATAAGGTTTTGGTTTTTTCTCAGTTTGTAAAACACCTGGATATCTTCAAAAAACATTTCGAAGCGGAGCATATTCCTTTTGCTTATTTAGATGGTGCAACCCGTAACCGTGGCGAAATTGTTTCAGAATTTCAGCAGAATAGCGAACTGAAGGTCTTCTTAATCTCTATAAAAGCAGGCGGCGTAGGTTTAAACTTAACCCAGGCCGATTATGTTTTTATCCTCGATCCATGGTGGAACCCGGCAGTAGAACAACAAGCCATCGACAGAACGCACCGTATTGGTCAGGATAAAAAGGTTTTCATTTACAAATTCATTGCAAAAGATACCGTTGAGGAAAAAATATTGGCCTTACAGAACCGTAAAAAATCGCTCGCGAACTCTTTAATTACAACCGAAGAAAGTTTCTTTAAATCGCTGAGCAAAGAAGATATACGCGATATATTAAATTAAATTTGCCACAGGTGATTGGTTCATTCATGAACATATTGCAAGCTGGATATCTCGAAATATCGTCATTCCCAACTTGATTGGGAATCCTAATGCATTATAAATGTGCGACACATTAGCTTTAAGATTCCCGCATACGCGAGAATGACGATGATGCGAACAATAAAATCCTCTTAAATGACCTCAAGTTTCTTAGGTGGCGAAATTTTTCTTTGTAACAACTTACAATTAAAATTCTTTTCAAAACTCATTCCCACTTAACTTGTTATACTATAGAACATAAATTTAACCATCATGACAAATCAAGATTTTAATACCGCTGTAAACAATGTTAAGGAAGCCTGGAAGTACCCAGAATTGTTCGAAAACGTTTCGAAATCTGAACGTTGGTTATCTGGCGCTGCAGGAACATATTTACTCTTTAAAGGCATCACCAGCATTTTTTCGCACCCTGTAATTGGGCTTACAGGTGCAGCAATTGGTGCAGGATTACTGTACCGCGGCATCACGGGTTATTGCCCAATGCGCGATTTGGCCGAACAGCGTAAAGAAGATATTGCCCCTGACGAAGTAATTATAAGCGAAACCTATGTTGTTGACGATTTGGGGTAAAATTTTAAATACGAAATTTCCTTTTCTTAATAAACTGGTTAACTTTAAAAGTTAAACCACAATCATGAATAAGTACACACTATTATTTATTCCTGCACTTTTTGCAGGGCAAGCTATGGCACAAGATAAGAAACCAGATCCTGCCAAAGACCCAAAGACAACCGAGGTTTGGGAACCCGTGCCTAAAATTGTTACACCGGGCAAATTGCCTCAGGATGCACCATCTGATGCTACCATTCTTTTCAACGGCAGAAATTTAGATGCATGGCATTCGGTTAAAGATCCATCTAAACCTGCTGCATGGACAATCGACGATGGTTTTTTCACGGTAAAAAAAGGTACTGGTAATATCGAAACCAATAAAAAGTTTACCGATTATCAATTGCATATGGAATGGAAAATCCCTGAAAACATAACTGGCGAAGGTCAGGCACGTGGAAATAGCGGGGTATTTTTGGCATCAACAGGTGGCGGTGATGACGGTTACGAAATCCAGATTATGGATGCATACAACAACAAAACCTATGTGAACGGACAAACTGGTAGTGTTTACAAACAAGCGATTCCACTAGCTAATGCCAACAAGAAACCAGGCGAATGGCAATACTACGATATCATCTGGAACGCGCCACGTTTTAATGAAGATGGAACCGTACAAAAACCAGCTAGTGTTACCGTATTTTTAAATGGAGTGCTTTTACAGAACGGATTTGTATTAAAAGGGGAAACCAGATATATTGGTGCGCCAGAATATAAAAAACACGGTCCTTCTTCAATCAAATTACAAGATCACGGCGATCCAAGTCCTGCAATCAGCTACAGGAACATCTGGGTAAGAGAATTATAATTTCAACAAAACAACAATAAGGAACCCGCAGGCCAAAAGCTTGCGGGTTTTGTTTTATAAGATAATTTGACTGATAATTGTACCTAATTTAACGTCGATTTTTTTATGAACAAAGGCAGATTAGAAGCATTTAGTGATGGGGTAATCGCAATCATCATCACCATTATGGTTTTAGAAATTAAAGTTCCGGAGCATGGCGAAACTTTAGCAAGCTTAAAACCGCTTATTCCAAAATTCATCAGCTATGTTTTAAGTTTTATCTACGTAGGTATTTACTGGAACAATCACCACCATTTACTGCATGCGGTTAAAAAAGTAAACGGATCAATGCTTTGGGCAAATCTTAATTTTTTATTCTGGCTCTCGTTATTCCCGGTAGCAGCCGGATGGATGGGTGAACACCATTTTGCCGTATGGCCGGTTATAGTTTATGGTGCTGTACTCCTGCTTGCCGCTGTTTCCTACACCCTGTTGGTAATCGTCATCAAAAGAACAGAAGGTCAGCATTCGCTTGTGGTACATGCCATTGGGAATGATGCAAAAGGGAAATTCTCATTACTTTTTTATATCGGAGGCATTGCACTAAGCTTTATAAACCCATGGATTGGCGTTGCACTCTACTTCATTGTAGCCTGCATCTGGTTTATTCCAGATAAACGGATAGAAAATGCAATGCGCGAACAGGGTTTAATTGACGGGAATAGCGGACAATAACCTTAATACTGACTTAGATTTACAAAAGCCAACAAAAATTAACCTCTTAGGCATAAATGCTTCAACAATAATTGTAATGCAAGCCTTGGCCACTAGCCCCGATTGCAGTGAGCATCCCGATCCTTTCGTCGGGATAAAACGTAAAGCGGGAAGAAACCTGAATAGCTGTACTCAAATGCGCTCCAAATAAACCTCAAACGCAAGGATATTAGTTAGGAGCCTGAAGCAGTTCCATATACAATTCCCGTTCTATCATTTCAGCGCCTAAACGCATTAAATGATCGTTCGGCAACTGACAGTCAATTAAATCGATATTCATTTTACTTAAAAAAATCAATGCTGCTTTTGAGGCATTGCTTACATGGCTAAACATACTTTCGCCACAAAAAACACGGTTTACTTTTAGACCATATAAGCCACCCACCAGCTGCTCAGCCTGCCAAACCTCTACACTGTGCGCATAGCCCTGCTGATGAAGACTAATGTAAGCATCTTGCATTTCGTTGGTAATCCAGGTACCATCCTGCCCCTTCCTTTCGGTAGTTGCGCAATTGCGGATCACTTCGGCAAAAGCCTGATTAAAGGTGATCTTGAAAACTTCCTGGTTTAAAATTTTCTGCATGCTTTTACTGATCTTGATTCTATCGGGATAAATCACACAGCGTTTGTGTGGCGAATACCAAAGAATTGGTTCGCCTTCACTAAACCATGGAAATATACCATTTGAATAGGCGATTAGCAATCGCTCCGTACTTAAATCACCGCCAATGGCCAGTAAACCATCCTCTTCTGCCAAAGCCGGATCTGGGAAACCTGGGTTATCGTCTAGTAACTGAAAAAACATAAACAAAAATAAGAAAGAAAACAAAGATTAAACCCTGGCGTTTTAAATATGTCATACTGTAAAACAGTCTATTATGAGTGCAAAAGATAATTTCTTAAAAGTAAAACATCTTTACAACCGGGCGGGCTTCGGGCTTTCTTATGCCGACTTACAAAAATTGAGCAAAAAAAATCTTGATAAAGTGGTTGACAACTTGCTTAAAGATTCCACAAAAGACGATCCAATCAATTTAGTGAACGATTACGAATCGAAACGACAGCTTTTGGTACAGGCAGGTTTATACTCGAAAAAAGACCTGACCGATGAAGAAAAGAAAATGCGCCAGCAGATTGTGCGCGAACAGAACGAAGTGAGCCGCGATCTGAATATTGCCTTCATTACCAAAATGATCAATACCAATGCCCCACTGAGGGAAAAGATGACCCTTTTTTGGCATGGCCATTTTGCCTGCCGCAGCAATAACCCTTTTTTTGCACAACAATTAAATAATATCCAAAGAGCAAATGCCCTTGGCAGCTTTAAAACCTTATTGGTTGAGGTGTCTAAGTCGCCTGCAATGCTGCAATACCTGAATAACCAACAGAACAGAAAAGGTAAACCAAATGAGAACTTCGCACGTGAACTCATGGAACTTTTCACTTTGGGAAGAGGAAATTATACCGAGCAGGACATTAAAGAATCTGCCCGCGCTTTTACCGGCTGGATGTACGACAAAGATGGCTCGTTCATTTTCAGGCAAAACCTGCACGATCCTGGAACAAAAACTTTTTTCGGTAAAATCGGGAATTTTGAAGGCGAAAACATCATCGATATTATTCTCGAAAAACCAGAAACCGCCCAGTTTATCGCCCGGAAAGTATATAAATTTTTCGTGAACGATAATCCAGACGAGGCTCATGTTAAAGAACTTGCCACCCATTTTTACAATTCGAAATACGACATTGCCTCGATGATGAAAAAAATGTTTACATCAGATTGGTTTTATAGTCCAGAGAATGTAGGCACAAAAATTAAATCACCCGCTGAATTTTTGGTAGGCTTAAGTCGCGAGTTTTATGTTACCTATAACAAACCACAGGTTTTAATACAGCTACAAAGCAGTTTGGGGCAATATTTATTTAACCCGCCTAATGTAGCCGGCTGGCCTGGCGGACAAAGCTGGATTGATAGTTCATCATTAATGTTAAGGATGCGCATTCCTTCACTTGTTTTAAATGATGGGGAAATCGATTTCAGTGGCAAAGCCGATCCTGAAGATGAAGCCGTAATTGCCTTGAGCAGAACAGCTACCACCAATGCAAACGCCAACATGAAACCAAAATCGTACATAAACGCAAATGCAGACTGGCCCAAATTTTTAGATACTTTACCAAAAGGATTAACGCCATTGGAACTTACCGAGTTTTTATTGCAACCGAAATTAAATACCAAAATAACAACTATGGTAAGTGATAATAAAGGATTGCGGAGTACGGCAGTAGAAATTACCAGCATGCCCGAGTATCAGTTGTGCTAGAGAACAGTTAATAGTCAATGATTCATGGTCAATAGCCGATTAGCTAAGTATCCAAGCCATAAACCATTGACCATAAAACCATTGACCATCAAAGACTAACAAGATGAACAGAAGAAATTTTTTAAGAAATACAGGATTTGTTGCAGCAGGTTCACTATTTGTTCCTGCTTTTATGAAACCGCTTGAGGCCATGGCACTTGATGAATTGAGCCTATACAAAAACTTAGTTGTGGTGCAGCTTTCTGGTGGAAATGACGGTTTAAACACGGTTATTCCCTTCGGAAACGATATTTATTACCAAAAAAGAAAAAGTATAGCCATTAAGCCTGAAGAGGTAATTAAACTGAACGACATGCAAGGGCTAAACCCGAATATGGCCGCCTTGCAAGAAATTTATGACCAAGGCTGGATGACCATCATCAACGATGTTGGCTACCCCAACCCCGACCGCTCGCATTTCCGTTCGATGGATATCTGGCAAACGGGTAGCGATAGCAATCAGTTCTTATCAACCGGATGGATTGGTCGTTATTTAGATAGCAATTGCCAGACCTGCAAATTCCCTTACACTGCAATAGAAGTTGACGACTCACTTTCTCTGGCCATGAAAGGGCAAACCAAAAAAGGAATTGCATTAAAAGATCCTGCGGCTTTGTTCCGCAATACGAACGATCCTTTTTTTAAGGCCATGTTGCAGAATGATAAGGAACATTTAGACGAAGATAATTTAGGTTATTTGTACAAAACGATGATCGAAACTTCATCGTCTGCCAGCTATATACAGAATACCTCCAAAATTTATCAGTCGAAATCTACTTACCCAACTTCGGGTTTTGCAAACCAATTGAAAACGGTTTCTAAATTTATTTCTTCGGGATTAAAAACCAGGGTTTATTATGTATCGTTAAGTGGTTTTGATACCCACGTAAATCAAATTGGCCAACAGGGCAATCTGCTTAAACAATATAGTGAAGGTATGGCTGCTTTTTTGAAAGATCTAAAATCGAACAATAAACTGGAGGACACCTTGGTGATTACATTCTCTGAATTTGGCCGCAGGGTAGAACAAAATGCCAGTAACGGCACCGACCATGGAACAGCAAATAATATGTTTGTTTTTGGTGGAAAATTGAAGAAACAAGGAATTTTTAATGCTGCGCCTAATTTAAGTGACTTGGATACAGGTGATTTAAAATATCAACTGGATTTCAGACAGGTTTATGGTACCATTTTAGATAAATGGCTGGATGTAAATAATGCTGATATTTTAAATAAAAAGTTTAATACGCTCGATTTTATATAAGTTAAGCACTAGAAGGAAGAAGCTATCTTACAAGAATACGATCTGTCACGTTGAGCTTCCCGAAGAATCGGGACAAGTAGTCGAAACGCCTTACAACATATTTTAGCTAGTCATTCGACAGGCTCAGGATGACAAATTGATATTTATAATATAGCCTCTTCTTATTTATCACCGAAAATAATTCTTATTTCCGCTTTAACACATATACTGGTCGGTTTGATGATGGGTCTATCTGTTCTGTGTAAACACTAAACAACTCGTAGCCATAGGCTTTCATTTTGTTCACGGCATCAATTGCTGAATTAAATTCGATTTTTTTATCCTTATCATCTCTGATGTACAGTTCGCTATAATCGCCTACCTTTTGGCCATGCTCCAGCGCAATCCATTGTTTATCAGCCAAAAAACTTTTTACTGCACGGATCTGGATATAATCCACATGGATATCGGTCAATTTCACGCCATTTACATTTTGGGCTTTGGCAGGCGACAGCCCAAAGCACGCGACAAGTGCCGCTGCAAGAATTAATTTTTTCATGTTGTGTTTCTTTTGTGTGTAATTCTAAATTACAAAGAATACATGAGTCTGTATTAAATGAATTGTAACAAAACATCCATTATTAAATCTTAAACTAAAAAACTTAATGAACTTTTTAGGCAATATTATCTGGATTATTTTTGGAGGTATCTTTATTTTCTTCGAATATATTATTGGAGGCCTAATCCTTTGTCTTACTATTGTGGGGATTCCTTTTGGTATCCAATGTTTTAAATTTGCCATTGTGGGCCTTGCTCCTTTTGGGGTTAAAATAACCGATACCTCATCAAACACAGGTTGCCTTTCTACCATTATGAACCTGATCTGGATTTTATGCGGCGGTTTCTGGATTGCTTTAACCCATTTGTTTTTTGGTATTCTGCTTTGCATTACTATTGTAGGTATCCCATTTGGGCGACAGCATTTTAAGTTGATGAATTTGGCTTTTACACCTTTCGGAAAATCGATTTCCTGATTCGGATAAATCTATATGGTTCCGTTATTTCGCCCGTAGTGGAGAACCCAAAGGCGCTGCGAAGCAAAATCTGTAAACTTTTTTTTGAAAAGCAGGCTTCGGCGCATATCGGATCCGAAAGCCCCGCCATCCGCTTTACCTCTCTGCGTTCGGTGCCCGCTCCTGTCGGGTTTATTGAACTGTGGCCTGTTCCCATTAGCAAAAAACACTATACCTAGCCCCGATTGAATGGATGCCCACAATATCATAGCAGGAAAGGACATCAATATATTGCAGCATCATTTCCAACCCGATAGTTATCGGGTTGATTGGAAACCACGAAGTGCTCATGAATGCCTTTGAAAACATGAAAACTTATGAATAATCGGAATGCCCTGGTAGGGTTTAAGTTGCATTAAGATTAGCTTCGCTGAGCACTGCGTGGTTCCCGCCTGCGTGGGAATGACGCCCTTTAAAACTATTGGATCAATCCTATTGATTTAGAATGTTCAATTGCTTCCTCGCTATTAATAAACAAACACGCCTTCACTCCTTTATCTTCAATTTTTTTAAGCAATTCCCTCGTTTCTACTTCTTTTTCAGGACGAACATTACGGATGTAGACTGCTTCGATGTTTTTTGGATATTTCTCCACTATTGTTGAATAAATTTTTGGATCCTGCTGCGAGTTGTCGCCAAAAAACACAAACTTCTGTTTGGGGAAGGCATCCAAAATCCGCATTACCCTTAATAATTTACCCTCATGCCCCGTTTTACCTGTTCTGACTAAATCTTTCCAGCGTTTTAATGTATTTAAAAGAAATGCACCGTCAGGCAACTTGTTAAACCTAAAAGTCTCGACCAAATAATCGTAAAGGTTCCATTCGCTGCTGCTTACATAAAAAAAAGGATTGGGCTGGTTTGCTTCAGTATGCGACATGGCCAATTGCTGATAATGACTGGCTGCATCAGGAAAGGTTTTACGCGTATGTGGATTCTTGATAAACAACTCTCTCAGCCGCCGTCCAATAGTTGCCGAATGAGAAATCATCACGGTATCATCTACATCCGAAATAAAGGCATATTGCGTAATGTGCGGTACATATACCTTCCCTTCACCTGCACTTAAAACTTTCCCGTTTTTATCAACAGCTTCCACTTTAACAAAGTGCCAGCCTGCAGGTACATCATGCTCGGCTTTCCATTCGAACTTAAAAAAGCCATCCCCTTCGGTTTTATTGTAAATCGTTTGATCAAAAAACTGCAAACGCACCTCAACAAAAGCATAAGGTTTTAAGATGAAGAGCTTTAAAAGGTGTGCGATATTAACAAACAAATTATTGCTGTAAACCTGCCGTGTTTTTGCCTTGCGTTTAAAAACATGGCCATAAACAACCAAATTGTGTGCGTGGCCATAGCCATGATATACCTTAACACTAACAGATTTATTCATCTGTATTAAAACAGAGTTTATTAAAAGTTGTTTGTGATGTAAACCATAAGGTAACACATGAAATTATTATTCATCATCAATCCAGGCTCGGGCAGCCACGACATTAATTTAAAGGAAGTAATTTCTACCCATTTCGATGCAAAAAAAACAGAGATCGATCTTTTCGAATTACCGGAAAACTGCTCTTTAGAGCAGATAAAAGAAAGGATCAAAGCTGCGAAAGCAGATCGTGTGGTGGCCGTTGGTGGCGATGGCACCTTAAAACTGGTTGCCGAATGTCTGTTACATACCGAAACACCGATTGGCATAATCCCTGCAGGTTCTGCAAATGGAATGGCGAAAGAATTAGGCATCCCGACTGATATCGAATTGGCTTTACCTATTCTGGATGAAGGCCGCCTGCAAAAAATCCATGTAGTTAAACTTAATAATGAAATCTGCATCCATTTATCCGATTTAGGTTTTAATGCTTATCTGGTAAAAAAATTTGATACCCTGCCCCAGCGCGGCATGTGGGGTTATGCAAAGGCTACCTGGCATGCTTTATGGAACCACAGCAGAATGGACGTGCAATTGAAACTTAAAGATGAAACAATCACTTCTAAAGCGGCAATGGTAGCCATTGCGAATGCAACCATGTACGGCTCTGGGCTAAAAATAAACCCAGATGGAAAATTAGACGACGATCTTTTCGAAGTGGTTTTGGTAAAAGATTACTCTTATCTCGAGATCTTAAAGATATGGATCACCAAATTACCTTTCAACCCTAAAAAAATAGAAGTATTTCAAACTGCTGAGGTTAAGATTTCTTCGAAACGTAAAGCTCACTTCCAAGTTGATGGAGAATACATTGGCAAGGTGAATACCGTTGAAGCAAAAATTCTGCCTGCTGCCATAACGGTGGTTTTACCTGAGTTATCAGAAGAATGAGCGGTGAATTTTAATGGTAAAATATAACCTGAAGAATTCGGCAATAAAACAGATGCGGAATAAAATATCAAACCACCGCTCGCCGAGGTTTAACACTTCTGGTAAAAAAGTAATAAAACCGATGGAAAATATCCAGACCACCAAGCGAAATGGAAACTGAATATAATAGGTGATAAAACCGAATTTCTTAAACAGGATTAAACCTGCTGCCGATACAAAAAGCGACACGAATAAGGGCAACAATAAAACAACCTTTGCCTGCGAAAGTATCTGATCGGGGATTTCGTTCAGGTGTGTTAAAATTTGCCAAAACTGTTTAGCCAATAATACAATGCTAATGATATCCAATAAGGCAAAAAATCTGGTGGTGTTCTTCATTTACTTACAATACTTTGCTAAATAATCATCAGCCATTTTACTCCCCATATATTTAACAAATAAAAAATCCTCACAGGCACCTTGTTTATCGCCCTGTTTTATTTTCTTTAGCGCCATTTTTATCCTTTCGCCTAAATATTCATCATCAATGCCCAACTGGTTTTTAATGGCAATAATCTGAACCTCTTGTCCGGGTTTTGCCTGATCGATGTTTTTATAGAAATTAATTACCGAGTTGGTTAAGCCTTCTTCTGCCAAATAAGTACGGATAGCTTCCTGAATAGCCTCATTTGATTTTCCTTCGCAATTATAGCCCGAAAGCACGAAATTAACCGGCGCAACAATCGAAACCGTTGTATCGTAACCTGCCGGAACTTGCCATTTACCGCTGCTTAAACGCACCAGGCGCAGGGCTTCTTCATCGAGATCAGATAATATTCCTTTACTCACTTTCGAAAAATAAACCTTCCCTTGTGCATCAAGCTTAAAGCTCACATTTACCGTTCCCTGAATACAATTATCTTTAGAGAACTGCGGATAAATGGTATTCTCTCTCAGAAAGTTTACAAAACCGCTTTTACCCGATTTAAACTGAACCTGGCCCATGGCCAATGAACAGCAGAAAAGTAAACAAAGGGTGAGCAGGTTTTTCATGATACTAATTTACGGTTTTAACCGCAGAGAACGCAAAGTTTTTTGTAAGGCAGCTTGATATTTTACCACAGAGAACAAGGAGTTTTTCACAGAGAAAATGAGAGATTTAATTGACATTTAAATAGTAAGATTGTGATCCCCGTGTAGGCGGGAATCTTAAACATAACTCCTGTGTTTTTCTAAGACTGGCCTCTGGAAATGACAATCACAAACAAATCTCTTTAAGGTCTCTGTGGCCTTCCCTCTGTGTTCTCGGTGGTTAGAACTAGCAAAACGTAGCCTTCAAAATCAAATTCGGGTCGGGGCAGTTAGCCAGATATTTTCCTCGTTCACTAAACCGACAAACGCCAGGGTAATCGCCTTTTAATCCTTCCATATTTTCGATCAATTGAAAATGAAGATGTGGCGGCCAGTAACCATTCTCTTCTTTTGAGCCTAACGCTGCAATTTTGGCCCCGGCAGGAATGAATTTACCTTCCTTAAGATCATTTAACGAAGCCAGACTTAAATGCCCGTATAAGGCATTAAATTTAAGTCCATCTATTTCATAAGCGAGGATAATGGTTGCACCGTAATCGCCAAAGTTGTTGTTATTGGCAAAGCTTTGCACAGTGGCATCATAAAAATTGTAGATTGGCGTTCCTACCGGCCCCCAGATATCTACACCTAAATGTAACCTGCGGGCTTCTTCTCCAGCATCAAAATGCGCACTTCGTGAATATATGGTGCGGTGTTCATCATAACCGCCAATTCCATAACGGGCATTATGATCAATTAATTTTCCATTTACCCAGGCAGAAAATAAATCGGTATTATCCAGAATCTCATCCGTTAATTCAGTATTTGCTGCTGTAAAATCTAGCGGTAAAAGCTGATCCCGTTCTACATCAAAATCAACCACCTTATGGATCAATGAAGCATTCGTTTGAATAATCTGCTCAAAAGTTTGCATCTATAAATTACTTAAAAATATAAACGAAGTTGTAAATATAGTGAGATAAGGCTCCTCCGATTACGAACAGGTGCCAAAGTTCGTGACTGTGCATCCACCTGAACAGCTGTTTATCCTTTGCATAATAATAAGTTCCGGCAATGTAAAAAACGCCACCAAACAGCAACCAGAAAATCGCGCCAACAGGTAGTGTACCGAGCATTTTTTGTAGCAAAGGCACAATCAAACAGCCCATTAAAATATAAATAGATAAAGAAATAGCCGTGCTTTTTAATCGGTTAAAGATTTTAAGCAGGCAACCTATAATAGCGATAATCCAAACGATCGCGAACAAACTCCAACGTAACCAGCCCTCAAAAACCAGTAAAGCTGTTGGTGTATAAGATCCTGCGATCATTAAATAAATGCAGCAATGATCGAATTTTTGCCAAAAGCGTACACCATAATCGGTAGCCGGATAACCATGGTACATGGCACTTACGCCGAAAAGGATAAAAGTACCAATGCTATAAATCCATGCAGCGGTATATTCAATGGGTGTATTGCATTTTTGGAGCAATATATAACCTGCCGGGATCGCAATTAATGCCGGTATTAAATGAGTGAAGAAATTAACGGGTTCCCTTAGCTTCCTCACAAAGATTATTCGCTGTCTTCGTCTTTTTGTCTGGGCTCTTTTGCAATCTTATCAAAAAGATGATCCATACGCTCTACATACTCATTTGTATCATCTACAAAGAAAGTAAGCTCTGGCACCACCCTAACCTGATGGCGGATTCTGCTTCCCAGTTTATACCTGATTTCGCCAGAATGTGCGTTAACTGTATTGATAGAAAGCGTGGTGTTATTGGTATTAAAAAAGCTCAGGTAAACTTTAGCCACTGCCAAATCTGGCGAAACCCGAACACGGGTAATGGTTACCAATGTATTAGGCAAAAATGCAGCACCTTCACGCTGAAAAACCTGTGCTAACTCCTCTTGTAATACTCCTGCAAATTTCTGCTGACGTTTACTTTCCATAATGTATTTATCTATCGCCTTTATGATGAAACCTTATCGGTTTTAAAAACCTATAAGGTTTATTTTCGCACCGTAATGACGGAATTTAATCTAATATAACAAATTACTATCATACGGGTATCTGGCCACGTGCGCAGCTTTAACCTTATCGTACAATAATGTTTTAAACTCTTCTAAGTTTTCTTTTTCGGTGGCCGATATAAACAATACAGGTACTTTATCGTGACTCATCCAGCTTTTCTTAAAGTCTTCTAAAGTCAGCTTGCCATCATCTTCTTCATCGTCAACTTCAGGCGAAACATAAGCATCGATTTTATTAAAAACTAAAATCATGTCTTTATCAATCGCGCCAATATCTTTCAAGGTTTCGTTAACAGTATTAATCTGATCTTCGAAATTAGGATGTGAAACATCAACCACGTGTATCAACAGATCAGCTTCACGTACCTCATCTAAAGTTGATTTAAAACATTCTACCAAATGGTGAGGCAGCTTGCGGATAAATCCAACGGTATCAGAAAGTAAAAAAGGCAAATTCTCGATTACCACCTTACGCACTGTGGTATCTAAAGTTGCAAACAATTTATTTTCTGCAAACACTTCCGATTTCGACAGCATATTCATGATGGTCGATTTACCAACATTGGTATAGCCTACCAAAGCGACCCGAATTAACTGACCACGGTTCTTGCGCTGTGTTTCGTTCTGCCGGTCTATATTTCTTAAACGCTCTTTTAACAAAGAGATTTTATTTAAAATAATACGTCTATCACTTTCAATCTGCGTTTCACCCGGACCACGCATCCCGATGCCACCTTTCTGGCGCTCTAAGTGCGTCCACATACCCGTTAGGCGTGGCAAAACATATTGTAATTGTGCCAGTTCAACCTGTGTTTTTGCCTGTGCAGTTTGGGCCCTGTTAGCAAAAATATCCAGGATCAGATTGCTTCGATCTAAAACCTTGACGCCAAGTTCACGATCGATGTTACGTAGTTGCGACGGCGATAATTCATCGTCGAAAACCACCACATCAATTTCTTCTGATTTCACATACGCCTTTATTTCTTCCAGTTTTCCGGTACCCACAAATGTAGCACGCTCTGGTTTAAGCATTTTCTGTGTAAAAACCTTCTCTACCTTTCCTCCGGCTGTATCTACCAAAAAAGCCAGCTCATCTAAATATTCTTTTGTTTGGGCTTCTTTTTCGCCTGGTGTAACTACTCCAACTAAAATTGCCCGTTCCTGCACAACGGCAGTATCATATGTTTTTTGTTTTCCCATGTAATTGAGGCAAATATACGAATTTGCCAACGTGTAAATCTTTTTAAGTCGCAAAGACTTCCGAAGTTTGCCAGCGCTTCGGCCTTTAAGACTCCGGAAGTCTGCTGATTATATCTGCCCTACAAATTCCTTTATCGCGACACCCGGATTATCCGTCTTCATAAAATTCTCACCAATTAAAAATCCGTTAAAGCCTGCAGCCTTTAGATCTTTAATCGTTTGTGGATTACTGATTGCACTTTCCGAAATTTTTAAAAATTCATTCGGGATTTTATTTACCAAATTGAAAGAGGTTTGGATATCTACTGTAAAATCGCCCAGGTTTCTATTGTTTACCCCAATGGCATCCAGATTCGGGCAGATGCTCCGCTCCAACTCTTCCAGGTTGTGCACTTCTAACAACACATTTAAACCTAAATCTTTTGCAAACTTTCCGAAATCGTTGATTTGCTGAGGGGTTAATATTGAGGCAATCAACAGAATAATATCAGCCCCCCAGGCTTTGGCCTCCAGGATCTGATACTCATCGATCATAAAATCCTTTCTCAAAACCGGGATATTGTTTGCCGCTCTTGCTGCCAGAATATCGTCGGTTTTACCGCCAAAGAAATCGACATCCGTTAATACCGAAAGTGCAGATGCACCCGCAGCATTATAAGCCTGCGTTACCTCTGCAACATCGGCAATGCCATTAATTAACCCTTTTGATGGCGAACGACGCTTAAACTCAGCAATAATGCCCGTGCGGTCTTCGGCCAATAGAAACTCCTTAAAAGAATAAGGTGTTCTCTTAAAATTCAATGAATTTTCTAAATCCTGTACAGAAACCAAAGCTTTAGCAGCCGCAACTTCTTCTTTTTTACGTAATACGATTTTATCTAATATGTTCATTTTACTAATCCGTCATGCAGATCCGATAGCTATCGGATTTGTTTCAGCATCTAAAAGTTAACTAATCCCAGTAAGATCCTGAATCAAGTTCAGGATGACGACCGGATGAATAAGCACTAGGGGGTTGAGGTTAACCAATTTTCCATCATCTGCTTTCCGTACTCGGTTAATACACTTTCCGGGTGAAACTGTACCCCACGAACATCTAATGTTTCATGTCTTAACGCCATGATCTCATTCTTATGATCTCTTGCTGTAATTTTCAAACATGAAGGAAAGTTCTCTTTACTCACCACCCAACTGTGGTAACGGCCAACATTTATGGTTTGCGGGCATTCCCAGAACAACGGTTCGTCACCATCTACAACAGTTACCGGTGTAGCAATTCCGTGCATTGGTCTGCCTAAGTTCAATAAAGTGCCACCAAAAACTTCGGCTATGGCTTGCTGACCTAAACATACCCCAAAAATACTCTTCGTTGGCGCATAGGTTTTGATCACATCCAATAACAAACCAGCTTCTTCCGGAATGCCAGGCCCAGGTGAAAGTAATATTTTATCGTACTTTTCTACATCAGCCAGATCGAACTTATCATTTCTCCAAACTTCTGCTTCATAACCAACTTCGTTAATTAAATGCACCAGATTGTAGGTAAAACTATCATAGTTATCGATTACTAAGACGGTTTTTTTATCTATATTTTCCATTTTATTTCCTGTTAACGGATTTTACTCCAAGCTAAAACTCCACACGCCCAACTATATTCCCTCTGCCATTTGTACCGCTTTCCGCAAAGCCGCAATTTTATTGTTAACCTCTTGCATTTCAGTTTCGGGAACGGAATCGGCCACAATACCCGCACCTGCTCGGTAATGCAGTTCGTTATTCTTGCTCATAAATGTCCTGATCATGATGGCATGGTTAAAATCTTCATTGAAGCCCATAAAACCAATTGCGCCCGCATAAAAATTCCTGCCCAGCTTTTCGTTTTCGTCAATCAACTGCATGGCTTTGTATTTTGGCGCACCACTTAAGGTACCTGCCGGATAGGTATCGGCAACTACTTTAAAAGCACTTACGTTTTCCTGCAAATGACCACTCACTTTACTTACCAGGTGGATCAGGTGCGAATAGTATTGTACCTCCTTAAAAGATTTTACCTCCACGCGGTTACAGTGCCTGCTTAAATCGTTTCTGGCCAAATCAACCAGCATTACATGTTCTGCACTTTCTTTTGGGTCTTGTTCTAATTTACGGGCCTGTTCAGCATCTTCAATGTCGTTTCCGCTGCGTTTAAAAGTTCCTGCGATTGGAAAAATATTGGCCGAATTGTTTTTGATGGTAATCTGTGCCTCTGGCGAAGAACCGAACAATTTAAAATTTCCGTAATCAAAATAAAACAGATAAGGAGATGGGTTTATCGAACGCAGGCAACGGTATACATTAAATTCATCACCAGAAAATGCTTGTTTAAATGCTCTTGAAGGCACAATCTGAAAAACATCTCCACGGTAAATATGCTTTTGTAGTTTCTCTACCAGATCCATAAATCCCTGATCGGTTAGGTTCGAACTTTCCTCGCCACGAAGTTGAAACTTATATTCAGGATAATTTTTATTCTGGATTAGGTATTCCATTTTTTCGAGCCCCCCCTCTTCTTCTCCTTCGAAAGTATTTTTGAAAAGGGTAATTTCATTTTTGAAGTGATCGATGGCAATGATATAACGATACAAATGATACTGCATTTCCGGAATCTCTTCGCCCTCAGGAGTTTCGGAGCTAAACTTTATATCTTCAAAATGTTGTATGGCATTCCAGGTAAAATAGCCAAATAAACCGCTCGAAATAAATTTGATTTCCGGTAATTCCGTTTCTCTGAATTTATCTTTAAAATCGGTAATTTCTTCGATCAGGTTTTTACTTTCGGTAATTTCTACAGCGCCATCAGGGAAATACGTCTCCAATCGCGATCCCTTTAAAATAATTCCCGCTACCGGATCTGCACAAACGAAACTCATCGAGTTTTCTCTGCTGTGGTAATCAGAACTTTCTAACAGGATGCTGTTAGGATACACATCACGTAAGCGTAAATAAATGCTCACTGGTGTTGTGGTATCGGCAAGCATTTTTTTGTAAGTGGTATTAATTTTATACATGATAAAGGTAAATGGTGTAAGCTATAGGGCTTAAGGTTTGCATTTCGTATTTTTTAACAATAAAAAGCCCGGCGTGTGGTTCTACGCCGGGCTTTAATGGTTCTTTAATAAGGTTTAGGTTGATAAACTATATTTTGTTCATACGCAGCCAGCGCAATTCATTCGAATTACTTTGCCAAAGCCATGTATGTATATTGTTGATCATGAGCAACAAAAATATAAAGAATTTCCAAAAACGGAAATAATTATGAAAATAAATTCAGTCGGAAGTCGATAGTCGGCAGTCCGAAGTCGAACACTCTTGTGTACTACACGCTTTCGCCATGCTCCAAGCCCCTGCTTTTATAATTATTATGATACTCCAAAAAACGATCTGCCTGGAACTTCTTTTACCATTAATAAAATGGTTACAATGATCAAAATCAATGCTAAGCCAAAGAAAACTGAAATGGTACGGTGTTTTGCCACTGCATCAGCAACTTTTTTCGATTTAGCATTACCAACAGTAATTAAAATAATCGCGATTATCATCATACTGATGTGCTCCATTTTAAAATAGCGTACCGCAGGTGCACCTGCACTGCTCAACTTATACCAGCCTTCGCTGAAATAAAGCACTAAACCAATCAACAATTGGATGTGTGCACTGATTAAAGTGAAAACATTTAGCTTTCTATCGCCTTCTGTATAGGTTTTATTGCCAAACCAGCCAGACAAAGCCTTGATAACGGCGATAATTAGCAAAAGAAAAACTACATAGCGCCATCCAGAGTGGGCACTTTTTAAAATTTCGTTCATATCAATTTATTTCTATGATTCAAAAATAGACATTAATTGTAAAAAATAGGATATTCAACAGATTGAACGCTTATTTATATTAGTTTTAAACAAATTAAACCCTAAACTTATTATGAAGAAAATTTTACTTGCCATTGGGCTGGTATTTTCTACTACATTTCTGTTTGCACAGCAAACTTCCTTTCCTGTTAACGGTTCTTTTGATACCCGACCTGGAATGTTTGCTTTTACCAATGCAACCATAGTAGTTAATGCCAACCAAACCCTTACAAATGCCACACTTTTAATCAAAGGACAAACCATACAGGGTGTTGGTGCTGGTTTAGCCGTACCTAAAGGATATGTGGTAATCGACCTTAAAGGAAAATTTGTCTACCCATCCTTAATTGATGCCTTTACCAGTTATGGCCTTAGCGAAACACCTGCACAACAGCGCGGCTTCGGCGGTCAGCGTCAGTCTATTTTCGTTTCGACCAAAAAGGGCGCTTATGGCTGGAACGAATCAATCAGACCAGAAACTTATGTAAAAAGCATTTTTTCTACCGACAGCAAAAAAGCAGATGAATTACGTAAAGTAGGTTTCGGCAGTGTAAACGTAATTAACCGTGATGGTATTGCACGTGGTGTTTCTGCCGCTGTAACTTTAAACGAAGGTGCCGATAACAGCGTATTCTTAAAAGATCAAACCGCAGCAAACTACTCGTTTAACAAAGGAACGTCATCAAATGATTATCCTACTTCTTTAATGGGTTCTATTGCTTTATTGCGCCAAACCTATTACGATGCACAATGGTACAGCAAACAAAAAGACGAGTATAATATCTCGCTTGACGAATTTGGCAAGCAACAAACTATGCCGCAGATTTTCGAAGTTGATGGCTGGCAGAACATTCTGCGTGCTGATAAAATCGGAAAAGAATTTGGTAAAAAATACATCATTAAATCTACAGGCGATGAATACCAGCGCATAAACGAGGTTAAAGCTACCGGAGCCAGCTTAATTATTCCATTAACTTTCCCTAAAGCTTACGATGTTGAAGATCCGGCAGAAGCCAGAAATGTAACTTTATCACAGATGAAAGGCTGGGAACTGGCACCAACAAACCCGGCAAGCTTAGAGAAAGCAGGAATTAAATTTGCTTTAACGGCATTCGGCCTGGAGAACAGTCGCGATTTTTGGGCAAACATCCGTGTAGCTTTAGAAAACGGCTTAACTGAAAAACAGGCTTTACAATCGGTTACCGAAATTCCTGCTTCACTTTTGGGCATCAGCGATAAAGTTGGCTCCCTGGAAAAAGGAAAAGTAGCCAACTTTTTAATCTCATCGGATAACCTGTTCAAAAACGGGAATATTATTTTCGAAAACTGGGTACAGGGCAAACGTTTCATTGTAAATAAAATGGATGTGAGCGATATACGTGGCACTTATAACTTAAACGTTGATGGTATTGGTGCTTTAATCCTAAAAATTACCGGAACGGGTGGCGGATCGACAGCTGCAATTGAAAGAACTGGTGTAGATAGTGTTAAAACCACAGCAACTTTTACCAGAAATGGCGATTGGATAAGCATCAATTTCAACTTAAAGAAAAACCCGAAGGGTGATGTCCGTTTAAGCGGTTACATTACTTTGGCAAACCCGGTTACCATAAAAGGCGAATCGACACTGGCAGATGGTACTATCGGAAAGTTTACAGCAACTTATAAAGAAGCGGCAAAAGAAATGCCTAAAAAAGAGGATCCAAAAAGCACTTTGGCCATGGGCCCAGTAATTTATCCTTTTTCTGCCTTCGGAAACACTGAACTACCAAAACAAGAAACGGTTTTAATTAAAAACGGCACCGTTTGGACGAATGAAAAAGATGGAATTCTTCAAAATGCTGATGTACTTTTAGAAAACGGCAAAATTAAAGCGGTTGGCAAAAACCTTTCGGCAAGCGGCGCTAAAGTGATTGATGCTACCGGCAAACATGTAACCGCTGGTATTATTGATGAGCACTCGCACATTGCAGGCGCTGGTGGTATTAACGAAGGTGCGCAATCGGTTTCTGCTGAAGTACGCGTTGCCGACATCCTCAACTCCGAAGATGTAAACATTTACCGCCAGCTGGCCGGTGGTGTAACTACTTCACAAATCCTACATGGTTCAGCCAATCCGATCGGTGGCCAATCGCAATTGATTAAACTGCGCTGGGGCAAATCGCCTGAGGAACTGAAATTTGCAGGTGCCGATGGCTTCATTAAATTTGCTTTGGGCGAAAACGTGAAACAAAGTAATTTCGGCACAGGTGCCCGTTTCCCGGTTACACGTATGGGTGTTGAGCAAACTTTTGTGGATGAGTTTACCCGAGCAAAAGAATACGAAAAAGCTTTATCCGTAAAAGGTAACAGCGTACGTAAAGATTTGGAATTAGATGCTATTGTTGAGATTCTGAACAACAAACGGTTCATTACCTGCCATTCTTATGTGCAGAGCGAGATTAATATGTTAATTCATGTAGCTGATAGCTTAGGATTCAAGATCAATACCTTTACGCATATTTTAGAAGGTTACAAAGTGGCCGATAAAATGAAAGCGCACGGCATTGCAGGTTCTACCTTCTCCGATTGGTGGGCCTATAAAAATGAAGTGGCCGAAGCCATCCCTTACAATGGAAAAATCATGCATAATGTTGGTGTAACTACCGCGTTCAACTCTGATGATGCCGAAATGGCCCGGCACTTAAACCAGGAAGCAGGAAAATCTGTTTTATACGGTAACGTTCCGGAAGAAGATGCTTTTAAGTTTGTAACCTTAAACCCGGCAAAAATGCTGCACATCGACGATAAAGTGGGCAGTTTAAAAGCGGGTAAAGATGCCGATGTGGTGATCTGGACTGCCAATCCACTTTCTATCTATGCCAGGGCAGAGAAAACTTTTGTAGATGGTATTGCTTATTGGGATATCGAGAAAGATGCCCAGGTAATCAAAACCCAGCAGACAGAAAAAGCACGTCTGATCCAAAAGATGTTAGAGAGCAAAAGCAAAGGTGGACGTACACAACGTCCATTGGGTGATGCACCACGCCTGTACAATTGCGAAACTTTAGAAAACTATTCAGCAGAATTAACCGAGAAAGAACATGCGCACTAAACAATATTTATTCAGTCTGGCTTTTTCGGCAACAAGCCTGATGTGTTTTGCACAGGCAAACATTTCGCCAGCGAAAAAACAAAGTAAAACCATCGCCATAACAGGTGCAACCGTACATGTTGGCAATGGAACAGTGATCGAAAACGGCACCATACTTTTTGGCAATGGAAAAATTATTTCTGTTACCGCCAACGGGCAGGTACCACAGGATGATGTAATGCGCATTGTAGCTACAGGCAAACACATTTATCCTGGTTTTATTGCTGCAACCACCAATCTGGGTTTAACAGAAATTGAAGCCGTAAAAGCAACATTAGATTTTCAGGAAATTGGGGATTTAAATTCACACATCCGCTCCATTGTTGCTTACAATACAGATTCGAAAGTTCCAGCCACGTTGCGCAGCAATGGTGTGTTAATGGCACAACCAACACCCCAGGGCGGCACGGTTTCGGGCAGTTCATCCGTTGTTCAGCTCGATGCCTGGAATTGGGAAGATGCAGCACTTAAAACCGATGATGCGATGCACATGACCTGGCCGGTTACACCACGTTTTAGAGGTGGCTTTGGTGGTTTCGGCAGGCCGCAGCAATCGCCAGAAAGCTTAGCCGAACGTACACAAGCGGCCATTGCACAATTAACTTCTTTCTTCGCTGAGGCAAAAGCCTATTCAGAAATGGGCAAACCAGAAGTAATTAATACCCGTTTCGAAGCAATGAAAAAAGTATTCGCTGGTAACGAAAAATTGTTCATCGCAGCCGAAAGTCAGAAAGATATTGTTGCAGCAGTTAATTTCGCTAAGAAATTTGGCATCACCCCAGTAATTACAGGTGCTGATGAAGCTTACCTGATCATCGATTTCCTGAAAGAAAACAACATTACCCTGGTGGTGAAACAGCCTCATGCTTTACCCAACAACAATGATGACGATGTAAATATGCCTTACAAAAATGCTGCAGTATTGGCCAATGCAGGCTTAAATGTGGTATTGAGTATTGATGGTTACTGGCAACAGCGCAACCTGCCTTTTATGGCGGGTACGGTTACGGCTTGGGGCTTGGATAAAGAGAAAGCCTTATCAACCATTACCTTAAACGCTGCAAAAGCGATGGGCATTGATAAAACCACTGGCAGCATCGAGACGGGCAAAGATGCCACTTTCTTTATTTCAGCAGGTGATGCTTTAGATATGCGCACCAACAAAGTGGAGCAGGCATTTATTCAAGGGAGAGACATCAACCTGGATAATTTACACAAACAGTTAGATAAAAAGTTCAGTGATAAATATACCACTGAAAAGAAATAAGTTAACACTAGTTTAACACGAACGGCTAATATTAATTTATTGGCCGTTTTTTATTTTAACATCAGGCTTAAAAATGACCTACTACTAAACCTATTATTAATATTAAATCAGAATTCAGTTAACACCACATTAACATCTTTGTCATCATAAAAAATCAGAAACTAATTATGATGAAACCTTCCTGATCGGCCAAAATAACACGTTCAGGAAAGCTTCCATAGTCGCTAAAAAAACAAATGATGATGAAAAATTTACTTATTGCAGTGATGCTGTTTTTATGTTATTCCAGTAATTCGGTTATAGCACAGACTACACAAGCATCTATCTCCGGAATTGTAACGGATAATCAAAAGAAGCCCATCCCAGGTGTTTCTGTTCAAATTAAAAACAACGCTACTGGTTTTACCACCAGAACATCAACAAATGCTCAGGGAGAATACACATTTAAAGAGCTTCCTTTAGGTGGACCTTACACCATTAAAGCAACTTACATTGGCTATGCTGAGCAAAACAGAACAGGTTACATGCTTAACCAGGGCGATGCTGTATCGGTAGCGATTAATATGCAGGAAGATGCGAAAACGCTTGAAGGCATCACCGTTAATGGATCAGCTTTAAGAAATAAAGTGCAGCAATTTGGTGCTTCAACAGAAATTTCATCGAAGACGATGAACTTGTTACCAGTAAACGGCCGTAATTTTTCCAGTTTAACAGACTTATCCCCGCTATCAGGTCCCGGTGGTATTTCAGGTCAGTTAGGTTCATCTACCAATTTCACCATTGATGGTATGACAGCGAAAAATCCAACTTCAGCGGGGAGTACAACAAGTCGCAGTGGTGCGCCATATTCTATCTCCATTGAAAGTGTACGTGAATTTAAGGTAGTAACCAATCAGTACGATGTAAGTTTAGGCCGTTCAGGTGGTGGTACCATCAGTGCCGTAACTAAATCGGGTACAAATCAAATTACAGGTAGTGCTTTTGCTTATAACCGTGCTGATTTCCTTGCGAGTAAGTATGACATCAGAGGAAATAGAAGAACTAATGATTTTTCAACTTATCAGTATGGTTTTAGCTTAGGTGGCCCGATCATAAAAGATAAATTACATTATTTTGCAGCCTGGGATCATCAAAGAGATTCTCGTCCGCTAATTATTGCCGATATTAACTCGGATGCGGATGTAGCCCGTTTCAACATCACAAACAGCACACTAAATAATTTTTTAGCGGTTGCGAGATCAAAATATGGTGTAGCTAATACTCCACAATTTGGTTCTTTCCCAAAAAAGAGAGGCACTGATGCAGGCTTCCTTCGTTTAGATTGGCAAATTGATGATAAAAATTTATTGACCGTTAGGGATAACTATACCAATGACAGAAATCCGTTGGGATTAGCTGACAATACGGCCATCAACTTTTACGAAAGTTACGGTAACGATAAAAACGTGGATAATAGTTTATTGGCTACCTTACGTTCAACCATCAGCAGCAAAGTTACCAATGAATTAAAGTTGCAGCATTTGTACACCTATCAGGCCAGTACGCAAAATGATGAATTGGGTTTTGCGATACCAAGAGCGGTGGTTTCTAACTTACAATCCACTACCCCCACAGGCAGTTTATTAACAGCTGTTCAAATTGGCGGTCACCGTTTCGGACAAGAAGGTTTTACCAATAACGTATTGCAATTGGTAGATAATTTTTACTATAATACCGATAAAATTAAATATACTTTTGGTGTAGATATCATGTACACCCATGCAAAATCATTGTATGGCAGTGAAGTAAATGGCCGTTTTACGTTCAACAGATCAGGCACGGGAGCAACCGATGCAACCGCGCTACAGAACTTCGATAATTTAACACCAATCAGTTATTACAGAGAGGTTCCTTTAGTTGCTGACCCAACAGTTATAGGTAAGTTGTGGAATACTGCAATTTATGGCCAAATGCAAACCAAACTAGGTAAAGGTTTAGATTTTACTGGTGGTTTACGTTTAGATTACAGCAAGTACCCAACATCACCGTTAAACCAAGATCTTTTTAATGCCATTGGTGTTAGGACAGATCATAAATTAAAGCAGTTTTTAATTCAGCCGCGTATCCAATTTAACTGGGATGTGAATGAAAAACATACTGATTATGTTCGTCTAGGCGCCGGAATTTTTGGATCAGACGTGAACAATTATGTAACCATTAACAACCTAACATTTGATGGTAAACATTTTGCAACGGTTGATGTTACCGGTACAGGTGTACCTACCCCTGATTTTATTGGCTACAGAAACGGAACTGCTTCAGCACCTACGCTACCGGCACTACAAATCCCTACCATTAATACTTATGCTGACGATGCGAAAATACCAGTAGTGTATAAAGCTAACTTATCTTATAACAAATTAATAAATGATAGAATAAGGGTAGGTATTACGGGCTATGCCACATTAGCACGTCATAACTATATGTATGTAGATAGAAATATGGTTGCCGATCCTTTCTTCAGATTATCGAACGAAGGAAACAGGGGTGTTTATGTGCCCGCAAACACTATCATTACAGGTAATGGAACTACAGATTGGAAAAGAGGTCGTTTAACCAATCAGTTTGGCAGAGTATTAGAGATGAACAGCAAAGGAAAGGTAAATCAATTTGCGGTAGTTGTAGATGGTACCTGGAGATACTTTAAAGATGGAGAAATTTCAGCTAGTTTTACCTGGAATGATACAAAAGATAACACATCGTTCAATGGTAACGTAGCTAACTCAGCAACATTATCTTTACCTGTTGTTGATGATCCACGCGATTTAAGCCGAATGACTTACTCAAATGGTCAATTTAGAAACAAAGTTGTAGTTTACGGAACATTACCATCATTCCATGGTATTATAGCTGGTATTCGATATTCGGGCATTGGTGGTACCAGATATAGTTTACTATCTGGTGGAAATACCAATGGCGATTTCGTGGCAACAAATGATTTAGCCTACATCTTCAGCAGATCAAATGCCAATGTGCCGGCTGCCCTTAGAACTGCCTTACAAACCTTATTGGATAATGGTGCTGCAAGCCAAAGTTTGAAAGATTATATCACTAAGTATGAAGGTACATTTGCCGAGCGCAATGGTGGTATAAATGGTTTCTATGGTACAATTGATTTAAGATTAGCTTATCAGATTAAATTCGGACGTGGTAAAAAACAAAGCATTGAAATTTCTGGCGATTTGTTTAACGTAGCCAATTTGTTTAAGAAAACGTGGGGTACTACAGAAACTTTAGGTACGCAGGCATTATATGCTGTTACAGGCTTTGACGCTGCAACGTCGAATTACAATTACCGCGTAAACAATACGGGTATTGTAACACCAACCGGAAACCCTTGGCAGGCTCAAATTGGTTTACGGTACGGCTTTTAACAAAAATTAGCTAAGTATCTTAGCTTAAAGTCATAAAAAAAGGGAATGGATTTTTATCCGTTCCCTTTTTTTATGTTTGCATTAACAAACAACAAAACTTAATGGGATTATTACTTAACTACCTGAAAAACCACAAGTGGATTGTGGCCCTGGCGCTATTGCTGGCAGGCATAAATATTGGTTTTTCACTTTTAGATCCATACATCACTGGTCGCATTTTAGACCGTTTCATCAATAAAAAAGATACACTCACCTACTCCCAATACCTTTGGGGCTCTCTTGGCTTAATCGGGCTGGCTATTGGTGCAGCCATGGTTTCGCGTATCGCTAAAAACTTTCAGGATTATTTCACGAGTGTAATTGTTCAAAAAGTTGGCGCAAAAATGTATGCTGATGGTTTGCAACATTCGTTAAAACTGCCTTATCAGGTTTTCGAAGATCAACGTAGTGGAGAAACCCTCGGTATTTTACAAAAAGTACGTTTGGATTCAGAGAAGTTTATCACCGCCTTTATCAGTATCCTTTTTGTAAGTTTAATCGGAATGATTTTCGTTATCGTGTATTCGGTTTCGGTAAGCTACAAAGTTACCTTAGTTTATTTTTCGGCTATTCCGATCATCAGTTTCGTAAGCTGGTTTTTAAGTCGCAAAATTAAAACCATCCAACGTTCTATCGTTGGCGAAACCACAGCTTTGGCAGGTTCTACTACCGAATCGTTAAGAAACATCGAACTGGTTAAGAGTTTAGGTTTGGCCGATCAGGAAATTGACCGACTGAATAAAACCACATACAAAATTTTGGGCTTGGAACTTAAAAAAGTGAAATATGTGCGCAGTATGAGTTTTGTTCAGGGCACTACCGTTAACCTGGTCCGCAGTACAATGGTACTGGTTTTACTGCTCCTTATTTTCGACAATACGATTTCTGCCGGCCAGTATTTCTCATTCCTTTTTTACTCGTTCTTTCTTTTCGGACCGCTACAGGAGCTGGGCAATGTGATTTTAACCTGGCGTGAGGCAGAAGTTTCGTTGGGTAACTTTAAAAAGATTTTAAGTACACCGATTGATAAAAAACCTGAGAATCCAACTTCTATAGCAAAAATTAAGGATTTAACCTTTAACAAGGTGGGGTTCAAACACCTAACAGCCAATAGAAATGCTTTAGATAATATTTCGTTTAAAACCCATCACGGGCAAACCATCGCATTTGTTGGTCCATCAGGTTCTGGAAAAAGCACACTGGTAAAACTATTGGTGGGTTTATATCCGGCAAAAGATGGTGAGATTTTATACAATGGTATCCCAAGTAACGATATCGATCTTGATGCCTTACGCGAGAAAATCGGTTTCGTAACGCAAGACACACAATTATTCTCGGGTACAATAAGAGAAAACCTGCTGTTTGTTAACCCTAATGCTACGGATGAAGAATGTTATAAAGTTTTAAACCAGGCAGCCTGTCAAACTTTGCTGGCCCGCGCCGATAAAGGTTTGGATTCGTTAATTGGTGAGGGTGGTGTTAAAGTCTCGGGAGGAGAAAAACAACGTTTATCTATTGCAAGAGCACTGCTCCGTCAGCCAGATATTTTGGTTTTTGATGAGGCCACTTCTTCGTTGGATTCGATTACAGAAGAAGAGATTACCAAAACCATCCGTTCGGTTTCAAATTTAACTGATCACATTACTATTTTGATTGCGCATCGTTTATCAACGATAAAACATGCTGATAAAATTTATGTTTTAGAGAAAGGTCATATCATCGAAGAAGGAAGACACGAAGAATTAATTGCGCAAAACGGTTTATATCAGGCCATGTGGCGCCAACAAATTGGCGAAAGAGTTGTTGAAGCTTAAGGAACAAAAAGAATTTGTCATGTTACTAGCTCAAATAGAAAGCAACCAGATTGCAATTATCATTATTATAGCTGCCATACTTTGGCTGGCATTAATATTAGCGGCATTGTACCATATATCGAGAAACAACAGCATTGGTTTCTCGGTAAAAGTACTTTGGTTTATCATTATCCTGCTTGCCCCCTTTTTAGGTTCCATTATTTATCTAATCTGGGGCAAGAACAAGAAGTTTTAATGTTTCGTGGCCGATGGCTTATTAACTAATCATAAAATATAGTATAGCCATGGTCCGTGCCCTCACAGACCGTTTCTTACTCAAAAAACAAATACTGTGAGTAGAATAAGTCTATTTTTTTGGAAAGCAATTTCAGTATTTTTTCGGTTTGGTTCTGCCCCGCTGTTCCTCCTGCCGATAACTGTTGACTAAAAAATAATGATGCTTTATCGGCATCCGTGCCATCGGGTTTAGGTCACAAAGGCACAATGAATTAGTTAATTTCTCTTCGAATTCCAGCGTTGTTAACTTTCTGGCAAACTGCCTATTAAAGTTAACCACTCTTTTAGTAACTAAGCAGCCTTGGTTGTCTGCTCATTGATATCCTGCAAACTCAACTTGGTTAAAGATCGTGTTTTAAACCAGGTAATACCGGCTATGGCTATCGTCATACTTCCGCCAAATACAACTGCCGGGACAAGGTTCATCAGCTTAGCAGTTAAGCCGGATTCAAATTCGCCGATTTCATTTGATGAGCCAATGAACATACTGTTTACTGCCGAAACCCGTCCCCGCATATCATCAGGGGTAAGTAGTTGCATAATCGTTTGTCTGATGATTACACTCACGCTATCAAACGATCCCTCCAGAAACAAAAAGAATAATGTTAAATAGAAGTTTTTAGATAAACCGTAGCAAATAATGCTGAGACCAAATCCAGTTACTGCGATTAATAAGTTGCGCCAGGGTTTTCCCATTGGCGAAAAGCGGGTCATGGCCAACATGGTAATTACAGCGCCCGAAGATGCTGCACCGCGCATCATCCCCAATCCAAAAGAGCCTAAGTGAAAAACATCTTTGGCAAACATAGGCAACAGGGCTACAGCCCCACCAAAAAAGACAGAAAACAGATCTAAGCTCATGGCCCAAACCATCATTTTGGTTTTAAAAACAAACTGGATTCCTTCTTTTAAACTGTGGAATATATTCTGCGTGGGTACATAGGTAGCCGGATGTTTTTTGAAGGTAAATATACAGATCAATGATATGGTAACAAGACCTACAATTACACTGTATGCTGCTGTAATTCCCCACAACCAATTTACCAAACCTCCAACTAATGGGCCGATAATAGTAGCCAGTTGCCAGCTGCTACTGTTCCAAGTACTTGAATTTGGATACAATTCTTTCGGTACAATTTTGGCCATTAAAGAAAATGTGGCCGGGCCAAAAAAACCTCTGGCTAAGCCAATGCAGAAAACCAATCCATACATAATGAGTACAATAAGGTCTTCCTTAAGGTGAAGATATTTACTGGTAATAATCAACATTAAAACTGAAGCCAGCCAAACACCTGAAAATATCTTAATTAACAAACCGCGTTTTTCACTTTTATCAGCAATGTACCCCCCGTACAATGCAATCCCAATGGCAGGAATAGCTTCGCATAAACCAACTAAACCAAGTTTTAGCGGATCGTGTGTTAAATCGTAAATATGATAACCAATAACAACGGCTTGCATTTGGTAAGCAAGCGTAAAAAAGAACCGCATACCCAAAAATGATCTAAATTCTTTATATCGCAGGGCTGCGAATGGATCTGGTTTTACAATAACGGAATTGAGGTCTGAATCTGCCACAGAAAAAAGTTTATTTGCAAAACTACGCTTTGAAAATTAAATACGGGAATGGCCAAAGGCTTAAGCTTACCTGTTTTTTCTATTGAAAAGTAAAAATATCCGATCAGCCAGCTCCAGATATTATTGCATAAAAAACCCGATGAATAATATTATCCATCGGGTATCTAGATTGGTTAGCTTAGTAACCGGGGTTTTGTTCTAGTAAATTATTTTTGTTTACTTCATCGCGGCTAAATGGCCTGAAATAAAGTTTATCGTTCCAGCTCCTGTTCTCTTGGGCATTCTCCTCAACCGGACTATAAGTGTAATCGTAAATGGTATTATCGTAATGATAAGGGGCAGACATCGTCTTGCCTGGTTTAAATTTACCGGTAACTTTAATATAAGTAACCTTTCTGCCCAGCGTTTCGCCAGCAATTAACCACCTGCGTGTATCATGATAACGTTGTTCTTCATAGGCCATTTCTATACGGCGCTCATGGCGGTAAACCGCTCTAAGGCCAGCCTGATCTGTTGCCGTAACCGCAGGCATACCTGCCCTGAAACGGATTTTATTTAACCAGTTTGTCGCATTACTCAGTTCGCCAAGTTCAATACTCGCTTCGATATAATTAAATACCGCTTCGGTATACCTAAAGAAGGGCCAAGGCACATTTTGCGACATCGAGGCATCTACAATACTTGGATCTGGATCGATAAATTTATGGTAGTAATAGCCTGTCCAGCTGCCGTTCCAGTTTTCGATAGAACTGGCTCTGGTATCCAGACCTTTAAAATCGAACTTATTATTTTTGTCATCCAACAGATCATATACCCCTGTCTGAATTTGACTGGCTGGATCTACATTGCCAGAGGCTTTATCGCGGGGTTTCCAACCGGCACCATCATATAAAACAGTGGCATAAAAGCGTGGATCTCTATTTTGATAAGGCTCAGCTTTTTGTGCCGGGTTTGTCCAACTAAATTTAGAACCGTCTTTCATTTCATAATCATCAACCAATAAACCAATTGGCGTATTACCGGCCCAGTTATGGTAACCGTTAGGACCATTCTGTTGCGCATGCTTAATATTATTCTGAACTATGAAATAACGTGCAAAAATTAATTCGGCAGCTGCCGCAGCATCTATATTGGGCGCTTTACTGGCACCACCCATCGCTATACTTTTATAATTCCTGCTTCCTTCTGTTACCGATACTGGCGCAGATAAATCTAACAAATAGCCTTTTGTGGCATCCATTACTGCCTTTGCAGCCGTTTGAGCCAATTTATAACGAAGGGCTTGATCTCCACTTGCATAACTTAAGAAATCTAATTTTTGAGCGGCAATTCCACTAACTTTAGCTGTAAGTTTTGCCCTGTCGTGCAAATCGCTCGCCGCATAAATTAATACCCTTGATTTAAGTGCCAAAGCAGCGGTAGCGGTGGTACGCCCCTTTTCCATCGTTTTTCCTGTTAAAAGTTTATTCGCCTCATCGCAATCTTTAATAATGAAGTTTACACATTCTTCATAGGTATTACGCTTTACATTGTAATTATCGTTGAGTACGTAAGTTTTTGTGATAATAGGTACCGCTCCATAAAAGCGTAATAACTGCTGATAAAAATAAGCACGTAAAAAATAGGCTTCGCCCGCCAGTTGGTCTTTTAATGATTGGCTCGTTAGTGCATTATCTCCACTGGTAATTTTCTCTATGGTAATGTTGCAGGCCCGGATGCGGTTATACATCTGTTTATAAGCCCAGGTATCATTTACCCAGCCCAGGGTGGAAGGATTAATGGTAGCATTGTTAACCAGATCTATCCCTCTGGTAGGATGCGTAAACAAAGCCTCATCAGAAACCGATGCGAGCATTTCCTCAGAAAACCCACCATTACCCAATCCGTTGTAAATATCGTTCACAAATGCCTGCGCCGTTGCAGGATCTTTCCATACCGACTCGGCAGGTACCTGGCTAGGCGAATCTACATTTAAAAAGTCTTTTTTACACCCAAATGCAAAAAAGGTGATAAAAACCAAAAGATATAGATTTTTATTTTGAATTATTGTTTTCATATTCTTCTTTGTAATTGATAAACAGCTATACATTATTAAAAAGTGGCTTTAATACCCATATTAATTACCCTGGCTTGTGGATAGTATTGTCCACTTGTATTGGTAGATTCAGGGTCCCATATCTTGATTTTATCAAGCGTAGCCAAATTGAGGCCATTTGTATATACCCTTACACTATTTAACCCAACTTTTTCAACCCATGTGCTTGGTAATGTATAACCTAACTCTACATTCTTAAGTCTGACGTAGTTATTGCTTCTTAACCAATAGGTATTGTTTAAGGCATTATTGCTATCGGTATAATAGGTAGCACCCCTGTTTGATAAGCGTGGGTTTACCGAACTTGGATTGTCGATACTCCAGCGGTTCAGGTACGACCACTCCAGGAAGTTACCAATATCTCCCGATTCTGTTAAACCAACAATCTGCATCCCGCCGGTTGCTCCTTGAATAAGTACTGATAAGTCAAATCCTTTGTACTGAACATTTAAATTTACACCGCCCGTAAAGGTTGGTGTACCATTTTTATCTAAGCGGATTTTATCGTCTGCATTAATTTTACCGTCGCCGTTAATATCTTTAAATTTCATATCGCCCGGGCGCAGGTTATTGGTAAGCGCACTATAATTAAGTTTATTTGCGCTAATTTCTGCCTGATCTTTAAAGACACCATCATAATCGTACACCAACCAAGAGTTAGTTACCCTACCTGTAGAACGCTGCCATTCTGGGGCACCAGGTGTTTCATCCCAGAATATAATTTTATTTTTGGCATAGCCACCATTTACACTCACGCCAAAATTTAAATCACCAACCTGGTCATTGTAGCTTAATTTAAATTCGAAACCTTTGTTGTTTACCTTTCCGAGATTTACAGGTGGTAACCGATCGGTAATGCCCGAACTTTCAGGCACAGAACTACCTCTGCTAATCAGAATATTTGTACGCTTATTATAGAAGTAATCGAACTCTAACGACAATTTATTATTTAAAAAGGATGCATCTAAACCAATATTGGCATTATTTGCTACCTCCCATCCAAAATCAAAATTGGGCACCTTACCTTCAGTTAAGGTTTTAGTTACCAGATCATTAAAGGTATAGGTACCAAAGTTCATCAAACTGAGGTACTGATATTCCTGCAGGGCATCGCCAAAGTAGGCTTCAGCTCCCATTTGTCCCCATGAGGCCCTTAATTTCAAATTGTTGACGAATTTAACATTGTCTTTGAAAAACGGCTCTTCAGATAAGCGCCAACCTACTGATACCCCTGGGAAGAAACCGAAACGTCTATCTGTTGGAAAGATATAAGATCCATCTACCCGCCACAAAAATTCAGCAAGGTATTTTTCTTTATAGTTATAGCCCACCCTGCCAAAATAGCTTAACCGTGCTCTTTTAAAAAGATTATTCGGATCACCAGGATTATTGCCTAATGATTGCTCCCTTTCATCACCTGCAAGCAACTCTTGAACAGATGAAGATATAAAGTATCTTCTAAACGCAGTAAAACCGTCATTATTAACTGTTTCGCGTGTTACGCCAGCCATTAAGCCAATAGTATGGTCACTAATCTTTTTATCATAGTTAACCATTCCGGTTAAGTTTATGGCTAATTGCCCACCTGCGGTTTCCCTAAGCCTTGGATCGGTATATTGAGAGCGCACCGTACCGGCAAGCACTGGTGTTACACCATCGGCTGCAAACGTTTTCTTGTCCCAATCGTAAAGTGTCCAGGGCAATTGCCAATTTTTTTGCCTGCCAGAATATTTATCAATTGCAGCTGTACCGGTTACCTTTAATCCATCAACACCAGGAATTTTAATTTCTACTTTACCTGTAGTTTGAAAGTAATCCCTAACATCTTTATTAGTTCCCGTTAAGTCTGTCGTAGAAACCACCGGATTATAACCATATTCAATATCCCTACCAGGCAACCCGTTAGGCCATATGGCTATCTCATTAGGTCTCCCCCGCATTAAGAATCTAAAGATATCACCCGCTGAAACCGTTGGGAAATTACGGTCTTCCTCTCTTGCACTTACCCCCAATGTTGTAGTAATATACTTGCTTAATTTTGCTTCCAGGTTAAAACGCATATCATACTGCTGATAACCTGTGGCAGAATTTTTATAATAGCCATCCTGATTTAGATAGCCCAGTGAAAGCAAATATTTAACATTTTCACTCCCTCCATTAATCTGAACGTTATGTCTTTGCTGAGGAGACCAATTTTGGAAAGTAGTTTTAAACCAATCCGTATTGGGATACCTTAAAGGATCTGAGCCATCTCCAAATTTCCTGATTTCGTCTGGTTTGTAAGCTGCATTAATCGTTTTACCGCCGGTAGATAAATAAGTACCTGTTGTTTTGAAACTGTTCCACGCTGCTGACCATTCATTCGGATTAAGATCAGAGCCGAAAATATTCAGCTCATTTAAAATCTCTGCGTACTGAGTCGAATTGGCCATTTTTGGTATACGTGTAGGTTGTTGCAAACCATAGCTAAAATCGTATGAAAACTGTGGTTTGCCCGATTTACCTAATTTGGTGGTAATGAGGATTACCCCATTTGCAGCTTGCGAACCGTAAATAGCTGCAGATGCATCCTTCAGTACCGATACACTTTCTATGTCGTTCGGATTTAGCCGCTCGATCCCACCTGCCCGGTTAGGTATTCCATCGATCACAATTAAAGCATTGTTATTTCCGAGCGAGTTAATACCCCTGATCCGGATAGTAGAACCGTCGTAACCAGGCTCTCCGCTTCCTTGCAGTGCCGTAACGCCAGGTAAACGGCCAGCCAATGAATTCGTTAAGTTTACTGAAGATGATTTGGCCAGCTCTGTACCTTTAACCGATGCTACAGCGCCAGATACAACTGCCTTTTTTTGAGTTCCATACCCTACCACTACTACTTCAGATAAGTTTTGGTTATTCTCTAATAACCGGACATTAATATTGCTTTGGTTTTTTACCTGAATTTCTTGGTCTACATAACCTACGTAGGTAAATATTAAAGTAGCGTCTTCCGGTACTTTTATGCTAAATTTTCCAGAAGCATCTGTTACTGTAGTTGCTGCCCCTCCTTTTAACTTAACACTTACACCAGGAATGGGGCCTTTGGCATCAGTAACCTGTCCTTTCACAATGATATCCTGAAGCGGAGGTCTGTAAAAATCAAAGGGTTCTTTTTCGTGTAATGATGCTTTGGCAGACATGCTGGCAAGTGGAGAAAAAACGAGACAACCACCGCAAACAAGAAACATGCTACTTCTGGCAAAAGTCCTCAATAGATTTTTTTTCATAGTTTTCAATTTATTTTGGTTAGATATTGATTGTAATACAATTTAGTAGTCATGAGTAATCAAGAACTGTCAATATTTGCATTATTAATAACTTGATATATTGATACAATTACCTACACAAATTTTCTATAAGAAAACTATTTCCTCTCGCTCTGTTGACCAATAAATCGATGTTAACCATTATGAATCCTCCTTTTTTGATAAAAAAACCAATAAATGTTTAATTAAAACTTTGAATAGGATGTATGCTGACTTAGACTTACCGACTAAACAGTTCATGTTTGGCTATACGCAAGATAGGGATATTAGGAATTAAAAAAAGGGGGTAAAATAATAATTATAAGGGGTCGACTCGTAAAAAAACGATTACAAAACTACACGAAGTAGAACAAATAATACACAACTAAATATTATTGTAAGCAAGGATAGAAATTAGAGAAATTGATGGTTAACTTATCTTATCGAACGAAATGCCTCTTTCCAATTTTTGCAGATAAGCTTTTAGCATTGCATTTGCTGGTTTTGCCAGCTGCGGATCGTCCTCAAAAAGTGCGATTACCGTATTACGTGCTTCAGACAAAATAATCTGGTCTTTTGCCAAGTCGGCAAGCTTCAGGTCTAAAACGCCGCTTTGCTGAGTTCCTGTAATATCACCTGGGCCACGGAGCTGTAAATCTATTTCTGATATTTCGAAGCCGTTGTTGGTTCTTACCATCGTTTCTAAACGGATCTTGCCTTCTTTACTCAGTTTATTTCCACTCATTAATATACAGAAAGACTGTTCTGCACCGCGGCCTACCCTACCACGCAACTGGTGCAGTTGTGAAAGGCCAAACCGTTCGGCATTTTCAATGACCATTACCGAAGCATTAGGAACGTTTACGCCCACCTCTATTACGGTAGTGGCAACCATAATCTGACTTTTACCATCAATAAACTGCTGCATTTCGAACTGTTTATCAGCATTGGGCATTTGCCCGTGTACAATACTCATTTGGTAATCTGGCCTTGGAAACTGATAGCTCAATTGCTCAATTCCGGCTTCGAGATGTAAAAGATCTAATTTTTCGCTTTCCTTAATTAAAGGATAAACAATATAAACCTGCCTGCCTTTGGCAATTTCCTGCTTCATAAAACCGAACATCCTGAGGCGTTGGCTTTCAAAAAGATGTTTGGTTTCTATTGGTTTCCTGCCCGCGGGCAATTCGTCAATAACCGAAACATCAAGATCGCCATACAAGGTCATAGCCAAAGTTCGCGGAATTGGTGTAGCGGTCATCACGAGAATGTGTGGGGGAATAATATTTTTCCGCCAAAGCTTAGCGCGCTGCTCTACACCAAAACGATGTTGCTCATCAATCACAACCAGCCCCAAATTCTTGAATTGAACCTTGTCTTCAATCAGAGCATGCGTTCCGATCAGAATATCGATTTCTCCATTCTCCAATTGCTCATGCAAAACAGTACGCTCCTTCTTTTTGGTATTTCCTGTAAGGATAGCAACACGTACCAGGTCGGTGGTTACAAGTTCTGTAATAGAGGCATAGTGCTGGCGGGCCAAAATTTCTGTTGGAGCCATCATACAGGCCTGGTAGCCGTTATCATTTGCCAAAAGCATACTCATTAGTGCAACCGCAGTTTTACCGCTCCCTACGTCGCCCTGAACAAGCCTGTTCATTTGCACACCACGCTGTGTATCTATCCTAATTTCTTTAACCACACGCTTTTGTGCATTGGTTAATTCGAAAGGCAAAAATTCATTATAAAAGCGGTTTACTTTTTCGCCTACCTTTTCAAAAGTTACACCTTTAAATTTTAACTGGCGTAAATGTTTATTGTGCAACAGCTGTAATTGGATGAAGAATAACTCTTCAAATTTAAGGCGTCTTTCTGCTGCACTTAAATCCTTCACATTTTTAGGAAAATGAATATTCAGCAGAGCCAATCTCTTATCTGGCAGCTGATACTTATCAATAATGTATTGTGGCAAATTTTCGGGAACCTGGGGAATAATCTGATCCAACAGGCCCGCGATTAAACGTTGTAAACCTTTTGAATCGAGATTAAACTTTTTAAGCTTCTCTGTTGAGTTATAAACCGGCTGTAGGGTTAAATTCCCTCTTCCCACCTGTTTACGCTGGTACAGCTCCATTTCAGGGTGCGAGATACTGAATGTTCCGTTAAAGATGGTTGGTTTCCCAAAGGCCACATAAGCGGTGCCAACAGTGATATTATCATCAACCCATTTTAGGCTCTGGAACCAAACCAATTCCATAATTCCGGTTTCATCCTTAAAAACAGCAACAATACGTTTTGCTCTTTTATCGCCGATTACCTTTTTGCTGATGACGCGCCCAATAATCTGGATATACTGCGAATCAGGATTGATCTGGTTAATCTTGAAATATTTTGTACGGTCGATATACCTGAACGGATAGTGGGCAAGCATGTCCTGATAAGTGAAAAGGCCGAGATCCTTTTTCAAAACATCGGCACGGCTTGGCCCAACGCCTTTTAAAAACTCAACAGGTGTATCTAATACCGGATTAAACAAAATATTTTACTGTTTCTTGTAAACAACACTCTTTAACAACTGTATGTTAAAAATAACGATCGATAGCAGCAAAAGCAAATAGGCAAAAAATTGGTGCAAATCTATTTTCTCTTCAAAGTAGAAAAATGCAACGGTAAATGCAACTATGGGATTGAGATAGATTAAAATACCCAAGGCCGACGAAGGCATACCCAACAATGCATAAGAATTTAAAAAGAGTGGAATAATGGTAAATACAATGGCAATCAACAATATATGCGACCAAAAGAGGGTTTCTGTGGGAAAAGGTGCAGCGTTAAGAAAATACAAAGGCAGCATCATTAATCCTGATAAAATTAACTGAACGCCCAAAAAGTTAAACTTATCTACATCTTTAATTACTTTTAGCACAATAACATATAGGGCATAAAAAGATGCAACAATAATGGCCCACATTACTTCGTGTAAAGAGCCTGTTGCCAATAAGATGATACTTATAAATGCAATGATCAGGGCAATAATTTTAGCATTTGTTAACTGCTCCTTTAAAAGGATAAATCCACATAGTGCGGTTAACAGTGGGCACACCATATAGGCAAAGGCAGCCGCTTTTAAACTTACACTATTTACCGCATAAATATAGGTGAACCAGTTTCCCGTGATCAGAAATGACGACACTATAGTAAGCAGCAATAGTCTGGTTTTCTTGCGGGCGCTTAACGATTTTAAGAAAATCAAATCATTTTTTAATGCTTCCCTTCTGAATAAAAGAATAGTTGCCCAAACTACGATAATGGAAATAAATATCCTGTAGTATAAAATTTCGTGTGGCGGAAAACCTTTGATGTTACGCAAAGGTATAGACATTGTTCCCCAGATAATGTAAGGAACAATGCCCGCTATTAAATATTTGCTTTTATTATCCGCCAAAATTAGCCTACAATGGCAATTATAGAAATTTCTACATTAACATTTTTAGGCAATACCGAAACCTGAACCGTTTCGCGTGCAGGGAAATCAGCAGTAAAATACTGCCCATAAACTTCGTTTACCTGAGCAAAGGTACCCATATCACTTAAGAAGATAGTAGACTTTACTACATTATCGAAAGTTAAACCTGCTTCAAGCAGAACTGCTTTAAGGTTACGCATTACCTGGTGTGTTTCTTCTTCAATATTACCAATATTTAATTCTCTATTTTCGGGATTAATGGCTACCTGACCTGATACGAATAAAAAGTTTCCGGCTTGTACAGCTTGGCTATATGGTCCAATTGGAGCTGGAGCATTGGTTGTTTTAATAATTTGTTTCATATAATTTGGGGTTATTTAGCAAGCCACTGGATTAGCTTGTAGATGATACCTGCAAGAAAAATTAAGATGGCCAATGCATTTATAAAATGCATAATTCTCAGATTGATATTATTTGGTCTGTTCGGATCCTTTTTTCTAAAGAAGTACATAGCACAAACTTAGCTAAAAAGCTTAACACAGAAAATTAAAAGGCACAAAAAAAGTCCTGACTTTCATCAGGACTTTTTTAAATCTTATATTGAAATACTAGTTTCTAGCAGTTTCAACACGACGGTTTTGGATACGACCTTCTTCAGTATCGTTAGAAGCAATTGGATTAGCTTCGCCATTACCTTTAGTAGCAACTTGACTAGCGTTAACGCCAGAGTTTACTAAGTAAGTTTTAACAGAGTTAGCTCTGTCTTTAGATAATTTCAAGTTATATGCAGCAGTACCTTCGCTTGAAGCGTAACCGTTTACAGTTACTTTACCACCGTTTTCACGTAACACTGAAGATAATTTATCTAAAGTAGGGTAAGACTCAGTTTTTAAAACTGAAGAGTTGAAATCGAAACCGATTTTTTCGAAACCAGTTACATTGCTAGTAGCAGTAGAATCAACTTGTGGTTTTGGAAGAGGACAACCTGAACCATCAACAGCAGTACCAGCAGGAGTTCCTGGGCATTTATCGAATTGATCAGCAACACCGTCACCATCAGTATCTTTTTTCAAAT
>Ga0182006_1000154_pt1 | contig 73955 bp, 49 predicted proteins | sample Sormic07211104_1_FD_123022 | JGI IMG/M metagenome (GOLD analysis project Ga0182006, IMG submission 123022) | Rhizosphere microbial communities from Sorghum bicolor, Mead, Nebraska, USA - 072115-104_1 MetaG | ecosystem: Host-associated > Plants > Roots > Rhizosphere | place: USA: Nebraska...
CCGGCATGGTCAATGGCGACAGCCTCAGTGCGACCGCCAGCGGCGCCTTTGCAGACAAGAACGCTGCCACCGGCAAGACGGTCCAGGTCAGCGGCATCGCCCTGGGCGGCCTTGACGCCGGCAACTACACGCTGGCTGGCACCACCGCCAGCATGACAGCCGATATCACCAGAGCCACCATCAGCGCGGTGACCGGCATCACTGCCGGCAACAAGGTCTATGACGGCACGACTGCCGCCACTGTCAACACCACCGGCGCGACGTTTGCCGGCATGGTCAATGGCGACAGCCTCAGTGCGACCGCCAGCGGCGCCTTTGCAGACAAGAACGCTGCCACCGGCAAGACGGTCCAGGTCAGCGGCATCGCCCTCGGCGGCCTGGACGCCGGCAACTACACGCTGGCCAGCAACACCTCCAGCACGGCAGCCGATATCACCAGGGCCACCATCAGCGCGGTGACCGGCATCACTGCCGGCAACAAGGTCTATGACGGCACGACTGCCGCCACCGTCAACACCACCGGCGCGGCGTTCGCCGGCATGGTCAATGGCGACAGCCTCAGTGCGACCGCCAGCGGCGCCTTTGCAGACAAGAACGCCGCCACCGGCAAGACGGTCCAGGTCAGCGGCATCGCCCTCGGCGGCCTTGACGCCGGCAACTACACGCTGGCCGGCACCACCGCCAGCATGACAGCCGATATCACAAAAGCCACCATCAGCGCAGTGACCGGCATCACGGCCGGCAACAAGGTCTATGACGGCACGACTGCCGCCACGGTCAATACGGCCGGCGCGGCCTTTGCCGGCATGGTCAACGGCGACAGCCTCAGTGCCACCGCCAGCGGCGCGTTTGCAGACAAGAATGCCGCCACCGGCAAGACCGTCGCTGTCAGCGGCATCGCCCTCGGCGGCCTGGATGCGGGCAACTACACGCTGGCCAGCAATACCGCCAGCACGGCAGCCGACATCACCCAGGCCACCATCAGCGCGGTGACCGGCATCACTGCCGGCAACAAGGTCTATGACGGCACGACGACCGCCACCGTCAACACGACCGGCGCGGCCTTTGCCGGCATGGTCAACGGCGACAGCCTGAGCGCCACCGCCAGCGGCGCGTTTGCAGACAAGAACGCCGCCAGCGGCAAGACCGTCACTGTCAGCGGCATCGCGCTCGGTGGCCTGGATGCCGGCAACTATACGCTGGCGGCCACCAGCGCCAGCACTACCGCCAATATCGCCCAGGCGACATTGCAGGTGCAAGGCGTGACGGCCCTTGAGCGTTCCTACGACCGTTCGCTCAGCGTGGCGCTGGGCGGCACGCCCACCGTGACAGCCCTCGGCAGCGACGTGGTCACGGTGCTGGGCACCGGCAGTGGCGCGTATGCCGACAAGAACGCGGGCAGCGGCAAGGCGGTGACCGTTACCGGCTACACCTCCAGCGACAGCAACTACGTGCTGCTGCAACCGGCCGGCCTGACCGGCACCATCACCCCCGCGGTGCTGCAACTTGGCGGCTTGAGCAGCGGCGTGACGAAAACCTATGACGGTACCAGCCGCGTGCCACTATCCGGCGCGCCGGTGGTGACCGGCTTCGGCGGCGAGGCGGTGTCCGTGCTCGGCACCGGCAGCGGCAGTTTTGCCGACCAGAACGCCGGCACCGGCAAGGCAATTACTGTCTCCGGCTATACCGCCAGCGACAGCAACTACGCGATCGGCCAGCAGCCCGGCCTGACCGGCACCATCGCCCCGGCGCTGCTGGGCGTGGCGCCGATCACGCTCGCCCCCAGGGTCTATGACGGCACTAACGCTGCGGCATTGAACACAGCCAACTTCAGTCTGACCGGCCTGGTCGGCTCCGATTCCTTCGTCATCAACAAGTCCAGCGGCGCCTACGACAGCGCCAACGCCGGCAACCGCACGCTGTCGGTGACGCTGTCCGGCGCCGACTTCAGCGCGGGCACCGGTACCGTGGCGGGTAATTATGTGCTGCCCACCAGCGCCACCGGCAGCGGGGTGATCACGCCCAAAGCCATCACGCTGTCCGCGCCATCGATCAGCAAGGTCTATGACGGCACGCTCGGCTACACCACCAGCGCCGCCGACCTGGTGGGCCTGTCGGCTGCGCTGGTGCAAGGCGACAGCGTGAGCAGCGCCGCCTTGCGCTACGCCGACAAGAACGCGGGCGCCGGCAACCGTACTGTCACGCTGGGCAATGTGTCCATCAGCGACGGCAACGGCGGCGCCAATTACAGTGTCACCCTGGCCGGCAACAGCAGCAGCACCATCACCCCGCGCACGCTCAACGTCAACGCCACGGCGGCAGACCGCATCTACGATGCCGGTACCGGTGCCAGCGTCACGCTGACTGATGACCGCATCCTGGGCGATGAGCTGGCCGTGGCCACCATCTCGGCCAGCTTCATCGACAAGAACGCCGGCATCGGCAAAACCGTCATCGTGCGCGGCATCACGACTGACGGCGCCGACGCCGCCAACTATGCGCTGGCCAGCGACACGGTCACTACCCGCGCCAGCATTGCCCAGGCGTCGCTGCAGGTCGGCGGCGTCACAGCGCTCGAGCGCGCCTACGATCGTTCACTCGGCGTGGCGCTGGGCGGCACGCCCACCGTGACTGCCCTCGGCAATGACGTGGTCACGGTGCTGGGCACCGGCAGCGGCGCGTATGCCGACAAGAACGCCGGCAGCGGCAAGGCGGTTACCGTGACTGGCTACACCTCCAGCGACAGCAACTATGTGCTGCTGCAACCGGCCGGCCTGACCGGCACCGTCACCCCGGCCGTGCTGCAAGTGAGCGGCCTGACGGTGGGCGCCACCAAAACCTATGACGGCACGCGTGTCGCCAGCCTGAGCGGCAACGCCGTTGTTACCGGCTTTGCCGGCGAAGTGGTCACCGTAGGCGGCAACGGCACCGGCCTGTTCGCCGACAAGAACGCGGGACAGGGCAAGGCCATCGAACTGTCGGGCTTTATCTCGAGCGACAGCAATTACAGCATCGGCCAGCAACCGGGCCTGGTGGGTACCATCGCGCCCGCCAGCGTAACGGTCTCAGGCGTGCGCGCCAACAACAAGGAGTTCGACGGCACCACGGTTGCCTCCTTATCCGGGGTGGCGCAGGTGGTGGCCATTGGCGGCGACAGCCTGAGCGTGGCGGGCGCGCCAACCGCCAGCTTCGCCGACGCCACCGTCGGCACCGCGAAGCCGGTGACGGTGGTCGGCTACACGCTGGCCGGTGCGGACGCCGGCAATTATGCACTCAGCCAACCGTCAGGCCTGGTGGCCGACATCGTCAACAGCGCGGTCGTCGTGCCGCCCCCGGTGACAGTGCCGCCGCCTGTGCTGCCGGCGGCGCCGAGCGCCGCGGAAGCGGGTGGACTTGGCCTGACGCTGCCGCCACTGGCGAGCGCGGTTCCATCGAATAGCGGCGCGCTGGTGGCGCCTGCTGCGGCGGTGCCGTTGGCGGCGGCCACGCCAGTCGCAGCGCCGGCCGCGAATGATGGCGTGCGCGTGGCAGGTACAGCGGCGACGGCAACGACGGCGGAAGTGCCGGCGGTGGCGTCCGCGAGCGCGGTCAAGGACGCCGGCTCGGCAGGCATCAGCGTGTCGCTGGTGCGGGAAGCCACCTTGCGCCAGAACGGCGTCGTATCGGTGTCGGTGCCGAAGGAAATCGCCACTTCCGGCCAGGCCTACAGCTTCCCGCTGCCGGCCCAGATCGTGGAAGCGGCGGCAGTCGGCCGGGTGGCGATTGTTGCTACCACTGCCAGCGGCGCGGCACTGCCATCGTGGATCACCTTCGATGGCGCCAGCAAAACCTTCGTGGTCAGCAGTGCCGCACCGGCCGGTGCGCTGCCGTTGCAAGTGCAATTGCAGATTGGTGCGCAAAAAGCGGTCATCGTGATCGCTGAGGGCCAGTAAGACAGCCCCCCGCTGCCGCGCCAGGCGTGGCGGCAGCGGATGGGCGCGCAGGGCGGTGGCAGCGGCCGTTATATCGATCACCCAGGCGTCGTTCGGCCGTCGGCGCAAGGGTGTGGTGCAACAGCGGGTCGGTGACCGGCAAGGCGCGGCGCGCCATAGGGCTGCGGGCTTCGGGTGCAGCGCCAGGCCTCGTCTCGGTCACCGCATTCGCACAGCGCGCCTATATTGTCATGCGCGCCAGACACCGCTTTGCAATCACTGCTGAGCATCAATCCACCGGTCCACCTTCTCCTCCAGCAACGCCAACGGCAACGTCCCATCGCCCAGTACCACCTCGTGGAACTTGGGCAGGCTGAACCGCTCGCCCAGCGCTTCCTCCGCGCGGTGGCGCAACTCGACGATTTTCAGCGAACCGATCTTGTAACCGAGCGCCTGCGCCGGCCACGCCATGTAGCGCTCGGTCTCGCTCCTTGCCACTTCGTCGTAGCCGAGCGTTTCGCGCATGTACTTGATGCTTTGTTCGCGCGTCCAGCCCTTGGCATGCATGCCGGTGTCGACCACCAGGCGCGTGGCGCGCAGCAGTTCGTCGTTCAGGTGGCCGAAGTACTGGGCCGGGTCGTCGAACAGGCCCATTTCCTTGCCCAGGGTTTCCGCGTACAAGGCCCAGCCTTCGGTAAAGGCATTGTTGCCGCCGAACTTGCGGAAGTCGGGCAGGTTCAGTTCCTGCATCAGGGCGATGTGGAAGTGGTGGCCGGGCTTGCCTTCGTGCAGGAACAGCGTGGTCATGCCGGTGCTGCCGTACTTGGTCGGATCGGTCACCACCGACCAGAACACGCCGGGGCGCGAGCCGTCGATGGCAGGGGCCGTGTAATGGTCGGCGGCGGTGTCGCGGCTCAGTTCTGGTTCCAGGCGCATGTCGAGCTTGGCTTTAGGGACCAAGGTGAACATCATCGGCAGCTTGGTGTCGAGCACGCCGTTGAGCTTGTGGTAGACCGCCTGCACTTCGTCTTCGGTCTTGAACGGGCGGAACTTCGGTTGCGCCGCCACCCACACCGGCAGGCCCGCCGGCGGGCCGTCGTAGCCGAGCTTGGGTCCGAGGATTTCGAATTGCGACTGGATGCGCGCCACTTCGCGCAGGCCAATGGCGTGGATCTCGTCCGGTTTCAGCGACGTGGTGGTGGCGTTGGCCACGCGCGCCTGGTACCAGGCGGCGCCGTCGGGCAGGGCGCCGAGGCCGGTCGAAGTGCGGCAGACCGGGATGTAATCGTTTTCCACGAACGCGGCCAGTCGGCCCAGTGCCGGCATGATCTGCTCGGCGATCTGCTTGCGGTAGGCTTCGGTCAGACGCGCCTTGTCGGCAGCGCTGAAGCTCGCTGGCAAGTTCTTGATCGGGGTGTAATAGATGCTGGTCTCGGGCGTGTCGCTGAGCAGCTTCTTGTACTGCGGCAGGGCCGAGATCATGATGGCCTTCGGCTGCGTAATCCCCTTCTTGATGCCGTCGCGCATATTGCTGATCGCCTGGTCGATCCAGGCCGGCATCTGGCTGATCCGGCTCAGGTAGGCGTCGTATTGCGCCACGGTGCCGATCGGCTGCGAGGCCTGGCCGCCCGCGTAGTTGGCGAGAATCACCGGCACGCTGTCCATCTGGTTAATCGGCAGCAAGTGTTCGGGGAAGCGCTCCATGGCGATCAGGCCGCGCAGCTCGTAGCGCAGGATGTCGTAATCGAGGCGGTCTTCGGCGTTCAGCACTTCGCGCTTGATGGCCTTGATACGCTGGGCAAAATCGCGGTACAGCTTGAACTGCAGGGCGCGCTTGCCGGGAGAGATGCTCAGGCCCAGCTGGTCGTCGAAGCGGTTGTCGCCGTTTTCGGTGGCGCCGAGCGGCTCGAAGGTGGCGACGGCGTTGTAGTATTCATCGGCAATGGCTTGCAGCGCCTGGTGCGCCGGGGTGGCGCTTACGCGCGGCACAGGGCGGTTGGCGGCGTCGGCCAGCGGCAGGGCAAAGGTATTGCTAACTGGAATAAACGCCAGCGCCAGGATGGCGGCGAGGGCGGAAATGCGGGCGGTACTGGTGAGTCGCTTCATCGTTGTTTCCTGGTCCATGGTGGTTCATGCAACGACTAGGATAAGGCATGCCGAGCTGCGCCGCGCAACAAATTGTATCAATCGAAAACGGTTTATCACGCTTTTACTTTCCTCTCAGGCCGCCGCCTCCGCCAGCCGGGTTTGGTACAGCGCGGCCACCAGGTCGGACTGGGTAATGATGCCGACAAAACGGTCTTCCGCATCGACAATCGGAATATGGTGGAAGCCCGAGTTGGCCATCAGCGGCACCAGGTCCACGATCGGGGTAGCGGTGCGGGCGGTGGTCGGATGGCCGCTCATGATCTGGCCCACGACCTCGGCCTTTTCGGTATGGGTGACGCCGCTCTTGCGCAGGAAGCGCTGCAACTGGCGGCGCATGCCAGCGTAGCTGTCGAGGCCGCCATGCTCGAGGAAATCGGTCTGGGTGACGATGCCGATCACGCGCCGCGCCCGGTTGAGCACGGGCAGGGCCACCACGCGGTGGTTGCGCATCAATTGCCAGGCCGGTTCCAGTCCGGTGCCGAACTCGGCGCTGACGATATCGCGCGACATGATGTCGGCGCAGGTAATCACGCCGAAGCGGCGCTGGTAGGCGCGCTGCTCGGTTTGCATGAACAGCGATGCGAGGTCGTCGCGGCTGATGTCGAGCACCTGGTTGTATTGCTTGAGCACGGCGTCGAGGTCTTCCGTCTTGAAGCCGAGCCGCACCGTCGGTGCGTCATCCGTGGTGCCATGCACGTTGACGGGCGCGCTCTGCTGCACGTGCGGGTAACGCCGCCCGGTCAGGTTGTTATAAACCATGGCCATGGCGACCAGCAGCGCGGTGTCGATGGCGACCGTGAGCAGCACGAACTCGAAGCCGGCCGCATGCACGGCCGGACCGCCGAGCACGGTGGTGAGCGCAACCGCGCCGCCGGGCGGATGCAGGCAGCGCATCACGAACATGGCAGCGATGGCAAGACCGGCGGCCAGGCCGCCCAGCAACGGCAGCGGCAGGCTGTCGCCGAGCCAGCGCACGCAGGCCACGCCCACCAGGCCGCTGATGACATTGCCGCCGAATACGGACCACGGCTGCGCCAGCGGGCTGGCCGGTACGGCGAACAGCAGCACGGCGGACGCGCCCATCGGCGCGATCATAAAGATGGAAGTGCCGGTCCGCGCCAATAAATAATGGGCGAACAGAGCGGTGATCAACAGGCCGCACAGGGCGCCAGCGGCGGCGCGCAACTGTTCGGGGCGACTGACGTTGCTGGGGCCGGGCAGCCAGCTAAAGAATGCGCGCATAGCTTTTGATCAAGTATTTAGATGCGGCATTATCTCACGGCATGATATTTCTCGCACCGGAATGGTGCATTGTCTAAGCGTAGGGTACGAGATCGAGCGGTAAAGCGGTGGTGAACTTGATCTGCTCCATCGAGAATGCCGACGACACACCGGTCAGCTGTCCCACCTTGATCAGCCGTTTATAAAACGCGTCATAACCTTCAATATCGGTCGTGACGACCTTGAGCAGGTAATCGACCTCGCCGCTCATGCGATGGAATTCCTGCACTTCCGGCAGGGCCATGACGGCGGCGGCAAAGCGGTCGAGCCACTTGGCATCGTGCTGGCCGGTACGCACGCTGACGTACACGGTCACCGGCAAGCCCACCTTGCGGCGGTTGACGATGGCGACCCGGCTCTCGATATAACCCTCTTCTTCGAGGCGCCTGACCCGCTTCCAGCACGGCGTGCTCGACAGCCCGACCTTCTCGCTGAGCGCGGCGATCGACAAGGTGCCATCGATTTGCAGGGCGGCCAGGATGGCGCAATCGTATTTGTCGAGTGAGTGCATGGGGCTGCTCTGGTAAATGAAAGATATTTCATTCTATCGAAGTTCGATAAGAAGCATGAACATGCTTTTATGCACATATAACGCAGCAGGCTTTGGCATAATTTCTCCAGGGAAGTTCGCTAAACTGTTTAGCTCATATCGACCGCCTCCCTGCCTTTTAAAATGAATAACGAAATCTACCTCGACGGCAACGCCACCACCTGCATCCTGCCTGCCGCCGCACTGGCGGCTGCCGACATCATGGGCCAGCGTTACGGCAACCCCAGCAGCTCCCACGGCACCGGCCTGCGCGCCAAGGTCGTGCTCGACCAGGCGCGCCAGTGCGCGGTGCGCCTGCTGGGTGTGGGCGATGGGCGGTTGATGTTCAACAGCGGCGCCACCGAGGGCATCCAGACCGCGGTGCTGTCTGCGCTGGTGGCGGTGCGCGAGCGCCAGGCCCGGGGCGAGGCCACCGGCAGCATGCTGGTGTACGGCGCCACCGAGCACAAGGCCGTGCCGGAAGCGCTGGCGCATTGGAACCGCCTGCTGGGCACCAACCTGAAATTGACTGCCTTGGCGGTCGATGGCGACGGTCTGCACGATCTGGCCGCGCTGCGCGCGCTGGCGCCGGACGCGGCCATGATCTGCACCATGGCCGCCAACAACGAGACCGGCGTGGTCAGCGATCTCGATGGCATTGCCGCCACCATTGCCGCCAGCGGCACCAGCGCGCTGTGGATGGTCGATTGCGTACAGGCGCTGGGCAAGCTGCAGTTGAACCTGGCTGCCACCCGCATCGATTACGCGCCGTTTTCCGGCCACAAGCTGCACGCGCCGAAGGGCGTGGGCATGTTGTACGTGCGCGCTGGCGCGCCGTTTACGCCGCTGATCATGGGGGGCGGCCAGGAAGCCGGCCAGCGCTCGGGCACCGAAAACATGGCCGGCATCGCCGCGCTGGGCGTGGTGCTGGCCGCGCTCGAACGCGGCGACACGTTTCCGTCCCACGACCGGTTGCATGGCTACCGCGAACGCCTGGCCGAAGCCCTGCGCGCGGCGCTGCCCGGCGTGGTGTTCAACAATACTTTCGACAAATCGCTGCCCACCACGATCAATTTCGCGGTGCCGGGCGTATCGAGCCGCGAGCTGATGGACGTGCTCGATGCGGCGCGGGTGCGCGTCAGCGCCGGCAGCGCCTGCTCGGCCAGCAAGGCTGCGCCCAGCTACGTGCTCGACGCCATGGGCCTGCCATTGTGGCGCAGCGCGGGCGCCATCCGCATGTCGTTTGGCGCCATGGTCGATGAGGCCACCATCGCCACTGCCTGCCAGCGCATCGCCCACTGCGGCGCCGCGCTGCGCGCCGCCGGCATGATCGCCGACCAGCCCAGCGCCGAGCCCGACGACGGCTTGCTGCAACTGGGCGTGGAGGGAGAGTGCGGCTGGCTGGTGCTGGATGCGGCCAGCCGCAGCTGCATCGTGATCGATCCGCTGCCCACGCTGACCGCGCGCATCACGGCCATCGTGCGCGGCCATAACTACCGGGTGCTGGCCATCGTGGCCACCACCGCCGGCGCCGACCACGCGCCCTTGGTCCGGTCGCTGGGCGCCCACTACGATGCCCAGGCGATGACGGATGCGTTCGGCTGGCCGGCCATCACGGCCCATCGCCTGGCCTTGGGCGACGGCGCCGAAGTCAACGCGATTGCCATCGGCAGCCAGGTGCTGGCGCAGGTGTCGGCCGGGGAGGGCGCGCACGCCTATTTATTGGGCAGCAAGGATGGGGCCAGCCTGACGGCCGCTGGTGTGCGCTTTGCCTTCACCGCGCACGCCGACTTGGCCTTGCCGGTCATTACCACCGCGCAGACCTTGCTATGTCCAACCCGCGACGCCCGCAACCAGCTCTGCGCCGGCCATGGCGGCGACCACGCTGCTGCCGACCTGCAACTCGACAGTAGCGCGCTGGCGGCATTCCTGCAAGCCCATCCCGGCGCGGTAGTGGTCGATGTGCGCGAGCCGTACGAGTTTGCCGCAACGGTGCCCGCGCCAGCGGGCGCGCATGCGGCGCAGAGCGTGCCGCTGAGCCGTCTGGTCGAGCACGCCAGCCTGTGGCTGCGCGGCGACAGCCATGCGCCGCTGGTCTTCGTCTGTCGCAGCGGCAGCCGCAGCATGAAAGCTGCGCAATGCCTGCGCCGGCTCGGCCACACCAGCAGCTACAGCCTCACCGGCGGCTTGGCACTAGCGGCGTGAACCGCTCACAAAAGTGATTGAAAGGGGCCGCTTCGAGCGGCCGTTTGCGCTTATGTTCGTAAGCGCACAGTAGCAAATTGTTACGAGACGTATCATTGCTTGGCACACATTCCCACTAATCACCGCGCCAGCTTACCGGACGCGGTTTTGTCGCGCACGTCCAAGCGAGGTTTACGTTGAACAAGTCCAATCCCCTGCTCCCCGAGATGTCGCTCGGCTTTCGCGAATCCAATACGGCGGCCATGGTCTCCGACGAAGACGAAGATCTGCCCTTGAGAGCGGAGCTTTTCAGCGCGGCGCAGATGGCCGCGCACGGCCGCTCGCTCGCTTCTCACCACGCATTGAGCCCGCGCGGCGGCGGCGACCAGCTGCTGGCGCGCCTGAGCGACAACGCGGAAGTGATCAGCGCCACCTGCGACGAGCTGACCGCCGCCATCAAGAACGGCCGCCAGATCACGCCCGCCTCCGAATGGCTGCTCGATAACCTGTACCTGATCGAAGAACAGATCCGCATCGCGCGCCGCCACCTGCCCAAGGATTACAGCAAGGAGCTGCCACGCCTGGCCAAGGGCGCGCCCGAGGGCTGCCCGCGCGTGTACAAGCTGGCGCTCGAGATCATCTCGCACGGCGATGGCCGCGTCGATCCGGAGTCGCTGTCGCGCTTTGTCGATGCGTACCAGGAAATCGCGCCACTCAAGCTGGGCGAGCTGTGGGCGATTCCCATCATGCTGCGCCTGGCGCTGATCGAAAACCTGCGCCGCGTGGCCGCGCGCGTGGCGGACAACCGCGCCGAACGCGACCTGGCCAACAGCTGGGCCGACCAGATGAGCGAGGAAGCGGAAAAGAACCCGAGCGGCCTGATTCTGAAAGTGGCCGACATGGCCCGCTCCAATCCGCCGATCACCAGCGCCTTCGTGGCGGAGCTGTCGCGCCGGCTGCAGGGCCAAAGCCCGGCGCTGACCATGGCGCTGACCTGGATCACCAGCCGCCTGGCCGATGCCGGCCAGACCATCGAGCAGCAGATCCAGGCCGAGATCCAGCAGCAGGCCGCCGACCAGGTGTCGATCGCCAACAGCATCGGCAGCCTGCGCTACCTGGGCACCATGGACTGGCAAGAGTTCGTCGAGACCATGAGCATGGTCGAACAGACCTTGCGCCAGGACCCGGCCGGCGTGTACGGCCAGATGGAATTCGCCACCCGCGACCAGTACCGCCACGTCATCGAAAATATCGCCAAGCGCTCCGACTACTCGGAGGTGGAAGTGGCTGCGCAAGCGCTGCAACTGGCGCAATCCCAGTCCGGCAGCGACGACCTGCGCCACAGCCACGTGGGTTTTTACCTGATCGGCGGCGGCCAGGCCGCGCTGGAAAAGCAGACGCGCATGCGTCGCCCTTGGATCGAGTCCCTGCAACGCACCAGCAGCGCCTCGCCACTGACGTCGTACCTGGGAGCCATCGTGGTGCTGTCGGTGATCGCCACCGCGCTGCTGCTGGAGCGCTCGGCGTTCCACGGCGTGCACGGCGCGCTGCTCGTTGCCATGGGCGCGCTGGCGCTGATCGGCAGCAGCCAGCTGGCGCTCAACCTGGTCAACTGGATCACCACCAAGGTCACCCAGCCCAAGCCGCTGCCGCGCATGGATTTTGAAGCCGGCATTCCGCCCGATGCCCGCGCGCTGGTCGTGGTGCCCACGCTGGTGTACAGCCGCGAGAATATCGAAGAGCTGTGCGAGCAGCTGGAAGTGCGCTTCCTGTCCAACCGCGATCCGAACCTGCGTTTCTGCCTGCTCACCGACTTTGCCGACGCGCCCACCGAAACCCTGCCCGGCGACGCCGCGCTGATGGAGCACATGCGCGAGCGCGTCGAACAACTCAATCGCAAGTACGCGCTGCATCTGAATGGCGATCCGGCCACGCCGTTCCTGCTGCTGCATCGCCCGCGCCTGTGGAATCCGCAGGAAGGCGTGTGGATGGGCTATGAGCGCAAGCGCGGCAAGCTGCAGGACATGAACCGCTACCTGCGCGGCGGCGCGCGTGACAAGTTCTCGCTGGCCGTGGGCGACACCACCGACCTGGAAAGCATCAAGTACGTCATCACGCTCGATACCGATACCCAATTGCCGCGCGACGCCGCGCGCGACTTCATCTCCACCATGATGCACCCGCTGAACCGCCCGCGCGTGGACAAGGCGCTGGGCCGCGTGGTCGATGGCTATGGCATCCTGCAACCGCGCGTCGCTGTCAGCCTGCCGAGCAAAACCGCGTCGCTGTACGAAAAACTGTGCGGCGGCGAACCGGGTATCGACCCGTACACCCGCACCGTCTCCGACGTGTACCAGGACGTGTTCCTGGAAGGCTCGTTCGTGGGTAAAGGGATTTACGATGTCGATGTGTTCGAGCAGGTGCTGGGTCACCGTCTGCCCGACAACCAGGTTCTGAGCCACGACTTGCTGGAAGGCGCCTACGTGCGCGCCGGCTTGATGAGCGACGCCCAGCTGTACGAAGAATACCCGAGCCGCTACAGCGACGACGTCGGCCGCCGCCACCGCTGGATCCGTGGCGACTGGCAGTTGCTCGGATGGCTGCTGCCGCGCGTACCGGGTCCGGGCCGCCGCCGCGAGAAAAATCCGCTGTCGCTGCTGTCGCGCTGGAAGCTGTTCGACAACCTGCGCCGCTCGCTGGTCGCGCCCGCGATGGTGATCGCGCTGGTGGTCGCCTGGCGCTGGCTGCCCGCGCCGTGGCTGTGGACCGGCGCCGTGCTCACCGTGATCTTCCTGCCGCCGCTGGTCAATGCGCTGCACGATCTGCTGCACCGCCCGAAAGATACCTTGTGGGACCAGCACCTGCGCAACACCGGCCGCAGTGTGGGCATCCAGCTCTCGCACGCCTTGCTCACGCTGGCGTTCCTGCCGTACGAGGCGTACTTCAATCTCGACGCCATCGTGCGCAGCCTGTTCCGCATGTACGTCTCGCGCCGCCACCTGCTGCAATGGCGCGCGTCGGCACTCGCACGTTCCACCACCAGCACCTGGGTCACCATGTGGGCCGCGCCGGTCACCGCGCTGTTCGTGGGCGGCATGCTGCTGGGCTGGCGCCCGGCCAGCCTGGCCCCGGCCGCACTGTTCCTGCTGGCGTGGCTGATAGCGCCCGCGGTGGCCGACTGGATCAGCCGTCCGATCAAGCGCCGCAACGCCGACCTGGGCGCCGATCAGCACATCTTCCTCAACAAGCTGGCGCGCCGTACCTGGGCGTATTTCGACCGCTTTGTGGGTCCCGACGACAACTGGCTGCCGCCCGATAACGTGCAGGAGCATCCGAGCCAGGTAATCGCGCACCGCACGTCGCCCACCAATATCGGCATGGCGCTGCTGGCCAACCTGACCGCGCACGATTTCGGCTACATCACCGGCGCCCAGGTCGTGGCCCGTACCGGCGCCACCCTGACCACCATGGACCAGCTGGAACGCCACCTGGGCCACTTCTACAACTGGTACGATACGCAGTCGCTGCAGCCTTTGCACCCGGTGTACATTTCCACCGTCGATAGCGGCAACCTGGCGGGCCACCTGCTCACGCTGCAACCGGGCCTGATCGCCCTGTACGACCAGCCGGTGGTGGGGCCGCAATACGTGGACGGCTTGCTGACCACCTTGCGCGTGATGGAAGAAACCATCACCACCATCGATGGCACCTTCACGGTGGGCACGGCAGCATCGGCGGCGGCGGCGACTGCTGCCGCCGATGCAGCGGTACCCGCCGGCACCGGTAACGGCGCCCTGGCCGGCATCGATACGCCCGAACTGGCGGCATTGCGCGCGGTGCTGTCCGACCGCCCTGACGCTACCCACCTGCAGCAGCTGCACGCGTGGCTCACGCGCGTGGCGCAGGCGGCCGACGCCCTGCGTCCGCTGGTAGCGGCGCAGGCCGATGTCGCCATGTGGGCCGATTCCCTGGCCCGGCAAGCCCACGCCGCGCTCGACGAACTGGCCTTGTTCACACCATGGGTCAATCTGCCGGCCGACACGGTGCTCGACACCAACCTGCTGCGCGTGCCAACCCTGCGCGAACTGGCGGCACTGGCCAATGCCGGCGCCGACATTCCCGTCTCCGACCTGGCGCCGGCAGAACTGGAACGCCGCCAGCAGATGGCGCAGCTGCTTGAACAGGGCGGCGCTGCCGCTCACGACCGCATGCGCCAGCTGGCCGAACTGGCCCAGCGCAGCACCGCGTTCGCGCAGATGGAATACGGCTTCCTGTACAACGCCACCACCAACCTGCTGGCGATCGGCTACAACGTCAGCGAACGCCGTCTCGATGCCAGCTATTACGACCTGCTGGCGTCCGAAGTGCGCCTGGCCAGTTTTGTCGCCATCGCCCAGGGCCAGCTGCCGCAGGACCACTGGTTCGCGCTGGGCCGCCAGCTGTGCATCGTCGGCGGCAAGCCGGTGCTGCTGTCCTGGAGCGGCTCGATGTTCGAGTACCTGATGCCGCTGCTGGTCATGCCGACTTACGAGAGCACGCTGCTCGACCAGACCTACAACTCGGTGATCGACGCCCAGATCGCCTACGGCAAGCAGCACAACGTGCCGTGGGGGATTTCGGAGTCGGGTTACAACACCACCGACGCCAACCTCAACTACCAGTACCGCGCCTTCGGCGTGCCGGGCCTGGGCTTGAAGCGCGGCCTCGGCGACGACCTGGTGATCGCGCCGTACGCCAGCATGATGGGCCTGATGGTCCAGCCGGAAGCGTCGTGCCTGAACCTGCAAAAAATGGATGGCCTGGGCTTCATGGGCCGCTACGGCTTCTACGAGGCGATCGACTACACGCCAACGCGCCTGCCGCGCGGTGTCAGTCACGCCGTGGTCCGCTCGTTCATGGTTCACCACCAGGGCATGGGCTTCCTGGCCCTGAGCTACCTGCTGCACGACCGTCCGATGCAGCGCCGGTTCGAATCCGATCCGCTGCTGCAATCGACGTTGCTGGTGCTGCAGGAACGCAGCCCGCAGGTAGGCGCCTTCTATTCCACGTCGGTGGAGTCGGCAGCCATCCGCACCACGGCGCCCGATTCCGGCATGCCGCTGCGCGTGCTTACTTCGCACAGCACCCCGGTGCCGGAAACCCAGCTGTTGTCCAATGGCCGCTATCACGTGATGGTCACCAACGCCGGCGGCAGCTACAGCCGCTGGAAAGACCAGTCGGTGACCCGCTGGCGCGAAGACAGCACCCGCGACAACTGGGGCGCCTTCTGCTACGTGCGCGACATGGAGGATGGCGACTTCTGGTCCACCACGTATCAACCGACACTGGTGGAACCACGCCACCACGAAGTGATCTTCTCGGAAGGCCGCGCCGAATTCCGCCGTTCCGACAACGGCATCGACCTGTACACGGAAATCGTGGTCTCGCCCGAGGACGACATCGAACTGCGCCGCACCCGCATCACCAACACCACCGACCGCGTGCGCACCATCGAGGTGACCAGCTTTGCCGAAGTGGTGATGGCGCCGGCGGCGGCCGATGCCGCCCACCCGGCGTTCAGCAAACTGTTCGTGCAGACCGAGATCCTGCGCGCCGAGAATGCCATCCTGTGCACGCGCCGTCCGCGCGGCGGCAACGAAGCCATGCCGTACATGATGCACACCATGACCGTGCACGATGCGGCGGTGGGCAACGTCTCGTACGAAACCGACCGCTCGCGCTTCATCGGCCGGGGCAACACGGCCGCCGCGCCGCAGGCCCTGCTCGACGACGCGCCGCTATCCGGCGGCGAAGGTTCGGTGCTCGATCCGGTGGTGGCGATCCGCTACACCATCACGTTAAAGCCCGACCAGACCGCGACCGTGGACATGGTCACCGGCATGACCGACCAGCGCGACGCTGCGCTGCACCTGATCGACAAGTACCATGACCGCCACCTGGCCGACCGCGTGTTCGAACTGGCATGGACCCATAGCCAGGTCGTGCTGCGCCAGCTGAACGCTACCGAAACCGACGCCCAGCTGTACGGCCGCCTGGCCGGCTCGGTGATCTACCCGAACGCCTCGCTGCGCGCCGACGCCGCCACGCTGGTGAAAAACCATCGCGGCCAGTCCGGCCTGTGGGCGTACGCGATTTCCGGTGACCTGCCGATCGTGCTGTTGCAGATCAAGGACTCGGCCAACATCGAACTGGCCCGCCAGATGGTGCAGGCCCACGCCTACTGGCGCCTGAAAGGCCTGGTGGTGGACCTGGTGATCTGGCATGAAGACCAGTCGGGTTACCGCCAGCTGCTGCACGATCAGATCATGGGCCTGATCGCCTCGGGCATCGATGCCCAGGCCATCGACCGCCCGGGCGGCATTTTTGTGCGCATGGGCGACCAGATCGCCACCGAAGACCGCATCCTGCTGCAAACGGTGGCGCGCGTAATCATCAGCGACACTCGCGGCACCCTGGCCGAGCAGATCAAGCGCCCCGGCCCGCCGGTGCTGCGCATGCCGCCGCTGGCGATCGACCCGCGCAGCGATGGTGGAGATGCCGGCGATGTCGTCGCGCCGCCGCGCCGCAAGCGCGTGCTGCAACTGGAGAACGGCATCGGCGGCTTCTCGGAAGACGGCCGCGAATACGTGATCACCACCAGCGAGGAGCAGCGCACGCCGGCGCCGTGGTCCAACGTGCTGGCCAACGCCAGTTTCGGCACCGTGATTTCGGAAAGCGGCCAGGCCTATACCTGGCACGAAAACGCCCATGAATTCCGCCTCACGCCGTGGCACAACGATCCGGTGAGCGACGCCAGCGGCGAAGCGTTCTACCTGCGCGATGAAGCCACCGGCGAGTTCTGGTCGCCGTCGGCGCTGCCGGCGCGCGGCACTGGCGACTACACCACGCGCCACGGTTTCGGCTACAGCGTGTTCGAACATACCGAGTCGGGCATTGCCACCGAGATGACCACGTTCGTCACCACCGACGCACCGATCAAGTACACCGTCATCAAGGTGCGCAACGATTCGTCGGCGGCGCGCAAGCTGTCCGTCACCGGCTACGTGGAATGGGTGATGGGCGACATGCGCTCCAAGTCCGGCATGCACATCCTGACCGAGGTCGATCCGGTGAGCGGCGCGCTGTTTGCCCGCAACCAGTACAACACCGACTTCACCGGCCGGGTGGCGTTCTTCAATTGCGATGCGACCACGCGCACCGTCACCGCCGACCGCACGGAATTCCTCGGCCGTAACGGTTCGCCAGCCGCGCCCGTGGCCATGCGCCGCTCGCGCCTGTCCGGCAAGGTGGGCGCGGGACTCGATGCCTGTGCCGCCATCCAGGCGCCGCTCGAACTGCTGCCCGGCCAGGAACGCGAAATCGTGTTCGTGCTCGGTGTGGCGGGCCGCCGCAACGCCGACGCCAGCGGCATGGTGCAAAAGCATCGCAGCACCGGCGCCGCGCAGGAGGCGCTGGCCGCCGTCCACGCTCACTGGAACGAAACGCTGGGCGCAGTGCACATCAAAACGCCGGAACCGGCGCTCGACGTCATTGCCAACGGCTGGCTGATGTACCAGACCATCGCCTGCCGCATCTGGGCGCGCAGCGGCTACTACCAGTCCGGCGGCGCGTTCGGCTTCCGCGACCAGTTGCAGGATGCGATGGCCACCATCCACACCAGGCCGCAGCTGCTGCGCGACCAGCTGATGCTGTGCGCGGCGCACCAGTTCATCGAAGGCGATGTGCAGCACTGGTGGCATCCACCGTCGGACCGGGGCGTGCGCACCAAGTGCTCGGACGATTACCTGTGGCTGCCGCTGGGCGCCTGGCGCTACGTGTCGAGCACCGGTGATTTGAGTATCCTCGACGAGGAACTGCCGTTCCTGGAAGGGCGTTTGCTCAAGGCCGAGGAGGATTCGTATTACGACCTGCCGGGCCGCTCGAACCAGAGCGGCACCATGTACGAGCACTGCTTGCGGGCTATCCGCCATGGCCTGCGCTTCGGCGAACATGGCTTGCCGCTGATCGGCTCTTGCGACTGGAACGACGGTATGGACAAGGTGGGCGAGCATGGCAAGGGCGAGAGCGTGTGGCTGGCCTTCTTCCTGTGCGAAGTGCTGCAGCGCTTTGCCGAAGTGGCGGAAATGAAGAACGACGACGCGTTTGCGCAAGAATGCCGCGAGCAGTCCGTCAAGCTGGCCGCCAACGTCGAGCAGAATGCCTGGGACGGCGAATGGTACCGCCGCGCCTATTTCGATGACGGCACGCCGCTCGGCTCGCACACCAACGAAGAATGCCAGATCGATTCGATTTCGCAGAGCTGGGGCGTGCTGTCCGGCGTGGCCAACCCGGTGCGGGTGCGCGGCGCGATGGAGCAGGTCAACCAGCGCCTGGTGCGCAGGGATTCCGGCATCATCCAGCTGCTCGACCCGCCGTTCGACAAGGCCGGTCCCAACCCCGGCTACATCCGTGGCTATGTGCCGGGCGTGCGCGAAAACGGCGGCCAGTACACCCATGCCGCGATCTGGACCGCGATGGCCTTTGCGCGCCTGGGCAACACCGACCGCGCCTGGGAACTGGCGCGCATGATCAACCCGGTCATGCACGGCACCGATGCGGAAAACGTGGCGATCTACAAGGTGGAGCCGTATGTGGTTACGGCCGACGTCTATGCGGTAGCGCCGCACGTGGGACGCGGCGGCTGGAGCTGGTACACCGGCTCGTCGGGCTGGATGTACCGCCTGATCGTGGAGTCGCTGCTGGGTGTAACGCGTGGCGCGCACGAACTGACGCTGGCACCGCGCATGCCGGCGGAATGGAACGAGTTCACGCTCACCTACCGCCACGCCAGCAGCTCGTACGTGATCCGCGTGGCGCGTGCTTTGCCGGGGCAGGCTGCAACGCTCACCGTCGATGGCGTCACGCGCGAAGGCAACGTGATCGCTCTGGACGACACCGGCGCCACGCACCAGGTGCAACTGCTGCTGCCGGCATTGCCGGCGTCGATGGAGGCGCCGGCGATTGCGTCGTAGTCAGGTGGAGAGCCCGGCGCCCACGCCCAGCAGGGTAGCGACGCCGAGCACCGCGAAGATCACGGCAGCAATGCCGTGCACCAGCTTGAGCGAAATCCGGTGGGCGATGCGGTCGCCCAGGTACACGGCCGGCACGTTGGCCAGCATCATGCCCAGCGTCGTGCCGGCCACCACTGCCAGCAGGCTGTCGTAGCGCGCGGCCAGGGCCACGGTGGCCACTTGCGTCTTGTCGCCCATCTCCGCCATGAAGAAGGCGATCAGGGTGGTCATGAATACGCCGTAGCGCGCGAAGTTGGTGTCTTCCTCATCGAGCTTGTCGGGTACCAGCGTCCACACGGCCATCGCGATGAACGAGGCGCCCAGTACCCAGCGCAGTATGTCGGGCCCCAGCAGGCTGGTGATCCAGGTGCCGATGGCGGCGGCAAACGCGTGGTTGGCCAGGGTGGCCACGAAAATGGCGGCAACGATCGGAATGGGACGGCGGAATTTTGCGGCAAGAACGAAAGCGAGCAGCTGGGTTTTGTCGCCGATTTCTGCCAGCGCGACAATGCCTGTGGAGATGAAGAATGCTTCCATTGGGGTGTTGAGTGAGATGCGCGGGCCGGCTGATAAGAACCTATGATCCAAAGCGCGTCCCCGGCCCACTATGGCCGCGCTTCGATCATGGTCTCGTCAAGTTTTTCAACCATTTGCACCACGGTCTGCGGACCGATCATGTTGATGCAAATTCCTGCGCCAGGAGGCGCGGGCCGACTACTCCCCACTTACGGCCGACATGATAGCACAGCCCAGTTAGCACCTTGCAAGCCTGGCAGCGCCGCTGTACACATTACGGATACATGGCTATGCTATTCTGCTTCGCGCTTGATGCCAACAGGCCCCTTTACATAGAAAAGATCACCATGCAAATCAAGAAGACCTTGTCCGCGGTCGTGCTATCCGCACTGATGTCGCTGGGCGTGACCGTTGCCCACGCCGACCCGCTGAGCTACGCCCGCTACGACCAGGTGCGCACCAGCGACCTGTATCTGGACCTGAAGGCCGATTTCGGCCGCAAGACCCTGTCCGGCTATGCCGAACTGACGCTGAACTGGATCGACAAGACCTCGCGCACGCTGGTACTCGACACGAAAGAACTCAATATCTCGCGCGTGCAGGTATTGAACCCGAACGGCCGCTGGACCTCCACGTCATACATGCTGGACAAGTTCGACCTGCAAAAGGGACGCGCCCTGCGCATCGCGCTGCCGTTCCAGCCGCAAAAGGTGCGCGTGTACTACCGCACCGCGCCGACCGCCGCTGCGCTGCAATGGATGGCGCCCGCGCAGACCATGTCGGGCAAGCGTCCGTTCATGTTCAGCCAGTCACAGGACATCAACGCCCGCTCGTGGGCGCCGGTGCAGGATACGCCTGCCGTGCGCTTTACCTACAGCGCCCGCATCGACGCACCGACCGGCCTGCGCGTGCTCATGAGCGCCGACAACGACCCTGCCGCCACCGGCAAGGGCGGCTGGAAGTTCAAGATGACGCAGCCGATTCCATCGTACCTGCTGGCCATTGCCATCGGCGAGATCGACGTGCGCACGCTGGGCCCGCGTTCGGCCGTGTACGCCGAACCGGCCCGCATCGAAGCGGCTGCCAGCGAGCTGGCCGACACCGAGAAAATGATCGAAGCGGCCGAGAGCCTGTATGGCCCGTACCGGTGGGAGCGCTACGACATGATCGTGCTGCCGCCGTCGTTCCCTTACGGCGGCATGGAAAACCCGCGCCTGACCTTCCTCACGCCGACCATGATCGCCGGCGACAAGAGCCTGGTCGATCTGATCGCGCATGAACTGGCACACTCGTGGTCCGGCAACCTGGTGACCAACGCGTCGTGGAAGTACATGTGGCTCAACGAAGGCTTTACCACCTACGTCACCACCCGCATCGTGGAAAAAATCTACGGCGCCGAGATCGCCGAGATGAACCTGCAAGTGGAGCAGGAAGAGGCGCTGGCGTCGCTGGCCACCATCCCCGCCGCCAGGCAGGCGCTGGCAACGCGCGGCCCGGACGTCGATCCGTCGGCGTACTCGGACGGCAGCCTGATTTATCCGAAGGGCGCCTGGTTCCTGCGCACGCTCGAACAGCGCGCCGGTCGCGAAACGTTCGATGTGTTCCTGCGCGGCTGGTTCGACTCGCATGCGTTCAAGTCGGCCACTACCGACGAATTCGTCGACTACCTGAAAAAGAACCTGCTCGACGCCCATCCCGAATACATGGCGCAGGTGGAGCTCGACGAGTGGCTGTACGGCGCCGGCATTCCGGCCAATGCCGTGCGCGCGGCCTCGCCACGCCTGGCGGCACTGGACGAACAGCGCAACAGCTGGCTGCGCGGCGAACTGCCCACGGCCGACCTCAATGGCAAGGGCTGGATCGCGCTCGAATGGATGCACTTCCTGAACGACATCGACGGCAAGGCCACGGCGGCGCAGTTGCGTGACCTCGACCAGAACTTCGGCCTGGCGAAAAGCGGCAACAACGAAATCGCGTTCCGCTTCTACCTGGCGTCCGTCAAGGCCGGCTACGACGTGCGCGAACCGCTCACCAAATTCCTGATGAGCGTGGGCCGCCAGAAGTTCGTGGTGCCGCTGTACACGGCGCTGCTGAAACAACCGGCGCAAGCCGAGTGGGCGCGCAGCGTGTACGCCAAGGCGCGCGACCATTACCACCCGGTGACGCAGGCATCGGTCGATAAACAGTTCAAGAAATAAGCCGATGAAGATTGTTCGTTTGTTCAATGCCAGCGCGATGGCGCTGGCGCTGGTGGCGCTCGGCGCTGCCGTTCCCGTGCTGGCGGCGCCGGCAACTGCCGCGACCAAAGCCGCGCCGGTCCCCGCCTACAACCTAGACGCCGACGTCAACCTGGCATTGAAGACGTTCGATGTGCCGGGCATCGCGATTGCCATCGTCAAGGACGGCAAAGTAGTAGCCACCAGGGGTTACGGTGTGCGCAAGCTGGGCGAACCCGCGCCGGTGGACGGCAAGACACTGTTCGAGGTGGCGTCCAATTCCAAGGGCTTCACCGCCGCCGCCCTGGCCATGCTGGTGGATGAAGGAAAACTCAAATGGGACGACCCGGTGACCATGCACCTGCCGGGCTTCCAGATGTACGACTCGTACGTGACCGGCGTGATGACCATCCGCGACCTGCTCACCCACCGCAGCGGCCTGGGGCTGGGCGCGGGCGACCTGCTGTGGTGGCCGAGTACCGCGTTCTCCACCGACGAGATCATCGCCAAACTCCGGTACGTCAAGCCGGCGACCAGCTTCCGCAACAGCTACGCGTACGACAACCTGCTCTACATCGTGGCCGGCAAGATCATCGCCGAAAAAGACGGCAAGACCTGGGGCCAGGCTATCCACGACCGCATCCTGGCGCCATTGGGCATGAACGGCACCAAGACCAGCGTGGCCGAGATGCTGGCTACCGCCAACCACTCGGCGCCGCACAGCCTGATCGACGGCAAGGCGGCCGTGGTCAAGCCGATGCCGGTGCCGAACGCCGACGGCGCGGTGGGTATCGACACCAACGCCGAGGACCTGGCACGCTGGATGATCACGCTCATGAACCAGGGGAAAAGCGCGGACGGCAAGCAGCTGATCAGCGCCAAGCAGGTCGAGGAATTGTGGAGCCAGCAAACGCCGATGCGCATCCGCGAACCGAAACCGGTGCTGGCTGCCACCAAGCCGAATTTTGCCGCCTATGGCCTGGGCTTCTCGCTGCGCGACTACAAGGGCCGCAAGATCGCCATGCACGGCGGTGCGCTGCAAGGCTTTTACTCGACGGTGCTGATGGTGCCGGAAGAAAAGCTGGGCATCGCCATTTTGACCAACGCCGAAAACAGCCCGGCCATGGCGGCGCTGTACTGGCGCATCCTGGACCAGTACCTGAAGGTGCCGGCCAGCGACTGGATCAAGCTGTACGCGGACCAGCAGGCGGCAACGCGCCAGGAAGAGCTTGAGCGCCAGGCCAAGGCCACCACGGCGCGCGCGGCGCAGTCGCTGCCATCGCTGCCGCTGGCGGCGTATGACGGCGAGTACGAGGATGCCTGGTACGGCGTGGCGACCATTGGCGAAGAGAACGGCAAACGCATCATGCGGTTTACGCGCACGCCGGATCTGACGGGGGAACTCGAGCACTTCCAGCACGACACCTTCATCGTGCGCTGGAAGGAGCGCAACTTCAACGCCGACGCCTACGTGACGTTCTCGCTCAACCCGGATGCCAGCATCGACCGCATGAAGATGGCGCCGATATCGACCGAGACCGATTTCAGCTACGACTTCCAGGACCTGGAGTTCAAGCCGAAGGCGAAGAAGTGACCCTAGCGGGCCAGCGCCGCATCCTGTCTTAGCAGCTGCGACATGTACTGCGGCGTGATCCCGAGGAACGACGCCACCACCTTCTGCGAAATGCGCTGCTCGAGGCCCGGGTAGTCGCGGCGGAACGCTTCGAGCCGGCCCTGCGCCGGGCACACGCTCAGGTACAGCCGGCGGCTCTGGTCCATGATGCCGCACTCCGACACCTTGAGGTAGTAATCGCGCAGCACCGCGTGCTGCTCGGCCAGCGCCCACAGCGCGCGCCAGTCGAAGCGGTAAGCCTGCACCGCCGTTTCCGCCACCACGAAATTGTGTGCCGGTGCGTTGCCCATGGCGCGCAGCACGTCGTCGTGCGACACGGCCAGGTGGCCGTCGGTGCGGAAGTACAGCGTCACTTCGCTGCCGTTGTCGGGCATGAAGCCGGCGCGCGCGACGCCGCTGTGCAGCCAGTGGATGTACTGCACCACTTCGCCGCTGCGCTGCAGCTGCTCGCCCTTGCGCACGCTGATATGCGTGGCCAATGGCGCCATCAGGCGTGAAATTTCGTCGTACATTTCAGGGGATACCCGAAAACGCTCGGCGAGCACTTGCCGGTATTTCGCCCGGTGATCTAGGAATGCCTGGTTCATATTCTATGGCGCGGCCGGGGTAGCCGGCATTGGTGTGATGGGTCTTTCGCTGGGTGGGTAGCAAAAAGGCAGCCAGCAGTGTAAACCTTTTTTGAGTCAAAAGTGCAAATATCGTTGCGATTTAGCACTAATCCCCCGCCGTGGGCAATGACCAAGAGTATCGCCTGGCACCGCGTGAAATGCCGGCAGCCATGCCGCCACGCCGCTGTACCGAACATCCCGTTTTGCTAGTCACTAAAGGCGCCGTTTCAAGGTTGTGAGTCTGCAACAGCTGCTTGCAGTGTCCCCGTCCGTTTCAAAATTTTAAGCAACATTTACCAGGCATTGCGCTAGAGTGGGACCTCGGCGCCCCCCTTTTTGAGGCGCTTGCTGCCGGAGCGGGGTGCCATCGCGTGAAGACGATTTTCGGAGTCGAAGCAAGCTTCAAACAACTGTTTGCGCCGTTCGCGCTGGCGGCGGCGGGTGGTGCGGGCACCATCGTGGCCGGCTGGGGCGCCTGGGGCTGGTACACCGTGTTGTGGGCTGCGCTGCTGCTGGCCGGTGCCGCATGGTGCGCATTCGGACCGCCGGTGGGGGGCCAGGTGCCCGGCGGCGACAGCATGATAGTGCGCTACCTGCACGGGCGCGATGCGTTCGGCGCGGCGGTGCTGCCGGTGTGGAGCCGCCACATGGAAAACTCGCGCACGCAAATGGAAGACGCGGTGGCCGACCTGGCCACCCGCTTTTCGAGCATCGTCGATAAGCTCGACCGCGCGCTGCACGTCTCCAGCCTCGAAGGGAACCAGGGCGGGCAGTCGATGACGGCCGTGTTCTCGCACAGCGCTTCGCAACTGGCGTCCGTGGTGGCGTCGATGAAGTCGGCCATGCAGTCCAAGCAGGCCATGCTGGCGCAGATCCGCGACCTGGAGCGTTTTACCCGCGAGCTGCGCGACATGGCCGAAGGCGTGGCCAGCATCGCCGCCCAGACCAATCTGCTGGCCCTGAACGCCGCCATCGAGGCCGCGCGCGCCGGTCCCGCCGGCGCCGGCTTCGCGGTGGTGGCGCAGGAGGTGCGCCACCTGTCGAGCCGCTCGGCCGAGACGGGCCGCAATATCTCGCAGCGCGTGGGCCAGATCAGCAGCGCCATCCTGGCCGCCAGCCAGGCCGCCGAGGCGTCCAGCGACGCCGAAGACCAGAGCATGCAGTCGGCCGAAGGCATGATCGACTCGGTGCTGGCCGACTTCCGCACCATGACCGACGCGCTGGTGCAATCGTCCGACCTGCTCAAGCAGGAAAGCATCGCCATCCAGGGTGAAGTGGGCGAGGCGCTGGTGCAGCTTCAATTCCAGGACCGCGTGAGCCAGGTGATGTCGCACGTGCGCGAAAACCTCGCACTGATGCCAACGGTACTGGAAGAAAACCGGCGCCATTTCGAGGCCACCGGCGAACTGCTGGCGCCCGACCCGGCGCCGCTGCTCGACGCCTTGAAAAGCACCTACGCCATGGCCGAGGAACACGCGGTGCACGGCGGCTCGCGCCACGTGGCGCCCAAGGCGGCGGATGCCGACGAGATCACTTTTTTCTAGAACGGGGTAAAACAGCATGGCAAAGACGATACTGGTGGTCGACGATTCGGCCTCGCTGCGCCAGGTGGTGGGCATCGCGCTCAAGGGCGCGGGCTACGACGTGATCGAAGGCCGCGACGGCGCCGACGCGCTCACCAAGTGCACGGGTCAGAAGATCCACCTGGTCGTGTGCGACGTGAACATGCCCAATATGGACGGCATCACGTTTGTCAAAGAGTTCAAGAAGCTGGCCAGCTACCGGTTTACGCCGGTGATCATGCTCACCACCGAATCGCAGGAAAGTAAAAAGGAGGAGGGCAAGGCGGCCGGCGCCAAGGCGTGGGTGGTCAAGCCGTTCAAGCCCGAGGTGCTGCTGGGCGCCGTCGCCAAGCTGGTGCTGCCGTGAGCGATATCGGTCACCTGGCGTGGGACGGCGAGATCAATATCTACCGCGCCGCCGATCTAAAGCTTGAAGTCCTTCAGGCGCTGCGCGCCGCGCCGGTACTGGAGATCGACCTGGCCGGTGTGACCGAGCTCGATACGGCAGGCTTGCAGGTGCTGATGCTGGCCAAGCGCACCGCAACCATCGAACAACGCGAACTGCGGCTGCGCAACCACAGCCCGGCCGTGGTGGACGTGGTGGAGATGCTGAACCTGGGCGCGTTCTTCGGCGACGCCGTCCTGATCCACAGTTGAGGAGTCCACCATGAACCTGGACCAGGCGCTGCAAACCTTCATCACCGAAAGCCGCGAGCTGCTGGCCGACATGGAACACGCGCTGCTCAATATCGACCTGTCCCAGGATTGGGGTGATCAGGGCGAGGCGATCAACGCCATCTTCCGCGCCGCCCACACCATCAAGGGGTCGGCTGGCCTGTTCAGCCTCGATCACATGGTGGCGTTCACCCACGTGGTGGAAAGCCTGCTCGACGCCGTGCGCGATGGCCGCGCAGTGATCGACGACGACATGGTGGCGCTGCTGCTGGCCTGCTGCGACCATCTGTCGAGCATGACCGACGGCCTGGCGGCCGGCCAATACGAGGCCGACCCGGACACTGTGCCCGAGGGCGAACGCCTGCTGCAGCAGCTGCGGCGGCGCATGGGCGCAGGTGACGAACCGGCGCAATCGCTGGCGGAGCAGCCATTGACAGTGCGGCCGGAGCCGGACGTGGAGCGCATGGGCCAGGCGGCAGGTAACGGCGACAGCGACTACTGGCATATCTCGCTGCGGTTCGGCCGCAGCGTGCTGCAAAACGGCATGGACCCGATCGCGTTCCTGCGCTACCTGGCGCGGCTGGGGCGCATCGCCGGCATGGCCACCGTGGCCGATGCGCTGCCGGCGGCCGACGAGATGGACGCGGAACTCTGTTATCTCGGCTTCGAGATCGCCTTCGAGAGCACGGCCGACCGCGCGGCGATCCTGGGCGTGTTCGAATTCGTGCAGGACGACTGCGAGATCCGCCTGGTGGCGCCGCGCGGCAAGGTGTCCGAGTACGTGGAACTGATCCGCGCGCTGCCGGAAAATCCGATCAGGCTGGGCGAGATGCTGGTGCAGTGCGGCAGCGTGACAGCCGCCGAGCTGGCAGCGGCGCTGGCGCAGCAGTCGCAGCAATCGCAACACCCGGAGGTGCAGGGGGAAGCGGGCGCGCAGCCGGCGCAGGAGGCGCCACAGCGCCTGGGCAGCATCCTGGTCGCTGCCGGCCAGGTGGCGCCGGTGGTGGTGGAGGCGGCGCTCACGCGGCAAAAGCAGGCGGTCGAACAAAAGGCCCAGGAAAACCGCTCGATCCGGGTCGATTCCGACAAGCTCGATCGGCTGATCGACCTGGTGGGCGAATTGATCATTGCCGGCGCGCGCACCAGCGTGATCGGCCAGCGCCTGCACAACGCCGAACTGCTGGAAGCGACATCCACGGTATCGAACCTGGTGGAGCAGGTGCGCGACGCCGCGCTTGAACTGCGCATGGTGAAAATCGGCGCCACCTTCAACCGCTTCCAGCGCGTGGTGCACGACGTGGCGCGCGAGCTGGGCAAGGACATCGGCCTGGCGGTCGATGGCGAGGACGCGGAGCTCGATAAAACGGTGGTGGAAAAAATCGGCGACCCGCTGCTGCACCTGGTGCGCAATGCCATGGACCACGGCATCGAGCCGGCCGCCGTGCGCGTGGCTGCCGGCAAGCCGGCGCGCGGCATGATCACGTTGAACGCCTTCCACGAATCGGGCAGCATCGTGATCGAAGTGAGCGACGATGGCGGCGGCCTGCGCAAGGAGAAAATCCTGGCCAAGGCCGTCGAGCGCGGCCTGGTGGATCCGGAGCGCAAGCTCACCGACGCCGAAATCTACAACCTGATTTTCGAAGCCGGCTTTTCCACTGCCGAGACGATTACCAACCTGTCCGGGCGCGGGGTGGGCATGGATGTCGTCAAGCGCAACATCACCGCCTTGCGCGGCAGCGTCGATGTCCGCAGCGTTGAAGGGCAGGGCGCCACCGTCACCGTACGCCTGCCCCTTACGCTGGCCATCATCGACGGCTTCCTGGTGCAGGTGGGGTCCTCCGTGTTCGTGATCCCGCTCGACACCATCGAGGAATGCATCGAGTTCGCCGCCGAGCCGGGACAGGATTACAGCAACCTGCGCGGCCAGGTGCTGCCGTTCATCCGCCTGCGCTCGCTGTTCCATATCGCCGGCGCGCCCACGCGGCGCGAGAGCATCGTGGTGCTGCGCTTCGGCAAGGTGCGCGCGGGGCTGGTGGTCGATACGCTGCTCGGCGAATTCCAGACCGTGATCAAGCCTCTCAGCCCGATCTTCAGCGAAGTGCGCTGCATCAGCGGCTCCACCATCCTCGGCAGCGGCGACGTGGCGCTGATACTCGATGTTGGTGCATTGCTGCAGGCCGTGGACGGTCGTGGCGCCGTCGCCCCCGCCCCCGCATTGCCTGCCCTGGCCGTCTGATGGAGAACACCGCCATGAACCTTGCCATCACCAAGCACGGCGCCGCGCCGCTGCCCACCCAGTATCTGACGTTCCTGCTGGGCGAGGAGCGGTTTGCGGTCGGCATCCTGCACGTCAAGGAAATCATCGAATACGCGGGCACCGCCACCGTGCCGATGATGCCAGACTGCGTGCGCGGCGTGATCAACCTGCGCGGCGCGGTAGTGCCGGTGATCGACCTGTCGGCGCGCTTCGGGCGCGGCGTGGCGGCCATCGGCAAGCGCACGTCGATCATCATCGCCGAGATCGAGGATGGCGAAGGCAAACAGGTGCTGGGCATGATGGTCGATGCGGTGAACGCGGTGGTGGAAATCGAACCGCCCGACATCGAAGCGGCGCCGCCGTTCGGGGCCCATATCCGCGCCGACTTCATCGCCGGCATCGCCAAATGCCAGGGACGCTTCGTGATCCTGCTGGCGCTCGAGCGGGTGCTGTCCACCGGCGAGGTGGTGGAGCTCTCCCGCCATGCCGTGCCGTTGGCTACGGCCAGTTCCCGTGCCAGCCCATGACCGCAGCAGCCCTGACCGACCGCGAATTTTCCCAGTTCCAGCGCTTTATTTACGACGCCGCCGGCATCAGCATGTCGGACGGCAAACAGGCGCTGGTGAGCGGGCGCCTGGCCAAGCGCCTGGCGCACCACCGGCTGGCCAGTTACGGCGACTATTTGCGGCTGCTGCAAAGCCGCAGTGACCCGGCCGAGCTGCAAGTGGCGATCGACCTGCTCACCACCAACGAGACTTATTTTTTTCGGGAACCGAAGCACTTCCAGCTGCTGCGCCAACTGGCGGAAGATGCGCGCGATCGCGGCCGGGGCCGCGGGATGCGCGTGTGGAGCGCGGCCAGCTCCAGCGGCGAGGAAGCCTACAGTATCGCCATGGTGCTGGCCGACGTGCTGGGCGACGCCGCCTGGGAAGTGCTGGGCACCGACATCAGCACCCGCGTGCTGCAACGGGCGCGCAACGGCCACTATCCGCTCGAACGCGCCAGCCAGATGCCGATCGGCTACCTGAAGCGTTTTTGCCTGCGGGGCCAGGGCAGCGAGGAGGGCACCATGCTGATCGAGCGCCCGCTGCGCCAGCGGGTACAATTCCAGCAGGTGAACCTGAATCAGGCGCTGCCCGCATTGGGCCAGTTCGACGTGATCTTCCTGCGGAATGTAATGATCTACTTTAATCTCGATACCAAGCGCCAGGTGGTGGCGCGCCTGCTGGCGCTGTTGCGGCCCGGTGGCCATTTCCTGATCGGGCACTCGGAAACCCTGAACGACATCAACGACACGCTGTCGGTGGTGGCGCCATCGGTGTACCGCAAGGACCAGCAATGAGCGACATCAAGGTCATGATCGTCGACGACTCGGCCGTGGTGCGCCAGGTTCTCAGCGGGCTGCTCAACGCCGCGCCGGGCATCACCGTCACTTATGCCGTGGCCAACCCGCTGCTGGCGATCGAGCGGATGAAGATGCAGTGGCCCGACGTCATCGTGCTCGATGTCGAAATGCCGAAGATGGACGGCATCTCGTTCCTGCGCAAGATCATGGCCGAGCGCCCCACGCCCGTGGTGATCTGCTCCACGCTCACCGAGAAGGGCGCGCAGACCTCGGTCGAAGCGTTGACCGCTGGCGCCGTGGCCGTCATCACCAAGCCGCGCCTGGACCTCAAGCAGTTTTTATACGACAGCTCGGACGAACTGGTATCGGCCGTGCGCACGGCTGCCGGGGCCCACGTGGTCAAGTCCGCGCATCATGCGCCGCTGCCGTCATTGCCACCGGTAACCGCCAAGCTCAATGCGGATGCGGTGCTGTCGCTGGGCGATACGCGACCCATGACCGCGACCACCGAGCGGATCGTGGCGATCGGCACCTCCACCGGCGGCACCCAGGCGCTGGAAGAAGTGCTTACGTCGCTGCCGCGTGTTTGCCCCGGCATCGTGGTGGTGCAGCACATGCCAGAAAAATTCACCGCCGCCTTTGCTGCGCGGCTCGACAGCGTATGCGAGGTGCGCGTCAAGGAAGCGGCCAATAACGACCGCGTGCTGCAAGGCCAGGTGCTGATCGCGCCCGGCGGCAAACACATGCTCCTGCGCCGTAATGGTGCGCAGTATTTTGTCGAGGTGGTCGATGGTCCGCTGGTCAATCGCCACCGGCCATCGGTGGACGTGCTGTTCCGCTCGACCGCGCGCGCGGCCGGCGCCAATGCGCTGGGCGTGATCATGACGGGAATGGGGGACGACGGCGCGGCAGGCCTGCTGGAGATGCTCAAGGCGGGCGCGCGCACCGTGGCGCAGGACGAGGCGTCGTGCGTGGTGTACGGCATGCCCAAGGAGGCGGTCAAGCGCGGGGCGGTGGAAAAATCGGTGCCTTTGACGGCAATCTACCGTGAGATCTTGCAGCAGCTGGGCTAAGAACCTATCCCGGTAGGGAATGAGGCGCTGCTTGCGCGCCTCATTCCCTACCGGGACAGGTTCTAAGGAGGCGGGGAGCTTCCCCGGCCGGTAAAAGCCTTACGGCTTGACGAATTTGAGCGTCATGCGATCGCTCTCGCCGATGGCCTGGTACTTGGCGCGGTCTTCATCCTTGTTGGTGAAGGTGGGCGGCAGTGCCCACACGCCGTTCTTGTGGTCGGCCGTGTCCTTGGGATTGGCATTGATCTCCGACTTGGCGGCCAGCTTGAAGCCTGCCGCTTCGGCCAGGCCGATCACGTACTTCTCGTGCATGTAGCCGGTGCTGGCGGTGGCGTCCTGCGTTTTGGAGGCCGGCAGGCGGTGCTCCACCACGCCGAATACGCCGCCCGGTTTCAGGCTGTCGTACACGCTGGTAAACAGCGCCTTGAGGTTGTCCGGGCCGGTCGGAATCCAGTTGTGGATGTTGCGGAACGTGAGCACCATGTCGACGCTGTTATTTGGTGCAAACTCGTATTTGCGCGGCGGCGAGAACACGCCCAGCGCCACCTTGTTGTACACGGCCGGGTTGGCGTTCAGGCGCTCCATGAAGCGCTCGGCGCCCTTGCGTTCGCGCTCGTTGGGCGACGCCAGGTCGTTGCCGGCGGCGATCAGCTTGCCGTTGTCGCGCAGGTACGGCGCCAGGATCTCGGTGTACCAGCCAGCGCCCGGCGACAGTTCCACCACCGTCATGTTCGGGCGGATGCCGAAGAAGGCCAGGGTCTCGTAAGGATGGCGGGCGGCGTCGCGCTGCACGTTGGCGGGCGTGCGCGAGCTGGCGCCGATGGCGTCCTTGAGCTTCGCATCCACCGCCTGCGCCGAGGCGCCGGCGGCGGCGAACAGCGTGGTGCAGGCCAGAGCGGCCACGAGGTATTTCTTCATACTCGGTCTCCTGAGGGGTCAATGGCGGCGCCGTGCGGCCGCCCTGCGCGATCATGGGCGAGGAGCGCACGCAGGTCAAGCGAATCGGCACCCGCGTAAAAAACGCACAAGTGTGGCGCCGCTTGTAACGCAGTGTATCGCTGTGGCAGATGGCATACATATTGCTATCCCTATCGTTAATCAGGCGCTAATATTGCCTTTCTGTTGCCCAGGGCGGCTGGCCCGAATCAGGGAAACCTCGAACCATCCCACAAGGGTTTTGCGAGGTGCTCCTGTCTCACATTTGGAGAGATGATGGAACGACGTGCATTCCTCAACATTGGTAGTCTGGCGCTGGGCACGATGTTGCTGCCCGCTTTTGGCCGCGCCATCGCGGCCGAAGAGTTACTCAACCCGGTCGCCCTGCAGTTCAAGAAAATGCTGGCCGATACCGCGATGACGGCCGCCACCCAGGCAGGCGCCAGCTACTGCGACGTGCGCGTGGGCCGCTACCTGAACCAGTTCATCACCACCCGTGACCTCAACGTGGAAAATGTGGTCAACACCGAATCGGCCGGCGTGGGCGTACGCGTGATCGCCGGCGGCGCCTACGGCTTTGCCGCCACCAACGACATGACGCCAGACGGCGTGGCCGGCGCCGCGCGCCAGGCCGTGGCGATTGCCCGCGCCAACGCCAAGCTGCAAACCGAACCTGTCGTGCTGGCGCCGGTGAAGAGCCTGGGCGAAGTGGCGTGGGCCACGCCTATCGTCAAGGACTGGCGCACGGTGCCGATCAAGGAAAAGGCCGAGCTGCTGATCACCGCCAACAAGGCCGGCATGGACGGCGGCGCGAGCTTCATGCAGTCGATGCTGTTCCAGGTGAACCAGCAAAAATACTTCGCGTCCACCGACGGCTCGTATATCGACCAGGACGTGCACCGCCTGTGGATGCCGGTGTACGCCACCGCCGTGGACCAGAAGAGCAACAAGTTCCGCACCCGCCAGGGCCTGTCGGCGCCGGTGGGCATGGGCTACGAATACCTGGACGCACGCCCCGAGCACAAGGTCAAGGCGGCCGGCGGCGTGACCACGCTGTACACCAAGTCCTATGACCTGATCGAAGATGCGCGCGCGGCCGGCAAACAGGCCAGGCAGAAGCTCACCGCCAAGTCGGTGGAGCCGGGCAAATACGACCTGGTGCTCACGCCCGAACACCTGTGGCTGACCATCCACGAATCTGTGGGCCACCCGACCGAACTCGATCGCGTGCTCGGCTACGAGGCCAACTACGCCGGCACCAGCTTCGCCACGCTCGATAAATGGGAGACCAAGAAATTCAAGTACGGCTCCGATATCGTCAACATCGTCGCCGACAAGACCACGCCAGGCTCGCTGGCCAACGTGGGCTACGACGACGAGGGCGTGCCGTGCAAGCGCTGGGACATCATCAAGGACGGCATCCTGGTCAATTACCAGGCCACGCGCGACCAGGCGGCCATCATCGGCGAGAAGGAATCGCACGGCTGCTCGTATGCCGACAACTGGAGCAGCGTGCAGTTCCAGCGCATGCCCAATGTGTCGCTGCAGGCCGGTAAAAAGCGACTTACCCCGGACGAGATGGTCAAGGACGTCAAGAAGGGCATCTATATCGTGGGCGACGGTTCGTTCTCGATCGACCAGCAGCGCTACAACTTCCAGTTCGGCGGCCAACTGTACTACGAGATCAAGAACGGCAAGATCGGCCAGATGCTCGAAGACGTGGCCTATCAGTCGAACACCCAGGAATTCTGGAACGCCTGCACCGCCATGTGCGACGAGCGCGATTGGCGCATGGGCGGCTCCTTCTTCGACGGCAAGGGCCAGCCTTCGCAGGTGTCGGTGGTGTCGCATGGGGCGAGTACCACCCGCTTCAACGGCATTAACGTGATTAACACTGCGCGCAAGATCGCCTGAGCCTGGAGAAGAAGACAATGAAAAACCTCAACCAGGACGACGCCAAGCGTATTTGCGACAAGGTGCTGGCGCTGACCAGCGCCGACCAGTGCGAAGTGAACCTGACCGGCAGCCGCAACGGCAATATCCGCTATGCGCGCAACGCCGTCTCCACTGCTGGCCTGATCGAAAACACCGAACTGGCGATCGCGGTCGCCTTCGGCAAGAAGCAGGGCATCGCCACCATCAATGAGTTCGACGACAAGTCGATCGAGCGCGCGGTGCGCCGCGCCGAGGAGCTGGCGCGCCTGGCGCCGGACAACCCGGAGTTCATGCCCACGCCATCGAAACAGCAGTACAAGGCCAGCGAAACGTTCTTCCAGAAGACCGCCGACATCGACCCGGAATTCCGCGCCCAGGTGGCCGCCTACAGCATCGAGAACAGCCGCAAGAACAAGCTGGTGGCAGCGGGCTTTTTTGCCGACAGCGCCAAGTTCACGGCGGTAGCCAACTCCAACGGCGTCTTCGGCTTCCAGCGCTATACTGGACTGGACTTCACCATTACGGTGCGCACCGAAGACGGGCGCGGTTCCGGCTGGGCCAAGCGCAGCGTGGGCGATGCCTCCAAATTCGACGCGCGTGAAGCGTCCAACGTCGCCATCGAAAAAGCCTTGCGCTCGGTGGAAGCCAAGGCGCTGGAACCGGGCCGCTACACGGTGGTGCTCGAACCGGCCGCCACGTCCGACATCCTGGCCTATATGTTCAACGACTTCGGTGCGCGCGAGGCCGACGAGGGCCGCAGCTTCCTGTCGAAAAAAGGCGGCGGCAACCGCAAGGGCGAAAAGCTGTTCGACCAGCAGGTCAACGTGTGGTCCGATCCGTGGGACGCCAACGTAGCCGTGCTGCCGTGGGATGGCGGCTCGATGCTGGCGCGCGAACGCCAGGACCTGATCAAGAATGGCCGCGTCCAGGATCTCAATTACTCGATGTACTGGGCCAAAAAGCAGGGCCAACGCGCAGTGGGCGCGCCCGGCAATATCATCATGGCCGGCACCAACAAATCCACCGAGGAGCTGATTGCGAATACTAAAAAAGGCGTGCTGGTTACGCGCACCTGGTATATCCGCATGGTCGATCCGCAGTCGGTGCTGCTCACGGGCTTGACGCGCGACGGCACGTTCTATATCGAGAACGGCAAGATCAAGCACCCGATCAAGAACTTCCGCTTCAACGAAAGCCCGGTATCGATGTTGAACAACATCGATGAACTGGGCCGGCCGGAAATCCTGTCGGGCGACGAATCACCGTACCAGCTGCTGGTGCCGGCCATGCGCGTGCGGGATTTCAATTTCACGTCGCTGTCGGACGCGGTTTAAAACAGACTTTTGGAGTATCAGTGGAACGACGTTCATTCTTAAAGGTCAGCGCCGCCGCCGGCGGCAGCTTGCTGATCCCGGTTTTCGGTAACGCCATCGCCGCCGACGAGTTGCTGAGCCCAATGGCCGTGCAGTTCAAGAAGTCGCTGGCCGACGCCGCCCTCAACGCGGCCACCAAGGCCGGCGCCAGCTACTGCGACGTGCGCATTGGCCGCTACCTGAACCAGTTCATCACCACGCGCGACCTCAACGTGGAAGACATCGTCAACACCGAGTCGTCCGGCGTGGGTGTGCGCGTGATCGCCGGCGGCGCCTACGGCTTTTGCTCGACCAACGTGATGACGCTCGATTCGGTGGCCGACGCCGCGCGCCAGGCCGTGGCGATTGCCCGCGCCAATGCGAAGCTGCAGCTCGAACCCGTGGTGCTGGCGCCCGTCAAGGGCGTGGGCGACGTGGCATGGGCCACGCCGTTCAAGAAGGACTGGCGCGCGGTGCCCATCAAGGAAAAGGCAGAACTGCTGATCGCCGCCAACAAGGCCGGCCTGGACGCGGGCGCCAACTTCATGCAGGCCAACCTGTTCCAGGTCAACCAGCAAAAGTATTTTGCGTCCACCGACGGTTCGTACATCGACCAGGACTTGCACCGTTTGTGGTCGCCGTTCACCGCCACCGCCGTGGACAAGGCCAGCAACCGCTTCCGCACCCGCGACGGCCTGTCGTCGCCGGTGGCGATGGGTTATGAATTCTTCGATGCCCGTCCCGAGCACAAGCTCAAGGCGGCCGGCGGCGTGACCACGCTGTACAACGGTTCGTATGACCTGATCGAGGATGCCCGCGCGGCCGGGCGCCAGGCGCGCGAAAAGCTCACCGCCAAGTCGGTGGAGCCGGGCAAGTACGACCTGGTGCTCTCGCCCGAACACCTGTTCCTGACCATCCACGAGTCGGTGGGCCACGCGACGGAACTGGACCGCGTGCTCGGCTACGAAGCTAACTACGCCGGCACCAGCTTTGCCACGCTCGACAAATGGCAGAGCAAGAAATTCAAGTACGGATCAAGCATCGTCAATTTTGTTGCCGACCGCACCACGGCGGCATCGCTCGGTTGCGTCGCTTACGACGACGAGGGCGTGCCGGCCAAGCGCTGGGACATCATCAAGGACGGCATCCTGGTCAACTACCAGGCCACGCGCGACCAGGCTCACGTCATCGGCGAGAAGGAATCGCAAGGCTGCTCGTACGCGGACAGCTGGAGCAGCGTGCAGTTCCAGCGCATGCCCAACGTCTCCCTGGCGGCGGGCAAGAAGCAGCTGACGCCCGACGAGATGGTCAAGGATGTCAAGAAGGGGATTTACATCCTCGGTCGCGGCTCGTTCTCGATCGATCAGCAGCGCTACAACTTCCAGTTCGGCGGCCAGCTGTATTTCGAGATCAGGAACGGCAAGATCGGCAACCAGCTCGAAGACGTGGCCTACCAATCGAACACCCAGGAGTTCTGGAACGCCTGCACGGCGCTGTGCGATGCGCGCGACTGGCGCATGGGCGGCTCCTTCTTCGACGGCAAGGGCCAGCCGAGCCAGGTCAGCGCCGTGTCGCACGGTTCGCCCACCACGCGCTTCAACGGCATCAATGTGATCAACACCGCACGCAAGATAGGATAAACGATGAAGATGCTCACGCAAGACCAGGCAAAACAGATTTGCGACAAGGTGATGGCGCTGTCGAAAGCCGACGAATGCCGGGTGCAGATTTCGGGCAGCCAGCGCGGCAACGTGCGCTACGCGCGCAACAGCGTGTCCACCGCCGGCCTGGTGCAAAACACCCAGCTCACCGTGAGCGTGGCCTTTGGCAAGCGCCAGGGCACGGCGTCGGTGAACGAGTTCGACGACGAGTCGCTGGAAAAAGCCGTGCGCCGCGCCGAGGAAGTGGCGCGCCTGGCACCGGAAAATCCGGAGTTCCTGCCGGCCGTGAAAGTGCAGGTATATAAAGCATCGTCGACGTACAGCGCGGCCACCGCCGCCATCGATCCCGAGTACCGCGCCGAGGTGGCGGCAGCGAGCATCGAGCTGGCGCGTAAAAAAGGCCTGGTCGCCGCCGGCTTTTTCAGCGACACCACCGGCTTCGAAACCGTGGCCAACTCCAACGGCGTATTTGGCTACCAGACCCTGACCAACCTCGGCTTCACGGTCACTACCCGCACCGAGGACGGCCTGGGTTCGGGCTGGGTTACGCGTTCGGCCAACGATGCCGCCAGGTTCAACGCGCGCGAGGCGTCCGAGATCGCCATCGAAAAAGCGCTTACTTCGGTCAATGCCAAGGCCATCGAGCCGGGACGCTACACGGTGATCCTGGAGCCGGCCGCCACGTCGGAAATCATCGGCCGCATGTTCGGCGCTTTCGATGCGCGCCAGGCCGACGAGGGCCGTAGCTTCCTGTCGAAAAAAGGTGGCGGCAACCGCCTCGGCGAAAAGCTGTTCGACGAGCAGGTGAACCTGTGGGCCGATCCGTGGAACCCGGACGTGCCGGTGCTGGGCTGGGACAACGCGTCGATGCTGGCGCGCGAACGCACCGACGTGATCAAGGGTGGCAAGATCGCCTCGCTCGACTACACCCCTTACTGGGCCGAGAAGCAGGGCAAGCGTGCCATCGGCCGCCACGGCAACATGATCATGTCGGGCGGCGGCAAGTCCACCGAGGAACTGATCGCGTCCACCAAGAAGGGCGTGCTGGTCACGCGCACCTGGTACATCCGCATGGTCGATCCGCAGTCGCTGCTGCTCACGGGCCTGACGCGCGACGGCACCTTCTACATCGAGAACGGCAAGATCAAGCACCCGATCAAGAACTTCCGCTTCAACGAAAGCCCGGTATCGATGCTCAACAATATCGAGGAACTGGGCAAGCCGGTGGTGATCGGCGGCGACGAAGTGCGCTACCAGATGATGATCCCGCCAATGAAGGTGCGCGACTTTAACTTCACGTCGCTGTCGGACGCGGTGTAGGTTTAACGAAAGGGCAGACGGCTTTGGCCTGGGATTTCTACTTCACCCGCCTGACTTACGAGTCGGGCGACTGGGATGTCGATGTGCGCATGCCCAGCAACGTGCTCAATTCGCTGGTCGAGTACACGACCCTGCGCGTCGATCCGGTGGAGCGCATCGTGGCCCTGTCCGACCCGAAGATGCTCGAGGCGCCGTTCTGCTACTTCGCCGGCCACAAGCTGGTGCAGTTCACGCCGGCCGAGCGCAAGAATCTCGAGCGCTACGTGAAGGGCGGCGGCTTCGTGTTCGTGGACGACTGCAACCACGATATCGACGGGCTGTTCGCCAAGTCGTTCGAGTCCGAGATCGCCAGCATTTTCGGCAAGCGCGCCCTGAACAAGATCCCGAACAACCACCCGGTCTATTCGAGCTTCTTCAAGTTCGAAGGACCACCGACGACCGGCGTGGAACTCAATGGCTGGGGCGACGACCTGGTGCACGACTACCTGAAGGCGGTGGAAGTGGGGGGACGGGTGCGGATTTTATACAGCAACAAGGACTACGGCTGCGAGTGGGACTATGACTTTCGTAACAAGCGTTTTCTGGCGATCGACAACACCCGCTTTGCGGTCAATATCATTCAATACGCGTTGGGAGCTTAGATGAGCGGTACGATGGGCGCAATCGCCTGGAGCGAAAGTGAAGTTGGCGCGTTGTCCGCCAAGGTGGTGGCGCTCAAGGCCAGCATGTCGAAGGTGATCATCGGCCAGGAAAACGTGATCGACTCGCTCATCATCTGCCTGCTGGCCGGCGGCCACGCGCTGGTGGAGGGCGTGCCAGGACTGGGCAAGACGCTGCTGGTCAAGTCGCTCTCGCAGGCAACCGACATGGCGTTCCACCGGGTGCAGTTCACGCCCGACCTGATGCCGTCCGATATCGTCGGCACCGAGATCCTGGAAGAAGACCAGGCCACGCGCAAGCGCGAGTTCCGCTTCCAGCCCGGGCCAGTATTCACCCAGGTGCTGCTGGCCGACGAGATCAACCGCGCGCCGCCCAAAACCCAGTCGGCGCTGCTCGAAGCGATGCAGGAACGCAGCGTCACCTTCGCCGGACAGACCCATGTGCTGCCCAAGCCCTTCTTCGTGCTGGCGACGCAGAACCCGATCGAGCAGGCCGGCACCTATCCGCTGCCGGAGGCGCAGCTCGACCGCTTCCTGCTGCGCATCGACGTCGTCTATCCGACCGAGGAAGAGGAAATCCGCATGGTGGCCGCCACCACCAACGCCGGCCTGCGCGATGCCGAACCGGTGATGGATGTGGCCACGCTGTTGCGCCTGCAGCAGCTGGTGCGCGATATCGAAATCGGTGAACATTTGCTGGCGTACGCCACGCGGCTGGTGCGGGCCACCCGGCCCGCGCTCACCACCGTGCCGGCGGTGAAGCAGCACGTGGGCTGGGGCGCCGGTCCGCGCGCCGGCCAGGCGCTGGTGCTGGCATCGAAGGCGCGGGCGCTGATGCACAATCGGTTGGCGGTCACGCGCGAGGATATCGGCGCCATGCTGCTGCCGGTGCTGGCGCACCGCGTGATCCGCAACTTCGAGGCGGAGGCCGACGGCGTGGCGATTGCCGACATCCTGCTGGCGCTGCACGCGCATATCCGTCCAGATTAAACACCCATCGATGCCTGATTCGACCAATGCCATGATGGCCGCCACGCGCGACCTGGAGCTGGTGATCCGCCACGTGCTGGCCGGTCTCGGCCACGGCATCCACGCGGGCCGCGAGCGCGGCGCGGGCGTCGAGTTTTCCGAGTACCGCGCCTATGCGCCCGGCGACGAATGGCGGCGCGTGGACTGGAAACTGCTGGCGCGCGCCGACCGTTATTTTGTGCGCGAGGCGGAGCGCGACAGCCACGTCGCCACCTGGCTGTGGCTCGACGCCACGGCGTCGATGGCGGAACCTAGCCGCGAACTGAAAGGGGTCGATAAGCTGTGGTTTGCCCGCACGGCGCTGGCCTGCGTGGCCGCCATCGCCCAGCGCCAGGGCGACGCCTTTGGCCTCGCCATCTGCAGCGGCGGCAAGGTGGCATTCACGCCGGCCGATCGCGGACCGCGGCACTTGCAGCGGGTGCTGGCCCGGCTGGCTGCCGCGCGGGCGGACGGCCTGCCGCCGACCGCGCAGGTATTGAAATCGAGTCTGCATTTTGCGCGTGCGCCGAGCCTCTTATTTGCCGCCACCGATGGCCTGGACTGGCACGGCCAGTCTGGGCCGTCGCCGCTGTCGGAGGCGCTGCTGCGCCTGCGCAAGCTGCACCATGACGTGCGGCTGCTGACGGTGCGCACGCGAGCCGAAGTCGAAGCCGGTTTCCCTTCCGGCGCCGCTTATCGCGATCCCGAACAGGAGACCGGCCTGCACAGGTTTTCCAAAGCCGACCGCGCGGCATACCTCGAACGCAGCGCGGCCCACTTCGGCGCGCTTGCCACCAGCTGCCGCCAGCACGATATTGTCCACCACGAGGCGTGCATCGAGCAGCCGCTGGCGGACGTCCTGCGCCGCTGGCTGCAAAAAGCGGGAGCGCGGTGATGACCAGTAGCTATCCCTGGTGGTGGCTGGCGCTGCCGCTGCTGTTGCTACCGATCTGGTGGCACCGGCAAAAGCGCCAGCGCCTCGACGCCCAATCTCTGGCTACCGCGCGCTTTCTGCCCGCTGCCGCACCGCAGCAGTTGCGCGTCTGGCAGTGGCGCGACCGCTTGCTGCTGCTGGTGCGCTGCCTGTTGCTGGTGGCGCTGATCGCCTGGCTGGCCGTCACCGTATTGCCATGGCGCGGCGACACGGTGCTGGTCGATGCCGGCGCCGACCAGGCGTGGGCTGCGCGCCAGATCGCCGATGCGGGGATGGATGGCGCGCGGCGTATCGACTTGCCGCCGGACGCGCTGGCCTGGCTGCGCCACAACGAACGTGACTGGCGCGCCGGTGCGCGGCTGCTGATCGTGGCGCGCGAGGGGCAGATCGGCATGCCCGCGAGGACGCCGCAGTTCGGTCACGCGGTGGAATTGCGGGTGCAGGCTGCGCCAAACGTACCTCCGGCACCAGCCACGTCACCTGTGAGTCACCGGGTCGCGCTATCGGCAGCGCCCGAGCGTGTACAGGCCTGGCGCGCGTTATTTGCCGCGTTCGGCCAGGCTGGCGATGGTGCGCAGCGTTACGTCATTGCTGGCGCGCCCGTCGCCTCGACCGATTTGATCGTCTGGGACACGCCTGCACTGGCGCTGCCCGCAGACTGGCGCGCGCCGCACTGGTGGCTGGGCGCCGGTAGTGACAAGTCCTGGCCGGAACTGGGCAAGGCCACCACCATCACCATCAACGGCGTCAAGCTGCGTTACGCCGACAGTGCGCGCGGTCGCCTGTGGACCTCGGCCGCCTTCCCGCCGCAAGATGCCGAGACCGCGCGCGCCCTGTACGAAGCATGGCGCCTGCTCGCTGTCGCACCGGCGCCTGCCTATCCGGCGCCGTCGCACAAGTTTGCCATGGCGTCCGCTGCCGCCGATGCCAAGCCTGCCTACTGGATCGCCTGGCTGTTGCTGGCACTGTTTTTACTGGAACGGAGTCTGACCCATGCCCGCCGCTCCTGACCTGTTGCGCCAGCGGCTGTGGGCCGCCGTGCTGCGCCGCCGTGCGCCAGCCTGGTTGGCCGCCTTGACCCCGCTGGTGGCCGCCGCGGTGCTGCTGCCGGCCATGCGCACGTGGCTGCTGGCGGCAATCGCCACTTGGGCACTCGGGCTGGTACTGGACGCCTGGCGCTGGCGCCAGCGCATCGTCAGGCAATGGGCCGCCTGGCTGGACGCCGCCGTGCCGGCGCTGGAAGACAGTAGCGCGCTGCTGGCCGGCGAGCCAGCCACGCCCATGGCGCGCTTGCAGCAGCAGCGGTTGCAGGCGCGCCTTGCTACCAGCTTGAGCGCCGCCGACTATCGCGCCATCGCCTGCCGCCGCGCGCCGCTGGCCGCACCATCCTCGCTCGCACCGGTGGTGCTGGCAGTCATCGCCGCCGTCGCCGCCTGGTGTTACGGTGCCAGCGCCGTACACGCCGTTGCGCAACCCGCCGCAACGCCTGCTGTCAACACGCCGGTGGTTGCCGGCGAAATCTACCTGCGCGTGACGCCGCCTGATTACACTGGCATGGCAGCCTTCGAGACCGGCGCGCGCGATATCGAGGTGCCGCAATACGCGCAGGTGCAGTGGTGCGTGCGCCAGCCGGCCGACTCGCCCGCCGAAAAGGCAGCGGTGGAGCTGAGCGACGGCGCCATCCTGGCCGTGGGCACAGCCTGCGCCATGCGCCGCGTGGAAGACTCGCTGTTCTGGCGCGCCCGGAATGCCGGCGCTGGCGGCGGCGCGCGCTACAACATCCGCGTCACACAGGACCAGGCGCCGCAGGTGACCATCGCCGAGCCGGCGGAATTCATTCACCTGCTGGCCAGGGATGCAGCAGCCGCGCGCATCGCCGTGGTGGTGCGCGACGACTACGCCATCGTGCGCGCCAGCCTGCATATGACGCTGGCGCGCGGCAGCGGCGAGAACGTGCGCTTCACCGACCGCGAAGTGCCGCTGCCCAAGTCCGCTGACCCCAAACAGCGGACCTGGAACAAGCAATGGACCTTGGCTGAGCTGGGCATGGAGCCGGGCGACGAACTGTACTTCTTCGTGCGCGCCACCGACAACGATCCCGAGAATCCGCACACCGTGCAGTCGCCCACCTATACGCTGCGCCTGCCGGGACCGGAGGCCGAAAGCGTCGATTCGACCGCGCTGCCCACCATGGTCAAACCGGAGAGCCTGCGCAGCCAGCGCCAGGTCATCATCGACACCGAACAACTGGTGGCCGACCTCCAGGCCCGGCCCAAGCTGGCCGACCTGCGCGCGCGCAGCGAGGCGATCGCCGCCGACCAGGCCGCGCTGCGGCTGCGCTACGGCCAGTTCCTGGGCGAGGAATCGAGCCTGTTCGGCGAAGAGCACGGGCACGAGGGGCATGACAGCAAGCAGCCCGGCCACAAGGAAGATGATAGCCACAAGGAGCATGACGGTCACGAGGAGGATGGTGGTGCGTCCAGCGACCAGCAGCACAGCAATCAATCGATGGGCACCGAGGTGGGCGCCATGCAGCGCTTCGGCCACGTCCACGACCAGGAAGACAACGCCACCATTTTCGACCCGCAAACCAAGGCGATCCTGAAACGCGCGCTGGCGGCCATGTGGGATGCGGAAAAGGCGCTGCGCGCGGTGACACCGAAGGCAGCCCTGGGTCCCGAGTACAAGGCGTTGGCCGCCATCAAGGAACTGCAGGCGGCCGAGCGCGTGTACCTGCACCGCACCGCTTTTGTGCCGCCCGCGCTCAAGGAAGAAAAGCGCCTGAGCGGCGACATGGTGGGCGCCATGAGCTATAAACGGGCCCAAGGTGCGCCGGACGACACGGTGCCGGCCGAAGTGCGCGACCTGGTGCAGGCGCTGGCGCTGGACGGCGCGCTACCGGCGTTGTGGAGCAAGGCCGCGCGCGACGCCATCGGCGCCCGCATCGCCGACCCGGAACAGAAACTGGCGGCGCAACGCGCGGTGCAGGATGTGCAGGACGGCTGCGTACCGTGTCGCGGTCCGCTGCGCGCCTGGCTGCGCGGCACGCTGGCCGATGCGCCGGTGCTGGTGCAGGCGCGCGCGGCAACGCAGTCGCCGTTCCTGAGCGCCTGGCGCAACGAGGCCGGGCAGCAGGATCAGCCAGGCCAGCAGCCGAAGCAGCAGGCGCAGCGACTGCAATCGCAGCCGCAGCCGCAACAGCAATCGCAATCGCAGCCGTCCGCACAACAGCAACCGCCGCAGTCCAAACATCAGCCGAAACCGGAGCCGCAACGATGATCACGGTCACGCATTTGCCGCTGGCCTGCGCGGCCCTGGCCATTGGCATTCTCAGCGCCGCGCTGTATGGCCGGCGGCGCCAGTGGTTCAACGCGTTGCTGGCCGTGCTGGCGGGAGCGGCGCTGGCTGTGGCGCTGGCCGATGCCCGCCTGCCTGTGCCTGCGCCCGCGCTGGCGATCACCACCGATGCCAGCGGCGCCATCGCCGACGCCCAATTGCAGGCGATGGCAGATGCCGGCTCGATCGACCTGGCCGGCGATGGCCTGCGCGCCGCGCAATGGCAGGATCTGCCGGCCCGACCGTTGCGCTGGACGCCTACCAGAGACGAAGCGCTGTCGCTCGACTTCCCGCGCACCATGGCGCTGGGCCGCGTGTTCGCGCTCACCGTGCACCGTCCGCAGGCGCAAGGTGCGTGGCGGCTGCAACTGCTTGCCGAGAACGGCCAGTTGCTGGCCGATTCGGCGTCCAGTGCCGCTCATGCGCCAGATGCAGCCACTGCGAAAAATGCGGCCAGTGCCGCCAGCAGCGCCGCCGACAAATCGCCGCAGAGGTCCGTGCAATGGCTGCCGCCGGTGGCCGAGGCGATGGTGCTGCACGCACGCGTGCTCGATGCGGCCGGCAAGGTCGTCGCCAGCGGCCCGGTACCGGTCCAGGTAACAACCCCGGTGCCGCTGCAGATCGTCGGCCGTTTCAATGCACCGTCGTTCGACGCCAGCGCCCTCAATCGCCTGCTGACCGACGGCGGCGCGGTGCTCGACTGGCAGGTCGTGCTGGGCAAGGCCATTGCCCGCACCGAGACCGCGCGCAAGGCCATTACGGCTCCCAATGCGATGGTGGTCGATGCCGCCCATGTCGAACAGTTGGCGCCCGCTGCGCGCGCGGCCTTGTTGGCGCAAGTGGGGCAGGGCGTGCCGCTGGTGGTCCTGGGCGGCAACGCGGCCGATGCCGGCCTGTGGCAGCGCGAACTGGGCTTGCGGGTGCGGCCGCAGTCGCCGACCACGGAACCGGAAGACCAGCGCCGGTTCGCGGTTGCCGGTGCGGAGTTGACGCTGGCGCCGGCTGCACTCAATCCCGACGATGTGGCCGGCGGCGAGTGGACGACGCTGGCGCGCGACAGCCATGCACGGCCATGGGCGTGGCAGCGCGCGCTGGGCCAGGGCCGCGTGGTGTGGATCGGCGTGGCCGACTGGCACCGCTACGCGATCAGCGCGCCACGGGCGCTGGCGCTGTGGTGGCAGGGGGCGATGGATGCGATGGCGCTGGCCGGCGAGTCCCACGCCGGGTGGGTGTTGACGGACCCGATGCCGCTGCCCGGACTGCTCACGGAGATTTGCGCGCGAGGCGCCAAGCCAGGCGCGGCGCTGCATATCGACGGCCTGGCCGATGCCCGCCTGCTGGCGCGTGCCGACAAGGCCGATGCCATGTGCGCTGCCGTGTGGGCGCCACAGGCAGGCTGGCTGGCGCTGCGCAGCGAGGGCCTGGAGGCGGGCCGCCAGTACGTGTATGCACCGGGCGACTGGCCGGCGTGGCAGCGCACGCTGCGGCGCGAGGCAACGGCCGCCTATGCCGCGCGCGCTGTCGGCACCCGGGCTGCCACCGGCGAGGCAAACGTCAACGGCACCAGCAATGCCACCAACGTCACTAACGGCACCACTAACGGCACCACTAACGGCACCACTAACGGCACCACTAACGGCACCACTAACGGCACCACTAACCGCACCACTAACGGCACCACTCGCGGCGCCGTCAATGACCGCCCGCTGCCAGCGATGCCGTTTGCCGTCTTGTTCGCGCTGTGCATGCTGGCGCTGTGGTGGCGCGAGCAGCATGGCAACCCCGCACGGCCAGCGCAGGGGGGCAACGCCGATGCCGCCCCCGCCCCCGGCATCCCGGTGGCCGGTTAACGATTCAAACGCTCTGCCATCCCGATACATGCGCCGGCGCCTCGATGGCGCAGGCCGGATCGGCCACCGGCGCCAGCCGGGTTTGCGCGAACGGCAGCACGCCCGCCCACGCCGGCCAGGACAGGTCTTCCTCGTCGTCTTTCGGGCCGCCGCTGCGCACCTTGCACGCCGCTTCGTCGAGCGCGATGCGCATCACGGTCGTTGCCGCATATTCCTTGTCCGAGCCCGGCCGCACTTCGGCCTGGCGGCCTGGCAGCAACCGCTCCATGAAGTCTTCCATCGCCCGGCGCCGCGCCGCCTCGTCGGCCACCACGTCGAAGCGTCCGTAGATCATCGCCGACCGGTAGTTCATCGAATGGCTGAACGCCGAACGCGCCATCACCAGGCCGTCCAGGTGGGTGATGGTCACGCACGCATCGCTCTGCTGCAGGCGCTTGAGCATGCGGCTGCCGTTGGAGCCGTGGATGTACAGGTACGCGCCGTCGCGCCAGCAGGCGGTCGGTATGCAGTGCGCGCCCAGGCTGTCGGTAAAGGCGATGTGGCACAGGTAGGCAGCGTCGATGATCGCGTGCAGGGTGGCGGCGTCGTAGTGCGCATTGGCGGCGACGCGGCGTACGCGGGTGCGCGCGCTGGGGGCGTTGGCGTGGTCGTTCATGTTCTCCATCTCAGAAAAGTGAGACACCAATATAATGCGATGCTGGCCCTGAAATAAGGTCCACAACCGCATATTTTTATGGAGCCACAAAAATGGACCTTGCCCGGTTGCTTGCCACCTATGCGGACCAGCACAGCCACCGCGCCTGGCCGCGCCAGCGCCTGCTGCACGAATGCCTGCGCACGGCGATCCGCGACGGCACGCTCGCTGCGGGCACCCGCCTGGCCGCCTCGCGGGTGCTGGCGGAGGAATTGCACGTGGCCCGCAACACCGTACTGTACGCGTACGAGCAGCTGGCCAGCGAGGGTTTTGTCGTCACCGACCGGCGCGGCACCGTGGTGGCGCCCCTGGTGCCGCTGGCCCCGGCTGCGCCGAACACGATCAGCACCACCGGCCTCTCCCAGCGCGCCCGCAACCTGCGCCCGCTCTACGGCACCGCCCAGCGCATGGGCGCGTTCGTCCCCGGTGTTCCTGCGCTCGACCAGTTTCCGATGGCCGTGTGGCGGCGCCTGGTCGATCGCGCCTGGCGCGCGCTCACGCCGGCGCAACTTAACTACGGCGATCCTTGCGGCGAAGCGGAACTGCGGGCGGCGATAGCCGACCACCTGCGCGCCGCGCGTGGCGTGGTGTGCGAAGCCGGCCAGGTGTTCATCACCGATGGCGCCCAGAGTGGACTGGACCTGTGCCTGCGCGCGCTGGCCGATGCCGGCGACACCATCTGGCTCGAGAACCCCGGCTACGGCGGCGCGCTGGCGGCCGCGCGCGGGGCCGGGCTGGCAGTAACCGGCATCGATGTCGACGACGACGGCATCGCGCCCACGGACGATGACTGGCTGCTGCGGCCTCCGCGCCTGGTCTATACCACGCCGTCGCACCAGTATCCGGTGGGCAGCGTGCTCAGTCTGCGGCGCCGGCTGGCGCTGATCGACGCGGCGCGCGCGGCCGGCGCCCTGATCATCGAGGACGACTACGACAGCGAATTTCGCCACGACGGCGCACCGCTCTCGGCCATGCAGGGCCTGGTGCCCGAGGCGCCGGTGGTGTACCTGGGCACCTTCAGCAAGACCATGTTCCCGGGGCTGCGCATCGGCTTCGTGGTGGTGCCACGGGACCTGGCGCCGGCGTTTGCCGCCATGCGCGCGCAATCTTATGCGAGCGGGCGCGCGGCCGAGCAGCTGGCGCTGGCCGAGTTCCTGCGCAGCGGCCAGTTCGCCCTGCACGTGCGGCGCATGCGGCGGCTGTACCGGCAGCGGCGCGATGCGCTGGCGGTGGCGCTGGAAAAACACCTGGGATCGGTGGCGACGGTGCACGGCGCGTCGGCCGGCATGCACTTGTCGCTGCGGCTGTGCGACCAGGACCTCGACGACGCGGCGATCAGCGCGCAGGCGCTCGCGCACGGCGTGGCGGTAAACGCCCTGAGCCGCCATGACACGCACGGCGGCTCGGGCTGGAAGGGGTTGATGCTCGGCTACGCGCAGGTGCCCGCGGCAGAGATGGACGACCTGGTCAGGCGGCTGGCGGTGGTGGTGCACCTGGCGGCGTACAACCGCCGCCAGCGTGCGGCAAAGTGACCTCGAAAAACCGTAGCGAGCGGTTCGGTGTCGTCCCGAGTAGCGCAAGCGTACGGAGGTACGCTGAACAACGCAGGGGCGACGCCGGGCCGCGCAGTAGGTTTGCCTGGGTCACTTAAAACGCCGTATCGGCGCGCACGTACATCGAGCGGCCATTGACGCCGAACGGGCAGGTTTCCCAGCAGCGCGTAAAGCCCAGTTTCGGGAAGTCGCCGCCGTTGGTCCACTCGGACGGCAACTGGTCGAACAGGTTGTTGACGCCCAGGCTCAGGAAGGTGCGCTTGCTGAAGGCGTAGCGCACCGACGTATCGACCAGCCATTTCGCATCCCACGTATGCAGGGGGCTGAAGCTTTGCGCCTGCACTTCGCCGTAGTAGTTGGCGCGGGCGTTGAGGTTCCACGCACCGTTGGTGTAGTCGGCCGCCACCACGTGGTGCTTGCGCGGCTGGCCGCGTTCCAGCAGGGTCACCTGCGCCTGGTCGAACAGGGTCTCGCCGCTCAATACCGACGACGTCGAATGGCGCTTGGCCACTTCGGTCTTGTTGAAGCCCAGTTGGCCCGACAGCACCAGCGCCGACGAGGCGAAGCGGCTGGTGTGTTCGGCCACGATGTCGAGGCCCCGGGTGCGGGTATCGACCGCGTTGGTGAAGAACTGCGCCTGGCCCACGCCCAGCGGGCGCAGCACGTTGGCGATCGGGCCGCCGTTCGCTTCCGGTGCGATCTCGCTCGAGAACACGATGCGGTCACGGATCTTGATCTGGTATGCGTCCACCGTCAGCGACATATTGGGCGCCGGCCGCAGTACCAGGCCCACGCTGGCGTTGCGCGAGGTCTCTTCCTTGAGCGGGGCGATGCCGAAGGCTTGCGTGACGGCGCTGCCCTGGCGCGCGGTCAGCGTTTCGGTCAGCACGCCGTTATTCAGGTTGGTCGAGACGGAGCTGTAGAACTCCTGTTGCACGCTCGGCGCGCGGAAGCCGGAGGAGATGCTGCCGCGTACGCCCACGGTCTTGGTCGGGTCCCAGCGGGCGCTGAGTTTGCCGGTGACGGTGTTGCCGAAGTCCGAGTATTTTTCATAGCGTACGGCGCCGGCCAGCGTGACATTGTCCACCGGCTTGTGCTCGACGTCGAGGAACAGCGCGATGTTGTGGCGGCCGTCATCGACAGCGGTGGCCGGGGTGTAGCCGGGGAAGCCCTGGATGCCCGAGGCGGCGGTGTTGCCGTTCTGGCCCACGATGCGGATGGCCGGGTTGTTGGTGCGGCCGTACTGGTACGAGACCGGGTCGCCGGCGACGATCTGGTAGTTGTCGCGGCGGTATTCGAAGCCGGTGGCCACGAACAGGCTGGCGTCGCCCAGTTTGACCGGGCCCTTGATGTCGGCGTTGAAGGTGGTCTGGTTGAACTTCAGGGTGCCGGTATCGGCCTCGCGCGGCGATTCTGCGTAGATGCCGCCGCCCGGTTTCGGTTCGTACCAGTAGCTGGTATTGATGCTGTCCGATTCGTGGAAGGCCAGTTCGCTGGCGCCGTGGTTGATGCTGATGTCGGCCTTCCAGTCATTGGCCAGGTCGCGCCGGTAGCCAAAGGCAAACGAGGCATCCTTGATGTCGGTATGGATGGCGGGCAGGAAGCCATTCGGCGACACGGCCGGCACGGTGCGGTCGTCGCCGGCCGAGCGGAAGAAGCCGAACGAGTCGCCCTTGCGCTTGGAGACGCCGCCGAAGGCGTAGAACTCGCTGTCCTTGTCGATCGGCAGCGCGGCGTTCCACCAGAAGTACAGGTCGCGGGTATTGCTGTCGCCGATATGCTGCGTGACACGCGGCGGGTTCACGCGCAGCGAGTCGGCCCCTGCGCGGTTGGTTTCGCCGCGCTTGCGCGCTTCGACCGTCAGGTTCAGGTAGCCGCCGTCCTGGCCCAGCGCCACGCCGGTGTTGGCGCTGGCCGAGTACAGGTCGCCGTCACCTTCCGAGGTGGTGCCGTAGGTGCCGCTCACCGAGGTCTCGTTGACCTGCGACTTGAGCACGATGTTGATCACGCCCGCAATCGCGTCCGAGCCGTACTGGGCGGCGGCGCCGTCGCGCAGCACCTCGATATGGTGAATGGCCGCCAGCGGAATGGCGTTGATGTCGGTGCCGGCCGAGCCGCGTCCCACGCTTTGCTGGACGTTGACCAGCGCCTGCTGGTGGCGGCGCTTGCCGTTGACCAGGACCAGTACCTGGTCCGGTCCCAGCGAACGCAGGGTGGCGGGGCGGATGCTGTCGGTGCCGTCGCTGATGAAGGTGCTGGAGAAGTTGAACGACGGGTCCAGCGTCTGCAGCAGCTTGCCCAGCTCCAGCGGGCCGGCGGTCTGCATGTCTTTCAGGCTGATCAGGCCGACGGGGGACGAGGTATCGAGTGCCGTTTTGGCGACCGAGCGCGAGCCCAGTACGACCACAGTTTGTTCTTTGGCTGCCTGTTCCTCGGCAGCCGATTGCGCGCCGGACTGGCCGGCGGCTAGCAGGGCGACGGCGCCGGCAATGATGCCGGCGAGTTGGCTGCGCTTGAAGTGGGGTGCTCTTGTCATGGTCTCTTTCCAGGATTTTTTTGTGGGGAACGCCCGGTGGTACCGGTCGGTCAAAAAAATACTAGTCGGAGGCAAGCCCCGCAGCAATGAGGGTTTTCAACCCCCAGGTGGGCAATGTTGCAGAATGAATACTTGGCATGCTGTCATGACGATATTGCGTGCCTTGTAACGCAATGTATCGTATGCTGGGCTGGCACCAGTCATGCACGCGGCGGCTGCCGCCGCAAAGTGTGGCGCGCCTGCATCGCTGGCCAGCGCTACCGCTGGTCCAGCATCCAGCCCTTCAAACCATTGACCCAGGTCTTGGCCGGCAAATTAAGTGTTTTCTTGATCTGCCCGGCGCGCTCGTACAGCACCGAAAAATCGATCACCGGCGCCTGCTTGAAAGCGATCACCACGATGTTGGCATCGTGCACTTCAGGCAGCCATACCACGGCGTCGAACACCAGTTCCATCGCCTGCAAATTCTTGTCGTAGTTGGAAAAGTCGCCAAACACATTGGTGGTCATGATGCCGCCGTCGCCCAGGGTGTCGTAGCAGGCCTGGTAGAACTCGGGCGAGTCAAGCACCGGGCCGCGCGCCTCCTCGTCGTACAGGTCCACCTGCAACACGTCCACGGTGCCGTGGTTGGCCGGATCGAGCACGAAGTCCATGGCGTTCATTTCACGCACGTCGAGGCGCTCGTCGTTGGACGGCAGGCCGAATTGCGCCTGGCACATGGCGATCACGTTGGGATTGAGTTCTGCCACGGTCACGCGCGCTTTCGGAAAGCGCCGGTAGCTGAACTTGGTCAATGCAGCGCTGCCCAGGCCCAGTTGCACGATGTGGCGCGGGCTGTCGTTGAAGAGCAGCCACATCATCATCATCTGCACGTACTCGAGCTCGATGTTGTCGGGCTTGGCGATGCGCATGGCGCCCTGCACCCACGAGGTGCCCAGATGCAGGCTGCGTACGCCCTGGTATTCGGTGATGGTGGCGGGCGGGTGGCCTGGCTGGTCGAAGCGGGTAGGAATGGAAGGCATGGCCGGCATTGTACCGGCTGCCAGTAAAAAAAAAGACGCCGCAGCGTCTTTTCGGGTTTTGTCGCGCGGAGATTCAGTTCTTCTTGCGGCGACGGGCCATGAAGCCCAGCAGGCCCAGGCCGCCCAACATCATGGCGTAGGTTTCGGGTTCCGGCACAGCCAGCACGTTGATGTTGCCGCCGTACGAACCGCCGCCCGACGAGACGATGCCGCTGATGGTCAGCGTGAGCGGACCAGCGCCCAGGTACACCGGCGCCAGCGTGAACACGCCTGGCTGGGTTGCCGAGGCGGTGAACGCGTTGTTGTTGAGCGAAGCCGTGATCGAACCGAGGTCGCCAAAGCCGAACAGCGAGAAGTTGATCACACCGCCGCTGGCCCAGACAGGCGTGGTAGGCGATGGGGTGAAGGTGAACACGTCGGTGAAGAAGCCCGAAGCGGCATTGACCGGCGTGTGGCTGAAGCCAGCGGTCCAGTAGCCTGGATTGGTGCTGTTTTGCTCCAGCTGGATGTCGGGGGTGGATGGACCTCCGTTATACGAACCCGCATGGGCGCTGGTGGCGATGGACCCGGCGAGCATTGCTGCCAGTGCGATGAATTTTAATTTCATTATATGACTCCGCTTAATAAAGACCCGAGGAAGATTCAAGAAAACGCAAACTACAACGTCAACTTACGATGGGCTCAATTGCTTGTCAATTTTATATTTACTTATGTAATTTTAAATTTTAATAGCTTTTTTGTATCATCCGGGGCGCAGTGCACAAAAATTACTTTATATTAATTTCCGTTGCGCAAAATTTAAAATTTTATTGTCGAGTTCGCCATTGGCGCGTTGCGTGTAACAGACACTAAAGCATCAGGGTAACTGTCAGCCCGCCGCCTTCGCGATTACTCAACGTAATGCGGCCGCCGTGGGCTTCGATGATTTCGCGCGCCAGCGCCAGGCCCAGGCCGGTGCCGCTGCGCTTGGTAGAGTAGAACGGCACCAGCGCGTTGGTCAGCACCGTATCGCTCATGCCCGGACCGCGATCGTGGACGTCGATGCGCAGCAGATTGCAGTGCCGGCGTATTTCGAGCGCCACCTGGTCGGGCGGGGAGCCCGACTCGTGGGCATTCTTGATCAGGTTGAGCAGCGCTTGTTCGAGCTGGGCCGGATCGAAAGCGCACGGCTCGGACGGGGGCGAACCGACCACGCGGAACAGGATTTGCTCGCCCAGCGCGGCCAGAAACGGCGTCCAATGCTGCATCGCAAGGCGCGGCGCCGGCAGTTTCGCGAAGCGGGCATAACCGAGGATGAACGTCTCCAGGTGGCGCGTGCGTTCTTCGATGGTCGCGAGGATGTGGGGCAGGCGCTCGGTCTGGCCGCGCCGCACCAGCTCGGCGCCGGAATGGGCCAGCGAGGTCAGCGGCGCCAGCGAATTGTTCAGTTCGTGGCTGATCACGCGTATCACTTTTTTCCAGGTCTGCACTTCCTGGCGCCGCAGTTCCATGGTCAGCTGGCGCAGCAGGAGCAGTTCGTGTCGACGGCCATTCAAATGGAAGCTGCGCCGCGCCAGGTGATACACATCTTCTTCTTCGCCATCGGCCTCGCTCCCGGTTGCAGGGGTGGTAAACAGGCCGTCGCCGCCGCGCGCCAGTGCTTCCGACAGCGCCGGCGACACTTGCGCCAGGATGGCGTCGAGGCGCTGGCCTTCGAGCTTGCGGCCCTCGGCCAGCAACTGGCGCGCGGCAATGTTGGCATAGACCACGGCGCCGCCGTGGCCTGTGTTATCGGTCGTGCCGTTGCCAGCACCGCTGTTTATGAGCAGCATCGCCACCGGGGTGTTTTGCACCATGGTGTCGAGCAGTAATTCACGTTGCACCAGCGCCAGTCGTTGCTGGCGCAGCACGTCGCCCAGCGCGTTGTGTGCGTCCACCAGGTCGCTCAGTTCGTCGTTTTGCGGCCAGCGCAGGGAAAACGAAAAATCGCCGTCCTGGTAGCTGGTGACGGTGCCGGTCAGGGCGCGGAACAGCGACAGCATGTGTTCGAGCTGGGCGCGGATGGTGATGATGGCCAGCGGCAGTACGCACAGCAGGCACAGCGCCAGCACCAGCAGCGGCTGGTCCGGCAGCAGGTGGCTCAGGCCCTGGGCGATCACGATGCCCACCGTCACCAGGGTGGCGACCAGCGCGGTCCAGCGCGTGAGCAAGGACAGGCGCATGCGTTGCGGGCGCGCGCCGGGGACAGGCACGTGCCGGTCCGGGGCCGGCGGCTTCTGTGCCGGCGCTTGCGCCTGCGGTTCCGGCGACTGTTCCGGCGGCGCGACGCTGGCCATCAGGGCCGCACGATGCCAAGGCGTTCCATGCGCCGGTACAGCGCCTGGCGCGACAGCCCCAGATCGGCCGCCGCCTGCGCCACCACGCCGCCGGCGCGCGCCAGGGCCCGGCCGATGGCGTCGCGGTCCGGTTCGCGGCCGGCGGCGTCCGGTGCCGCGCCGGTCAATGGCGTGGCGGGCGCCGCCGGCAGGCCCAGGTCGCCGGCCAGGATCAGCTCGCCCCGCGCCAGCAGGCCGACGCGCAGCATGACGTTTTTCAGCTCGCGCACATTGCCGGGCCAGCCATGGGCCAGCAGCGCGGCCTGCGCATCGGCATGCAGCTGCCTGCCAGTGCCGAGGAAGTGAACCGCCAGCGGCACGATGTCGGCCGGGCGCGCGGCCAGCGGCGGCACTTTCAGTTCGATCACGTTGAGGCGGTAGAACAGGTCTTCGCGAAAGGTGCCGGCGCGGATCATGGCCGGCAGGTCGGCATTGGTGGCGCTGATCACGCGCACCTTGACTTGCCGTTCGCGGTTGGCGCCCAGGCGTTCGAAGCGGCCCGTTTCCAGCACGCGCAGCAGCTTCATTTGCCCGGCCAGCGGCAGGTTGCCGATCTCGTCGAGGAACAGGGTGCCGCCATCGGCCGCCTCGAACTTGCCTTCGCGCGCGCGGGTGGCGCCGGTGTAGGCACCCGCTTCGGCGCCGAACAGTTCGGCCTCGATCAGCTCGGCGGGCAGGGCGCCGCAGTTGAGCACCACGAACGGGCCGTCGCGCACGGCGGAATTGGCCTGGATGATGGCGGCAATGCCTTCCTTGCCGGCGCCGTTGGGACCGCTGATCAGCACCGGCACGTCGGCGCGCGCCACCTGGCAGGCCAGGTGGATCACGCGTTCGGTGGCCGGGTCTTGCCACACCATGCCGCGCAGGTCGTGACCGCTTTCAAGTTCGCGGCGCTGGCGCTGCTCGGCCTGCGCGCGGCGGGCCAGGTCGCGCCGCGCCTGGCCCAGGGCGATCAGGTTGTTGACGGTGGCGACCAGGCGGGTGTCGTCCCACGGCTTGGCCAGATAGTCGGCGGCGCCCGCCTTGACCAGGTCTACCGCCGCGTCCAGGTGGGTCCACGCCGTGAGCAGGATCACCGGCAGTTCCGGGTGGCGCGCGCGGATGGCGCGGAACAGCGCCACGCCCTCCGCGCCGGACGTGGTGTCGCTCGTAAAATTCATGTCTTGCAGCACCAGGTCCACCTGGTGCCGCGCCAGCAGCTCCAGGCCCTCTTGCGGCGAGGCGGCGCGCAGCGTGGCGATGTCGTGCAGCGAGAACAGCACGTCCAGCGCCAGGGCAACGCCGGCGTTGTCGTCGATAATGAGTACGGTAGGCATGCTGTAAGCATAACATTGCCTTCCCACCCTGTGGCCGGTCATGCGCTGCGGGTGGCGGTAGCTGGCGAGATGCTGGCTGCGCGCCAGGCCGGGCCATACACGGCGCCCACGCCCAGCAGCCAGAACACCACGGCTCCGGCCAGCAGGTAGCCGGGCGGCAGACGCGCCATTTCCAGCTGGCTCACCAGCAACTGGTTCAGGCCCAGCGCCAGCAGTACGCCCGCTGCCACACCAATGGTGGTGATCATGAAATTCTCGGTGAGAAAATAGCGCAGGATGTCGATGCGGCGGGCGCCCAATGCGCGCCGCACGCCAATCTGCTTCTTGCGCTGCGTTACCCACAGGCTGGCAATGCCGACGATGCCGCTGGCCGTGATCAGCAGCAGCAGGACCGAGACCGCAATCAGCATCCACGACAGGCCCTGGTCGGCCCGGTAGCGTTCCTTGCGGTGCTGTTCCAGCGTATCGATGCTCACCAGCATGCGGTCGGTGCTGGACTTGCGGATCGCCTGTTCCGCCTCCTGCATCAGGCGGTTGCGCTGGCCCGGCTCGGCGCGGACGGCGTACAACAGCAAATTGCGGCCGCCTGTCAGGCGCGCCGGCAGCAGGACCGAATGTTCGCCGCGCGGCTTGACCTGGCCCACCTGGGTCTGCAACCGTTCGACGATGCCGACCACGCGCAATGCCGGATCGTCGGCGCCGTTACCCTTGTACAAGGTCTTGCCGACGAAGCTGGTCTCATCGGGCCAGATTTGTTGTGCCGCCGCGCGCGTCAGGATCACGACCTTGGGAAAGGTGGTGTCAACATCGTCGTTAATCTCGGGCACCTCGTCGGGCCGGAAGTCGCGCCCTTCGACCAGTTGCAAGCCATAAGTCTTCACCAGCGAATCTGGTGTGAAATAGGTGGACACTTCGGCGCTGGGCGCGGCCTGGTCGCGCTTGATGTAGACACTGGTGAAGTTGCCTGAACGGGACAGCACCGCCTGTGACGTTTGTGCCACCGACATCACTCCCGGCAATGCACGCAGCAAGGCAGCCTGGCGTTTCTGTTCGGCCAGTTGGCGTTCATGGCTGCCGCGTTCCATGTTCTGGATACTGACATAAAAAATATCGTTTTCGGCAGCCACGCCGGTGGGGCGGGCAGCCACGGCCTGGCGCTGGTTGACGATGTACAGGGTATTGGCCAGAATGGCCAGGCTGATTGCCACCTGTACAGCCACCAGCACGGCGCCGGTTTTGCTGCGCATCAGCGCCGACAGGATGGGACGGATTTCCATGCGGGACCTCATCGTAGGTAAAAGGTGTTGATCGGTTTCATTGGGACTTGAGCTGGATCGCCGGCGTTACCTGGCAGGCGCGCCAGGTCGGCAGCAGACCGGCCAGCAGGGCAGCGGTGACCGACATCGCAAACGTGAGCAGCAGCATCGGGATATCCATGTGCGCCACGGTGCCGAGTTCGGCCGATTGCTGGCTGACCACGGCCAGCGCGGCAAACGCCAGCAGCAAGCCCAGTACGCCACCGGCCAGGCCGATCACGGCCGTCTCGATCAGGAACTGGCGGAAGATGTCGCGCCGGGTGGCGCCCAGCGCGCGGCGGATGCCCACTTCAGTGGCGCGCACGGAAAACTTGGCCAGCAGCAGGCCGACGGTATTGACCAGGCAGAGCAGCAAGAAGCCGAACGCCAGCCAGGCCGCCAGCTTGTTGTCGTTGTCCACCACTTGCAGGAAGCTCATCCATTCGTTCAGGTCGTACAGCCGGTTCGGCGCGTTGCGCGGCATGCGTCCCAGCTTGCGCTGTTCGCCCGCATACGCGTCCAGGTACTGTTGTAATTGCGCGCGGTCGCCGCTGCTGGCCATCTCGAACCAGAACTGCAGCCAGGTGCAGCCCGACTTGAGCATGCCCTGGTAGCCGGGCACGTTATTGTCGCCATTGCAGGACATGCCGCCATCGTGCTCGGTCTCGTGGCGAATCGCGCTGGCAAATGGAATGAAGAATTCGTCCTCCGCGCCAAAAGCGCCCTTGCTGCCGATAATGTGATGCGGCCGCGGTACCACGTCCCATGTCGCCAGCACACCGGTGACCAGGTACGGCCGGCCCAGCACCATTACGCGCTGGCCGACCGGGTTGCTGGTACCGACCAGTTTTTCCGCCAGCGCACGGCTGAGCACGATTACGTCGGCGCCGCTGGCATCGTCTTCCTCGCGCCATGGCTGGCCGTACAGGAACGGCGCGTCGAACATGGCGAAAAAATCGCGCGTGGGCGCCATGCCCTGGGCAAAGAACGAGCCGAGATCCTTGCGCGCCGGCTCCACCTGGCCGGCTACGCCGTACATGACCGTGCGGCGCACACCGACGTTGCTGGACATGAAATTGCGGGCATCGATATAGCTCATCTGCGATTGGGCGAAGCCCGGCTTTTCACCAGGCACATAGCCTTGCACGGGCAGGATGTCGATCACCGGCACGAACATGCGGTCGCTCTTGTGCGGCAGCGGATCGCCCGACATGGCGTGCAGAATGGTCACGGTGGACACACTGGCGGCCACGCCCACGGCCAGCGTCAGTATCATCAGCGCGGTCAGCGCGCGGTTGCGGCGCAGGCTGCGCAGGCCAAGCTTGAAATAGTAGTCGAACATGCTCGCTCCTCAGGCGCTGGCGGGATAGGGCGCCCTGGCCAGCGAAGCGCCGTGCTGCACCAGGTCCGAGACCTGGCCGTCGATGATGTGGACGTTGCGCCGGGTGCGTTCGGCCAGTTCGGGATCGTGGGTCACCATCAGGATGGTGGTGCCCTGGGCATTGATTTCTTCGAGCAGTTCCATCACGCCGCGCGCCATTTGCGTGTCGAGGTTGCCGGTCGGCTCGTCGGCCAGCAGCAGCCTGGGCGAGCCGGCCAGCGCGCGGGCGATCGCCACCCGTTGCTGCTGGCCGCCCGACAGTTCGGCCGGGTAGTGCTTCATGCGCGAGGCCAGGCCCACCTTGGCCAGCGCGTCTTCGATGCGTTCTTTTCGCTCGGCGCGGTTGAAGCCGCGGTAGCGCAGCGGCACATCGACATTGTCGAACAGCGACAGGTCGGGGATCAGGTTAAAACCCTGGAAAATGAAACCGAGTTTTTCGTTGCGCAGGCGCGAGCGGGCATTGTCGTCCATGCCTTTGACGTTGACGCCGTCGAGGATGTATTCGCCGTCGGTAAATTCCTCGAGCAGGCCGGCGATGTTCAAAAAGCTCGTCTTGCCGGAGCCGGACGGGCCGGTGACGGTGACAAATTCCCCCTGTTCGACATTGATCTCGAAGCCGCGCAGCGCGTGGGTTTCGATCATGTGGGTGCGGTAGACTTTGCTCAGGTTATGCATGCGCAGCATGGTGGGCCTCGGGTTGGTTAATTGTTGATGGAGATGCGGGCGGCGTTCTCGAACGTCTCGCTGCCGGCAATGACGATCTTGTCGCCCTGTTTCAGGCCGTCGAGAATTTCCACTGCCGTGACGCTGGTGGCGCCCAGGCGGATCGGGGTGCGGATCGCGACGCCGTCGCGCACCACGTAGGCGTAGCGGCCGCCTTCGGATTCCACGAACGGTCCGCGTTGCACGATCAGGGCATTGGGTTTTTCGTCGATCAGCAGGCGCGCGGTCACGCGCTGGTTCTGGCGCAGGCCGGGCGGCTGCTTGCCATCGAAGCGCACGCGCGCCAGCACCTGGTTCTTGACCACCTCGGGCGACAGCGCCGAGAGCTTGCCGGTGGCGTTGCCGGTGCCGTAGTTGATCTCGGCGCGCATGCCCAGGCCCATGTCGGCCACGTAGGTTTCCGGCACTTCCAGTTCCACTTCCAGCTGCGACAGATCGACCAGCGTCATCAACGGCGTGTTGAGCGGCACCACGCTGCGGTTGGCCACCGACAGGGTGCCGATGAAGCCATCGACCGGCGCACGCACGGTCAGCTCGTCCACCCGGCGCTGGGCGTTCGACAGGATCATGCGCTGCTGTTCCAGCTGCTTGATTTTCGACTGCAGTTCCAGCGCCACGTTGTCGCCTTCCAGTTCGGCGGCCTGGCCGGCGTGACGGGCGCGGATCTGGGCGGAGTTGAGCGCGTCTTTCGCCTTCTGGTAGTCGATCTTGGCGACGATGCCGTCGTTGGCCACGGCGTCGTAGCGCTCGAGCGTGCGCTGCGCCGACAGGCGGTCGATCTCGGCGGTGTCGGCATCGCGCCGCGCCAGCAGTTGCTGCTTGCGCGCCAGGATGCGCTGGCGCGCCACGTCGGCCTCGATCTGGGCGTAAGCCGACTGTTCTCGCTTGAGGGCATCGGCCAGGTCGGGCGATTCGAGCACGGCCAGCACATCGTTCTTTTTGACGGTGTCGCCGGCCGCCACCTTGAGCGTGACGGTGGCGGCCGACGTGGCGTACAGGGTGGGGCTGACGGCGGCGACGATGCGGCCATTGACGGCAGCGTCGCGCACCAGCGTGCCCCGGGTGACCTCGGCAATGCGCAGGCGGGCGACCGAGACCGAGTGGTCGGTGTCGCGCCAGGTGTGGACCAGGTAGTAGCCGGTCGCCAGCAGCAGGGCGATGCCGGCGGCGATGGCCAGGCGGCGCCTTGTATGCTGGCCCTTGGGGGCGGTGATGATGGCGTCCTGCTGCGAAGTGTCTCGGATCATGGCGTTGGGGTAGAGAGGGAATGCGCTACGCTGTGCAGTATCCGTGCCAGATGTTAAGTGATTGATTTTAATGGGTTTTGAAGTGAAGTGTCCGTTGTCCGCGCGTGTCCGGTGGTGTCCGCAGCGGTGTCCGGTGGCTGCGGCGGTCGTTGCAGAATGTTCAGCCTTGGCTTGATAATCTGGCAACCAGTCGCATTTGATGCCCATTCGAAACTTTTTAGCGTCTCATGACTCTGCTTGCTCCTATTCATAACCTGATCAAGCTGGCGTTGCCCATCCCCGCGCCGGTGACCGACTTGCCGTTCGACGCTGCCAGCGTGGCGCGTTACCAGCGCTTGGCGGACGGCGGGGCGGACGCGCTCGATGCCCAGACCTGGACCGATTTGATGTTGCCGCAATACAGCGCCTGCCTGGCGCCCGGACCAGCATCTTCGGCCGCCAGGAGCTGCATCGGCGCCTGCAGTCGCCCGCCGCCATCGATCCGGCCGCGCGTACCGAGCACGTGCGTGAGCTGGTGGCCGATGACGCCGCGCGCCAGCGCGTGCAGGCGGCATGCGAAGGCTTGCGCCGGGCCGAGTGCGACGTGAGCGATACCGTGTTCGGCGCGCCGCTGGCGCCGGCGCCGCGCTGGTCGCGGTGGCTCGGTGCGCTGCCGCTGGGGTTCATGGCGGTGGTGGTGCTGGCCCTGGCGACAGGCTGGTGGCCGCTGTGGGGCATGGCGGTAGTGCTGTGGCTGCTGCTGTTGGCGATCCAGCTGCGCTGGCAACATACTGCCGCCAGCTGGCAGCGGGAGCTCGACACCATGGGCCACCTGCTGCGGGCGCATGGGACGCTCGCCGGACTCGACGATGCGGTGGCGGCGCCCCTGCGGCCCGACGCCGCTGCCGCTGCCAAGCTCAATCGCCGCCTGTGGCAGCTGCCGTTGGGCTTTGTGCCGGGTTTGCAGGAATACAGCGACTGGGTATTGCTGCGCAATATACGCCACCATTTTGCCAGCCGGGAAGTGGTCACCGCCCACCTGTCGCTGCTGCGCTCGAGCTTTGCGCGCGTGGCCATGGTCGAGGCGGACCTGGCACTGGCGCGGCACCTGGTGCGCACGCCCCGTTCTTGCTGGGCTGCCAGCGGGGAAGGGCACGCGGCCCGCTTCGCATTCGAACATGCAGTGCATCCGCTGCTCGACGTGCCGGCGCCGCTGTCGCTGCGGGTGGGAGACGATGGCCGGGGCGCCTTCATCTCGGGCCGTAACGGCATCGGCAAGAGCACCTTGCTGCGTACCGTGGGCCTGAACCTGGTGACGGCGCGCGCGTTCGGCTTTTGCTATGCCGACGCCGCCGTCACGCCCGGCCTGCCCGTGTACGCGAGCATGCAGAACGAGGACACGCTCGAAGGCTGCGAAAGCCTGTACATGGCCGAGGTGCGGCGCGCTGGCGAACTGCTGGCGCTGGCGCGGCGCGGGCCGGCCATCTTTCTCATCGATGAAATCTTTCGTGGCACTAACCACCTGGAGTCGGTCTCGGGGGCGGCAGCGGTGCTCGATACGCTGGCCGAATCCGGCTGCGTGCTGGTGTCGTCGCACAACCTGATCCTGGCGCCGTTGCTGGCGCGGCGGCTGGCGCCGCTGTGCGTGGCGAGGGCCGATGGCCGCCTGCAGGTCGAGCATGGCGTGCTCAAGGAAACCAATGGTATTTCCCTGCTGGCGGCGGTCGATGTCGATGGCGTGCTCGCAGCCAAGGCCGGCCGTGTTCATGACAGGCTGGCCGCCTACTACCTGGCCTATCCGCAGGCGTGCGAGTCTGTGCTGGAATAGCCACGGTCAGGCTCCTGCATGAGCCGATTTCAGCCACTAAATGTCAATTCCTTGGTATATTCGGGCTTCACAGTATTGCCAAGAGGCAATTCTAAATTGACAAGAATGCAGGAGATGCAATGAATAACGTGACCGTACGGGCCAGTTTGATGGGCGTTCTACTGGTGTTTGCCGCCATGCTGCTGGCAGGAGCCGGCCTCGGCGTGCATGCCTTGAGCCAGGCCAACGACGCCATGTCCACCATGTACCAGACCAGCATGCAGGTCATCACCATCAACGATGCGTACAAGGACACCACCCGCACCCGCTCGGCGCTGACCCGTGCCCATACCATCGTCAAGGACGGCGGCGCGCCGGCCGATCTGGAAGCGGCGCAGGCTGCCGCCAAAAAGACTTATCTGCGCGGACTCGACTACATCGCCAAGTACGAAAAAGCCGCTGCTTATCCTGGCGAGGATGCGTCGTTGAAAAAATCACTGATCGAGGCTGGCCGCGCGCAGTCGGCGGTGCTCGACCGCGCTGCCGCCGCGCTGGCCAAGGGCGACTCCGACGCTTATGTCGCCATCAATTTCAAGGAACTGACGCCGACCGGCGCGACCTTCTCGGCCCAGCTGGAAAAGTACCAGAAGCTCAGCGACGAGCAGATGACCGCGCTGATGGACGAGCGCCAGAGCGCCTACACGCTGGTGAAATGGCTGGTGGGCTTTGGCCTGCTGGGCGCGCTGGTGCTGGTGGTGGGCGTGCACCTGCTGCTCAAGTCGGTGGTGTTGCATCCGCTCGAGCGCGCCGTGGTGCTGCTCGACCAGGTGGCCCATGGCGACCTGACCGCCCATATCGACGAGCCGGGCGAGAACGAAGTCAAGCGCCTGTTGCAGGCGATCGCCCGCATGCAGACCGATTTGCTGAGCACTGTGTCGCGCGTGCGCGGCGGCGCCGAGATGATCGACCGCGGCTCGCGCGAACTCGCTGCCGGCAACATGGAACTGTCGTCGCGCACCGAGACCCAGGCCAGCTCGCTGGAGGAAACCGCCGCTTCGATCGAGGAACTGACCAGCACCGTCAAGCAGAATTCGGAAAACGCCCAGCACGCGCGCGGCCTGGTGGAAGGCGCGTCGAGCACGGCTGCCCATGGCGGCGAGGTGATGCAGCAGGTGGTGTCCACCATGAACGACATCAACGAAGCGTCGCGCAAGATCGTCGATATCACCGGCGTGATCGACGGCATTGCGTTCCAGACCAATATCCTGGCACTGAACGCGGCCGTGGAAGCGGCACGCGCCGGCGAGCAGGGCAGGGGATTTGCGGTGGTGGCGTCGGAGGTGCGCAACCTGGCGCAGCGCTCGGCATCGGCCGCCAAGGAAATCAAGGTGCTGATCGACGCCTCGGTACAAAAAATCCAGCTCGGCACCGACCTGGTGGAAAAAGCCGGCACCACCATGAACACGCTGGTGGACAACGTCCACCAGGTCACGCAGATCGTCGGCGAAATCGCCACCGCCAGCCGCGAGCAGAGCGAGGGTATCGACCAGGTCAACCAGGCCATCGCCCAGATGGACCAGGTCACCCAGCAAAATGCCGCGCTGGTGGAAGAGGCCGCTGCCGCCACCCAGTCGCTGCAAGACCAGGCCACCGAGCTGGCGCAGACCGTGAGCATCTTCAAGATCGAGGGCGCGGCCAGCGTGGGCCGCCCGGCGCGGTCAGCCAGCCGCAACCTTGCGCTGACCTGATATTCGCTTGACATCTCTGGTGGGGAATTCTATTATTTCTGTAATGACAGAAATTCATGAGTCCCTGCCATAGCACTTTGGCCGATTCGTCGGTCAAATTTTTAACCATGAATTTCTGTTTTTACAGAAATTAGTGACGGAGGCGATATGCAGGTACTGGTGATCGGCGCTACGGGACTGGTCGGCGCCCACGTAATGCGGGCACTACGCGCCGCCGGCCTTGAAGTGGCCGGCGCCAGCCGTCGCCGCCCGGCGGGTGCGGCGGCCCATCACTGGATCGAGCTCGACTTCGGCAGCCTGACTGCCACCCAGCAATGGCTGCCGCTGCTGCACGGGTACGATGCCGTGGTCAACGCCGTGGGCATCATCCGTGAAACGCGGGAAGGCGACTTCGACCGCCTGCACCGCGCCGCGCCGGTAGCGCTGTTTGCCGCCTGCGAACAGTTGGGGCTGCGCGTGTTGCAGGTCTCCGCGCTGGGCAGCCATCCGCAGGCCCCCAATGGCTACTGGCGCAGCAAGGGCGCGGCCGAGGCTGACCTGCTGGCGCGCAACGTGGATGCCACCATCATTCGCCCATCGCTGGTCTATGGTGACGACGGCGCCAGCAGCGTGCTGTTCCGCATGCTGGCCACCTTGCCGGTGCTAATGTTGCCGGCCGCCCATCGGGCGCTGGTACAGCCGATTCATGTTGCAGACCTGGCCGATGTGGTCGTGCGGTTGCTGACCACGCAAGTCCGCCCGGGCACCTCGGTCCTGCCGGGCTTACCGCACACACCGGCCGTACCGCACACACCGGGCATGCCAGTCACGCCCGGCTTACCGGGCCTGCCGGCCACGTCGGCAATACCGGCCACACCGGCTGCACCGGCCACGCTGCCGCGCGAACTGGCCGTGGTCGGCCCGCGCGCCATGACCATGGCTGGCTACCTGGCCGATCTGCGGGGCGGCATGCAGGCGCCCGCTGCGGCGGTGCTGTCGCTGCCGGCACCGGTAGCGCGCGTGGCTGCGCACTTGGCCGCGCTGGCGCCATCGTCCGCCTTCACGCCCGAGTCGCTGTTGATGCTCGAACGCAGCGCCGACGGTTCCAACACCGCCGATGCCGCCCCGGCGCAAGCGCTGCTCGGTCGGCCGCTGCGCGATCCCGCCACCTTTGCCCGGCCGGCGCAGCGCATCACGGCGGCCTGGTCGTGGGGCGCGCCTTTGGTGACGGTGGCGATCGCGCTGATGTGGCTGATCACGGCGTATGTATCGTGGTTTGCCTGGCCCCATGCCGAGAGCCGTGCCTGGCTGGCCGCCTGCGGCGTGCCGCCCGCCTGGCAGGAGCCGATGCTGCTGGCCGCCAGCGTGACCGACGCCGCCATCGGCGTGCTGCTGCTGTTGCGGCCGCGCCGCTGGCTGTGGGCGGCGCAGCTGGCGCTCGTCGGCGGCTACACCGCCATGCTCAGCGTGTTCCTGCCCGATTTCTGGCGGCATCCGTTCGGGCCGCTGACCAAGAACCTGCCGTTGCTGGCGCTGATGCTGTTGATGTGGCGCGCCAGTCCCCGCAACCATCGAGGAGAAAGATAATGGAATACTTCGCCGTCAAAGTGCTGCACATCCTGTCCGCCACGCTGATGGTGGGCACCGGCTTCGGCACCGCCTTCTACATGTTTTTCGTCAACCGCAGCGGCAATGTGCATGCGATGGCCGTGGTCACCCGGCTCGTCGCCCGCGCCGACTGGTGGTTCACCACGCCGGCCGTGATCATCCAGCCGTTGTCCGGTTTCTGGATGATCCACCTGGCCGGCTACCCGATGCACTCGCGCTGGATCATGTGGTCGATCGCCTTGTACGTGCTGGCCGGCCTGTGCTGGCTGCCGGTGGTATGGCTGCAATTGCGCATGCGCGACATGGCCGCAGAGGCTGCGCGCAACCTGCTGCCGCTGCCGGCCCGCTACTGGCGCTACGAAAAAATCTGGACCGCACTGGGCTTCCCCGCCTTCGGCGCGCTGATGGTGGTGTACTGGCTGATGGTGCACAAGCCCGTCTGAACTGATAACCAAGATGACACGGAAGGACCTTGCATGACCCTCGCACCAACCATTCAAAAATACATCCTGCATTGGGGCGAGATGGGCACGCGCTGGGGCGTCAACCGCACGGTGGCGCAGATCCACGCGCTGCTGTTCCTGGTCAACCGCCCGTTGCACGCCGAAGAAATCGCCGAAACCCTTACCGTGGCCCGTTCCAACGTGAGCAACAGCCTCAAGGAATTGCAGAGCTGGGGCCTGGTGCGCGTGACCCACCTGGCCGGCGACCGCCGCGACCATTTCCTGGCTTTGCAGGACGTGTGGGAGATCTTCCGCGTGATCGTCGAGGAACGCAAGAAGCGCGAAATCGATCCCACGCTCACCGTGCTGCGCGAGTGCGCGCAGGAAGCCGACAGCGATCCGGCGCTCGAAGACGCCACCAAGGTCAAGATGGACCAGGTGCTGGCCTTCATGGAAATGCTCACCACTGCCTACGGCGACACCAAGCACCTGCCGCCGGCCACGCTGCAACGACTGCTGACCATGGGCGGCAAGATGGCCAGGCTGATCGGCAATGACAAGACCGACAAGAAAAAATCATGAACACGCCTTCCGAAGGCGAGCTGTTCAAGAAAATACTGGGACCGCAGTGGCGCCAGCTGCATCCCGATATCCAGGCGCGGTTCGACAAGAACCCGCTGCCGGGCAAGCCGCTGCGTTACCAGGGGCGCCTGTCGGAGCTGACGTGTTCGCGCGTGGGGCGGTTGCTCGGCTACCTGAGCATGCCCTTCATCCAGGGCGCGCTGATGCCCTACACCGATGCTGATTTCCCGGTCGATATCGAAGTCTATTCCCGGCCCAATTGCGCCGCGATCTTCAAGCAGCGCATCTATCGCCTCAACCGCCGCCGGCCGGTGATGTTCACGTCGTTCATGGCCGAAAGCGAACAAGGCGACGTGCTTGAATACGTGGGCATGGGCCTGGGTATGAAGCTGCTGCTGTCTGTCCGCGACGGCAACCTGCACTTCGAGAGCGACGGCTATTTCTGGGATGTGCTCGGTATCCGCATCCCGCTGCCCGGGCTGATCACGCCCGGCAAGACGTATCTCTGCCATCGCAACAACAGCACCAACCAGTTCGACATCCGGATCGAGATCCGGCACGCACTGTTCGGCACCACATTTACGCAAGCGGGCGTGTTCCGCGAGGCGACACCATGAATACTCATTTATTGGCATTGCAGTTGATGGCCGCCCAGGGCTGCCTGGGTGCGTTCGACACCCTGTACCACCACGAACTGACCGAGGCGCTGCCCGGCCGTGCTACCGCCCGCCGCGAGCTGGCGATCCACTCGGTGCGCGCGCTGATCTACAGTGGCTTGTTCATCGGCCTGTCGTCGTGGGCATTCCACGGTCTGTGGGCGGGGGTAGTATTGCTGGTGTTCGTGGCGGAGATCGGACTGACGTTGTGGGATTTCGTGGTGGAAGACCGCACCCGGCTATTGCCGGCCACCGAGCGCGTTACGCACACGGTGCTGGCAATGAACGGCGGCGCCTTTATCGCGCTGCTGGCCCTTAACGCGCCGCAGTGGCTGGCGCTGCCCTCCGCCATCGTGTGGCAGCCGAACGGCGCGCTCGGTATGTTCCTGGCGCTATGCGGCGTAGGCGTTGGTGTTTCCGGCATCCGCGATGCGCTGGCCTCGCGTGCGCTGGGGCGTGAGAGCCGCTCCCAGGCTTCGGGCGCACCGGTGCATGCCTTTGGCGCCACCGGCCGCAGTTTCCTGGTCACCGGCGCCACCGGCTTCATCGGCCAGCGCCTGGTGCGTGCGCTGCTGCGCGATGGGCAGCGCGTGACGGTGCTTACGCGCCAGCCGCGCCAGGCCGCGTGGCTGTTCGACGGCCGCGTCGATTGCATCGACCGCATGGACCAGCTACCACCCTCGCGCCGCATCGACGTGGTGATCAACCTGGCCGGCGCGCGCATTCTCGGCTGGCGCTGGACGGCGGCGCGGCGTGCAGCGTTGCGGCGCAGCCGGGTGGCGCTGACCGCCAAGGTGGTGGACTGGATCGCGCAGGCCGAGCACAAGCCGGCGCTGATGCTCTCCGGCTCGGCGATCGGCTATTACGGCGTGCAGCCGCAGGGCGACGACACGGTGCTGACCGAAACCGCGCCGCCGCAACCTGTCTTCATGTCCGACCTGTGCCGCGAGTGGGAAGAGGCCGCGCAGCGCGCCAGCGCGTACGGCGTGACCGTGGCGTGCATGCGTTTTGGCCTGGTGCTGGGGCGCCAGGGGGCGCTGCCGATGCTGCTGTTGCCGATCCGGCTGGGCCTGGGCGGGCCGCTCGGCGGCGGTCGGCAGTGGCAGTCGTGGATCCATGTCGATGACGTGATCGGCGCCATGGCGCACCTTTGTTCCAGCGGCGCCGCGGAGGGCGGCAGCTACAACTTCACCGCGCCCGAGAGCCTGACGCAGGCGCAGTTCAGCCGGGTCGCGGCCAAGGTGTTGCACCGTCCGTACGGTTTTCCGACGCCGGGCTGGCCGATGCGCGCAGCGCTGGGCGAGCAGGCGGACTTGCTGCTGGAGGGGCAGCGGGTGGGACCGCAGCACCTGCTGGCCACGGGCTTCGCATTCCGCTACCCGCAACTGGCGCCGGCGCTCGCCAGCCTGGTTTGAGCTGGCGCCACCCGCACGGCCGGGCAGGCGCCGGACCCCGTACGGGAGATGACGGGGACGTCCCCACTGCGCCAGGTTGTCAGGCGCCACAGCCGGATGCGGGCTGGGTGAGCGCTTATTTCTCCCGCTTGAGCGGCGTGCCCTTGTCGATCACCTCGCGGCAGTCGCCTTTGAACGTGGCGTTGTCGTAGTTGGTCCAGCCGTAGCTGTCCACGTAGCGCTTGTGGGTCTTGAACTGTTTATTTAAAAAACTCCACTCGAGGTGCTGGTCGCCGTAGGTGATGTCGCCGAGGTCGAGCAGGCTGTGGAATACGTTTTCGGTGGCCAGCCTGGCCTTGCGCAGGCGCTTCAATTGCCTGATCTTGTCCGGGTAGTGCGACTGGTACTGGTCCGAGTACCACACCAGCGCCGGCACATGAAAATCGTATTGCGTGTTGTGGCCGTGGAAGGCGATGCCGCAGCTGCCGTCGTACAGGACCTGGCCGTGGTCGGCCACGTACAGCATCGAGGTGCGCTGGCCGCTCTCCTTGAGCTGGCCGATCACCTGGGCCAGGAACCAGTCGGTGTACAGGATCGAGTTGTCGTAGCTGTTATTGAGCTCGAGCTTGATCTTGACATTGGTGTGCTCGGGCTTGTCCACGCCGAACAGCGACGGCTGCCACTTGTCGAACTCCTGCGGGTAGCGCTGGCTGTAGTTCCAGTGGTTGCCCAGCGTGTGCAGCACGATCAGTTTTTTCGGCGCCGGGTCGTGCATCGCCTGTTGCAGCGGCCCCAGCAAGATCTGGTCGAAGTTGGAGCGGTTATTAAAACTGCCGAGGTTCATGAACTGGATCACGTCCGCTTCCTTGGCAAATACCGAAACCGGGGTGTCGAACTCGCCGAACGAGATCTGGTTCGACAGCCACCAGGTTTTGAAACCGGCCTCCTTATATGCAGTGAGAAACGATTTTTCCGAAAACCCCGCTTTCAGGCTCTGCATCGCCGGTTTGCGCGAAATGATCACCGGCACCGACAGCCGCGTGGCGGAGACCGCCGTGATCATATTGGTGAGCGACACCAGGTTGGGCTCCTGCGCCAGCAGCGGGGTGGTTGCGCGCGCGTAGCCGTTGATGCTCCAGCGGTCGTAGCGCGACGATTCGCCGAGCACCATGATCACCACTTCCGGCTCGCCATCGGGCGCGGCCTGGCGGGCCTTGAACGTGAAGTTGCTGCTGCGCTTGCCCAGTTCGGCCAGGTAGCGGCGTTCGTTATAAAAATCGACGCCGCGCGCGGTCAGGCCGAACGGCCAGGAATTGGCAAAGTTATTAAAAGTGAAGGGCGCCTGCTGGAACACCGGTGTCGGCGTGGGCCAGCCCAGTACGGCCAGGGCGGCAAGCGCCGGCACTGCCAGCCAGCGGGTCTTGCCGCCCCAGACCAGTTCCGGGCTGCGGCGCGCGGCCATGAACACGGCTACCCACCAGGCCAGCACGGCAATCAACACGGCGGCCATCAGCCAAATCTTGTTGCCGAGGAATTCCATCGCTTCCACCGGGCTGCTCTCGGCAATGATGCCGAGGTGGTGGGTGGAAATGCCCTGGCCGTAATACAGGAAAAGGTACAGCTCGGTAGGCAGGCCCAGCAGGGCGGGCAGCAGCAGCCAGTGGAACCAGGTGGGGCGCTGGAACACGCCCCAGACCGCGATCCACAGCAGCGCCTCGAGGCCGAGGATGGCGCCGAGACCGGGCGCGGGCCGGCCCAGCAGCAGGGGCACGCACGGCACCAGCGACAGCAGCAGGTAGCTGCCCAGCACGAACAGGGGAGGGAGTCGCAACAGGGATCGCATGGATGCAGCTATAAATTGAAAAGTCCGCTATTATCAGGCGTTTCCGGCCGTCGCGGGCGGCTTTTGCGGCAGCTCGCAAGTCGATCTGCGCTTCCGTGCTACCACATCTTTCTGCGCTTTATGTTGACTGTTCAGGTCAATTGCCCTACACTCGCGAGTTCTCCATTTAGTCTGCGCATCGTATACGCTGTTTTCGGCTGGTCCCAGAGACTGGCTGTGTGCGCCTCCGATGCCCGGTAAATCGAGACTGAGATTCGTCCCCGGACACTTCGTCCGGGTTGTCCACGTTGTTATTAAGTTGGGTTTAGAACGATGCCAACCATCAATCAACTGATTCGCAATCCACGCGTCGCCCTGACCGTGAAAAGCAAATCGCCGGCGCTGGAAAACAGCCCGCAAAAGCGCGGTGTTTGCACCCGTGTGTACACCACCACTCCTAAGAAGCCTAACTCGGCTTTGCGTAAAGTCGCCAAAGTGCGTCTGACCAACGGTTTCGAAGTCATTTCGTACATCGGCGGTGAAGGCCACAACCTGCAAGAGCACAGCGTTGTTCTGCTGCGCGGCGGTCGTGTAAAAGACTTGCCAGGTGTGCGTTACCACATGGTTCGCGGTGCACTGGATACCCAGGGCGTTAAAGACCGTAAGCAAGCTCGCTCGAAATACGGTACCAAGCGCGCTAAAGCCAAGAAGTAATCTGCATTAAAAGTTTTCGCTCAGTGGCAACTAGCTAAGTGAATGTAATCGACCGGAAATGGTCGAGTAAGTGGATGGTTATGATGACCCTCCGCGAGAGTGCGAACCCATATCGCGCACCTCAACTGAAGATTGAAAGGAATTGATATGCCACGTCGTCGTGAAGTACCCAAGCGCGAAATCCTGCCGGATCCTAAATTCGGTAACACGGATGTCGCCAAATTCGTGAACGTTCTGATGCTGTCCGGTAAAAAATCGGTCGCAGAAAACATCATCTACGGTGCCTTCGAGCACATCGCTGCCAAGTCGGGTAAAGACCCGCTGGAAGTGTTCGCAACCGCGATCAACAACGCCAAGCCACTGGTTGAAGTAAAATCCCGTCGCGTCGGTGGTGCAAACTACCAGGTGCCGGTTGAAGTACGCCCAGTACGCCGTATGGCGCTGTCGATGCGTTGGCTGCGTGAAGCTGCCAACAAGCGCAGCGAAAAATCCATGCCACAACGCCTCGGCGGTGAGCTGATGGAAGCGGCTGAAGGCCGCGGCGGTGCGATGAAAAAGCGTGATGAAGTGCACCGTATGGCAGAAGCGAACAAGGCGTTCTCGCACTTCCGCTTCTAATAAAATCGACCGGGCCACTGTGGTCTGGTTGTTATCTGTTGTTCGAGGCCGGGCTCATTTTTTTTCACAAAAAATGCTGCTCGGTTTTGTCCATTAAAAGATTTAGGATTAATTATGGCCCGCAAGACCCCCATCGAGCGCTACCGCAACATCGGTATCTCCGCTCACATCGATGCAGGTAAGACCACTACCACCGAGCGCGTCCTGTTCTACACGGGCGTGAACCACAAGATCGGTGAAGTTCACGATGGCGCCGCCACCATGGACTGGATGGAACAGGAACAAGAGCGCGGCATTACCATTACCTCGGCAGCGACGACCTGCTTCTGGAAAGGTATGGCGAACAACTTCCCTGAGCACCACATCAACATCATCGACACCCCGGGCCACGTCGACTTCACCATTGAAGTTGAACGCTCGATGCGCGTACTTGACGGTGCTTGCATGGTTTACTGCGCAGTGGGCGGTGTTCAGCCACAGTCGGAAACCGTATGGCGCCAGGCTAACAAGTACAAAGTGCCACGTCTGGCCTTCGTCAACAAGATGGACCGTACCGGCGCCAACTTCTTCAAGGTGTACGAGCAGATGCGTGCTCGCCTGAAGGCCAACCCGGTCCTGATCCAGATCCCTATCGGCGCTGAAGACAACTTCAAAGGCGTGATCGACCTGGTCAAGATGAAAGCAATCCTGTGGGACGAAGCTTCGCAAGGCATGAAATTCGACTACGTCGATATTCCTGCAGAGCTGGCTGATTCGGCCGCCGAGTGGCGCGAAAAAATGGTTGAAGCTGCTGCTGAAGCCACCGAAGAGCTGATGAACAAGTACCTGGAAGAAGGCGACCTGACCGAAGCCGAGATCAAGCTGGCACTGCGTACCCGTACCATCGCTTCGGAAATCGTTCCGATGATGTGCGGTACCGCCTTCAAGAACAAGGGCGTACAGGCCATGCTGGACGCGGTCATCGAATACCTGCCGTCGCCAGTGGACATCGACGACGTCAAGGGCACCGACGAAGACGACCAGCCGATCACCCGCAAGGCTGCCGACGACGAGAAATTCTCGGCGCTGGCCTTCAAGATCATGACCGACCCGTTCGTAGGTCAATTGGCCTTCTTCCGCGTGTACTCGGGCGCCGTCAATTCGGGCGACACCGTGTACAACTCGGTCAAAGGTCGTAAAGAGCGTCTGGGCCGTATTCTGCAGATGCACGCGAATCAGCGCGAAGAGATCAAGGAAGTGCGCGCCGGCGACATCGCCGCTGCCGTTGGTCTGAAAGACGTGACCACGGGCGAAACCCTGTGCGATCCGACTTCGATCATCACGCTGGAAAAAATGGTCTTCCCTGAGCCTGTGATTCAACAGGCAGTCGAGCCAAAAACCAAGGCCGACCAGGAAAAAATGGGCCTGGCACTGAACCGCCTGGCACAGGAAGATCCTTCGTTCCGCGTGAAGACCGATGAAGAATCGGGCCAGACCATCATCGGTGGTATGGGCGAGCTGCACCTGGAAATTATCGTTGACCGCATGAAGCGCGAATTCGGCGTGGAAGCCACCGTCGGCAAGCCACAAGTGGCTTACCGCGAAACGATCCGTAAAACCTGCGAAGAATCGGAAGGCAAGTTCGTCAAGCAATCCGGTGGTCGTGGTCAATACGGTCACGTTGTGCTGAAGATCGAGCCGCAAGAACCAGGCAAGGGCTTCGAGTTCGTTGACGCCATCAAGGGCGGCACCGTTCCTCGCGAGTACATCCCTGCGGTGGAAAAAGGCGTGCGCGGCACCCTGAACACCGGCGTGCTGGCTGGTTACCCGGTCGTGGACGTCAAGGTCACGCTGTTCTTCGGTTCGTACCACGACGTGGACTCGAACGAAAACGCGTTCCAGATGGCCGCTTCGATGGCATTCAAAGAAGGCTGCCGCAAAGCATCGCCAGTCATCCTGGAGCCTATGATGGCTGTGGAAGTGGAAACGCCGGAAGACTACGCCGGTACCGTGATGGGCGACCTGTCGTCCCGCCGCGGTATGGTGCAGGGCATGGACGAAATCCCAGGCGGCGGCGGCAAGATCATCAAAGCCGAAGTGCCACTGTCGGAGATGTTTGGTTACTCGACCACCCTGCGTTCCGCAACGCAAGGTCGTGCTACCTACACGATGGAATTCAAGCACTACTCGGAAGCGCCTAAGCACGTGATCGACGCGATCGTTACCGCGAAAGCCAAGTAATTAGTGTCATTGCGGTCCGGTCGATCACCGGGCCGCATATTTCAAACAATGTTTTAAGGATGATTCAAAATGGCAAAAGAAAAGTTCGAGCGGACTAAACCGCACGTCAACGTAGGCACCATCGGTCACGTCGACCACGGCAAAACCACCCTGACCGCAGCGATCGCTACCGTTCTGTCGAAGAAATTCGGCGGCGAAGCTAAAGCCTACGACCAGATCGACGCTGCACCAGAAGAAAAAGCACGCGGCATTACCATCAACACCGCCCACGTCGAGTACGAAACC
>Ga0182006_1000155_pt1 | contig 73019 bp, 64 predicted proteins | sample Sormic07211104_1_FD_123022 | JGI IMG/M metagenome (GOLD analysis project Ga0182006, IMG submission 123022) | Rhizosphere microbial communities from Sorghum bicolor, Mead, Nebraska, USA - 072115-104_1 MetaG | ecosystem: Host-associated > Plants > Roots > Rhizosphere | place: USA: Nebraska...
CCTGATGACCATAGCAAGTTGGTCCCACCCCTTCCCATCCCGAACAGGACCGTGAAACAACTTTGCGCCGATGATAGTGCTGCAACCAGTGTGAAAGTAGGTTATCGTCAGGCTTGTTATACGAAAAAACCCCTTCCGGTGATCCGGTTGGGGTTTTTTTACGTCCAATGATTTATGCATGGCATTGACCGCGTGCTACCTTGAAAGGGATATCTTGTCTGCGATGCATACGCTGGAACAATTACGCGCTGGCCAACTGGCTGGCGTGCGCCGCCTGAAGCTGTCGTGCGGCTTGACGGAATTCCCCCGCGAAATCTTCGACCTGGCCGACAGCCTGGAAATCCTCGACCTGTCGGGTAATGCACTGTCTTCGCTGCCCGATGAGCTGCCGCGCCTGCGCAAGCTGCGCATCATATTTTGCTCGGATAACCTGTTCACCACCTTGCCGGCCGTGCTCGGTTCCTGTCCTGTGCTGGACATGATCGGTTTCAAGGCGAACCGGATCCGCCACGTGCCGGCCGCAGCCTTGCCATCGGCACTGCGCTGGCTGACCCTGACCGACAATGCCATCGAGTCTATGCCGGATGAGCTGGGCAAGTGCGGGCAACTACAGAAACTCATGCTGGCGGGAAATTACCTGAGCCACTTGCCAGCCACCCTGGCCGATTGCCGCCGGCTGGAACTGGTGCGCATCGCCGCCAACCGTTTTACGGCGCTGCCCGACTGCCTGCTGTCCTTGCCACGCCTGAGCTGGCTCGCGTATGCGGGCAATCCCTTTACGGAAGCGAGTGAACTGGCGGCCCTGAGCGGCGCCGGGATGGCGGGCGTGGCCTGGCCGCGCCTGCAACTGGCACAGCAGCTGGGCGAGGGCGCGTCGGGCGTGATTTATCGCGCCCGCCTCGATGATGCCGAGGAGGTTGCGGTGAAAGTATTCAAGGGGGCAATGACCAGCGACGGCTTGCCGCGCAGCGAAATGGCTGCCTGTGTCGGCGCCGGTGCTCATCCGGGCCTGATTCCCATCCTCGGCACGCTCGATGCGCATCCGCAAGGGGCGCTGGGACTCGTCATGCCGCTGATCGACGTGGCCTACCGCAACCTCGCCGGGCCGCCCAGCCTGTCATCATGCACGCGTGACGTGTATGCCGAGGGCGTGCACTTTGACGCACCGCAAGCCCTGGCCATTGCCCACGGCATTGCCTCGGCCGTGTGCCAGCTGCATGCGCGCGGGATCGTGCATGGCGACCTGTATGCACACAATATCCTGCATGCGAACACCGGCGCCTGCCTGCTGGGCGACTTCGGTGCGGCGTCCATGTTTGCGCCAGGCACGCCGCAAGGGGACTTGCTGCAGGGCATAGAAGCGAGGGCCTTTGGCGTGCTGCTGGGCGAGCTGGTTGCACATTGTGCGACGCCCTTGCCGCCCCTGCAGGCCTTGCTGGATGCGTGCCTGCAGGAGGAGGTACTGCGGCGGCCCAAGTTCGACGCTATCGAACGGGCATTGCGAGAAATGCTCCCCGCATAAAAAAATGGCGCAGCCTGCGCAGGCTGCGCCATTTTTATGTCAGGCTGGCAATCTTCAGCCAGGTAGCTGGATTTCTTTTTCCGGCAGGGCGATCTGGTTGTCGACGCTGAACTGGTAGTCCTTGAAGACGTGTTCGGCCGTCAGGATCTGGTATTCGCCGTTGTCGAGCTTATGCGTGGTGTCCTTCAGGCGATACGTGTAATGGCCGCAGGTCCAGCAGTTGAAGTTGCGCATGTGGGTGCACAGGCAAGTCTTGTCCATCACGACGACGGTTTTTTGCTCCGGATGGGCCGCCACTTCGCGGTTGTACGAGTTGATGTACGCGCAGTTGCCCGTCGCATCGAGCAGGTAGCCATACGATTCGCAGCCTGGACGGATGCCGGCGCCGATGGCGGGCGTGTTTTTCAGCATGCGCATCGGGTAACCGGTCGGCGAGACGCCGTTGACGATGATGTCTTCTTCCGATGCCTTGTAGTATTCCTGCTTGACCTTGTTTGGCAAGCCGCATTCCTTGGTGACGGTAAAGCGCGTCGCCACTTGCACGCCGGCCGCGCCCGCTTCCAGGAAGGAGACGGCGTCGCTGCCCGTGAAGATGCCGCCGGCGGCGATCAGCGGGATGTCCAGCTGTTCCGCTTTCAGGTAGGCCAGCAGTTCAGCCGTGATCGTGTGCAGGTCGTAATTGGCCCAGTCCATGCCGAAACCCAGGTGGCCGCCAGCCAATGGTCCTTCGACGATGATGAAGTCGGGCAAACGGTCCAGCTTGGCGTTCTTGCGCAGGAAAATCTGCAAGGCGCGCACGGACGAGACGATGATGCCCAGCTTGGCGTCACGGAAACGCGGATGGTCGGCCATCAAGGCAAACGAGCCGAAGTGCAGACCGGCCGACAGGGTGATGCCGTCGATGCCCGCGTCCAGCGCCGCATTCAGGCGCACGCGCAAGGTTTCGCGCGGGCCGTTCATGGTCAGCTTTTCCATGCAATTGACGAAGATCAAACCATCGCCTTTTTTCGCTTCCATGGTGCGACCGATATGCAGGCGCTGCGCTTCGGCCAGGCGGCCCAGGTCGAACTGCACCACGGCCTTGTCGCTGTTATTGATGTTGAACTTGTACAGTTTCGTCTTGTCTTTGACGAAGGTGGTGTCGAAACGGCGATCCGACACGTCTTCCACCATGGCATCGGAGATATGCCCGATACCGTTCAGCCGGGCCGCTTCCAGGGCCAGCTCCGACGTGGAAATATCCACACCCATTCCGCCTATCATGATGGGCACATATTCTTTTTTGCCAAATCGCAGGCGGAAATCATCAACACGTTTCATTGCTATCCTTAGACTACCGTGGTTATCACTGAGCCAGATGTACGGTCAAGCCCGCTGCCGGTCAGGCGCGCGGGCGCATGTAGCTGTGCGCAGCTTCAATTCTACCCCAAGCGGGCAGGCGCTCCGAGGCAGCTTGCCGCCATGTCGGTGCAAGCGCAGGCCGGAGCGTGCGCATCATCGAAATTAATCGCGGAAATTGTTAAATTCCAGCGGCATGTCGGGCACGTCCTTGCGCAGCATGGCCATGGCCGCCTGCAGGTCGTCGCGCTTGGCGCCCGTGACGCGCACGGCTTCGCCCTGGATGCTCGCTTGCACTTTCATCTTGCTGTCCTTGATGACGCGCACGATTTTCTTGGCATCATCCGATTCGATGCCATTCTTGATCTTGATGATCTGCTTGACCTTGTCGCCGCCGATCTTCTTGATGTCGCCTTCGTCGAGGAAGCGCACATCGACCTTGCGTTTGGTCAATTTGTTCGTCAGCACGTCGCGCACCTGGCTGAGCTGGAATTCCGAATCCGCGAATGCGGTCAATTCGTTTTCCTTGTGTTCGACACGGGCGTCGCTGCCCTTGAAGTCGAAGCGGGTCGTGATTTCCTTGTTGGATTGCTCGACGGCATTCTTGACTTCGATCATATCGGCTTCGGAGACTACATCAAATGACGGCATGGTCTGTTCCTTTTCTTGTTAAAGCGAGCGCGCGCTCGGCGCGCTGGGCCTTGGCGGCTGATTCTACGCCATGGGACGGCCCTGTTAAAGATGCGACATTTTAACGGACAACGGGCAAGTCGCCCTTGTCCTGAGGTGGTTTTTTGTCGCTTTCGCTCTATAATCGAGCAAAATTTCCCTATCTCATGTCTGCAGAGCTCACCATCGAACACAATTACAACCTCCAGCGCCTGAATACCTTCGGCATCACGGCCAACGCGGCCGTCTACGTACGCATCACTTCGCAGGCCGAATTGCAGGCCGCGCTGCAAGATCCCGCCTTGTCCGCCATGCCGCGCCTGATATTGGGCGGCGGCAGCAACATCGTGCTCACGGGCGACTTTCCCGGCGCCGTGCTGCACATGGCCACGCGCGGCATGCGCCTGGCGCAGGCGGACTTCGAGACGATACTCGTCACGGCCGCGGCCGGGGAAAACTGGCACGATTTCGTGCAGTGGACCCTGGCGCAAGGCGTGGGCGGGCTGGAAAACCTGTCATTGATCCCCGGCACGGTGGGCGCGGCGCCTATCCAGAATATCGGCGCGTATGGCGTTGAAATCAAGGATTATCTGCATAAGGTGAGCGTCATGCACAGCGGCAGCGGCATCGTCTTCGACATGGACCGCGATGCCTGCCGCTTCGCTTACCGCGACAGCATCTTCAAGCAGGCCGACGGACGCGAGCTGATCGTGCTGGAAGTGACGTTTGCCTTGCCCGCCGAGTGGCAGCCGAACTTGCGCTACGCGGAACTGGCGCAGGCCGTGGCCGAGCGCAATCTTGCCGAGCCGACAGCACAACAGGTGGCTGAAACGGTGATGGCGATCCGCCGGCGAAAATTGCCGGACCCGGCAGTGATTGGCAATGCGGGCAGCTTCTTCAAGAATCCGGTGGTGTCACGGGAGCAATGTCTTGCCTTGCTGGAACGCTTTCCTGCGCTGGTGCACCATGCGCAGCCCGATGGCACGGAAAAGCTGGCGGCCGGCTGGCTGATCGACCAATGTGGCTGGAAGGGGAAAAACCTGGGGCCCGCGGGAGTGTATCCCAAGCAGGCGCTGGTTCTGGTGAATAATGGCGGCGCTCGTGGCGCGGACATTACCCGGCTGGCGGAAGCGATACAGGATGATGTAGAGGCGAAATATGGCGTGCGCCTGTCGCCCGAGCCTGTGTTTGTCTAATTACCCAAAGTGGCAGACGTAGTCCACGGTCTCGACGGTTTCAATATCAAAATAGCTATTGCCCGGCACCTTGAATTGCGTGCCCGCGCCATAGCTGTTCCACTCCGTCGCGTCGGCCAGGCGCACCTTGCACAGGCCGCCGACAATTTCCATCGTTTCCGGGGCGCCCGTGTTGAAGCGCAACGATGACGCGAAAATCACGCCCACGCTTTTCTTCGTGCCATCGGCCAGGATGACGTTGTGCGAGACGCATTTGCCGTCAAAGTAGATATTCGACTTCTTGACGACGCTGACATTGTCCAGTTGTGTGCTCATGCTTCACTTTCCTTGCTGTTAAAAATCAGTCCCGGACGTCATCGGCGCTCAGCACGCTGTTGCGTCCGCCGCGCTTGGCCGCGTACAGGGCCTGGTCGGCGCGGTTGATCAGTTGCTCGACCGTCGAGTCGGGCGACGGCACGACGGTGGCCACGCCGATCGAGATGGTGACGATGCCCGTGCCTGCCGCAGGGTTTTCGATCTGCAAGCCTTCCAGATGGCGCCGGCATGCTTCGGCGATCAGCAGCGCGCCGGCCGCTTCCGTTTCCGGCAGGATCAGGGCGAACTCTTCGCCCCCATAGCGGGCGGCCAGGTCGGCCGGGCGTTTCAAATGTTCCGTGAGCACGGCGGCAACTTTTTTCAGGCACAGGTCGCCCGCCAGATGGCCGAAATGGTCGTTATAGCTCTTGAAATGGTCGATGTCGCAGAACAGCAGGCTCAGCGGTGCCTTGTCGCGCTGACCCCGCTGCCATTCGAAATGCAGGGTTTCATCGAAACGGCGGCGGTTGGCGATGCCCGTCAAGCCATCGAGGGCGGCCAGTTTCTGTAATTCAATGTTCGCGTCCGCCAGGTTCTTTTGGCTTTCGCGTAGGAAACGAAAAGCCTGGTCGCGCTGCAGGCGGCTGATGTGCGCGTTGGAATGGTAGCGTATGCGCGCCAGCAGCTCCAGGCGGTCCGGCAGTTTCACCACATAATCGTTGGCGCCGACGGCAAAGCTGTGGGCCTTCAGTTTCGGGTCGTCCTTGGCCGACATCACGATCACCGGCACGTGCGCGAGCGCCTCGTTTTCGCGGTACTGCTGGATCAAGGCGAAGCCGTCGATGCCCGGCATCACCAGGTCTTGCAGGATGACGGTCGGTTGCAAACGCTGCGCCGTGTCCAGCGCCTGGCCGGCGTCGGTGACATAATGAAATTCGATATCCTGCTGGTCGCTGAGCATGCGCCGGACTGCCTCGGCAATGATCAACTGGTCGTCCACCAGCAGCACGCTGACCTTGAATTCGGTCAATGCGGGCTCATGCTGGGTGAAGCTGGAGGAGAATTCTGGCATTGCATTCTTTTCAAATGTTAGGGGAGGGCTCCCACCCATTGTTGAGCTTGGCACCCAGCCGGCTGCGCAGACTGGCGCCTATTCTATCGAGGGGCAGGATTTGCTGCGCCGCATCGAGTTCAGCCGCCGCGCGCGGCATGCCATACACGGCACTGCTGGCCTGGTCTTGCGCAATCGTCGTCTTGCCCGCGCGACGCATGGCCAGCAAACCGTCGCCGCCGTCGCGTCCCATGCCTGTGAGCAATACGCCGATGGCGTCGCCGCGCCAGTGCTGGGCCACGCAGTTGAAGAAGACATCGACGGACGGGCGGTAAACATAGTCGCGCGGTGCTGCATCGTAACCCAAACGATAATTTTGATCTAGCAGCAGGTGATCATTGGTCTTGGCGATCAGTACCGTGCCGGACACCAGCTCGTCGCCTTCGGCGATCACGCGCACGGGCATGCTGAGCTGGTCATCGAGCCATTTGGCGAAGTGCGAGGCGAAGGTTTCATCGATATGCTGCACCACGACGATGGCGCAGCCGGGCGGCGCCGTCCAGCCGGCCAGCACCTTGGCTACCGCTGACGGCCCGCCCGTCGAGGCGCCGATGGCCACCAGGGTCGATACCTGGCCGTCGCTCCGTTCGCCGCCATTGCCGTTCGCCTGGCGCGGCGGCGGTGCCTCGGCGCTGTGGCGTATCAGCTTGCCGATGGTCTTGATCTTGGCCAGCAGTTCGCTGTCGCCGCCCACTTCTCCCTGCAGCACCGGCGTGGCCGTGACGTCGAGCGCGCCCGCGCCCAGCGCGCGGAACACCTGGTTGACATTGTCCTGCGGGCGGCCCGTGACGACGAGGATGGCGCACGGGCTCTGCTCCATGATCAGGCGCGTCGCTTCCACGCCATCCATCTCCGGCATGTTCAGGTCCATCAGGATCAGGTCGGGGCGGTTGCCCTCGCACATGCGCACGGCCTCGAGTCCCGTGCGGGCGATCCACAGCACCTGGTGTTCCTGCGTACTGGCGACCACCCGGCGCAGGGCCTCGGCGGCCATGGCGACATCGTTGGCAATGGCAATTTTCATGAATGACAGCTCATAAGCGGGCATCTCCTATCAGGTCGGCCACCGCGTCGAGCAAGGTCTCGTCGTGGAAGCTGCCTTTGGTCAGATAATAATCGGCGCCGGCGGACAGGCCGCGCGCGCGGTCTTCCGGACGGTCCTTGTACGAGACGATCATCACCGGCAGCTTGTGCAGGTGCAGGTCCTTCTTGATCAGCGAAACGAGTTCGATGCCATCCATGCGCGGCATGTCGACGTCGGTGATCACCAGGTCGTATTCGCCGCTGCGCACCACGTTCCAGCCGTCGATGCCGTCGATGGCCACGTCGACCTCGAAACCGCGCGCCAGCAGCAGCTTGCGCTCCATCTCGCGCACCGTCAGCGAATCGTCGACGACGAGGATGCGCTTGGCGCGGCGCTGCTGCGCGTGGCCGGCCTGCGCCAGCTGGTGCAGACCGCCTTCGTGCAGCAGCTTGTCGATCGACAGCAGCAAATCGGGCACGTCGAGGATCAGCACCGGCTCGCCGTCGTCGAGCAGGGCGGCGGCGGAAATGTCGCGCATCTTGCCGAAGATCGGATCGATGGCCTGCACCGCCAGGCTTTGCTCGCCGCGGATGGCGTCGACCACCAACGCGTAGCTTTGCTTGCCGCGGCCGATCACCACCACCGGCAAGTCCTCGGCCTGGCTGGCAGCTTCGCCCAGTTCCAGCACCTGCGCCGCCGACACCAGGCCCAGATGCTCGCCCTTGAGTTCGAAGAACTGCTTGTTTTCCAGGGTATGGATGGCCTCTTGCGGCACGCGTACCACGCTTTCCACCTTGACGATGGGGATGGCGTAGGCTTCGCCGTACACGTCGACCACCAGCGCGCGCACGATCGACTGCGTCAGCGGCAGGGTGATCAGGGCGCGGAAACCGCGGCCCGGCTCCGATTCCAGGCGCACCGTGCCGTTTTGCTGGCGTATCGTCTCGTGCACGATGTCAAGGCCAACGCCGCGTCCGGACAATTGATTGGCCGTCGCCTTCAGGCTGAAGGCGGGCAGGAACAAAAACTCCAGCAGCTCGCCCGGCGACAGCGCGGCGGCCATGGCGGGGCTGGCCATCTTGCGCTCGATGACGGACTGGCGGATCTTCTCCAGGTCGACGCCGCGCCCGTCGTCGCTGATCTCGATGCTCAGCATGCCGGCGCGGTGGCGCGCTTCCATGCGTATCGTGCCCAGCGCTTCCTTGCCCGCGTCGATGCGCTCGTACGGGCCTTCCATGCCATGGTCGATGGCATTCCTGAGCATGTGGTTCAGCGGACTTTCGATCTTCGCCAGGATATCGCGGTCGACCAGGGTGTCTTCGCCGTCGATTTCCAGCTGCACTTCCTTGCCCAGGCTGCGCGCCAGGTCGCGCACCATGCGCGGAAACGCGTGGATGCCGTCGCGGAAAGGGCGCATGCGCAGGGCCAGTACTTCGTCGACCATGCCCTGCGAGACGGCCAGCAGGCGCCGCTCGTAGGTTTCGATGTCGGCGATGTGCTCGAGCATGAACTGCTTCAGCGGCTGCGTCTTTTGCAGCGCCAGCAGGGACTTTTCCATCAGGCTCGGGTCGGCCGAGCGGGTAATGGCTTCGTGCAGGTGCTCGATGGCGGAAAACAGGCTGCTCTGGTTGCGCTTGAAGCGCTGCAGGGCGCCGACGAACGGGTGCATCTGGTGCGCATTGATGCGCGATTCGCTGGCCAGCGACAGCAGTTTGTCGAAGTTTTGCGCCGCTGCCTTGGCCGGTGCGGCACCCGTGCGCGGCGCAGGCGCGGCCGCGGACTCGGGCTCCTCGCCGGCCAGGCCGCTGGCGACGGGAGCCTGCGGCTCGGCCGCTTCCTGCGGCAAGGGGGCCGCTGCCGGCGCTGGCATGGGGGCCGGCGCCGAAGGCAGGGCCGGCAATTCGGGCAGGTCGGCGATGCCGGCGATGGCGTTCAGGGTCTGGTCGATCTGCGCCGCATTGGCGGCCAGCCACGCTTCGGCGCCCGCGTCGTCCAGGCGCGACAGCTGCACGATCAGGTCGACGCCCGACAGCAGCACGTCGACCCGTTCCGGCGTCAGCTTCAAGCGGCCATGCTGGGCGGCGACAAAGCTGTCTTCCATGCCGTGCGCCAGCTGCACCACCACTTGCAGGCCGACGATGGCGGCGGCGCCCTTGATCGAGTGCGCCGCGCGCATCATCGCCTCGACGGCGGTCGCGTCGCCCGCATGGCGCTCCATGGCCAGCAAGCCGTCGGTGAGAATCTGGGTCTGGCTGTCCGCTTCCATGCGGAACAGGTCCAGCATGGAAAAGGCGCTCAGGTCGCCGTGCTGGTCCTGGCTCATCGTAATAGTCTCGCAAGTTGAAAGCCGATCAGCGCCGTGTCGAGGCAGCCGATGCGCATGTCGCCCTCGGTGATGACGCCGGACAGGAAGCGCGACAGGCCCTTGTTGATGGTCGCCGCCGGCGCCTGCACCTTGGCCGAGGCGTAGCGCACGATGCCGTGCAGGTCGGCCACGGGCAGGGCGTAAGCCTGTTCTTCCCAGCGCAGCAGCAGCAGGCGCGCAAAGGTGTGGCGGCCGCGGGCCGGCGGCGCGCCCTGTTCGTCGATGCCCAGCAGGTGTGCCAGCGACATGCATGGATACAGCTTGCCGCCGATATTGACGATGCCGGACAGGCCGCGCCCGCTGCGGTGCGGCAGTACATGCGGCTTGGCTTGGGGCGCCACGGCGTCGAACACGCGCGTGGGCAGCGCCAGCCATTCGCGGCCGATGCGAAATACCAGCGCCGAGCTGTCGCGCACTTCGCCGCCCGCATCGATCTGGCGGAAGTGGCTGGCCCAGTCGCGCTGGTAGTGCGCGTCCACGGGCCGTTGCAGGTTGCGCTGGGCGGCGCCCGCATACACGTCGCAGTTGCGGCAATGGACGTTGGCGGGCAGCTTGGGACAGCTCTGGTCGCCGACCACGCCGATATGGTTCCAGCAGTCGTCGATGGTTTCCAGAGCCTCGCTGGCGATGATGGTTGTCATGCGTGCCCCTTAGTTGGATGCCTGGCGGCGCTGGTAGATGCGCGCCGCGCGCGCCTTCAGGGTGGCGGCGGCCGTGTGGTTGCCATTGCGTTCGGCCAGCAGGGACAGATGGCACAGCGCCTCGTAATGGTCGGGCTGCAGGTAGATGCAGCGGCGCCAGTAGTCGTCGGCCAGGTCCATCTTGCCGGCCAGTTCATTGATGATACCCAGCATGAAATACGCTTCCGCCGCTTCGGGGACGCGGGCAAGGTGGGCGTGGCATTTTTCGCCCGCTTCGCGCAACTGGCCGCGGTCGGCCAGCAGGCGCGCCTCCGCCAGCAAATCGGCTTGCGCTGCCGGTACCGGTGTCCGTGCCGGCGCGGGCGATGGCACGGACACGGGGCGCGTGCGCGCCGGCGCCGGCGCGGCGGAAGAGGGGGGTGCTGCTGCAGCGCGCCCTGGCGCGCGCGGCACGCTGCGCAGGGGACGCGCGGCAGGCAGCGGCGCCACTTGCACGGGACTGGCCGGCGCCGCCGTTTCCTTCTTCAGGGCGAAAGCCTGGCGGAACTGCAGCGGCGCAAAGCCGTTCTGGCAGAACGACGGCACTTCCGCATAGCCGGCCAGCAGCATGCCGTCGTCGGCCAGCAGGGCGGACAGGTTGGCGATGGCCGCGCGCGTGGTCGGTTTGTCGAAGTAAATCAGCAGGTTGCGGCAGAAGATGACGTCGTAGTGTTTGCTGTAGCTGGCGGTATCGAACTGCAGCAGATTGCCTTGCCTGAAGGTGACTTGCTCGCGCAAGGAATCGATGATGCGGTAGGCGTCATCGGCCACGTGCGTGAAATAGCGCTCGCGGAAGGCCACGTCCTGCGCGCGGAAGGCGTTGCGGCCATACACGCCGGCCTGCGCCCGCTCGATGCAGCCGGGGCTCAGGTCATAGGCGTCGATGCTGAACGCCTGTTTCGGCACGCCGCCGTCGCGCAGCGCCATGGCCATCGAATACGGTTCCTCGCCGCCCGCGCACGGGATCGACAGGATGCGCGTGGCGCGCCCCCGGGCCCAGCGTTCCTGCACCAGTTCGACGGTGGCGTAGAACGCCTGCGGATCGCGGAACAGCCATGATTCGGGCACCACGACCAGCTCGATCAATTGCGTCATTTCGGCCGGGGTGAGCGCCTGCAGATAGGTTTCGCTATCGCTAAAGCCCGTCTGCTCCATGCGCTGGTTGACGGCCCGCTCGGCCACGGATTTGGAGACGGACAGGCCGGTCGCGCGGCGCAGCAGGGCTTGTGCCGTCATGCCGCGCTCGCTTCCTGAAACAGCAGCGCGCGCACGTCGGGCGGCAGCAGCTGTTCCAGTTCCACCAGCTGCACGATGCCGTCGGCATCGCTGGCCACCTGGCCCAGGAAGGGCGCCGTCGCCACGCCGCTGTCTTCAAGCCCTTGCGGGTCGATATCGGCGATGCCGCGCACCTGCGAGGCGAGCAAGCCCAGCGCATGCATGGCGCCGTCCGGCGCGCGGTAGTCGACGATGACGATGCGCGTGTCGAACTGCGCGGCGGCGGGCGGCAGCCCGGCCAGGCGCGACAGGTCGATCACGGGCACGGGCGTGCCGTGCAAGTCCATCAGGCCGGCCACGTAGTCTGGCGTGAGCGGCAACTGTTTCAGCTCCAGCAGCGGCAGCACGCGCACGATGCCGGCCAGTGGCAGGCCGTAGCGGTCGCGTCCGATGTGAAAGAGCAGTACTTTCATGGGATCAGATGGTGACGGCGAAGGTCGATACGCTCGACTGCAGGTCGCCCGCCGCATATTGCAGCTGGTGCACCGCCTCGCTGGTGGCTTTTAATGACTCCACCGTCTGCTGCGTGGCGTCGTTGAGCTGCATCATGGTGTCGGAGATTTGCGAGGCGCCGATCGCCTGCGACTGCATGCCTTGCAGCACGGCGTCGAACTGCGGCGTGAGCTTTTGCACCTGGTCCATCACGGACGACAGCTGCTCGGCCACCTGGCGCACTTCGCCCACGCTGCGGCGAATTTCTTCCGAGAATTTATCCATGCCCATCACGCTGGCGGACACGGCCGATTGCATTTCCTTCAACATTTGCTCGATATCCCAGGTGGAAACGGAGGTCTGGTCGGCCAGGCGGCGGATTTCCGTCGCCACCACGGAAAAGCCGCGGCCCGCCTCGCCCGCTTTTTCCGCCTCGATGGCGGCGTTCAGCGACAGGATGTTGGTCTGGTCGGCCACCTTCGTGATGGTGATCAGCACGCTATTGATATTGCTGGCCTTTTCCGACAAGGCGGCCAGCTTGGCGTTGATGGAATCGGTGGCCGAAACCATGTGCTGCATGGTCGAATCCATGCGCTTGAGGTTATTCTGCGCTTCGGCCGTGGCATTCGTCGTGTAGTCGGCCACGGCGGTGGCGTCTTCCATGGTTTTGAGCAACTGGCTCGTGTTGGCCGAGATTTCCTTGGTGGTGCTGAGAATTTCCACGCTCGTTTGCGCTTGCTCAATGCCCGTGGCTTCCTGCTGACGGGCCGAGGCGGCAATTTCCGTGGCGGACGTCGTCACCTGGATGCCGGCCTTTTGTACATTGTTGAGCAGGCTGCGCAGGTTTTCGAACATCTTCGCCAGGCCATTGCCCAGTTGCCCGATGGCATCGCTGCCCGTGATGCTGACCTTGCCCGTCAGGTCGCCCGAGGCCGCCTTCGACACCACTTCCAGCAAGGAATCGACCTTGGCCCGCAAGGTGTTGGTGGCGGCCAATTCGTTGGCCTGGTTGTCCTGGATGGTTTGCGCCATGCGGTTGAATTCTTCCGTCACCTTGCCCAGCTCGTCGCGCGAGATGATGGCGGCGCGCGCGCCCTGCTCGCCGCTGGCGATGCGCCCGACGGCGTCCGTCAGGCTATTCAGCGGGCCGAGGATGGAACGGCCCAGCAGGTAGGAAATGCCCAGCGCCAGCACGATGCACAGCAGGCCGCCCAAGGCCAGGGTCAACATCATGGTTTCCTGCAATTTTGCCGTGTTGGCCGTGCGCTCGGCCAGCAAGCGGGTTTCCTCGGCGGCCACTTCGTCGAGCAGCTTGTTCGCTTGCGCGACGGCGGGGTAGCCGGTTGGCGGCATGGTGCGCGCCACCGATTCCGTCGCGCCCGGCGCATTGCCCAGCGCGCGCCGCTTTTCGATCAGAGGGGTGATCCATTCCTTGACCCAGGTGGTGGTCAGCTGGTCGATCTTGCGGAAGCGTTCCGACTGTTGCTTGTTGTCGACCGTCATGCTGATGGCTTTTTGCGTGTGCTGGCTCAGCATTGCCGTCTCGTCCGTTTCCGGCGTCAGCGAGGCTTCGTTGCCGGTCAGGATGAAACCGCGCGCTTCCACCTGGATTTGCAGGATGGAATTGTGGATCTTGTCGATCTCGACCAGCACTTCCATCGTGTGGCGATCCCATGCATTAGCCTCGGACAGCCGCGAAAAGCTGTTGTAGGCCACGCCCAGCAGGATCAGGATGATGGCCACGATGGAGCCGAAGCCCAGGTACAGTTTATTCTTGATACTCAGGTCTTTGAACATGGGGGCTCCGGAAGCGGGAAGGTCAGCACAATTGCACTGTAGCATTTTGCCATGCGGACAGCAAAATGGGGCGCGTGCAGGGCCGTAAATCGCGGACGAGTGCGTTTCAAACGTAAAAAAGCCGCCCGTGGGCGGCTTGGCCTGGCGCGGGAGACGGTGCCCCCTAGCTAACTAATTACTTCTGGCCCCGCTTTTCGCGGGCGATGGCGGCGATGCGCATGCGCAAGGCGTTCAGCTTGATGAAGCCGCCGGCGTCAGCCTGGTTGTAGGCGCCGCCGTCTTCGTCGAAGGTGGCGATGTTCATGTCGAACAGCGAATCGGTCTTCGAATCGCGCGACACGACGATGACATTGCCCTTATACAGCTTGATGCGTACCCAGCCGTTCACGGTTTCCTGCGTGTGATCGATCAGGGTTTGCAGGGCGACGCGCTCGGGCGCCCACCAGTAGCCGTTGTAGATCATCGACGCGTAGCGCGGCATCAGGTCATCTTTCAGGTGGGCCACTTCGCGGTCCAGGGTGATCGATTCGATGGCGCGGTGGGCCTTGAGCATGATGGTGCCGCCCGGGGTTTCATAGCAGCCGCGCGACTTCATGCCGACGTAGCGGTTTTCCACCAGGTCCAGGCGTCCCACGCCATGCTTGCCGCCAACCTTGTTCAGTTCGGCCAGCACGGTGGCGGGCGACATGCGCACGCCGTTGATGGCGACGATGTCGCCTTTTTCGTATTCGATATCCAGGTATTCCGCTTCGTCCGGCGCCTTTTCAGGGCTGACGGTCCAGCGCCACATGGTTTCTTCCGCTTCGGCGCTCGGGTTTTCCAGGTGGCGGCCTTCAAAGCTGATGTGCAGCAAGTTGGCGTCCATCGAGTACGGCGCGCCGCCGTTCTTGTGCTTCATGTCGATTTCGATGCCGGCGTCTTCCGCGTACTTCAGCAGTTTTTCGCGCGACAGCAGATCCCACTCGCGCCACGGGGCGATGATCTTCACGCCTGGCTTGAGCGCATAGGCGCCCAGTTCGAAACGCACCTGGTCGTTGCCCTTGCCGGTGGCGCCGTGCGAAATGGCGTCGGCGCCCGTGGCGTTGGCGATTTCGATCAGGCGCTTGGCGATCAGCGGACGGGCGATCGAGGTGCCCAGCAGGTATTCGCCTTCGTAGACGGTGTTGGCGCGGAACATCGGGAAGACGAAATCGCGCACGAATTCCTCGCGCACATCTTCGATATGGATGTTTTCCGGCTTGATGCCGAATTTGATGGCCTTGGCGCGCGCCGGCTCCAGTTCTTCGCCCTGGCCCAGGTCGGCCGTGAAGGTGACGATTTCGCACTGGTAGTTATCTTGCAGCCATTTCAGGATGACGGAGGTGTCGAGTCCGCCGGAATAGGCCAGGACTACTTTTTTAATGTCGCTCATATTGCTTCCAGTTGTCGTTGTCGATGTATGTATTGCGATGCTGCCAGGTTTTATGCAGTGCCAGGCGAATTATTGGATTTTACCGAGTAACAGGTATTCGATCAGCGCTTTTTGCACGTGCAAGCGGTTTTCCGCCTCGTCCCACACCACCGATTGGGGACCGTCGATCACTTCGGCGGCCACTTCCTCGCCGCGGTGGGCGGGCAGGCAGTGCATGAACAGGGCGTCGGGCGCCGCGCGGGCCATCTTCGCGCCATCGACGATCCAGCCGTCGAAGGCGGCGATGCGGGCCGCGTTTTCCGCTTCGTAACCCATGCTGGTCCACACGTCCGTGTTGACCAGGTGCGCGCCGGCACAGGCGTCGGACGGGTTGGCAAAGAAGGTGTAGCGCTCCGTCTTGACTTGCGACAGGTCGATGTCGTAGCCCTTCGGCGTCGACACGTTGACGTGGAAGCCGAACACTTCGGCCGCCTGCAGCCACGAGTACAGCATGTTGTTGGCGTCGCCGATCCAGGCGACGACCTTGCCGGCGATCGAGCCGCGGTGTTCGATATAGGTGAAGATGTCGGCAAAGACCTGGCACGGGTGGTGTTCATTGGTCAGGCCATTGATCACCGGCACGCGCGAATTGGCGGCGAAACGCTCGATGATTTCCTGGCCGAAGGTACGCACCATGATGATGTCGCACATGCGCGACATGACCTGGCCCGCGTCTTCCACCGGCTCGCCGCGGCCCAGCTGGGAGTCGCGCGTGTTCAGGTAGATGGCGGCGCCGCCCAGCTGGTGCATGCCGGCCTCGAACGACAGGCGCGTGCGGGTGGAGTTCTTTTCAAAGACCATCACCAGGGTGCGGTCGATCAGTGGATGGTAGATTTCGTAATTCTTGAACTTGCGCTTGATCAGATGGGCGCGTTCGATCACATATTCGTACTCTTCCAACGTGAAATCGGAGAACTGGAGGTAGTGCTTGATCGGTTTTTTTGTCGACATAATGACCACTTGAAGATGCGCAGGCCGCCGGCGGCGTGCCTTTCCCGCCGGGTTGCATCAGCGTACAACATCTCGTCTGATGACTGCCTCGCCCGGCGCGCTGCTGTGTTGATCGGTGCCCGTGCCTGTTTGTCGCGCGGGTCGATGCGGTTTGCCAAGTTGAAAATAATGCAATGGCAAGTACTTCAGCCGTTCAATTATAAGGGTTTTGCTTTTAGATTGGAAAGACCGTCCGGGCGCGTACTTGTATAGGCAAGCGTGCGCCCGGGCAAAGGGCGGTGGATTAATAGATGCTGGCGGGCGCGGCCCCGTCCAGCTGGGGCGCCACCAGGGGCAAGTCCAGGGTAAAGCGCGTGCCGGCGGGGCTGCTGGCCACCTGGATGGTGCCGCCCAGCAGGGCCGTGACGATGTTGTAGCTGATCGACAAACCGAGCCCGCTGCCGCCCTGGCCCAGCTTGGTGGTAAAGAAGGGGTCGAAGATGCGCGACAGATGCTGTTCCGCGATGCCGCCGCCATTGTCGGCGAAGACGATACGCACGCGCGCGCCATCGGGCGCGGCGGACAGGCGCATGCAGCCCGCGCCGGCGGCGCCATCGTTGGGCGCAAGGGGAAAGGCATGCAGCAGGGCGTTGTTGATCAGGTTGGTGATCACCTGGCCGAACGGGCCGGGATAGCTGTCCATGGCGATGCCGAAGTCGATCTCCATCTCGATGCGGTGGCCGGAGCTGCGGATGCGGTTCATGACGGTGGCGATGATTTCATTGCTCACCTGTTGCAGGTCGAACTGGCGCCGCTGCTCGGTGGTGCGGTCGACGGCCACCTGCTTGAAGCTGTTGACCAGGTCGGCCGCGCTGTGCAGGCCGCGCATCACCAGCGCCGACGCCTTGCCCGCATCCTCGATGTAGGCGGCCAGGTCCGAGCGGCGCAGGCCGGGGCCGTTCATCAGGCGTTCCACGTCGTCCGTCTTTTGCTGCATGGTGCTGGCGATCAGCAGGCTGTTGCCGATCGGCGTATTGAGTTCATGCGCCACGCCCGCCATCAGGGAACCGAGGGCGGCCAGTTTTTCCTGCGATGCCAGTTGCGCCTGGGCGTCTTGCAGTTGCCGGTAGGCGCTGGCATTGTCGAGCGCGATGGCACCATACGCGCACAGGGTGCGGAAGATCAGGCGTTCGCGTTCGCCATAGGCGTGGGCATGGCAAGCCTGCACCGTCATCACGCCCAGCACGCGCTCGCCCACCGTCAGGGGCACGTACAGCACGCTCTGGTTATGCAGGGTGCCGGGCACGGTGTAGGCGTGGCGCTTGGGCGGCACCTGGTCGATATACACTTCGCGCCGGCCCAGCAGGCAGCGCACGGAGTAGGCGCGTGGGTTGCTCAGTGGAATGGCGTTGTCGGACAGGGGCCGGCCCGCTTCCATGCCGTGCGCGCGGCGCAGCGCCGTGCCCGCCGCGTCGAGCATATAGACGGCAAAAGTGTTGACTGGCAGCAATGCATGCACGTGGCGGTCCAAGACCTGGAACACGGCGCTGGCGTCGAGGTGGGTGGTGATTTCCTGGCCGATGGCCGACAGCCGTTCCAGCGTATCGCTGGTCTGTTGCAATACTTCGGCACGGCGCGCTTCGGAGGCGGCCAGTTCGCGGTGATGATAGCCTTCCGAGCGCGCATGTTCCGTCTGGTGGTAAACCTGCATGGCGGTGGCGCGGTTGCTCGCTTGCTGGGTGTGGCTTTTTTCGCGCGCCACGCCCGCATCGAGGGCGATATCGTAGGCGCGCGCATAGTCGCCCGCATGCGCGTATTCGCGCGCCAGCGCATCGAGCAGTTCGCCGGGCGGCACATAGCCGTCGATCGAGGCGGCCACCTGCAGCGCCTGGTGCAGGAAATGCAGGGCGGGATTGCGTTCCTGCATGCCTGCCGGCGGCGGCAAGTCGTGACGTGCATGCAGCATGGCCAGCACGCGCAGCGCGGCTACCTGGTGCATGGCGTCGCCCTGCGCGGTGGCCAGCTGGCAAGCCCGTTCGGCCGCCTGCAGCGCTTCGTCCGGGCGGTCCAGGTAAGACAGCGCGTGGGCGCTGCCGCGCTGCGCCATGCTGCGGAAATCGGCCTGGCCCAGCGCTTCGGCGCGCTGCGCCAGCCGGCTGAAGGCGTCGAGCGCCGTGTCGTAGTCGCCCTTGTCCAGGCTCAGTTCGCCCAAGTGAAACAAGGCGTTGGCATAGGTGCGGGCGCCCGCCACGGGAGCGAGGATGTGCAGCGCTTCGCGCAGCAAGTCCTCGGCGGCGGCCAGGCGCCCCAGCTTGCGCATGGTTTCGGCCGTGTGCGTCTGGCAGGCGCCGATGCTGCGCGGCCAGCCGGTGGGGCGCGCCAGATCCAGCGCGCACTGCATCCATTCGAGGGCCGATTCGTTGTCGTTAAGGCTGGAGAAGCAGTCGCCGATATTGATGGCGGCCGTGATCGCCCCGCGCAACTGGCCGCTTTCCAGGGCCGCCTCATAGCTTTGCATGTAGTGGCCGGCGGCCGTGCCCAGGTCGCGCGAGGTGTGCGCCAGCAAGCCGTGGAAATCGTGCACCCAGGCGGCCAGCGGCGCGGGCAGCTTGCCGCTGGCGCCGTCGGCCTGGAAGTGGCCGCCCCAGCGGGCCTGGGCGGCCGGCGCGTCGCGCAAGACGGCCCAGCGCGCCGTGGCCGCGTCGGCCAGGCTGGCGCGCATCGCATCGCCGGCGCCGCGCGCTTGCTGCGCCGCGGCCAGCAGTTCGGTATCGCAGCGGGCATGGTCGCCCCGGTCGACGGCGATCGAGGACAGCAGCCAGTGGGCGTCGGCGCAGCCGGCCCCATCGCCGTGTGCGTCGCAGGTGGCGCGCGCCGCCAGGGCCAGGCTTTCCGCGGAGTCGAGCGCGCCTTGCAGCCAGGCCAGTTCCGCCTGCACCAGTTGCAGGCGCGCGCGCGCCTGTTCCAGTGCGGCCCCTTCCAGGCCGGCCAGCGGCAGCAGCAGATGCGCCTCTTCGCTCAGTTGACTTGCTCTATTGCAATCCCGCTGGCGCAAATGCCAGGACAGCAACAGCAGCAGCGGTACGCGCCCGGCGCCGCGCAACGGCAGCAAGGCGCTTTCCCACTGCGCTACGTCATGTTCGAGCGCGAACATTTCCATTCAAGCATTCTCCCCGCAAACAGTGTGCCAGCCTGCGACCATACAGGCCATGCGTCATCGCATTGTAAGCTGCATTCAGGGGAATTGTTCAGTGCGCAGGACAGAATTGTGCGTCCCGCACGGGCGCCACGGCAGGGCATTTGCCGTGCCGTGCAGCGCCGGCTGGCGGCGCCTAGCGTGAAACCAGGCGGATGCTGGCGCTGCCGCTCACGGTGCTGGCGCTGCGCATGTCGGCAGGCATGCGCAAGCCTGGCAGGAACTGGGCGTCGTCGATCACCACGCGCTCGCCTTCATTGCCGAAGACGAAGGTCGAACCCTGTCTGGTGACGAATTGGCCGGGGCCGGTGGGATAGATTTCCACGCTGGGCTTTTCCTGCCATTCGCGGTCATCGATCAGGCGGCCAAAAAAATGGGTGTCCTGCTGGTGCACTTCCAGGCGTTGGCCATTCGACAGGCGGTATTGCTGCTCGATGTCGAAGGCTTCCTTTGCCGAGACGTGATAGTAGGTGCCGGAGGTGACGCGCACGCTGTCTGCAGCTTGCGGCGCCATCGCGGTCTGGGCCTGGGCCGTGCCGCCGGCAAGGGCGAAGAGCGCGGCGAGGAGGGGGAGTAAGCGTTTGGTATGCATGACATTCACCTTCGATCAGGATGACAGGATGGGTTGGAGTTAGATCGTGTGGTCGCTGGCAGGTTTCCGGCAGGGACTGGTGTCAAGTTAGCAAACGCGCCTGTCCAGCACCATCGCCAGGCGACGGATGGCAGGTTTTGCGCGCTGAAACGCTTAAAACGCTGGATGAACGGTTTTGGAATTAAAAGCGAAAAGCAAGCTCGGCTGCAAAATTAAATTTTTCCTGCCGAGGTTTTATTGTTGCTTTGTTTGTGCTGCGGCGTATGGTCAATACAGCGTCTGGGCCGATTCGTGCAGCAGCTGGCCATACAGGGTATGGCGCATCTTGGCGATCTTGCCTTCAGACAAGGCTTGCAGGATCGCGCATTGCGGCTCGATCAGGTGGCGGCAATTGTAGAACTTGCAGCCGCCCAGGTAGGGCTGGAATTCGCGGAAGGCGCGCTCGAGCATGCCTTCGCTCAAGTGGTACAGGCCGAATTCCTGGAAGCCGGGCGAATCGATGATGGAACTGTTGGCGCCCAGTTCGTCGAGCTTGTACAGCCGCGTAAAGGTCGTCGTGTGCTTGCCCGTGTCGAGCGCGGCCGAGATTTCGCGCACGGCGATGTCCGCGTCCGGCACCAGCAGGTTGATCAGCGACGACTTGCCCATGCCCGACTGGCCGATCAGGATCGACGACTGGCCCGCCAGCAGGGGCGCCAGGGTGGCCACGGCGTGTTCGGGTTCGGCGCGCGCCGACACTTCATCGACGGGATAGCCCATCGATGAATACGGCAGCAGGCGTTCGCGGGCCCGTTCCAGCGAAGCGGTCACGTCTGTTTTATTCAGGATGATGCGCGCCTCGATGCCGGCCGCGTCGGCCGCCACCAGCGAGCGCGAGATCAGGTCGTCGGCAAAGCCCGGCTCCGTCGCCACGACGATGAACAGCTGCGTCAGATTGGCCGCCAGCAGCTTGGATTTGTACTGGTCCGAGCGGTACAGCAGGGTCTTGCGTTCCTCGATGCGGTCGATGACGGCCTGGTCGTTCGAGGTGCGCGTCAGGTGCACGATGTCGCCCACGGCCACATTGGTTTTCTTGCCGCGCGTCACGCATTGCAGCTTGGCGCCGTCCACGTCGGCCAGGTAGTGGCGGCCGTGGGCGGCAATGATGACGCCTGTCAACTTGCCTTCGCTCATGGGGTCACCTGGCTGCTCTGGAAGATGAGGTCGGCCTTGGCGGCGCAGATGAAGTCGTTTTCGGACAGGCCGCCGGCGCCCTGGTTGACCGAGTGCGTGTCGTAGCGCACGGCGCAGGTTTTGTAAGTAATGATGAGCTCCGGATGGTGGTCTTGCGTATGGGTCATATAGGCCAGGGCGTTCACGAACGCCAGGGTCTGGTAGTAATTCTTGAAGCCGAAGTCGCGGCACAGCTTGCCATTTTGCAGCGTCCACTGGGGCAGCAGGGCGTGCAGGGTGGCGATGTCCGTGTCGCCCAGCGCCTGCTGGCGCGGCGAGCAGGACAGTTGGGCCAGGTCTTGCGAGGTCGATGGCGTATTCGTCGATGGCGTATTCATGTCGTAGCCCCTTTCAGGTGGCGGATGCGCACGCTGGCCGGCGGGTGGCTGTCGTAGAAGGCCGAGTGCAGCGGGTCGGGCGTCAGGGTCGACGCATTGTCTTCATACATTTTGACGAGGGCCGAGACCAGGTCGTCCGCCTGCGTGTGCGTGGCGGCAAAGGCGTCGGCTTCGAATTCGTGCTTGCGCGAGCTGAGCGAGGTCAACGGTCCCAGCAGGAAGGTGAAGACGGGCAAGGCCAGCATGAACAGCAGCAGGGCCAGCGCGTCCGTCGGCTGGCCCGTTAAAGCCAAGGCCACGGGATCGACGCCCAGGCCCGCATAGAACCATGGCTGCGTCTTCAGAAAACCCAGCAGCGCCAGAAAGCCCAGCGAGATGACGAACATCATGGCGATGCGCTTGACGATGTGCTTGAGCTTGAAGTGGCCCAGTTCATGCGCCAGCACGGCTTCGATTTCCTGTGGTGCCAGGCGCGACAGCAGGGTGTCGAAGAAGACGATGCGCTTGTTGGCGCCAAAGCCCGAGAAATACGCATTGCCGTGGGCGCTGCGCTTCGAGCCATCCATGACGAACAAGCCTTTAGAGGCGAAGCCGACGCGCTGCATCAAGCCTTCGATGCGGCTTTTCAAGGATTCATCGGCCAGCGGCGTGAATTTGTTGAACAGGGGGGCGATGACTGTGGGAAACAGCACCATCATCAGCAACTGGAAGCCGCTCCAGACGAACCACGCATACAGCCACCACAAGCCGCCCGACTTGGCCATCAGGGTCAGCACGACCCAGATCAGCGGCAAGCCGATGGCCGCGCCCAGGCCCACCCCCTTGAGCATGTCCGTGAAGAACAGCTTGCGCGCCATGGTGTTGAAGCCGAAACGTTGTTCCAGCACGAATTGGCGGTAGTAATCGAAGGGCAGGTCGATCAGGCCGGAAATGACGGCAAAGGCGGCGATCAGGCCGATCTGGTACAGCATGGGCGAACCCGCTCCCATCCATTCATGCAGGTGCAGCGCCAGCCATTGCAAGCCGCCCAGCAGGGTAAAGCCGATCAGCACGGCATAGTTGACCAGCAAGGTCAGCAGGCCGAACTTGGTCTTCGCCACCGTGTAGTCCGCCGCCTTCTGGTGCGCGGCCAAGGGGATTTTTTCCGCGAATTCGGGCGGGACTGCCGCGCGGTGCGCCAGCACGTGGCGGATCTGCCGCGAAGCGAGCCAGAAGCGCACGGCCAGGGTCAAAACGAGGACGGATACAAACAAAATCGAAAACGCGAGTGAATACATTCTGTGCCTGTGAGAAAATGGCTGATTATTTAGTTTGATTAGGCCAAGAGAGAATTATGTCACAAGCGACCGACTTAGCTGCATCCACCCCCGCACCCGCCGTGCCTGCACGTCCCAACGAGATGAACCTGGTCTGGGTCGACATGGAAATGACGGGCCTGGAGCCCGATACCGACCGCATCATCGAGGTGGCGGTGGTGGTGACGGACATGCACTTGAACCTGCTGGCCGAAGGTCCCGTGTTCGTGATTCACCAGTCGGATGAAACCCTGAACAAGATGGATGCCTGGAACAAGGGCACGCACGGCCGCTCGGGCCTGATCGACAAGGTGAAAGCGTCGACCGTGACGGAAGCGCAGGCGGAAGCGGAACTGATCGCCTTCCTGAAGAAATACGTGCCTGCTGGCAAGTCGCCCATGTGCGGCAACACCATCGGCCAGGACCGCCGCTTCATGGTGCGCGGCATGCCGAAGCTGGAAGCGTTCTTCCACTATCGCAATGTTGACGTATCGACATTGAAAGAACTGTGCAAGCGCTGGAAGCCGGAAATCGCCACCGGTTTCAAGAAACACCAGAAGCACACGGCGCTGGCCGATATCCTGGAGTCGATCGAGGAATTGAAGTACTACCGCGAGCATTTTATTAAATTGTAATGGGGTTGTCGGCTTACGCGCTGCGCGCTAAGCCGACCTACCTCCCGGCGCTGCGTCGGTCGGCGTAGGTCGGCTTAGCGCCCCGGCGCGTAAGCCGACACATCCGCCGCTTCAAAGACAAGGCTGTGCCAAGCCTCATCCTCACCCCGCCACTCCAGCGCAAACGCTCCCGTTTGCCGCAAGTCCGTAATCCAGCGTACTTCGCCTGGCTGGCGATAATATGCCTGGCATAAGCCGAATTTTTCCCCCAGCCGGCACAGCACCAATCCTTCCCCCGCCACGGCGCACCATTGCTCATGAATATCGATCAAGGCCACGGCCGGGTCGCCATAGAATTCGCCCAGGCTGGCCTGACGCCCATCGGCGGCGATTACCCTGGCCTGTTCGTATTCGTGCTGCACAATATAGTCGGCGCTGCGCGCCAGTTCGTGTGTCGTCATGCTGTCTCCACGGTGGGCCAGACGGTTTCCTGGTCGGCGCGCGCTTCGGCGATCAGCCATTCGCAGAACGCGTGCACGAGGGGCCGCGTTTCCGCCTGGGGCGAACGCAGCAGATAATAGCAGTGGGGGCCGCGCACGGCGTGTTCGAACACGCGCACCAGGCGGCCCGAGCGCAGGTCGTCGCCGATCAGGGGGCTGGCGGCAATGGCCACGCCCTGGCCGCTGGCGGCCGCGTCCAGGCACAGATACGTGTGCGAAAAGCGCGCGCCGCTGTTGCCGCTATTGCCGCTGTAATGCACGCCGCAGCTGTGCAGCCAGCGCGTCCAGTCGATTTCGCCGGGCAGGTGCACTTCCGGTTCGTCGTGCAGCAGCGGATAGCGCAGCAGATCGGCGGGCTGGCGCAGGCTGGCCGCATTGGCGCGGAAACCGGGGCTGCAGACGGCGGAAAACCATTCTTCCATCAATAAATCCACTTTCAGGCCCGGATAGCGGCCCGGTCCCAGGCGGATGGCCACGTCCACGCCATCGCGCGCCAGGTCGACCGGGTGCATCGACGCCAGCACGCGCAGTTCGATCTGCGGATAGCGGTCGCGCAGGCGGCCCAGGCGCGGCATCAGCCAGCGCGAGACGAGCGAGCTGGTGGCCGTCACCGTCACCACCTTGTCGTCGCCCTGGCGCCGCGCCTGCTCGGAGACGTCGGCCAGCTGGTTGAGAATGGGCCCCAGCGAGGCCGCATAGCGCTGGCCGGCGCTGGTGAGCACCACGCCGCGCGGCAGGCGCTGGAACAGCACGATACCGAGCCACGCTTCCAGCTGTTTCACGTGATGGCCGATGGCGCCGGCAGAGACGTGCAATTCTTCGCCCGCGCGCTGGAAACCTTCATGGCGGGCGGCCGCCTCGAAGGCGTGCAGGGCGGCGAGCGGTGGCAAGGGACGTGACATGGCAGTCTTCAAGGGAATTGAGCCTCAGTAATATTCGGCCTATCCGTGAAGAATATTGGTTTGTTTCATTTTGCGCAAGCGAATATGATGCCGCTTATGCGTGAAACGACCCGCAATAGGATTCACGCATGCATCATCTTCCGGCCTTGTTTGGCATTAATATTTACAACGCCTGGGAAAACCGTCGCGAGCGGCAGTGATTTGTGGCTGAGAAGCGCAACCGTACTTCAGTACGGTGAGCATCGCAGGCCGCAAAGCGCGACGCGCAGCAGGTTTACCCTGGCGTACTCATAGAGGTTTAGTCATGTCTGATCGCCGCGCCGTTGCGCTGGTGTTGCTGTCGGCTGCCGGTTTCGGCAGTTCCGCAGTGTTTGCCAAGGCGGCCTATGCGTCCGGGGTCAACCCGTCGACCATGCTGGCCTTGCGTTTCGTCATCGCCGCCATGCTGTTGCTGCCGCTCGTGTGGCTGGGCGGCTGGCGCTTGCCGCGCGGCCGCCTGCTGGCCGGCTATATGCTGATGGGCTTGATGTACACGGCCCAGTCGCAAGGCTATTTCAATGCCCTCATGTATGCCAGCAGCGGCCTGTGCGGCATGCTGCTGTACGTGTATCCCGTGCTGGTCACCATCCTCGCGCTGGCGCTGGGCTGGGAAAAGCTGGACCGGCGCATGCTGGTGCTGATGGCGCTGGCCATTGCCGGCATGGCCATCACCCTGGGCGGCAAGCTGCAGGGCCAGCCCATCGGCATCGCCCTGGCGCTGATGGCGGCCGGCGTGTACGCCGTGTACATCTTGTTTGGCAACAGCCTGTCGAAAAGCCGCGAGAATATTCACCCATTGGCCGCTTGCGTGGTGATTCTGGGCACGGCGGGCCTGTCGAACAGCGCGATTGCCTTGTGGCAAGGCGTGTCCTTGCCGGGCACGGCGACGGGCTGGCTGGCCGTCAGCGCCATCGCCCTGTTCTCGACGGCCATCGCGATCGCCGCCTTCTTTGCCGGCGTGGCGCAGATCGGCGCGGCCAAGGCTTCCATCATTTCCACCTTTGAACCCGTCATCACGATGGCGTTCGGCGTGACCTTGCTGAAGGAATCCGTCAGCGGCACGCAATTGCTGGGCGGCGCCATGGTGCTGGCCGCCGTGGTCTTGCTGGCGCAGCGTCCCGTGCCCAAGGCCGCGACCATGCCGGCCGTGCAGGCCAGCGCCTGATCCTGTTTTTCCTGAACTGATCGGCTGTATCGATCGGTCTCCTTTGGCGCCGCGATGGGTTTCCTGTCGCGGCGCTTTTTTTATGCGCGCACAAATAAGACTTGATTGCGAATGATTCTCATTTATAATTGACTTCAATTTCCCCACCACCAGCCAGCCCATGCCAGCCAGTGTTCGCCTTGAAAGGAGACACCGTGTCGAGCACGTTCCCCATTTGCAATACCGAGCTGGTCGCCAGAGAATTTGCCCGCCTGCGCCGCGAAAAGAAGGCCCGCCACCGCGACATCGCCGAGGAACTGGGCATCGCCGAAGGCGAGCTGATCGCCGCGCATGCGGGCCTGTCGCTGGCCGATGGCGCCTTGCTGGGCGCCGAGCGCCTGCAGGCCGACTGGCCCGCCATCGTCGCCGCGCTGGAACCGCTGGGCGAAGTCATGGCGCTGACGCGCAACGCCTCGTGCGTGCATGAAAAGACGGGCGTTTATCGAAAAGCCAGCCACAACAACCATGTGGGCCTGGTGCTGGGCGGCGACATCGACCTGCGCGTGTTTTACCGCCAGTGGGCGCATGGCTTTGCCGTACGCGAGATGGGCGAGCAGGAAGTGCAGCGCAGCCTGCAATTTTTCGATGCGGCCGGCCATGCCGTGCACAAGATTTTCCTCAAGCCGCAAAGCGAGCTGGCCGCCTATGACGCGCTGGTGACGCGTTTTGCCGCCGCGGACCAGGCGGCCGGCATCGCCGTGACGCCGCCGCCGACGCCGGCGGAATTGCCCGATGCGCAGATCGACGTGGCCGGTTTTAGGGCCGCCTGGGCCGACTTGCGCGACACGCATGAATTTTTCACCGTGCTGAAAAAATATTCGGTCTCGCGCCTGCAGGGACTGCGCCTGGCCGAGGCGCGATTCGTGCAGCAGATCGACAAATCCTGCGTGCTCGACCTGCTCAATGATGCCGCCCTCGAAAGGGTGTCCATCATGGCCTTCGTCGGCAATGCCGGCATGATCCAGATCCATTCGGGGCCCGTGCACAAGATCGCCGTGATGGGGCCATGGATCAATGTCCTCGACCAGCGCTTCAACCTGCATTTGCGCGAAGACCATATCGCCAGCGCCTGGGTGGTGAAAAAGCCCACCGTCGACGGCCTGGTGACGTCCGTGGAACTGTTCGATGCGAAGGGCGACACCATCGTCATGTTCTTCGGCGAACGCAAGCCGGGCATGCATGAATTGTGCGAATGGCGCCATATCGTCGACCGGGTGGCGCAGGAGGGCGAACTATGCGCCGCATGATCGCCGCCAGCGTGGCGCGCCGCATCGCGCTGAAAAAAATGGGGGCGGGCGCGCTGGCGCTGGCCGCCGTTGCCGACGCGGGCCAGCTGAATCCAGACTCGCCGCAGCGCATCGCCAGCGTGGGGGGCGATGCCATTTCGTCGTACCCGCTCAAGACGCAAAAGTTGCCGCAGGTAGGCTAGCTGGGGGCAGGCCGGGTCAAAGGGGGGACTGGCTGCACGGCTGCAACTGATGTGCGCCGAGGGGACGTAACAGGAGGGGATAAGAAAACGCCGGGACAGTGCCCGGCGCGGATGTGCTGATTACTCGGCTGCCGGCTCTGCGCCGCAGCATTTCTTGAACTTCTTGCCGCTGCCGCAAGGGCAGTCGTCGTTGCGGCCCACTTTCGGCTCTTCGCGCTTCATGGTTTGCACCGGTGCCTTGCGGCGCGGTACCCAGAAACGGTGGATGGCCGGCAGGTTCGCTTCCAGTTCCTGCGCCAGCTTGTGCGCCTTGACCGGGTCTTCCACCAGTTTTAGTTCTTCTTCCTTGATTTCGTCGGCGCCCAGCAGGTAGATCGGCTGCATCAGCTCGGCCACTTCGGAATCCCAGATCTCGTTCCACGAGCCCGGACGCAGTTCCATGCCGTCCCAGAAGCCCCAGCACCAGGCTTCGGCGTCGATCAGGGTCTGGCCTTCGTAGTCGTGCTCGACGAACAGGGCTTCGAATTCTTTGGGCGCGACTTCAAACGTCACCAGCACTTCGTTCATGAAGCGCATGATCAGGTTGACGATGCGCTCTTCTTCCTTGCTGTTCTTGAATTTCGGCGCATCTTCGGCATCCTCGCCCCACACGCGCGGCAACCACTCGGCCGGCATGATCGGTTCCGGGCCGATGGCGACGGCCGTCAGATAGCCGTGCAGCATATCCATGGTCATCGCGTCTTCGGAGCAGCGCTCCGACAACAGGAATTGGTCTAATTCGTCGAATTCTTTTTCTGATAATGGCTGTTCGAGTTGCATGGCTTGCTCTTTGATTGAATGTAAGGCGCCAGTATACGCCTTGCGGCGCTTCATCACCGAAGTGTTTGCACCGGCGGCCCGCGCGCGCCTTACAATGTCGCTTATGCACAATGAAAACCAGCCGCACGAGGACGACCGGCCCGTCCATCCCTTTTCCGCCCTGAGTCCCGATTGCGTGCTCGACGCCCTCGACAGCGTGGGCTTGCGCGGCGATGGCCGGCTGCTGGCGCTGAACAGCTATGAAAACCGCGTCTACCAGGTGGGCATCGAAGACAGCGCGCCCCTGGTGGCGAAGTTTTACCGCCCCGCGCGCTGGAGCGATGCGGCCATCCTGGAAGAACATGCGTTCGTGTCCGAACTGGTCGAGCGCGAAATCCAGGTGGTGCCCGCGCTGGCGATCAACGGCAGCACCCTGCACCAGTACCAGGGCTTTCGCTTTGCCGTTTTCCCCCGCCACGGCGGCCGCGCGCCCGAACTGGACGACCCGGCCACCCTGGAATGGATAGGGCGCTTCATCGGCCGCATCCACGCCGTCGGCGCGCTGTCCACATACAAGGAACGCCCGGCGCTCGATCACCAGACGTTCGGCGTCGAACCGCGCGAATTTCTGCTGGAGGGTAACTTCCTGCCGCCCGAACTGCTGGCCGCCTATTCCAGCGTGGCGCAGCAGGCGCTCGACGGCGTCAAGCGCTGCTATGACCGCGCGGGCGACGTGGCCGTGCTGCGCACGCATGGCGACTGCCATGGCGGCAACGTGCTGTGGACGGACGCGGGCCCCCATTTCGTCGATTTCGACGACAGCCGCATGGGCCCGGCCATCCAGGACCTGTGGATGATGCTGTCGGGCGAGCGCGGCGACCAGGTGCGCCAGATGAGCGACATCCTGGCCGGCTATGAAGACTTTTGCGATTTCGACCCGCGCCAGCTGTACCTGGTCGAAGCGCTGCGCACCCTGCGCCTGATCCATTATTCGGCCTGGCTGGCGCGCCGCTGGGACGACCCCGCCTTCCCCGTCGCCTTCCCGTGGTTTAACACGCAGCGCTACTGGCAGGACCGTATCCTGGAACTCAGGGAGCAGGTGGCGCTAATGGATGAAGCACCCTTATGGCCAATTTAAGCGCGCGATAAAACGCCCATGGCGGCGTTGCATTGCCTAGGCGTACTATTCGTACTGCCTTCGGCAATGCGCCTTGCCCTGAGCATTTTCTCGGACGCTTAAATCCCTGGCAAATCCTGAAAAGAACGGTAAACGTCCTTCTTCTTGCCGCGCTGATTTGTGCATGCCTGTTCGATAATGGTGGTAATAAATTCCCATAAGCAACGGAATTCACCCGAATAAGCGAGAAATCATGCAAGCACAGCAAAATCAGCGCCAGGCCGCCTCCCTCACCGTCGCCTATTCCGCCGACGACGAGTTCGACCAGGACAGCATCGTTTCGCTGCATGATTTCAAGGACCTGGAGCGCAAGGCCGAGGCGCCGGCTGTCGCCATCGCGTCCGAACCGCAAGCCGAATTGCAGGCCGAACCGGCAACCGAAGCCGATGCCAGGGCGCCCGCCGCCGAACGCCAGAAAATGGAATTGAAAGCCATCCACGAGGCGATTGCCCGCGTGGAAGCGGAAGCGAAGGCTACCTGCGCCGCCGAAAGCCGGGCCCTGGCCGAGGCGCGCGTGCGCTCGCTGGCCGAGGACCGCGCCGCCATCGACGCGGCCGCCGCCGCCGCCGCCCAGCAAAATGCTCAGGCGGCCGAAGAAGCGATCGCCGCCAACCGCGAACGTCTCGACACCATGCGCGCCGCCGCGCAGGCCAGCGTGGCACGCCTGGAAGCCGTCAAGCAGGAGACGGCCGAACTGCGCGCCCGCGTGGAATCCGATAATGCCATCCGCCTGGCCGCCGAACAGCGCGCCCGCGCCGAGCAGGAAAGCCGCTTGCGCGCCAGCGAGCAGGTGGCCGTGCAGTCGGAACTGGCCGAGCAGGCCGCCCGCGCCGCCGAGGAGTTGCAGGTGCAGACGGAGCAGGCGCGCCTGCAAGCCGTCGAGCGCGTCGCCGCCGTGCAGGCGGCCAAGGAAGAAATGGTGGGCATCGCTTCGGCCGATGCACGCGTCGCCGTGCTGGCCCGTGAACGCGAGCGCCATGCGCACGGCGCGCGCCAGACGGCGCAGATGCTGGCCGAGGCGGAAAGCGAAGCGCTGGACTTGACGGTGCAGCGCGAGCGCGCCGACCAGATCGCGCTGGAATCGGCCTTCAACCGCGCCGCCGCCGAAGTGCGCGCCCTGGAAGAAGCGCGCGCGCTGGCGCACCTGGAACAGGAACGCGAAGCCATCGCCCTGGCGCAGGCGGAATCGGAACGCCATGCGGCGCAGTCCCTGCGTTTGCGCCTGCAGACGGAAAAGGAATTGCGCGACGCGGCCATCCACCGCGAACGCCTGGAAATGGTCGCCGTCGCCAGCGCGCAGGCGCGCCGCGATGCCGACGTGCGCATCCTGGCCGCCACCGAGGCGCGCATCGAGGTGGACCGCCAGTTGCGCGCCGTGGCCCTGGCCCGCGTGGCCGCCGAACAGGATGCGGAAATCGCCGGCCACGCCAAGCTGGAAGCGGAAACGGCGGCGCTCGAGGAAACCAAGGCACGCGAAGCGGCCGAGCAGGCTGCCGCCGCGGCAGCGGACCGCGAACTGGAAGAGCAGCAGCGCGCCGCCAGCCTGGCGCAGGAACGCGCCGAACTGGCGCGCCAGGCGGCGGAACTGGCCGCCAGCCAGAACGAAGCCGAGCAGGCCGAGGTCGATGCCGGCAAGGCGACACTGGCTGCGCAGGAGCAGGCAGCGCAGCTGGCGCAGGAAAAAGCCCGCCAGGCAGCGCAGCTGCTGCAGGCCGAGCAGGAGCGCCTGGCCACCGAACAGGCCGCCATCGCCGCCTTGAAGGAAAAACTGGAAGCGGAAGCGCTGGCGTGCCACGCGGCGCAGGAACGCACGGCCGCCGAAGCGGCGCAAGCGGAACTGCTGCGCGGCCAGCAGGCGGCCGAACAGGCCTTGCGGGAGGCGGCGCAAAAGGAAGCCGATGCCATCCGCATCCTGATGGACCAAGCCCTGGTCGAGGGCGAAAAAAAGGCCGCTGCCGCGCAAGCCGTGCAGGCGCAGGCGCGCCTGGCCGTGGAACTGGGGCAAGTGCATGGCGAGCGCGCCCGCGTGGAAGAAGACAAGGCGCAAGCTGCCGAAGCGCTGCTGGCGTCCGAGCGCGATTTCGTCGCGGCCGAACGCGAATCGCTGGCCCTGATCGCGCAAAAATTGGTGCAGCAGCGCCAGACCAGCAGCGCCGAAGAGCGTGCCTCGCAAGCGATCGCCGGCCGCCTGGAAGCGGAAAAGCAGGCGACGGCGGCAGCCGAAGCGCGCGCCGCCATGGAACAGCAGGCGCTTGACGCCATGCGCCAGCGCGAGCAGCTGGAACTGGCCGCGCAGCAGGCCGCCAGCGAGAAACTCGACGCACAGCAAGCCTTGCTGGCCAGTGCGCAAGCCCATGCCGCGCTGCAGCGCAAGGCCGCCGAGACCACGCGCGCGATGGCGGTAGCCAAACAGCAGTTGCTGGAACGGGACACGGCGCGCGCGCAGCAGCAAGAGCGCGAACTGGCCGCTCTGCGCGCCAGCCTGGAACAACCGCAAAGCGCGTTTTCCAGCTCCCTGACCGCCGCCCGCGCGAAAGCCGAACAGGTGAGTTCAGCCAGTCTGACGCGTGAAGTGATCGAGCGGCTGACGCAGCCTAACGAAGCTGGCGCCGTCTGGCGCTCGCGCTGAGAGTCTGAAAACCCGATAACAGCCGGGGTCGGACCTTAAGGTCCGACCCCAGTCCCAGGTTTGGGTTGCGTCTGTATTTCCATCAAAACTTCCGTCCTACCCCCACCAAAAACACATCCGCATCGCGGTGATAATCGGTGATGACCCGGTTCCACGCCACGTGCGTCACCCAGCGGCGGTCGATGTGGTAGCGGGCCACGGCCGACAGCAAGCCGGTCAGGCGCATGCCGTGGCCCTGGGTGTCGCGCGTATCCCACGCTACATACGGCCCGCCGCCCATGCCGAATTCCACCTTTTCATTGAGCGAGCGGATCAGCCACAGCTGGGCGGCCGCGCCGCGCCGGTGCGCCAGGTCGGTGTCGCCTTCATCGAGTGCGGTGACGGTCCAGTCCACGTATTTCCCCGCCGCGCGCCGGTATTCCAGCGTGAACGGGCGCGAGGACTCCGAGCGCAAGCTGTTGATGATGGTGTGGCCGGTCGATAAGGTCAGGGTGTCGTCGTGCGCCCAGTTCTGCAAGTGCAGCTTGGCGCCCGGCACGCCGTCATAGCGGTAGCCGGCGCCGATCAGCAGGTGCGTGGTGTTGTCCTTGCCGTCGGGCTTGATGCGGTTGAGCTGCGCTTGCGCATACCAGCGGTTGTCGAACTGCCAGCGCGCCTGCAGGCTGACGATGGAGCCCCAGCCGTGGTCATTGTCGAAATTGTGCAGGCCGTCGTCGATCCTGGCCGTGTCGAAGAAAAAGTAGCGGCCCGCGCCGGCGCCCAGCATCAGGCCCTCGTCCACCTTTTTCGTGCGCAGCCAGACCTGGCCCGCCATGCCGTCGCGGTGATGGTCTTGCGGGTGTCCCTCGTTGATGTACGACAGGCTGACGGCGCTGTAGTTGCCCACGGGCTGCGTGTAGCTGATGGCGGCGACAAAGGTGCGCTCATTGGTCGCGTTGACTTGCAGGACGCCGGCCATGCCGGAGAGATCCTGTGCCTGGGCGGACAGGGGAAGCGAGGCGGCCAGCAAGGCCAGGGCGACGGGGCGTATGCGCATGGTATTTCCGGTAGTGGTGATACACGCTAACGGCGGGCTGGCTGGACGTGCTGCGCTGGCGCAAGCATCGTGCGTTTTTACTACAGCAATGAACAGTTCCAGTCAGAACTGATTGCGATAGTGTATAAGAAAGCGGGAATGCGTGAGGCACGCCATGCGGCTGGAGAGCGGGGAAGGGCGCCGGCGCGAGATTGGCTGGCCGGCGCGATGCTGCAGAAGTTGCTGGACTTGCGGTGGTATTGCTGTCTCTATTACTGACTCAGGACGACTTTGTCGGCATAGTATTCCGTCTCGCCGAAGCATTGCGTGGGCACGCCCTTGTGCTGGCTGTAGGTGACGAGGATGCGCTTGCCGGCGGCGGCCGACAGCTGCTTCGCCACTTCCTCGTCGCGCACGCTGAACTGGAATTTTTCCGGGATGGTGCCCGGCAGCGCCGTCAGCAGCAATTCACCCTCCCAGGTCTTGCAAATCCAGCCCCGTTTGGAGAACTTTTGCAGGTAGCCCGCCCGTTCGCCTTCCGAGTACGAGAAGCTGAGGGCCATCCACGTGTAGGCGGCCAGCAGCAGGAAGCCGGCCACGAGGAAGATGAGGAAGGCGAAGGTGACTTTTTTGGTCGTAGGGGTCATGGTAGGGGTGTCTAGGTAAAAGGATCAGTCCTTGCGGCCGGCTTTCCAGTTGAGGCCAAAGTTGTATCGCTCGTCCATGGCCTGGTGCGCCGTGATTTTACCTTGGCCGCCGAAGTATTCCACCAATTTTGTCACCTGCAGGTTGCCGCCGTGGTTTTCCAGCATGGCGATGGCGCACATGGCGTGCTGGCTGTCGCTGTCGAGGCGCACTTCCACGGTCGGCTGGCCGGGAATTTCGATCGTCACGACACCATCCGTGGCGGCCCAGTTCGGCACGCCTTCGTAGATGAAGGCGTAGACGAGCACGCGCTTGATCTGGTCGAAATGGGTGCCGTTGATGAAGATGTTTTCACCGCTGCTGACATTGCCCGTGCGGTCGTCGCCTTCCAGGTGGATGTACGGCGGACGGTCGTAGGCGCCCCAGCTGTTGCCCAGCGCCTGCACGGCGCTCTTGCTGCCATTGCTCATCTCGAACAGGCAGCCGATGTCGAGGTCGATGCCGCCCGAACGGCCGGCCGGCTTGTTGAACAGCTTGCCGAGGAAGCCCGTGTCCAGTTTTGATGCGGGCGCCTGGCCTTGCGACGCGTTCTGGTTCCAGTTCAGGTTGACGCGGATGCGGCCATAGCCGCCGCTGTCGCGCTTGTCGAGCGAAATCTTGTCGCCGCGTTTTTCCAGGCGGATCTTCGAGAGCGAGATTTTGTTCGCCGCCGGCGGCGCCGCTGGCGTAGGAACGGGAGCCGGTGCGGGAGACGGGGCCGATTGCGACGCCTCGCTGCCGCCGAAGTGCTTCAGCAGCGCCGCCAGGCCGCCCGCGAAACCCTGGCCCACGGCGCCGAAGCGCCAGCTGCCGTCGCGGCGATACAGTTCGCCGATGATGACGGCTTTTTCGTCCTGGAAGTCATTGCCCGTGAAGGCAAACGTGGCGGCCTGGCCCAGCGTCATGCTGGAGTTGCCCAGCGCGCGCATGCTGCCCTGTTCCGTCGCGGCCGTAAACACCAGCTTGTCGATCGAGGCGGGAAGGCGGGACAGGTCGACCTGGAAGGTGGAGCGGGGACCGTTCAATTCCACCGTGACGGCGTTGTCCGGCGCGCTTTTCTGGTTGTAGAACACCATGTAGCGGTCGTCCGACAGCTTGCCCGCCGCATCGACGCCGAAGCAGCTGACGTCCACTTCCATCGAGCCCGAAACGATATCGAGCGTGACGGCAAACGGGCCATTCAAGCCCAGGTCAGCCAGTTTGCCTTTTTGTCCGCGTGTGAAATTGGTCATGGTCGTGCAATCCCTTCGTCGCTTGAGAGTTGAGTCAATGAGATATTCGGCAGGTGCGCGGCGGCGTTGTCGGCCGCATGGCGGATGCCGAACAGGCGCGCCTGCTCGATGATGCGCAGGGCCCAGCTGCTGTGCGTGGCCACTTCGCACATCGATTCCTGCATGCGGAACACGGCCGGGCTGTCCGGGTCGATGATGCGCAGCGCCAGTTCGATGTCCGACTGCGCCACCTGGTAGTGGCGCTCGATCTGCGGCACCTGGTCCGGGTGGATGGCCGTCTTGGCGATCATGCCGTGCGCCATGTCCTGCGCCACTTCGGCGTCGAGCCAGCTGCCCTGCGACAGGTGCTCGAAGACGGGCGCCGTCAGCTGGAAGCCATGCGGCTTGAAGATCGTCACCAGGCGGCCGATGACCTGGCCCAGCGGCGTTTGATAGATGGTGCCGCTGGTGGGGCGGCGCAGGCCCAGCAGGGCCAACAGATCGTTGCCGCCGATGCGCAGGGCCAGGATGCGGCGCCGCACTTCCGGCGCCGACAGGAGGAGGCGGAACTGCTTCATTTCCTCGTCGTCGAACACTTCCGCCGTTTCCAGGGTCGGCATCAAGAGGTGATGCGTGTGGCGCACCAGCTCGAAATACGCGGCGAAATTGTGGCGCGTGGATTTCGGCAGCACGAAGCCGCTCAATTTGTCGGCGCCCGGCATGGCCAGCACGCGTGACAGCACCTCGAGATTACGCACGCGCACGAAGCGCAAGGTATCCGATTCGTCGGCCATGTTTTGCAGCGCCAGCGACAGGTTGAACAATGCGTAACTGAGGTCGCGTTCGGCGATGGCGTCTTCGGTGCAAAGGATGACCGAGCGCAAATGGCTGAATTTGTCGCCATTGGCGATCGCCAGCAAGTCCTTGTGCGTGGTTGGCACATACATGGAGGCACCCAGCGCCGCTTTATGCTCGCTTTGCGGGTGTAGGGAGTTGTTATCCATCGACTGCGCTCCTGATAAGGGCGACCGCCTGGTAGGGCAGCGCCGGTTCTACTGTGACGGGTATGGCTTTTTCCTGCGCCAGAAGCAGCAAATGTGCCACGTCCGGCGCATTCGTGTCGCGCACGATCAGGCGCTCGGGCACGCGGCGCAGCAGCACCCGCGTCGCTTCGCCGATGCCAGGCTTGATCAGGTTGATATCGCTGATGCCGTATTCCTGCTGCGCCGCCGCCATGTAGGCTTGCGAGCGGGCCGCCATGGCTGGCGCATCGCTCGCTGCGGCCAGCGGGATGCCGCTGCTGGCGGCGATCGCCATGGCGTCGGCCACCAGGCCGTCGGCGAAGGCGCGCGACTGGTCGTGCTGCTCGAACTGCGCGTAGTACACGCAGCCGTGGAAGTCGTCCGGGCCGATGGCTTCATTGAGCACGGAGCGGCTCACCAGGCCCGAAACGGTGGCGTTCAAGATGCTCGACGGGATCAGGTAGTCGCCCGACGAGGCGGCGCAGGCGGCCGTGCCGGCCAGGTCGGACAGCACGAACAGGCCGCCGTCGATCGCCGTGCCATTGGCCGCGTTGAAATCGTGGACCGTCTGGCGCAGTTCGCGCGAAATCACGCCCTTGCCCGTCCAGCCGTCGACAAAGACGAGGGAATCGGCCGCGTGGCCCTGCGCCAGGATATGTTTCAAGGCATTCGCATCGATGCCGCGGTCGCGGATGATGGAGACGGAATAATGGCTGCACTCGCGCTGGAATACCTGGCGCAGCAAGTGCCCGAGGATGACGCCCACGGGCGTGCCGGCGCGCGCCAGCGACACCAAAGTGATGGGGCCAGTGCGGCGCGCCGCGATCAGGGCCGCCAGGCGCAGGCAGTCGCGCGCCATCTGCAAGCGGTTGGCGGCGAACGCGCTCTGGAACAGGGCCAGGTAGGCGGGCGAAGGCAGGGACTCCGGCGACAGCATCTCGCTGTAGTGGCGCTGGCCGGACTGGATCAAGCGCTCCTTTTCGGCCAGGTCGCGTATCGGTTCGAGCGCCATCGGCGTGAGCAGAAACTCCACGTCTTCCTGGCGGTAGCTGCCGCTGAAATGCTGCGTGCCTTGCGTCATAGCGCCGCCACCGTGAGTGCCGCCAGCTGGGTGCCGTTGGGGATGATGGCGTAGTCGCAGGCGGCCATGAAGCGGGCGTCCGAACGGCTGTCGCCCATGCCGAAGCTGACGATGGGGCCGTGTTCCGCTTCCAGTTCCGCGCGCAGGTAGGCCACGGCGCGCGCCTTGTTCAAGGTTTTCGGCAGCACGGCCAGGTTGTTGCCGTTGCGGTGGATGAAGTAGTCGGACCCTTCGGTCGCGATCCACTGCTGCAGCACTTGCTCTTCGATGTCGGCCAGCCGTTCGCCGCGCGCTTCATGGTCCTTGACGACGATGTAGAACGGCGTGTTGTAGTCCTCGATCAGGCGCGCGCGCGAAGGCATGCCCGTCTTGGCCTGGAAATCGTCGATGATGCGCATGGCGTCCCGCAGGCCGGGCAGGGCCGTCTGCATGTCGTCCTGCATCAGGGCCAGCCAGCCCGCGTCGAGCGCGCCGCCGGGCTGCAGCACGATGCCGCCGTAATCGAGCACGCTGTAGCTGGTAAACGGCAGGTCGACGCGGCGGAAGGCGTCGCCATTTCTCGCCGTGGCGGGGATCAAGGTCATGCCGCTTTGCGCGAATTCAAAGAAGGCGCGCTGGCGCGCCGTCGTAAACGAGCAGGCGTCGCCATTTTTCAAATAGGCGGCCGCTTGCAAATCGGTCTCGCCAGGGCATTTTTTCGGGGTCTGGAACAGTGTGTCGTCCAGATCAACAAACAGGAATTTCTTCAATTTTGGTCTCTGACTGAAAGTGGAACAGGCGGCCGTTCAACTGGCCGGCGAGTTGCATGAGGGCCGGGCTGGCCGGGGTTTCATGGCAGATGAAAACGTGCTGGTACTGGCCCGGCGCCACGTTGTACAGGTAATTGGCGATGCCTTCGCCGTAGTTGTCGTCGCAGTGGACGATATGGCCGACGGAGCCCCACGACAAAATGGGTGAGCGCGTGGTCGACTGCACCACGACGTTCTTGCCCAGCGCTTCGAGTTCGCGCGCCAGCAAAAACGACGGGTGCATGAATTCGCCCGTGCCCAGCACCAGCACGGAGTCGCCAGCGCCGATTTCCTGCGCCAGCCGCACGGCAAGGCCTTGCGGCGGCGCCAGGGCGCGCCCCACGCCGATGCGGCCAAAGGCGGGACTGGCGCCCCGTTCTTCGTTGGCCTCGAAGCGCTGGGCGCTGGCCGCCACGGGAGCGGGCGCAGAGCCGGCCTGGAAGGCGTAGTGGCCGGACAGCGCCGCGCCGATGGTCGTGGGCAGGCCGAAACGCTCACTCAAGCCCGCGTTGGCGGCCTGGCCCATGAAATTGGTGATCACGCCCAGGTGCAGCTTTTCCAGCTGCGGATAGCGCGCGCGGCACACTTGTACCAGGTTGGCGAAGGTATTGCCCGTCGACGCTTCATCGTCGATCAGCACCAGGCTGCGGGCCGTGGAAAACAGGGCGCTGGCCGCGTCGGACAAATGCAAAAACTGGCGCGGCGCGTGGCTGTGCGATTCCTCGAATTCGAAGAAGGGCACCGTGCCCACGCGGTAGCGCGAGCTGTGCAGGAACAGGGCCTTGCCGTTCGGGTTGGCGCGCAGCCAGGCTTCGAACACGCCCTGGCCCAGGCCGATGGCCGTTTCCGCCATGGCGATGAAGACGACGGGGCCTGGCAGGCTGGGGGGAATCTGCGCGGCCAGGTCGTCGTGGATGGCTTGCATGGCGCGCGGCGTGACGGGCCAGTGCTTGCCCAGCACCTTCGAGAGGAACAAAAAGCCCCGCTTGGCGTTGGCGCGCGCGGCAAAGCCGATCAGCCAGTCGAGCGGAAAGCGCGCCTCGTCCACCTTCAAGGTCAGTTCGCCCGTGGGCATCTGCTGCTTGACGAGGTTCATGGCAGCTCCACGGCGTAGGCGGCTTCGCCCACGCGCAAGCCCTCACGGATGGCGGGTACGGTGAGCTTGTCGAAACCCCGGTCGAAGCCGGCCAGCGCCAGGTAGGGCAGGTTGGGGCCGGCCGCGCAGGCCATGCCGATGCCGCCCGACATGCGCGGGTTGATCTCCAGCAGCGCCAGGCCATTCGCGCCTTCGCGGAACTGGATGTTGAAGACGCCATTCAGGCGGTAGTCGCGCGCCAGTTTGTCGCAGGCCGCCAGCAGGTCGGCGCGCAGTTCGATCAGCTGGCCGCTGCCGCCCCCATGCAGCTTCTTGCGCGGCACGGCGCAAATGAGCTTGCCCTGGTCGGCGACGCAGTCGGCGCTGTATTCGTGGCCGTCGAGGTATTCCATCAGCAGCAGGGTCTTGAACGATGCCATCTGCGCCAGGCCGGCGCGCAGCTCCTGCGCATTGATCTGGTAGGCGGCGCCGGCCAGCAGCAGCTGGGCGCTGGTGCGCTCTTCATCGAGTATGGCAAAGCCCAGGGCATACACGGATTCGGACGGCTTGATGCACAGTTTGCGATGCAGCGGGCGCAGTTCGGCGTAGGCGGCATCGTATTCCGCGATGGTCGTCACGGCGCGGTAGTCGGCCGGGCGCGCCATGGGCAGGTCGAGGCCCTCGCAGAAGCGCGCCTTGTCGTGCATCAGGGTCAGGGTGTCTTCGCTGGCCACGCTGAGCACGCGCGTGCCGATGGCGGCGAAGCGCGCGCTGGCGCTGCCGATCAGGCCCGCTTCCTTGCCGGGCCAGAAAATCGTGATATTGCGGTCGCGGCAAAATTCCAGGCACCACTCGACATAGTTGTGGCCCGTCAGGCCCGACGGTTCGACCGCGTATTCATGCGCCGACAAAAAGGCGGCCGCGTGCGCGTTCGTATTGCTGCACACGATGTGATAGCGGGGCGCGCCACTGGTCGCGGCCATATCGGCTTCGCGGATCAGGCGCATGGCCGTGCCGACCGAGGAAAATGTTTTGTTGAACCAGACTCTTTGCATGTACGGGGGACCGGGTAAAGAAAGGAGAAGCCGCGCGCAGGTGCGCGCGCGGGCAGTGTAGCCAGAAAAACTTAACCTGGCCTTATAGAGGAGAGGAAATCAGCCGGCCTTGCCGGATGCTGTCCACTTGAGGAAGGCGTCGCGGTTGCGCGAGCAGATGAACACCTTGCCCGAGCCGGAAAAGCGCAGCACGATGCCTTCGCCGCTGGTCACGCTGTTGACGATATTGCCGAGGAAGCCGCCGATGCCGCCGCCGCCCGAGCCGCCGCCCGTGGTCACGGAAATCTCGTATTTCAGGCTGTTGTCCCAGCACACCACGTGGGAATTGTCGATCACGACGTCCTTGCCCGGCTCGACGTCGAGCTGGAACATGGAGCCGAAGCCCGACACCACCACTTGTCCCGTGCCGGCCGTCTCCATGACGAAGAAGCCGCCCGACTGGGCGAACAGCGCGTTGCCGATGCTTTGCGTGCGCACCTTCATTTCCGTGCCCGAGGTGGCGGCGACAAAGGCGCCGTCGTTGAGCAGGTACTGGCGCGCGCCCACGTCGACCACTTCGATGGCGCCCGGCAGGGTGGGCGAGAGCAGGCAATCGCCGCTGCCGCGCACCGCTTCAATGTGCTGCTGGAAGAACGATTCGCCGTTGGCGAAGCGGCGCATGATGGCGCTGCCCAGGCCGCCCGTCATCTTGCCCTTCAAATCGAGCGCCGTTTCCATCATCACCATCGCATCCGATTCGCAATAGATGGTTTCGCCCTGCTTCATGCTGACGTGGAGGAAGGGATCGACGTCGCCCGTGACACTAAATACTGGCATGATAAATCTCCAAAAAAAAGCCGCCTGATTTGTGCAGGCGGCAGCAATGATATGACATTAAGATAATTCACCTCGGAAAACCGTAGCGAGCAAGCTCGATTTCGGGTTAAGTCGCGCAGCTGTACGGAGGTACAGCGAGCAACGCAGGCCCGAAAGTGAGCGGCGCAGTAGGTTTAACGAGCGTGAATTAGGCGTTGACGCCGAAAGAACGGGCGAGGGGGCCCAGGCCGCCGTTGAAGCCCTGGCCGATGGCCTTGAACTTCCATTCGCCGTTGTAGCGGTAGATTTCGCCAAAGATCATCGCCGTTTCCGTCGAGCTGTCTTCGGACAGGTCGTAACGGGCGATTTCTTTTTCGCCTTCCGCGTTCAGGCAGCGGATGAAGGCTTTCGACACCATGCCGAAGTTCTGGCGGCGCGCGTCGGCGTCGTGGATGGTGACGGTGATGCTGATGCGGTCGATATCGTTTGGTACGCGGGTCAGGTCGATTTCGATGCGCTCATCGTCGCCTTCGCCTTCGCCGGTCGTGTTGTCGCCCGTGTGCACGACGGAGCCGTCGGTCGACTTCAGGTTGTTGTAGAAGATGAAGTCAGAGTCGCCACGGACTTTGCCGTCGCTTTTCAGGAGGAATGCACTGCCGTCAAGGTCGAAGGTGGCGCCATCCGTCGAACGAGGATCCCAGCCGAGGCCGACGATGATCTTCTTCAGGTTCGGTGCTTCCTTGCTCAGGTTGACGTTGCCGCCTTTTTGCAAACTGATTGCCATGTGGTGCTCCTTTTCAGTAAATAACTCAAACATGCCTTCATGGGATGAGCGCCAGGCGCTCGTGCCATTACTCTCTCAATTGGGGGCGGAACCCCCGATTTCAAGCTTGTGCCGCGTGCCGTTTGCGATAGCGCAGGGAAGACCACAGCGAGACCAGGATGAAGGCCACGCCCGACAGGCCCGTGAACCACTCCGGAATATGGTACTTGACGGATGCCAGCATGATCAGCGCGAGGATGCCGATCGCATAATGGGCGCCGTGCTCGAGGTAGACGAACTCGTCCAAGGTGCCCTTGTGTACCAGGTACACCGTCATCGAGCGCACGAACATGGCGCCGATGGCCAGGCCCAGCATGATGATGACGACGTCGTTGGTGATGGCGAACGCGCCGATCACGCCGTCAAAGCTGAACGAGGCGTCCAGCACTTCCAGGTACAGGAAGCCGCCGATACTGCCGCGCGCCACCGTTTTTACCAGGTCGCCATTGCCGCTTTTGGCGGGCGCGGCGCCTTCTTCTTCATCATCCTGCAAGTCCGGCTCGCCTTCTTCCAGCAAGCCGCTGATCCAGTTCACGCCGATGTAGACGGCGATGCCGACGATGCCCGACGCGAGCACGCTGTATTTGGCTTCCGCAGGGCCCATCGCCACGCAGGCGGCCACGGCGCCCATGGTGATCAGCACGGCCAGGCTTTCGGTGCCCAGCGCGTTGACTTTTTCCTCGGCCCAGCCCAGCCAGTGCAATTCCTTCTCGTCGTCGAACAGGAAGTTCAGGAACACCAGCAGCAGGAAGGCGCCGCCGAAGGCCGCCACTTGCGCGTGGTTGTCCGTCAGGTGCTTGGCATACACGTCCGGCGTGGTCGTGGCCATGGTCCACACATCGACCAGGCCCAGGCCCGTGGCGACGGAAACGATGACCAGCGGGAACAGCAGCCGCATGCCGAAGACGGCCACGAGGATACCGACCGTGAGGAACAGTTTTTGCCAGAATTCATTCCAGTGGCGCAAGACCGAGGCATTCACCACGGCATTGTCGAACGACAGCGACACTTCCATGACGCCCAGCACGCCCGTGATCCACAGGGCATTGATCAGGCCGGGCATGCCGCCATGGCTGTAACCCCACCAGCCCGACACCGCCATCAAGACAAAAGTGACTAAAAAGGAAATTCTGAAATGCCGCATGAGTACCCCGTTGCAAGTATGAAAGACGTTTGATTATCCGCGCCGCTGTGCGCGCCGCACTCAGTGTTGATATACGTCAATTGTTGTATATGCCATGATTTTATATTAGTTGCCGCCCGGGGCGGCGTTTTATAGACCGGCGACAGACAGTTCTGCTGGCGCGGACGATCTGCGATAATTGCGGCGCGCCCATCCGGCTGCCGCAGTCTCTTGCACACTCTCGACATATATATAAGAAGGAATACCCCGTGGATATCGCTTACCTCGTCACGCCCCTGATCACCTGGATCCTGGTCGGACCGATCAAATTCCTGATCAACAGTGTCCGCACGCGGCAATGGGCGTTCGGCCTGGTCGGCAATGGCGGCTTTCCCAGCAACCATAGCGCCGTCGTGTCCAGCATGGCCACCCTGATCGCCTTGCGCGAAGGCATAGGCCACCCCGCCTTCGGCGTGGCCGTGACCCTGGCTTTCATCGTCATCATCGACGCCAACAGCCTGCGCCAGCACGTGGGCAAGCAGGCGGCCGCCATCAACCGCCTGGCGGGGGAAGCGGCCAGCCCCGCGCACAAGACCTTGCGCGAGCGCATGGGCCATACCCTGGTGGAAATCGCCGGCGGCCTGTGCACGGGCGTGGCGATCGGTTTCCTGATCAATTACGTGTTTGCCCGCTAAGCACTCGTTTCCCCCGTACAAACCCCGCTTCAAGGCGGGGTTTTGCGTTTCAGGGCGTAAAAACTACGTTTCATCCATTGAATAAAGCATTACAGGAAACGGCCGATTGACATGCCCGGATGCGCTCATGGATACTTTGGCGCTTGTGGTTTTAATAAAAATATATGCCTGCCATCGCCTGCAGCCCTATCCGGGCCGCCGGGACGATCGCGGCGCTATCTATCCGGAGAAATACCCATGTTGCGCAAAACCCTGTTTGTTCTGGCAATTGCTTCTGCCTTGGCCGCCTGTGGCAAAGAGTCCAAAGATCCCGGCAAGGGCGGCAAGAATGCCAAGGAACAGGCAGGCGCCAGCGTCAATCTGCTGGTGTCCCCGGAAGACTTGCTGACCATCCAGAGCAATGCGCTGGCCTCGGGCCCGGTCATCACCGGTTCCGTGCAGCCCGAGCGCAACGCGGACTTGCGCGCCGAAGTGTCGGCCGTGGTGATCCAGGTCATGAAGGAAAACGGCGAAATCGTCAAACGGGGCGACGTGCTGGTGCGCCTGGACGAAACGGCCATCCGCGACAGCCTCAATTCGGCCGAGGAAGCCAGCCGCGCCTCGAGCCAGGTGCTGGAACAGGCCGAACGCATGTTCCAGCGCATGAAAACCCTGCGCGCCTCGGGCATGACGTCGACGCAGGCGCTGGAAGACGCGGAAATCCGCCGCAACAATGCGCAAAGTGATTTGTCCGCCGCCAAAAGCCGCTCCGCCCAGGCCCGCCAGCAGCTGCAGCGCACCCTCGTGCGCGCGCCGTTCGACGGCATCGTGAGCGAGCGCAAGGTATCGAATGGCGATACGGCGCAAATCGGCAAGGAATTGATCAAGGTCATCGATCCGACCAGCATGCGCCTGGAGGGCCTGGTATCGGCCGACAAGATCGGCGTCGTCAAGGTGGGCCAGCCCGTGCTGTTCCGCATCAATGGCTATCCGGGCCAGGATTTCGCGGGCAAGGTGCGCCGCGTCGATCCTGCCGCCAACGCCGTCACGCGCCAGGTGGCCGTGCTTGTCGATTTCAATGACAAGCAACAGCCGCGCGTGGCCGGCCTGTACGCGGAAGGGCGCATCGAGACGGAAACCATCAGCGCGCTGATGATCCCCGATTCGGCTCTGGTGAAGGCGGGCGACGTCACGTACACGTGGAAAGTCAAGGACAAGGCCTTGCATAAAGTCAACTTGCGCATCGGCGCGCGCGACGTGCGCACGGGCCAGTGGGAAGTGCAAAGCGGCCTGGCCAGCGGCGATACCGTGCTGCGTACGCCCGGTTCGACCTTCAAGGATGGGCAGAAAGTGGAATTGACGGCCGGCAAAGCCGTACCGGCAGCCGCCATGGCCAGCAGCAGCGCCGCCGTTGCCGGTAAAGGAAACTAAGCCATGTTCCTTTCCGATTTCAGTATCAAGCGGCCCACCGCCACCATCGTCCTGATCCTGGCGATGATGTGCGTCGGTTTGCTGGCGCTCAAAAAATTGCGCGTCAACCAGAATCCGGACGTCGAAGTGCCGTTCATCGTCGTCAGCATTCCTTACCCTGGCGCCTCGCCCGACACGGTCGAGCGCGAAGTGGTGAACCGCCTGGAAAAGTCGCTGCAAAGCATTTCCGGCGTGACCGAAGTCAACAGCGACTCGAATGAAGGTGCCGCCAGCATCTTCCTGAAGTTTTCCTTCAATACGAATTTGATCGAAGCGTCCGACAATATCCGCAATGCGATTGCCGCCGTGCGCTACAAGTTGCCGACGGAAATGCGCGAGCCCATCCTGCAGCGCATCGACCCGGCTGCCGAGCCGATCATGCAGCTGGCGCTGTCGTCGAACTCGCAAAGCCATGCGGAAATTTCGCGCCTGGCCGAAGACGTGCTGTCGGACCGTTTCCGCACCGTCGACGGCGTGGCGCTGGTCAACGTGGGCGGCTCGCTCAAGCGCGAACTGTCCGTGCTGCTGCGGGCGGAAAAACTGCGTGAATACAATGTGTCCGTCAGCGACGTCGTCACCGCCCTGCGCAACCAGAATACGAATGCGCCCGTGGGCAAGGTGCGCGGCACCCTGGACGAGAAAAGCATCCGCCTGGTGGGCCGCATCGAGTCGCCGGCCGACTTCGAAAAAGTGGTGATCAAGCGCCGCGGCGAGGAAATCGTGCGCCTGGCGCAAGTGGCCACCATCGAGGACGGCTTTGCCGAAGTCAACAGCCTGAGCATGCGTAGCGGCAAGCCCAACGTGGGTATTTCGATTACCCGCGTGCGCGACGCTTCCACCGTCAGCGTGGCCAACAAGATCCGCGACATGGTGGCGGAAATCAACAAGACCTTGCCGAAAGGCACGATCCTGCAAGTGACGCGCGACGGCGGCGAAAACGCCCAGCATAGCCTGAACAACGTGATCGAATCGCTGGTGCTGGGCGCCGTGCTGACGATTTTCGTCGTCTACGCCTTCCTGAACTCGTGGCGCTCGACCCTGATCACGGCGCTGAGCCTGCCCACGTCCGTGATTGCCGCCTTCATCGCCGTGTGGCTGTGCGGCTTTACCCTGAACTTCATGACCCTGCTGGGCCTGTCGCTGGCCATCGGCGTGCTGATCGATGACGCCATCGTGGTGCGCGAAAACATCGTGCGCCACATGCAGATGGGCAAGGACCGCCGCACGGCCGCGCTGGAAGGCACGGCCGAGATCGGCATGGCCGTGGCCGCCACGACCTTCTCGATCATCGCCGTCTTCATTCCCGTGGCCTTCATGCCGGGGATCTCCGGCGAATGGTTCCGTCCGTTTGCCTTGACGGTGACGTGCTCGGTGCTCGTCAGCCTGGGCATCTCGTTTACGCTCGACCCCATGCTGTCGGCTTACTGGGGCGACCCTGTCGAGGAACATGCGGCGCCGAAAAAGGGCATCGGCCGCGTGCTGGAGAAATTCAACCACTGGTTCGACCATCAGGCCGACCGCTATGGCCGCGTGATCGCCTGGGCCTTGCATCACCGCCGCTGGATGGCCGTGATCGCCTTCGGCAGCCTGGTGGGCGCCATTGTTCTGCACGCAACGCATGGCGGCACGAGTTTCCTGCCGGCATCCGATTCGGGCAATCTGATGATCAATGTGCGCACGCCATCGTCGAGCAGCATCGAGTATTCGCGTTTGAAACTGGAAGCGGCGGCCGTGCTGGCGCGCACCTTGCCTGAAACCAAGGATACCAACAGCTCCATCAATGCGGGCGGCGGCCGCGTGTATGTCGACATCGGCAAGCGCAACACCCGCAAGCGTTCGGCCAAGGAAATCGCCGTCGAGCTGCGCGAGAAGATGTCGCGCCTGGTGGGCGCCGAATACGTGGTGCAGGATGACTTGAGCAACGGTTCGCAAAAGCCGATCCAGGTGGAGTTCACGGGTCCCGATTCGCGTAAACTCATGGAAATTACCAACGCCTACATGGACAAGCTGCGCGCCATTCCCGGCGCCGTCGACGTGGGCTTGTCGGAGCAGGACCCGAAGAACGAGCTGCAGATTGAGCTCAACCGCGGCCTGGCCAACTCGATGGGCATTTCCGTCAATGACGCGGCGCAATCGTTGCGCGTGGCGTTTGCCGGCGTGGAAGTGGGCGACTGGGTCGATCCGACGGGCGAGACGCGCGACGTGGCCGTGCGCCTGCATCCCGACGACCGCGTGGCATCGGAAAACATCGAGCGCCTGCCGATCAGCGTGACGGGCACCTCGCAAATGGTGCCGCTCGACCAGATCGCCACCATTACCATGGGCAAGGGCCCGTCCGGTATCGAGCACAAGAATGGCAAGCGCACGATCACCGTGTCGGCCAACGCGCAGGGCCGCTCGAATGGCGAGGTGACGAGCGACGCCATGAAACTGGCCAACTCCATCGACTTCCCGCCCGGCTACGGCCTGGCACTGGGCGGCGCCGGCCAGGACCAGCAAGAGCTGTTCACGGAAATGCTGATCGCGCTGGTGATGGGTATCGGCCTGATGTATTTGATCCTGGTGATGCAGTTCGGTTCCTTCACGGCGCCGGTGGCCGTGATGATGTCCTTGCCGCTCAGCCTGATCGGCGTGGTGGTGGCGCTGGTGATCACGAACAACACCCTCAACCTGATGAGTTTTATCGGCATCATCATGCTGATGGGCCTGGTCGCCAAGAATGCCATCCTGCTGCTCGACGCGGCGCGCAAGCGCGAGGAAGAAGGCCATGGCCGCGAAGATGCGCTGATGTATGCGGGCCGCATGCGTCTGCGTCCCATCCTGATGACGACGTTCGCGCTGATCGCCGGCATGTTCCCCGTGGCGCTGGGCCTGGGCGAGGGCGGCGAGTTCTACCGTCCATTGGCGATCGCCATCATCGGCGGCACCATCACGTCGACGATTCTGACCTTGCTGGTCGTGCCGACCTTCTATGACAGCATCGAAATCGCCCGCGATGGCGCCGTGGCCAAGTTCCACCGCCGCGCCGCGCGCATGCCTGTGGCTTTCGCCCTGATCCTGACCCTGATCGAGTGCGTGCTGACCCTGCTGCTGGTGCGCTTTATCTACCGCATGCTGAAGAAGGCCGTGCTGTTCCTGATGGGCCGCCGCGCGCCGAAAGCGCTGCCGGTCAGCCTGCAAAAATAAGTCAGGCAGCCTCGGCTGCGCGGTACTTGTGCCATGTCAAAGAGCCTTCTTCGGAAGGCTCTTTTTACGTCTGGTGCTCTACAATCGTAAGACGGGTGGGCGAGTTCGCCAGCCTGGTATCGCAATATTTTTGCGATATTTCTCAACGGCAATGTGGCACGGCAACGTAACGGACCAGCACCATGTTCTCCAGCATCCGGCAGCCCATACTCGGCATCCTCATGGCATGCCTGCTGGCCGCTTGCGCCGTCGGACCGGACTTCCGGCCTCCCACCGCCCCCGGCGGCGGCGACCGCTACACGCCGGCACCGTTGCCGGCGCAGACCGTGGCCGCCCCTGGTCCCGCCGGCGAGGCGCAGCGCTTTGTGCCGGGCCAGGACATTCCCGCGCAATGGTGGTCGCTGTTCCAGTCGCCGGCGCTGGACAAGCTGGTGCGCGGCGCCCTCGCGCGCAGTCCCGGCCTGGCATCGGCCCAGGCGGCCCTGCGCCAGGCCGATGAAAATTACCGCGCCCTGTCCGGCCGCCTGCTGTATCCCGAGGTGGGTGCCCAGCTGGGCGCCAGCCGCGAAAAAAACAGCAGCCTGGAGGGAGCGGGCGGCGTCCTGAATTTGTACAATGCCTCGGTGAATGTGTCGTATGCGCTGGATGTGTTTGGCGGCAACAAGCGCCAGTTGGAGGGCTTGCAAGCGCTGGTCGACTATCGGCAGTATCAGCTGGAAGCCGTGTACCTGACCCTGACGGCCAACCTGGTGACGACGGCCATCCGCGAAGCATCGTTGCGCGCCCAGCTGCAGGCCACCGGCGAAATACTCGACGCGCAGCAGAAGCAGCTGGACCTGATCGAGCAGCAGTTGCGCTTCGGCGCCATCGGCCGCGCCACGGTGCTGGTCCAGCGCAACACGGTGGCGCAGACGCGGGCCAGCGTGCCGCCGCTGGAAAAGGCGCTGGCCCTGACGCGCCACCAGTTGTCCGTGTATGCGGGCCGCTTGCCCAGCGAGCCCGGCATGCCTGAATTCGACCTGGCGTCGCTGCGCCTGCCGCAGGACTTGCCGGTTTCCCTGCCGTCGGCCCTGGTGCGCCAGCGTCCCGACATCCGCGCCAGCGAAGCGCTGCTGCAGCAGGCCAGCGCGCAGATCGGCGTCGCCACGGCAGCCATGTATCCCCGCTTTACCTTGACGGGCAACGTCGGCGCGCTCGCCACCAGCATCCCCGCGCTGCTGCACGCCAGCTCTTCCGTGTGGGGCGTGGCGGCCGGGCTGGCCCAGCCCATTTTCAATGGGGGCGCATTGCGCGCCGGGCGGCGTGCCGCCATCGCCGCCTACGAGGGCGCGGCGGCCGATTACCGCGCCACCGTGCTGGGCGCTTTCCAGAATGTGGCGGACAGCCTGCGCGCCCTCGAAGCCGATGCCGCCGCCTTGCAGCAGCAAGCCGAGGTGGAGGCGCTGGCCAGCGAATCGCTGGCGCTGAGTACGCAGCAATTCAAGCTGGGCGCCATCAGCTACCTGAGCCTGCTGGACGCCCAGCGCACCTACCAGCAGGCCCGGGTGGGGCTGGTGCAGGCGCAGGCGGCCCGCTATGCCGATAGCGCCGCGCTGTTCCAGGCGCTGGGCGGCGGCTGGTGGAACCGCCCTGCGCTGCAGGCCTTTTCCACGGCAGCGGATTGACGGGCCGGCAAGGCAAGGCCTTGCAACACGGCAAGCGCAATGGCAGCAGGAAGCAACGACAAGGAGCGTATCCATGACGAAACGCACGAAACGCATGCTCATCATGCTGGGGGCGGTGGTACTGTTGATTGCGCTGCTGGCGCTGGGATTTTTCCTGCACATCCGCCAGCTCATGGCCAGTTCCCCCAAGCCCACGCCGCAGACGGTGTCGGCGACCATCATCCGCAAGGTCGAGTGGCAGCCGCACCTGGCATCCGTGGGCACCCTGGTGGCCGTGCGCGGCGTCGACGTGACGAGCGAAATCGCCGGCCTCGTCAGGTCCATCCATTTCAAGTCCGGCCAGGAAGTGAAGGCGGGGCAAGTGCTGCTGCAGCTGAATGCCGACGCCGACCTGGCGCAGCTGCGCGCCCTGGAGGCGGCCGCCGAACTGGCCGCGTCCGTGCTGGCGCGCGACCGCCAGCAGTTTGCCGTGCAGGCGATCAGCCAGGCGCAGATCGACAACGACGTGGCCGACCTGAAAAGCCGCAAGGCGCTGGCGGCCCAGCAGGCGGCGCTGGTGGAGAAGAAGACCATCCGCGCGCCATTCGCGGGCAAGCTCGGCATCACCACCGTCAATCCGGGCCAGTATCTGAATCCCGGCGACAAGATCGTCACCTTGCAAACCATCGATCCCATCTATGTCGACTTCTATATTCCGCAAAAGCAGCTGAGCGGCCTGCAGGTGGGCCAGGTATTGAATCTGTCCAGCGATGCGCATGCGAACACGGTGTTTGCGGGCAAGGTCAGCGCCATCAGTTCCAAGGTCGACCCCGCCACGCGCAATGTGCAGGTGGAAGCTACGGTGGCCAATCCCCAGCGGCAGTTGCTGCCGGGTATGTTTGCCAACGTCACTGTGGAAGTGGGAGGGAAGAAACAGTACCTGACCTTGCCGCAGACGGCGATCACCTACAACCCGTATGGTTCCACCGTCTTTGTCGTGCAGCCGGCGCCCAAGGCCGCCGCGCCGGGCGGCGCCGCCCCGCCGCCGAAGGCGGGCGAGCTGGCGGTGCGGCAAGTGTTCGTCACGACGGGTGAAACGCGCGGCGACCAGGTGGCCGTGCTGACGGGGCTCACCGAGGGGCAGCAAGTCGTCACCAGCGGGCAGATCAAGCTCAAGAACGGCAGCCCCGTGGTGATCAGCAACGTCGTCGAGCCGGGCAACAATCCGCGGCCCACCCCGCAGGAACACTGAGGCGCCGCCATGAACTTCACCGATCTCTTTATCCGCCGGCCCGTGCTGGCGATGGTGGTGAGCCTGCTGCTGGTGGTGCTGGGCTTGCGCTCCCTGTTCAGCTTGCCCATCAACCAGTATCCGAAAACGCAGAATGCCGTGGTGACGATCTCGACCACCTATTACGGCGCCGACGCGCAGACGGTGGCCGGTTTCATTACGCAGCCGCTGGAATCGGCCATCGCCCAGGCGCAGGGCATCGATTACCTGTCCTCGTCCAGCAGCAGCGGCGTGTCGACCATCACGGCTACCTTGCGCCTCAATTACGACGCGAACCGGGCTTTGACGGAGATCAACACCCAGGTCAGTTCCGTGAAGAACCAGTTGCCCGCCCAGGCGCAGACGCCCGTGCTGACGGTGCAGATGGGGCAGACGACGGATGCCATGTACCTGGGTTTTTACAGTAATACCTTGCCGACGAATAATGTCACGGATTACCTGAGCCGCGTCGTCAAGCCCAAGCTCGACTCCGTCAGCGGCGTGCAGACGGCGGAACTGCTGGGCGCGCGCCAGTTCGCCCTGCGTGCCTGGCTCGATGCGGACAAGATGGCCGCGTTCGGCGTGACGGCGGCCGAGGTCAGTACCGCCCTGGGCAATAACAATTACCTGGCCGCGCTGGGGGCCAGCAAGGGCCAGATGGTGACCGTTCCCCTGACGGCGGGCACGGACCTGCATTCGGTCGGGGAATTCAGGAAGCTCGTCGTCAAGCGCAGCGGCGACTCCATCGTGCGGCTGGAAGACCTGGCCACCGTCGTGCTGGGTTCGGAAAACTATGATTTCAACGTGGCCTTCAGCGGTGTGCGCTCCGTCTTCATCGGCATCAAGGTGGCGCCGGAAGCCAATATCCTCGACGTGGCCAAGCGTGTGCGCGCCGTCTTCCCCGACATCCAGTCCCAGCTGCCGGCCGGACTGACGGGCGAAATCGTGTACGACTCGACTTTCTTCATCAATACCTCGATCAGGGAGGTCATCAAGACTTTGGTCGAGGCGCTGCTGATCGTCACCATCGTCATCTATCTGTTCCTGGGCAGCCTGCGGGCCGTGATCGTGCCCGTGATCGCCATGCCGCTATCGCTGATCGGCACGTTTACGGCCATGCTGGCGCTCGGCTATTCCATCAACTTGCTGACCTTGCTGGCCATCGTGCTGGCCATCGGCCTGGTGGTCGACGACGCCATCATTGTGGTGGAAAACGTGGACCGCCACATGAAGCAGGGCCAGCCGCCGCTGGAAGCGAGCCTGCTGGCGGCGCGCGAACTGGGCAGCCCGATTCTGGCCATGACGGTGGTGCTCATCGCCGTGTACGTGCCCATCGGTTTCCAGGGCGGCCTGACGGGGGCGCTGTTCACGGAATTCGCCTTCACCCTGGCCGGCGCCGTGGCCGTGTCGGGCGTGGTGGCCCTGACCCTGTCGCCCATGATGTGTTCGCGCTTTTTCCGTCCGGAACAGGACAGCGGCCGCTTCGTGCAAGCCATCGACCGCGTCTTCGGCAAGGTGCACGACACGTATCAACGCCTGCTGCATGCGCTGCTCGACACTTGGGTGGTGCTCATCGTCATGGCGGCGCTATTGATGGTGGTGCTGGGGCTGATGTTCAAGATGTCGCAGTCCGAGCTGGCGCCCGAGGAAGACCAGGGCGTCGTGCTGTCGCAGGTGGTGGGCGACCCGACGGCCACGTCCGACCAGATGCAAGTATATGCGGAGCAAATCTACCAAGTGGCCAAGGCCATGCCCGAATACAGCCAGATGTTCCAGATCACGGGCGTGCCGACGGTCAACTCGGGTTTTGGCGGCATGCTGATGACGCCCTGGGACCAACGCACGCGCAGCGCCCAGGAGGTGCAGCAAGACTTGCAGGCGGGCTGGAACAAGATCGCCGGCGCGCGCGTGGCCGCCTTCCAGTTTCCCGCCTTGCCCGGTTCCTCCGGCTTGCCGGTGCAATTCGTCATCGCCACCACGGAACCGTTTGAAAACCTCGATGCCATCGCGCAGCAGGTGCTGGAGAAGGCGCGCGCATCGGGCAAGTTCTATTTCATCGATACGGACTTGAAAATCGACAAGCCGCAAGCCACCGTGGCGGTCGACCGCGACAGCGTCGCCGCGCTGGGCATGACGCAGCAGGATGTGGGGCAGGCGCTGGGCGCGGCCCTGGGCGGCGGTTACGTCAATTACTTTTCCATCGCCGGGCGTTCGTATAAAGTGATCCCGCAGGTGCTGCAGGTCGACCGCCTCAATCCGTCGGCCGTGCTGGATTTCCATATCAAGACGCCCAACGGCACGATGATACCGGCCAGTACCGTCGCGCATATCCAGTACGATGTCGTGCCCGAGTCGATCAACCGCTTCCAGCAGCTCAATTCCGTGACGCTTTCCGGCGTGTCCGGCGCCTCGCAGGGCGAGGTGCTGGGCTTCATGCGCGAGACGCTGGCCCAGGTGGCGCCCAGCGGCTACACGGCCGATTACGCGGGCCAGTCGCGGCAGTTCGTGCAGGAATCGGGCGGCTTCATCGTCACCATGCTGTTTGCCGTGGTGATCGTCTTCCTGGCGCTGGCGGCGCAGTTCGAGAGCTTCCGCGACCCCGTCGTGATCCTCGTTTCCGTGCCGCTGGCCCTGTTTGGCGCGACCATGTTCATCTTCCTCGGCTTTGCATCGATCAATATCTATACGGAGGTGGGCCTGGTGACCCTGATGGGATTGATCAGCAAGCATGGCATCCTGATCGTGGAAGTGGCCAATCAGCTGCAAAAGACGGGCAAGAGCAAGCGCGAGGCGGTGGAAGAGGCCGCCGCCGTGCGCCTGCGTCCCATCCTGATGACGACGGCCGCCATGGTGTTTGGCGTGCTGCCGCTGGTGATCGCCTCGGGCGCGGGCGCTGCCGGGCGTCACGCGATGGGGCTGGTGATTTTCACGGGCCTGTCCATCGGCACCTTGTTTACCCTGTTCGTGGTGCCTGCCATGTATCTGTTCCTGGCGGCGGACCACCAGGCGCTGAGCGCCCGGGCGGCCGGCAAGGCGGTGCCGGCCCACTGACGCGCCGTGGCAGGGAGGTTGTTGCGCTGTGCAATAAAAAGAGCCTTCATCGGAAGGCTCTTGGTTGCGTATTCTGCCGCAGGCGCGCAGCCTGGCCGGGCGTCGGCGCGGAACGGAAGCGGCGGTTAGCTGCTGCGCGGCGGCGTGGTGCCGGTCCCTGTACCCGTTCCGGTCCCGGTCCCTGTACCCGTCCCGTTGCCCGTGCCGGTACCCGGCGTCGTGCTGGGCGGAGTGGCCGGCGGCGTGGTCGTGCCGTCGGGATTGGTGGTGGTGCCCGGCGCAACGGATGGGGTGGCGGGCGTGGTGGTGGTGTCCGGCGTGGTGGTGCCGCTGGTGCCCGAGGTACCGCTGCCGCCCGTGCCGGGCGTGGTGGCCGGCGCGGCCGGGGCGGTGGTGGTTTCGTTGTGCTTGTTGCAGCCGCCCAGCAGCGCACACACGATGGCGGTGCCGAGGACAAGCTTGCTGGTGCTAATGAGTGGGGCCGTCATGATTGTTCCTTTCTCGTTGGAAAGCTGTCGTGGGTAGTCATACCTTGCCAGCTGCCTGCCACGGTGCGGGCAGGCCGTCGTAGCAAGGCTGGCATCGCTTGCAAAAAATTAGAGTGGGCAGGTGCGCACAGGTTCACCGGATTTACAAATCAACGGCTATCGGCAGCAGGAGCGGCGATCCGTTTTGATATGGCGCAAACGCGCCACGTGAACGAGAAAGAAAGGGCCAGGACAAGACGTCCCGGCCGCGGGCGAGGGGCTTATTTGGCGGCAGGGGCCTTGCTCACTTCCACTTCCCAATCCACGCCCGACTCGACGTGGTGTTTGGCGGCGAAGTCGCCCTGGCTGATGGCCACGGCCACGTCGAGCAGGCTGTTCAGGTAGACCAGCGGCTTGCCCTTGGCGACGCCGCCAAACGTGTGCTCGAACGGTGCCGTGACCTTGGCCACTTGCTTGCCCTTGTGCAAAATGCGCACTTGCAGCGGATCGTGCAGTTTCACCTGCAATTCGTCGAGCAGCGATTTCGGGATATTCGTCCACACATTGCCATATTTCACATCGAGCACGGGCACGATGCCGCGGATGGTATTGCCGTCGCGCACAGGCTTTTGGTACGCGATCTTGACCACGGATTCGTTGGGCAATGACGGGCCCACCTGTTCATACGTGATGGCGCCCGACGCCAGGCGGGCGCCCACGTACGCGTACACGTCGCGGCCATGGAAGGTGTAGGACTCGGCGGAACCCGCCAGGCGGTTGACCTTTTCATCGATTTCGCGCAGTTCGGCCACGCCGTCGCGCTCGGCGATCAGGGTAAACAGGCCGTTGTCCGGCCCCACGAAGTAGCGTCCGCCCTTAGTTTTCAGCACCACCGACTTGCGGTTGGTACCCACGCCCGGATCGATGACGGAGACGAACACCGTGCCTTGCGGCCAGTAATTGGCCGTCTGGTACAAACGATAGGCGCCCAGCCAGATGTCGTAGTCGGGAATCTGGTGGGTCAGGTCCGAAATGGTGAGCTTGGGATCGACGCCATAGGCGACGCCATGCATGGCGGACACGGCGCCGTCGGCCGTGCCGAAGTCCGTCATCAGCACCAGCGGCGCGGCAGCCTGGGCGCTGGACAGCAGGAGCGCGCTCAGGCAGGCGCCGGCGACGAGATGGGAGATTCGTTTGATGATCATGATTTATCCTTGTCCGTGTCAGAACGTGTAGCTTAATTTAGCGTAAAAGTAGGCGCCATTGACGCCGATCGGGTTGATGAAATTGTAGGGCAGGGCGCCGCCATACGTGGCATTGTTCGTTTCGCGTACGCGCTGCGGATAGCGGTCGAGGATGTTGTTGCCGCCCACGCTCAGGGTCAGTTGCTTGCTCAGTTTCAATTGCCCTTCCAGGTCCAGCGACCAGACGGTGCCGAAGCGCTGCGCGGGGATGCCGTCGATCAAGGGCGCGTCGCTGTCATACGAAAAATCTTTCAGTTCGCCAAAGCGCGTGGCGCGCGCCTGCACGCCCCAGCCTGCCGCTTGCCAGTCGGCGCCGAGGATCACTTTGCTGGTGGGCGACGCATGTTTGATGCGGAACAAACTCGTCTCCGTCAGCAGGGTCAGACTCGGATCGATATTGGCCAGCGCAGGGGAACTCTGGTGCACCTTGTCGAGACTGGTCTTGTTCCAGTTGAGGGCCGCGTTCAGGTTCAGCTTGCCTGACGTGAAGGCCAGGTCGTGGTTCAGTACCACGTCCAGGCCTTTGGTACGCGTGTCGAGCAAGTTGGCCAGGTAAGCCACGGACTGGATATCGCCGCGGCCATTCGCGGCCAGGTAGGCCGTGACGGCGTCGCTTTGCAAGTCGCTCGAACGCGTGATGCGGTCGCGGATGCGGATCACGTAGGCGTCCACCGTCACGCTGGTGGCGGCCGCCGGTTTCCAGGCCAGGCCCAGCGAGACGTTGGTCGATTTTTCCGGTTTCAGCTGTTGTGCGCCGAAGCTGCGCGCCAGCGGGTCGCTGGCCGGCAGCAGGGCCGCCGTTTGCAGGGCCGTGCCATCGGCGTTGAAGTTCAAGGTGGCGAAGCGGAAACCCGTCTGTACCAGAGCCGGCGCGCGGAAGCTGTTCGACAGCGAGCCGCGCACGAGGAAGTTCTCCGTGACTTTATAGCGCGTGGACAGCTTGCCCGTGCTGGCGCTGCCGAAGTCGCTGTAGTCGGAATAGCGGGCGGCGGCGCCCACCAGCAGGCGCGGCGTGAGGTCGCTTTCCACGTCCGCATACACGGAGCGGATCTGCCGGCTGCCGTCATAGGCATCCGACGGGCGCAAGCCCGGTCCCGCCTGCGCGCCCGGTGGCGCATCGGTGAAGCTGCCGGCCGCATAGGAGGCAGGGTCGCCGGCCGAGCTTTGGTAGGTTTCGCGCATCCATTCGGCGCCCACGGCCACGCTCAACGGTGCGGGCAAGCCGATGTCGATGCTGCGCGTGGCATCGAGGTTCAGGGCGTTCTGGCGGAAGTCGAAGCCGGCCAGATTGAAACGCGTGGGGCTGGCCGCGCCCAGCGAGGCGTTGACGGAGTGGCTCACGCCGTAGTCAAAGCGGTCGCTGCCGTGGCGCGCGCTGGCGTCCCAGTTCCACTCGCCCGCGCTGCCGCGCACGCCGGCCACGATGCTGAGGTCGCGCTTGTCGCCGTTGGTGACGGGGCGGTAGCCGTTCGGATACAGGGCCGGTACATTCGACGGGTCGCCCGGATAGCGGAAGTAGGCGCTGCCGTCGGACTTGCGCTCGTTGAGCGTGGCAAACGAGTACAGGTCCAGGCCGTTGGCCAGGGTGAGTTGGGTGTTGTAGAACAGGTAGTTGTTGCGCTGGCGCGAGTCGCCCGACTTGAACACCACCTTGCCGTCGAGCGCCTGGTCGGCTGGCGTGAAGTTGTAGGACGTCCAGCCCGCGTCGCTGGGGCCGGCCCGTTCCGTGGGCGAGCGGCGCCGCGTTTCCGCGCCGAAGCGGAAGAATCCCGCCTCGCCCAGCGGCACGCCGTAGTCGGCGTTGACGATGACGGTCTGGCCATCCGTCAGGGTTTGATCGGTGGGGGCGAAATGCGTGTGGTTGGCGCCGTAGCTGACGGAAGCGGCGCCGCCCGTGCGCGCCTTTTTCAGCACGATGTTGATCACGCCCGCCACGGCGTCGCTGCCGTACTGGGCGCCCGCGCCGTCGCGCAGGATTTCGATATGGTCGATGGCATTCGGCGGAATGGCGTTGATGTCGACCGGCACGGTGCCGGCAAAGCTGCTTTCCGTGTCGAGCACGGCGCTCGTGTGGCGGCGCTTGCCGTTGATCAGCACCAGCACCTGGTCGGGCGCCAGGCCCCGCAACTGGATGCCGCGCACGGAGTCCGACGCGCCGCTCGATTCGATGCGGGGGAAGTTGATCGAAGGCGACAGGTTTTGCAGGGCCGCGCCCACGTCGCCCGTCGACAGCGCATTGCTCACTTCGCGCGCGCCGAAGCGGTCGATGGGCACGCTGCTGTCGAACACGGTGCGGTTGCGCGCGCGCGAACCGACGACGGTGACCTGGTCGATGCTGGCGCTCGCTGGCGTGGCGGCGCCGGTGGCGGTATCCGCAGCCTGGGCCCAGGCGGGCGCGGCGCCCAGCATGGCGCAGGCCAGCACGATGGCGCGCAGCGGCGTAGCGGGAATGGATAGGGAGGCGTATGAATGGCGCGGATGCAAGGCGGTGTCCTTTAAACTTAGTCATCTGGAAACAGTTGAATGAGCTTAAGGGAGACCGTTGCCCAGGCTAACGATTCTTTCTGGATATGCTTATGCTGTTGTTTTTATGCTGCCAGATTACGCAGCAGGGCGGGAATCTCGGCGGGGATTTCGCGCGCCAGGTAGCCGAGGATGCCGAAGCGCAGGGCCAGTTGTTCACCCGCCAGCGCATGCAGGGCGATGCCCCAGGCGCACGCCTGCTCCAATGGTGCGCCGCGCGCGGCCAGGCCCGTGATGATGCCGGCCAGGGTATCGCCGGAACCGGAAATGGCCAGGCCGATATTGCCGCCCGCATGCGTCCAGCTGCTGCCATCGGGCATGGCGATGACGGTCAGCGCGCCTTTCAGTGCGACGATGGCATGCCAGCGCCGCGCCGCGTCCACGGCGCAGGCATGCGGGTCGGCCAGCACGGCATCCTTCGACAGGCCCATCAGCTGCGCCAGCTCGCCCGCGTGCGGCGTCAGCAGCACGGGCTGGCCGAAGCGGAAGTGCGCCTGCTGGCGCACGACCTGCATGGCGCAGGCGTCGAGGATCAGGCGGCTGCCGGCAAACAGGGGCAGCAGGTGGCGCATCAGCTCGCAGCTGGCGGCCGTGTCGCACATGCCTGGCCCGACGAGCACGGCATCGACCTTGCCGGCCAGCGGCGCCAGCTGGTGCCGCGCCTCGTGGCGGAAGCCGCCCTGCACCGTTTCATCGAGGCCAATGACACGTGCCTCGGGCATGGCGACGGCCACTTGCGCCGCCACCGACGCGCCCGTCGCCAGGGTCAGCTTGCCTGCGCCGGCGCGCAGGGCGGCCGTGGCCGCCAGCACAATGGCGCCCGGCATTTCCTCGGAGCCGGCGACGATCAGCAGATGGCCGCGCACTTCCTTGTCGCCATCGGGCTGGGGCATGGGCAGGGGCCAGGAGCGCAGCAGGGAAGGCGTGATGTCGATGGCGTCCATGGATGAGCTCCGAAAGATCAGGATTTCGGCGCGGCCGGCATGTCGGGCTGGGCCGTGACGGGTGTGCCGGCCGCTTCCAGCGGCGCGACGAAGTTGCACAGGTCCAGCTGCAGCTTGCCGTGTTTGCCGAGGGCGGAGTTGAAGGCGTACGAGGTGACGCCGCAGTTGGGTACGTCGGCCGCCTTGTCGATGGCCAGGATGGCTTGCTCGTCGCAGCGTTCCAGCAGGTAGCGGAAGCAGTTGACGATGACCTGATGGCCGACGATCAGTACCCGTTCGCCCCGGTATTCGCGGGTGATGGTGTCGAGCACGCTGCGCAGGCGCAGGATGACGTCGCACCAGCTTTCGCCGCCCGGCGGGCGGAAATAAAACTTGCCGACGTGCTGGCGCTGTTCGTGCAATTCCGGATACTTGCTGGCGATGCCGTGCACGGTCAGGCGGTCGAGGATGCCGAATTCCTTTTCGCGCAGGCGCTCGTCGGCCACCACGGCGCTCAAGCTGTCCGCATCGATGCGCGCCAGCACGGCGTGCGCCGTCTGCTGCGCCCGCACGTAGGGCGAATACAGCACGACGGTCGGTTGTTGTTCAGGGGGGAGGGTGGCGAACCAGTCGCCAAGGGCTTGTGCCTGCAGGGCGCCCAAGTCGGAGAGGGGGACGTCGACATCGCGCTCGGCGATGGCGATCAACAGCTGTTTTTCCGCTTCGGCGGCATCGCGCGCCACGTTGCCGGCACTTTGGCCGTGACGCACGATCCAGATTTGCTGCGGCCATTTCTGTTCCATCGCCTTGCGCCTTCCTCCGTATTGATTGCGATCCAATATAGACGAAAGCGGCAAGGCGCGGCGCGCAACTCGATGGGCTTTTAGGCGGCGTGTTCCGCCTCGTCCAAGTCCGGCGCGTCGTCGCTGTTGTAGACGGCCAGGTCGGTCTCGCCCATGACCCGGCTGGTGACGGTGCCCGCCGTGATCGAGCCGCTCACGTTCAGGGCCGTGCGGCCCATGTCGATCAGCGGTTCGACGGAGATCAGCAAGCCGGCCAGCGCGACGGGCAAGTCCATCGCCGACAGCACGATCAGGGCGGCAAACGTGGCGCCGCCGCCCACGCCGGCCACGCCGACGGAACCGATGGTGATGATGGCCAGCAAGGGCAGCAGGAAGCTGAGCGTAAATGGATCGACGCCGACGGTGGGGGCGATCATCACGGCCAGCATGGCAGGATAGATGCCGGCGCAGCCGTTCTGGCCGATGGTCGAGCCGAACGAGGCGGCGAAGTTGGCGATGCCTTCCGGCGTGCCCAGGCGCTGGGTTTGCGTCTGCACGCTCATCGGGATCGAGCCGGCGCTGGTACGCGAGGTGAAGGCGAAGGCCAGCACGGGGAAGACTTTTTTCACGAAGCGCAAGGGGTTCAAGCCCACGCCCGCGATGATGGCCAGGTGCACGAGGAACATCAATATCAGCGCGCTGTACGAGGCGACGACGAAGTTGATCAGCTTTAATATGTCCGTGTAGCTCGACGAGGCCACCACTTCAAACATCAGCGCGAACACGCCGTACGGCGTCAGGCGCAGCACCAGGGTGACCATGCGCATGACGATGGCGTGCGCCACTTTCATGAAGTGCTCGAAGGAGGCGAAGATTTCCGGCTTTTTCGCCGCGATGCCCGTGGCCGAGATGCCGATGAAGATCGAGAAGACGACCACGGCGATGGTCGAGGTCTTGCGCGCGCCCGTCATGTCGAGGAAAGGGTTGGTCGGCACGAAGCTGACCAGCAGTTTCGGCAGGGACAGGGCCTTCGCCGTTTCCAGCGAGCCTTGCAGCTGCACGCCGCGCGCCACTTCGGCGGCGCTCGACGTCAGGCCCACGGCCGTCAGGCCGAACAGCTTGGCCATCAAAATGCCCAGCGCGGCGGCGATCGTGGTGGTGATGAGCAGGGTGCCGATGGTCAGCGCGCTGATCTTGCCCAGGGAACTCGCGTCCTTGAGCTTTAAAATGGCGGAAATGATGGACACCATGATCAGCGGCATGATGATCATCTGCAGCAGTTTGACGTAGCCGCTGCCGACGATGTCGATGTATTCATTGGTGCCCGCGATGACGGGCGAGCCGGCACCGTACAGCCACTGCACGGCCGCGCCCAGCAGCACGCCCAGGCCCAGGCCCGTGAAGACGCGCACGGTGAATGTGGCGTGCTTGCGTTGCTGGTGGAACATGAAGGCGAAGACGATCAGCGCAACGAGCAGGTTCAGAATGATGTTAATTGCCATGTAGGGGCCTTATCTTGGTTTTATTCGAGACTGCAGAGAGCACTTTACTACAAGTCATTGCTGCCCCAGCCTGGGGCGAAAGGGCAAGCACTGTACAGTACTATGGGGGCGTTCTGCGCAATACCGCTGCGAATATTACGCTATATAAATATGCTCCACAGGCATAAGCCTTCAGGATGATTGTGAAATTGGCTATTTCGTGCCAGCATGGTTTTCCCGTTTGCTAATATGCGCGCGTGATTTTAATAAGGAAAAAGATGAATGCTTTAACGGAAGTACAAGTGCTCGACGCGGAAGAGCGCTTGCGCCTGGCCATGATGGCCTCCGACGTGGCCGTGCTGAACGATTTGCTGGCCGACGATTTGCTGTTTACGAATCATCTGGGCCATTTGCTGAGCAAGCATGCGGACCTGGCCGCGCACGAGCAGCGCCTGCTGACCATCACCGATCTGCGCGCTTCCGAGCGCCATGTGCGCATCAACGGCAACGTGGCCGTGGTCTCCGTGCGCATGCAGCTGACGGGCAGCTATCACGGCGTGGAAACGCACGGCGACTTCCGTTTTACGCGCGTGTGGGCGCAGGACGCGGCCGGCGCGCTGCAAGTGATCGCCGCCCATTCCGGCGTCGTGGCTTGAGGAGCATCAATTAGTGGATCATCGTTCCAAAGGGCAGCTGTTTGAAGCTGTCATCGCCGCCGGCCCGGCCACCCTGGCCATCACGGCAGGCTATCCCCTGCTGCTGTACAACCTGGTGCGCACCTGGGCCGACGCCCCCGGCGCCAATGCCTTGGCCGCGCTGCTGCTGACGGGTGGCCTGTGGGCCTTGCTGGAATTCTGGCGCATCGCGCTGGCGACGGTGGCGCGCAAGGCGTATGCCTTCAACTGGCGCTTCTGGCTGGCCATCGCGAGTTTTCTTGCCTGCTTCGTGCGTTTCGTGCCGGACATGCCGGCCGGAATGATGCTGCTGTTGCTGGTGCTGCCGGCACTGGCGTGGACGCATTTCATCTTGTTGCAGATTAAGCGCCCGCGCGACCTGTAGGGTTTATTCTTCCTCTTCGGCCTCTGCCTTTAGCCAGGCTATCCGCCCATTGCCCGCCTCATGCAGATGGGCGAGCAGGGCGGTGGCTGCCGTTTCAGGCAGGCTGAAGTCGAACAGCACGTCTGCGCCGTGCGCCACGTTAAGCAGGGTGGCGCCGGCACCGTCGAGTTCGCGGCGCAGCATGCCTTCCATCGCGTACGGTACCGTACAGCGCAGGGTGCGCTGGCGCACGATGGCCGTCTTTTCCGCCTGCAATAACGCTTGCGCCACGCTGTCCGTGTAGGCGCGCACCAGGCCGCCCGCACCGAGCTTGATGCCGCCGAAGTAGCGCACGACAGTGGCCAGCACGCCTTCCAGGTCCTGGTGGCGCAGCACGTCGAGCATGGGCCGTCCGGCCGTGCCGCTCGGCTCGCCATCGTCGACGGCCGCCGACTGTCCGCCCGCCAGCAGCGCCCAGCACACATGGCAGGCACCCGGATGCTGCGCCTTCAAGTCATTGACCACCTGCTGCGCGCTGGCGCGGTCCGTCATCGGCTGCACGCAACCGATGAAACGGCTTTTCTTGATGATTAGTTCGCTGTGGACGGGGGCGGCAATGGTAAACGGCATGGCGGGTGCGAAGGCGGGCAAAGCAGCATGATAGAGGAAATGCGCGCCGGGGACGAGTCAGCACGCTCGCGCGACGTCGGCCACCAGTTCGCGCAGCGCCGCATCGCGCACCTGCAGGATGTCGAACAGTCCCAGCGCGTGCAGGGCGGGCAGGGCGTCGACAATGTCGCGCTCGGCGATGGCCTTTGCGTCGGTGCTGCTGGCGTCGTCCAGCCACAGCCGGGCATTGGCGAGGAAGGCGCCCACAGTGCCCTTGCGCACGGTGACGCCATTGAACTGGCTTTGGTTTTGTTGATCCGGTAAGACGTCTTCTGCGCGCATGGTGAACTCCTGAAGGTTGGAAAGACTTCACTGTATGATGGCCGGATTGTCTTGCCTGCGTTGTTTATGTCATTCGATACGTCAAATCCGCCAATCTTGCCGCCAGCACCGCCGCTGCGCGCCATGCGCATTGCCCAGCCGCAGGAAAGGGTGACGGGGGCGCACCGCCATGCCAGCGGCCAGCTGTTCGGCGCCATGCGGGGCTTGCTCTCCGTTGCCGCCGACAGCGGCCAGTGGGTGGTGCCGGCCAGCCACTGCGTGTGGATGCCGCCCCATCATATGCACGCGCTGCGTTCGCACGGCCCGTTTGCGGGCTGGAGCGTGTACGTGGACGAGGCCAGCTGCGCCGGCTTGCCCGCCGCGCCTTGCGTGATGCGCGTCTCGGGCTTGCTGCGCGAGGCGGTGGGCCGCGCCGACACTTGGGGCGATGGCGTACTGGATGCGCGGCAAGCCCGGGTGGCGGGCGTGATCCTCGACGAGATCGCCGCGTCGCCGCACGAATCCTTCGGCTTGCCCTTGCCCACGGACCCGCGCCTGCTGCGCGTGGCGCGCGCCGTGCTCGACGACCTGGCCGACGAGCGTGGCGTGGAAGCGCTGGCCGCCTGGGCCGGCGTCTCGCCGCGCACCCTGGCGCGCCGATTCACGATCGAGACGGGCTTTACCCCGTCCGCCTGGCGCCAGCGCGCCCGCATCCTGCGCGCCCTGGAACTGCTGGCCGCCGGCCAGCCCGTCACGACGATTGCGCTGGACCTGGGCTACGACAACGTCAGCGCCTTCATCGCCATGTTCAAGCGGGTGATGGGGGGGACGCCGGGGAGGTATGGGGAAGAGGGAGAAGAACGTTGTGCGGTGGATACTGGCAGGCCCTTATAAACGTGTATACGGGCATTTGGCAGGATGCCGATACGGGTTTCAACTGTCAGATCTGCTGCTGGCCTGACTTTCCCTTGGGGGTTCGGATACGGCTGGGTAAAAAAGTGAGGTGTCCAGCGGGCCGGGCACGCTGCAATTGAGCGTGCCTCCGCGCCCACCCTTGAAGCTTATTTTGTGGTGTAGCCGCCATTGATTAGGATAGTCTGACCGGTGATCCACCAGCCATCGCTGACCAAGTGACGGATGAACGGGACCACATCATGGATATCGGTGAGGCCGGTCTTGCTGAACCCGGAGAGTGCCGCGGCCGTCTTGTGGTACGCCACCGCATCATCGCCTTCGGCGGGATAGAAAAACGGTGTGTCCATCGGGCCGGGCCCGACCGCCGTCACCGAGATACCGCGAGCACCGAACTCCTTGGACGCCGCACGGGTGTAGTGCTCCACTGGCGCCTTGGTGCCGGCATAAGCGGCGTAGAAAGGCGTGAATGCGCCCAGCAGCGAGGTGACTACGGTGCAAATTTTGCCATGATCGTTGAGGTTCTTGCCGGCCTCCTTGAGAAAGAAAAAGGCGGTCTTGGAGTTGACTGCCGTCATTTCGTCGTATTCGGCTTCGCTAATTTCCGCCATCGGTTTCTTAAGCACTTTGCCAACGGTGTTAATCGCGATGTCCAGATTGCCGACCGCGGCAATGGCGTCGATGAACAGCTTCTCGACGGCACTCGCCGTCGTCAGGTTGGCCTGGATGGCGACAGCCTGCGCTCCTGCCGTCTTGACTGCGGCCACGGTTGCCTCGGCCTCAGCTTTGCTGACTGCGCTGTTATAGTGAACGACCACAGCCTTGGCACCTTGCTGTGCCAGGTCGCGGGCGATCAGTCCTCCGAGATTCTTTGCACCGCCGGCTATAAGGACTGTCTTACCTTTGATGGAATGGTCAGTCATGTCAATCTCCTTGGAAACGTATTTGGAGGCTCGAGTATAAGCAGCATCACATGAAAGATCAGCTACGCCGGGCTGGATGGATTATCCAGAAAAACAGCCCAATCGTGACTGGCCTGGCCAGAGTTAATCACGCCAGCCAATGTGAAAAAGAGTTCACGATGCGTTCATCCACTCAGGCGTCGTATCAGACTCGCTGCCGCTCATGATTCGAGATGCGGCCGCATTAAAGCTTCGAACCATTCAAAAAATACATTCAACCTACGCGACAGTTGCTTGCGGTGCGGGAAAACGAGCGACACCGGCATGGACGCCGCGCGGAACTCTGGCATGACTTCAACGAGTTCACCGCTGTCGAGCAGATGTTGCACGTCGAAATTAGGAATCTGGATCAATCCCACCCCTGCCACACAGCAGGCAATATAATTTTCGGCATTATTCACGATCACCCGGCTGGGTATTGATAGTGATCGTTTGCGCTCCGCATCCAGACACTCCCAGGGAGACTCTTTCGCGGCAGTACCAGAGGCATACCCAACCGTCCAGTGCCCTTTGGTCAAATCATCTGGCGTTGTCGGCACACCATGCTCGCGTATATAACCTGGACTGGCGCAGTTGATCAGTGCGATATGCCCCAGAGGACGCGCGACGATACTGCTGTCTTGCAACGACCCGATGCGCACGGCACAGTCCACGCCCTCCTGCACCATGTCAATTGCACGGTCTGAGGAACTCAATATCAACTCGAGCCGAGGATACGCGCGCAAAAAGCCGGGCAGCGCCGGAGCGATCAGTCTGCGCGCGATGCGGCTGGGGGCATCCACGCAGAGTCGCCCTGAAATCTTGCGGTGTCGCATATGGAAAAGTTGATCAATATCTTCCGCATCCGCCAGAAGCGAACGAACGCGCTCCAGCAGGAGCATGCCATCTGAGGTCAGTTGTACTTGCCGTGTGGTGCGATGCAATAAGCGCGTTCCAATCCCCAATTCAAGCTGCTGTATGGCGGCGGAGATGGAGGCCCTCGGTATGCCCAGCGCATTGGCAGCTTTGATGAAACTCCCCATTTCAGCCACTTGTGTGAAAACACGGTACTGATTAAATTTGTCCATGAGTATCTTTTTATATCGCCTCGATCGTGATTAAAAAATCAATACATGGCGCAGCACGCGTGATCGGCAGCGGTGCCGTGCGGATGGTCGAGCAGGCCAAAATGAACGAAAATGCGACCGTTTTCCTCCACACCCAGCTTAGAATTTTCTGATCAAACCTAGTCGGCAAAGGGATAGAGTTCGCTGTTTTCCAGCAGTAGACTAGCATGCTCATGCGCTTGATCCGCATGCTGGCGCTCATGCTCATTGATCCATCCTGCCTCGCCGATCGATGCAGTTTGGATGTTGTGCGCCGGCGATGGGGCCGCTGGCACTTACGCTAAGTGGACCAGAAATGGACCAGAAACAAAAAAGCCCACGAACCGGGTTCGTGGGCTTCTCTGAAGTGTTTGGTAGGCCGTGCGGGATTCGAACCTGCGACCAACGGATTAAAAGTCCGCTGCTCTACCAGCTGAGCTAACGACCCAAAAACTTTTACTACTACTGCGGTAACGCTGTGCCGTATCAACATGCTTGCCATGATGACGGCTGAATCTTGGTAGGCCGTGCGGGATTCGAACCTGCGACCAACGGATTAAAAGTCCGCTGCTCTACCAGCTGAGCTAACGACCCAAGGGCGGCTATTATGACGGCCAACGGCGGTTTTGGGAAGGGCTGGACGGGGCAAGGGCGGAAAAAAAGCCTTGCGTGGCCTTCATGCACGGTCTAATATGAGTAGATAGCCTACCTATTTATGTGATCCCATGCCCACTACCGAAGACCTTCCCATCCCCGAACGCGCGCTGGCGCTGTCCGATGACTTGCGCGTGGCGTTCAAACGCCTGTTGCGTTCCATGCAGCGCGAAGGGGGCGAGCTGGAGGGCAACGTATCGATGATGCAATACATGCTGCTGGCGCTGATCCATGAGCAGCCCGGCATCGGCGTGGCCGCGCTGGCGCGGCTGCAGAATGTGCGCGGACCCACCGTCAGCGCCCAGGTCAAGTCGCTCGAAGAGGCGGGGCTGGTCGAGCGCAGCGCGCCCGATCCGCAGGACCGCCGGCGTTCCGGCCTGCAGGTGTCAGCGCAAGGCTTGACCATGCTCGAGGCCCTGCGCGCGCGGCGCCGCGATGCGCTGGCGCGGCGCATCGCCCGCTTGTCGCCGCAGCAGGTCGATGCGCTGGAAGCCGCCATGCAGCCGCTGCTCGAGATCGGCCAAGCATGAGCCGCCACGATCAAGCCGCCGAGGCTGTAAAACCCGTCACCGAGCGCGAAGTGCGCGCCATCTACCTGGGCCTGATGGCCGTGCTGGGCCTCGGTGCGCTGGACCAGAGCATCGTCGCCACGGCCTTGCCGCGCATCGTCGACGACCTGGGCGGCATGGCGCATCTGTCGTGGGTGGTCACGGCGTATGTGCTGGCCTCGACGGCCACCATGCCCCTGTACGGCAAGCTGGCCGACCAGTACGGCCGCCGTCCCATGATCTTCACGGCCCTGCTGACCTTCTTGCTCGGTTCCGTGCTGTGCGGGCTGGCGCAGAACATGACGGAACTGATCATCTTCCGCGCCATCCAGGGCCTCGGGGCGGGCGGCTTCATGCCGCTGGCGCAGATCATCATCGGCGACATCGTGCCGCCGGCCGAGCGGGGCAAGCGGCAAGGCATGGTGCCCATCGTGTTTGCCGTCACCAGCGTGCTGGGCCCCGTGCTGGGCGGCGTCATCACGGATGCCCTGTCGTGGCACTGGATTTTCTATGTGAACCTGCCCATCGGCGCGGCCGCCTTTGTCATCATCGCGCGCGCCATGCGCAAGCCGGCGCGCACGCATGCGCACAAGATCGACTACCTGGGTTCCGCCTTGCTGACGGGCGCCATCACGGCGGCCCTGCTGGTGCTGGCACTGGGCGGCACGGAGTGGCCGTGGGACTCGCTCGCCGTCAAGGTGTGCGGCGGCGTCGCCGTGCTGCTGGGCGCCTGGCTGGCCTTCCACGTGGGCAGGGTGGACGAACCCGTGCTGCCGCCCGACCTGTTCGAGAACCGCACCTTCAATATCGCCAGCCTGGTGATGGCCATGACCTTCATGGGACTGATGGGCGCCAGCGTCTTCTTCCCCCTGTTCTTCCAGCTGGTGATGGGTACGAGTCCCGCCGAATCGGGCGTGATGACGGTGGCCATGATGGTGGGGCTGGTGGCGTCGTCGATGTTCAACGGCCGGGTGCTGTCGCGCTCGGGCAAGTACAAGATGGTGCAGGTGGCGGGACTGGCCGTGGCGCTGCTGGCGTTTGCCGTGCTGGCCTGGGCCATGGAAACGTCGCGCGGTTACTGGATCATCGAGCCGGCCATCTTCTTCCTCGGCACGGGATTAGGATTGGTGATGCCGAACATGACGATCGCCGTGCAAAATGCCTTGCCCCTGGCGCGCCGCGGCGTGGGCACGGCCATGCTGGCCTTTTTCCGCTCGCTGGGCGGCTTGCTCGGTGTGACGGCGTCCGGCGCCATCCTCGCGCACCAGCTGCACAAGCATGGCGTGGAAGCCGTGTCGGCGCTGGGCGCGCATGCGGCGGTGCAGACGGTCGAGGTGTACCGCCATGCGATCGCCAGCGTGTTTGGCGCCGGCGCCGTGCTGCTGCTATTGGGACTGGTCGCCTTGCTGTTCCTGCCGGAACTGTCCTTGGAAGGGCATCCGGCAGCGGCGAAGGCGAAAGGTGATCAGTAGCGCTCGAGCCAGTGCGCGTACGGCGCCGGCAGGGTCCACGAGGCGCGTTCCACGCCGAGTTCCTTGGCGGCAAAGTATGCCCAGTGCGGATTGGCCAGGTGTGCCTTGCCGACCATCACCACGTCCAGCTGTTCTTCCTTGACGACGCGCTCGGCGATGGCCGGCGTGCCGAAGCCCCAGGCGGAGGAGACGGGTACACCCGCTTCGCGGCGTACGCGCTCGGCGATCGGGCCCATGAAGGCCGGGCCCCACGGAATCGACACGTCGGGAATGGTAAAGCCCATGCTGACGCTGATCATGTCCATGCCCGCATCCTTGAACTGGCGCACGAGGCCGATGGATTCGAGCAGGGTTTGCTCGTCGCGGCCGTCGAATTCCAGCACGCCGAAGCGGATGGTCAGCGGCAGGTGCTCGGGCCATACTTCACGCACGGCTTTCAAGGTTTCCAGCAGGAAGCGGCTGCGGTTTTCCACGCTGCCGCCATAGATATCGTCGCGCTGGTTCGAATGGGCGGAAAAGAAGCTTTGCGCCAGGTAGCCGTGGGCGAAGTGCAGTTCCAGCCACTCGAAGCCCACTTCACGGGCGCGAATGGCCGCGTCGACGAAGTTCTGTTTCACGCGAGCGATATCGTCGAGGTCCATGGCGCGTGGCACTTTCGGCAGGCCGCCGCCAAAGGCGATGGCGGACGGGGCGATGGTTTGCCAGCCGCGCGCGTCGCCTTCAGGAATGTGGTCGTCGCCTTCCCATGGGCGGTTGGCGCTGGCCTTGCGGCCCGCGTGGGCGATCTGGATGCCGGGCACGGAGCCGGCCGCCTTGATGGCTTTCACGACAGGCACGAAGGCTTGCGCCAGGTCATCGTTCCAGATGCCCGTGCAGCCGGGCGTAATGCGGCCTTCCGGTGCCACGGCCGTCGCTTCGACGATCACCAGCCCGGCGCCGCCACGGGCCATGCCCGCGTAATGCGACAGATGCCAGTCGTTGGCCTGGCCATCGATGGCCATGTACTGGCACATGGGCGGCACGGCGATGCGGTTGCGCAGGGTGACATTTTTGAGGGTATAGGGCTGGAAGAGGGCGGACATGGTGGCCTTTGTGTTTGTTGATGGAAAGATAGGGAAATGTTGATTCGGTAGTTCGTAAATATTCGAAGAATGGAATTAGTATAGCGCATGCTGTATGATTGTGCTCATGCGCCCACACAAACATCCTCCCGCCAGCGAATTCGTGCTCGAGCGCGTGCTCTACGCCTTGAGCGACTCCATTCGCCTCGACATCGTGCGCCACCTGGCCCGCGTGGATGCGGCTGCTTGCGGCGACCTCGACGGCGGGCGGCCGAAATCGACCGTCTCCCACCATTTCAAGGTCTTGCGCGAAGCGGGCCTCGTCTACACGGAAAACGCGGGCACGACGCACATGAATACGCTGCGCCGCGCCGATATCGAGAGCCGTTTCCCCGGCTTGCTCGACGCCATCCTCGCGCAGCAGCCGCAAGCGAATCAGTCCTGAGTCAGCCCTGAATCTGCCGTAGAATGCCTGCAAGATTGCCGAATTTGCAGCATGGGCTGGCAGTCCTGACCTGAAGGGCTGACGACGCATGAAAATTTTCGCACGGTACCGCTGGTGGTGCGCCGCCGCTTTCGTATTGCTGACTGGCTGCTGGCCTTACACGGAGCCGGCCACGGGCGAATATGCGGCCGTGCTGCGGCGCGGCGAAAAGGTGACCAAGGCCGATACCTACGGGCGGTTTGCCGCCTTGTCGGTCGAGTACCGCCAGGGCGGCGGCTCCCTGATGTCCACCGAGAACCACTCCATGCGGCTGATACATAACGACAAAATCGTCGTCAAGACCACCGATGGCATCGAACGCTGGACCGATTTCGCCCAGCCCGTGTATTTCGTCAAGCGGCAGGAAGACGACGGCATGCTGGCGCTGGTCCACGAGCAGGCGGGCAAGGCCGTGGTCGAGAAGATTGCGGCGTCGGAATACGGCTACCGTGGCAACGAGACGTACATGCATGGCTTTCCCCTGTCTCCGGGCGTGCGCTATTTTCCCGGCGACCAGCGTGCCGGTTTCCTGTTGCGTGGCTTGCCGCTGAAAACCACCGTGCTGCCCAGTCCGCCCGAAGGCGACGGCCGCCTGCAGGCCTATGTTTTGGCGGCCATCTCGCCCGACGGGGCATCGTTTGCCTATGTCGACAGCGAATATGCGCCGTCCGTGGTGCTGGTGGTCGATGCGGACGGCAAGCGGCGCGATCCCATTCCCTTGCCGAGAATCTACCTGGCGGACGCGCCCAGCTATCAATTCAACCCCTACGAGCGGCTGTGGGCCTGGTCGCGCACGGCGTTTGCATGGCACAGGAACGGCACGGGCAACTGGGAGGTCCGTCCGGACGGTATTGCGCCTGACGCTGCCGGCGCGCGCAATGCAGTCGAGGAATTGTTTATCAGCGATCAAACTGGCTACCGTCGCTGTTTTGCCGCCGCCAATGCCGCCTGTCTGCCGGGCTGGCGCAGGCCGGACGCTGCCGAGCTGCGCCGGACTTTGCCGGGCGATGGCGACGCGCCGCCGTTTGCCTACGTGCCGTCAGCCCCTGTAAGCGCCTTTGGCGCCGGGGTCGGTTTGCTGTTGTTGTCCAGGGGCTGCTGCCGTGTGCCGTCTTACCACCTGTATCTGGAAGGCGCGCCGGCAGCGGTGGTGGCGCAATTGTCCGCGCGCTTGCGCGAGAGCAAGACGCCGTTCGTGCGCGTCGACGCGTGTCCGCGCCGCACGGGCAATGACGGCAAGTGCGCGGCGCAGCTGGCGCAGCAGCTCAAGCGGCCGGAATCGCTGGGGCGCGAGCTGGAGCAGTTGCTCGATGCCTGGGAGGAGCAGGATGGCGTGCTGTTCGTCATGCCGTCGATGGCGGTCGCGGTGCGCGCGAACGCGCAGGGCGGCAGCATCGTCCATACCCTGTTGCGTGCCGATTTTTCGCGCAAGGACTGATATCGGTCTTCTGCCGCGCGTCACCGAAGTGCCAGGCTCGGCTATCATGTCGGCCTTTCGGTAAATCCTCAGCCGCGCGCCTGTTGCGCGATGGGCTGGCGACGAGACCTGGCACGGCAAGGGATGGGAATGACGGCAGTAGCAGTGGTATCACAGGCGGACCTGGCAAATCGTCCGCAGTTTGGCTGGATCAATGGTTTGAAGGCAGGCGCGGCGCAGTTGATCGTGTTGCACCATCTGGCGTTTTACGGGCCCATGTCCGACTACGTGCAGCCCCTGTGGCCCGAGTTGCTGGGCTGGCTGGGCGGCAACGCGCGCATCGCCGTGCAAGTGTTCCTCGTCATCGGCGGCTTTCTCGTCGCCAAATCGCTCTCTCCTGCCGGCCGTCCCGGCATCGCCACGCCGCTGCTGGCCGTCTGGCGCCGCTATGCCAAGCTGGCGCCGCCTTTCCTGGCGGCCACCTTGCTCGCGGCCATCATCACCCCTGTGGCCGGTATCTGGATGATGCACGACTCCATGTCGGCCGCCGTCACGCTGGGCCAGCTGAGCGCCCATGCCTTGCTGCTGCACGGCGTGCTGGGCTATGAGTCGCTGTCGGCCGGCGCCTGGTACGTGGCCATCGATTTCCAGCTGTATATGCTGACCGTATCGCTGCTGTGGCTGGGCGGCCGCCTGGCGGGCCGGCGGCGCATGGGCTGGCTGATGCCGCTGGCCGTCACCGTGGGCATCGTGTTTTCCCTGCTGTATTTCAATCTCGACGCGGGCTGGGATAACTGGGCGCCGTATTTCTTCGGTAGCTATGGACTGGGACTCATGGCCTGGTGGGCCAGCGACCCGGCCCGCAAACCGGGCGCCATGACCGCGCTCATGGCCATGGCCGCCGTGCCCGTGTTGCTGGCCCTGGCCGTCGACTACCGCAGCCGCATCGCGCTGGCGCTGATCGTCGCCTGCGCCCTGTTCCTGTTCGGCCGCGCCCGCACGCCGTCGCAGGGCCGCGCCTGGAACATCATCAATACCTTGGGCCGCATCTCGTATGCCGTC
>Ga0182006_1000160_pt1 | contig 71698 bp, 71 predicted proteins | sample Sormic07211104_1_FD_123022 | JGI IMG/M metagenome (GOLD analysis project Ga0182006, IMG submission 123022) | Rhizosphere microbial communities from Sorghum bicolor, Mead, Nebraska, USA - 072115-104_1 MetaG | ecosystem: Host-associated > Plants > Roots > Rhizosphere | place: USA: Nebraska...
ACCGGCTAGGCAAGGCCAACATCCATAAAATTGGCTTGGGTACACTCATTGGCCTGGAAGACTGGAGGACAGATTGTTTCTTTACAGCCCTCCATTTAGATTACCTGGAGAAAACCTATTGGCAAACAAAATACTCTGTTTCTTTCCCCAGGCTAAGACCTATTGAGCTTGCAGGATCCGATGAAACCGTACTAAAAGAATACAACAACTACATGAGCGACCGGGAACTGGTGCAACTGATCTGCGCCTGGCGTTTGTTTAATACAGAACTGGAGATTTCCATTTCCACGCGCGAAGAAGAACATTTTAGAAACCATCTGATCCAGTTGGGCATCACCAGCATCAGCGCGGGTTCTAAAACAAACCCGGGAGGTTATATTGTCGAACCAGAATCCCTGGAGCAATTCGAGATCTCTGACGAAAGGAGCCCGGCAGAGATTGCCTCTATGATCAGAGCCCAGGGTTACGAACCCGTATGGAAAGACTGGGATAAAACTTTTGGACATTAATATGCTGGCTAAAGAAGAATTTCAAAGATATCTCAAGCAAATCCTGCTGGACGATATCGGCCTTTATGGCCAAAACAAATTAAAGGAGGCTAAAGTAGCGGTAATTGGAGCTGGCGGATTAGGCTGCCCTGTATTACAGTACCTTTGCGCCGCGGGCATTGGGCATTTGGGCATCATTGATTTTGATGTGGTGGATGAATCGAATCTGCACCGGCAGATTTTATATGGACAAGCCGACATCGGCGTAAAAAAAGTTCAGGCTGCGTATAAAAGACTATCGGAACAGAACCCCAATACCATTTTTACCACTCATGACCATGTGGTTACCGAAGATAATGCTATGCAGTTGCTGGAAAATTATGATTTTGTTGTGGATGGTTGTGACAATTTTGCCACCCGCTATGCAGTAAACGATACTTGCGTTGCCCTTGGCAAACCATTGGTTTACGGAAGTATATTAGGCTATATGGGGCAACTGGCAGGTTTTAATATAGAAGGTTCAAAAAACCTGAGAGATTTATTTCCTGAACCTCCAAACCCGGAAGATGTTCCCTCCTGTTCCGAAAATGGAGTTTTAGGCACTGTACCGGGTATCATAGGCACAATAATGGCCCAGATGACCATTGATGTGGTTCTGGGCCGTTTTGAATTTAAAGATCAGTTTATCCTGCTCCACACAAGAACATTGGAAAGGACAGTGCTCCGTATGACTTAAACCGGGAATTAATCCACCCGGTTTAAAATGGTCTCTATACGCTGAAGTTCATCTTCCGTAAAAAGAATATTGTTCAGGCATTTCAATGAATCAGCCAATTGTTCGGGTTTACTCGCACCAACAAGCACAGAAGTTACCCTTGGATCTTTTAGAAGCCAGGATAAGGCCATATGGGCCAACTTTTGTCCACGTTCTGCAGCAATTGCATTGAGTTCATTTATTTGCTGCAATTTACCTTGGGTAATCTGGCTGCTTTGAAGAAATCCATGTGACTTGGCAGCTCTGGAATCTGCCGGAATCCCGCCTAGATATTTGTCCGTCAACATTCCCTGAGCCAAAGGAGAAAAAGGAATACAACCTATGCCTTCTTTTTGAAGTACATCCAGGAGCCCACCTTCCACCCAGCGTTCAAACATCGAGTATTTAGGCTGATGGATTACGCAGGGTGTGCCGAGCTGCTTTAGAATCCGGATCGCTTTTTCAGCTTCTTCCGCTTTATAATTGGAGATCCCGGCATACAAAGCTTTCCCCTGGCGCACCAGAAGATCCAGTGTCATCATCGTTTCCTCTAAAGGAGTTTCCGGATCCGGGCGATGGTGATAAAAAATATCCACATAATCCAGATCCATTCTTTTAAGGCTCTGGTCAAGACTCGATACCAGGTATTTCTTCGATCCCCAGTCTCCATAGGGGCCTGCCCACATGGTATATCCCGCTTTGGTCGAGATCACCATCTCGTCCCTGAAACCTTTAAAATCTTCTTTTAAGATTTTACCAAAATTTTCTTCTGCAGATCCCGGAGGCGGGCCGTAATTATTCGCCAGGTCAAAATGTGTAATTCCATGATCAAAGGCAAGTTTCAATATACTTCTGGAATTCTCCAGGACATCTACATGTCCGAAATTATGCCATAAACCAAGGGATAAAGCCGGGAGCTTTAATCCGCTATGGCCACAGCGACGATACTGCATTTTCTCATACCGGTCTTCTGCAGGGATATAACTCATATAATCTTGTTTTAGATAAAGTCCTAAATTAACGAAGTAATTTTGTTTTGGAACAAAAAAAGCCTCCAAAATCGGAGGCTTTAAAAGGAAACAGTATAGTATTAATTTTTAATAATCGTCATTCAATGCAAAAACTGCATTTCTGTTCATCCATTTTCCACTGGTAAAATCTGGAAAATCAATAGTCTCATTACCCAGTTCAATAGACTGCTCGCTCAGCGGAGTGATTGCACTCCAGGCAGCAGCATCATAAACATCCAGTGGCGTTGGCGTACCGCGTTTTGCAGATTCGATAAAAGCATGGATCACAAAGAAATCCATACCACCATGCCCTGCTCCTGTTGCGTCATTGCCATATTTCTTCCAAAGTGGGTGGTCATATTTATCCAGCCATTCTTTCGCATTATCCCACTGATGTGGTTTGCTCTTGCCCTCTACGTAAATACTGTTATTTACATCCATCCAAAGACCATCTGTTCCTTGAACCCTGAAACCCAGGGAATAAGGTCTTGGTGAATTCGTGTCATGCTGAAGGATAATCGTCTCTCCATTAGCACATTGAATAGTAGTGGTAACAATATCTCCAAGTCTGAATTTAACTTTCGCATTTGGATGGTTTTCACCACCATGATCTACGATATATTTATGCAGACCACGAGATTGTGTAGCAAATGAACTCAATTTCAAGAACCTGTTACCGCAGTTGATATTGATACATTGAGCTACAGGACCAATACCATGGGTAGGATAAAGATCACCATTACGGTGTACGGAATGATTTGTTCTCCATCTCGCCTCAGAAAAACCTTTTTCATTGAATTCAACACCTCCACCATAAGGTTTTACACCATCATTGAATTTTACTTCCCGCAGATCGTGCTGATATCCACCCTGAAGGTGGGTAATTTCGCCAAAAAGACCTTGTCTTACCATATTCAAAACAGCAAGAACGTCTCTCCTGTAACAAACATTCTCCAGCATCATGACCTGCGCATCGTGTTTTTCTGCAGCCTGAACCACATCCCAGTGATCCTGAAGAGTAATACCCAGCATAACCTCGGTGGCCACATATTTAACACCTGCTTCAAGTGAACCAATGATCATTGGTTTATGCCATTCCCATGGTGTCGCAATCAATACAGATTTAAGATCTTTGGTTTGCTGAAGCATTTTCTTCCAGGCATAGTTGTCGCCTGTATATATCTTTGGCATAGGCTTGCCGCTTTTGGTAATCATGGCTTTTGCCATCTCCAGCATCCTAGGTTCGACATCACAAATGGCGACCAGTTCGACATCATCTCTTTTTAAGATAAGCGCAAGATGATTCTGGCCACGCAAGCCAACACCCATCATGGCTATTTTAAGTTTTTCGCCGGCATAATTGGCAAAAAGAGTTTTTTCCGGAAGGACGGTCAGGGCAGCTGCCGTCAAACTGGTCGTTCTTACAAATTCACGTCTGTTCATAATTGTGTTCTGGTTGTTTTAATATTCAGATATATTTGTGGTTAGCAATTGGTTTCCTTCCTGAGCAAATCTTCCTTCAAGCTGCAAAAAGTGAAATTGACCTAGATCTAAACCGAATAGCCCTACCCAATTTTCTTGCAAAAACTGTTCTGATTTCAAAATAGCAAGGGTGAATCCGATCTGATCAACCAATTTGAGCTTAGCATAACTTTTTCCATAAGGCTGAGGTTTCACTTCAAGAATAAACTGAAGGTCCGCAATCAGCTTATCATAATGGATTTTATTCTTTGACTGCAGATCACCAATAAACAGGTAACCTGCCGCATTTACACCTAAGGTAATTTCATTTAATGCAGGTAATCCGGCATCTTTAACACCAAGCCGGAGACTGATTCCGCTCAATCCCTCCGGCATTTCCAAATGACCAGCACCGAATTTAAGGGAAAACTCATATTTGGTCAATTGAGGTAATATGCCTGCCTCAGCAACTTCAGGCAGTGATTTCCAGACCTTGAAAAACGGAAGTGTCCCCTCGTTAATCAAATAGGCTGGTGTTTCAATAACCGGCTCCGATTCAGCAGTATCCAGTTCGCTGGGCGGACTGCCTTTAAAAAGAATATTAAAGATGTCTCTTCTTTGCATGAAGTTTTGATTCGCTTGGATTTAGTGAATCCAAATTAGACAATAGACAGACAAGACGGGAAGCCAAATTCAAGAATAATCACGCAAACGTTTGATAATTATAAAAGCAAACGTTTGTTTGCTTTTCAACATACCTGGTTTTTTACGGTTTTCTCCAGGAAAATAAGTATTCAACAAAAAAGAAGAGGCATTTAGCTACCCGGATTAAGGTCTGTGTTTCTATTGCATTAAAATCCTATCCAAATGAACTTTTTTCGATGCATTTCGGCCATTAACCAATACAATATTGACAAAAGAGATCAAACGTTTGTGTGGTTTTAATGCCAAACCGACCTACTCCGGATATCATTTGACCCCTACATTCAATGAAGCTTAACATCAATCAAATATTTTAACCAACCTAAACATTATCATTCATGACAAAGACCCTATTTCCCGCTTTGCTCCTGCTATGTACAACCTTTGGAACCTCTGCACAACAGGTCTCTGTGGCGCTGGCTGGTAACGCCTGGATAACGCACAGATCAGCAGAAAATTCAGAAAAAATCTCAAAGAATGGCTTAACAGACTGGAAAGATCCTCAGACGGTGACCAGTATTTACTTTCGCGTTGAACAACCCGGCCTATTAAAACTTTCACTTCTGATGACCCCGCCATCAGAAAAGAGCACGTTTAAAGTTATGCTCGGGAATCAATCTGTTACCAAAACAACCAGCGGAACAACAAGAGATACACTTTTAATAGGTGATTTTAAAGTCACAAACAAGGGTTACCAGGAGGTAAAGCTCCAGGGCATATCTAAAACAGGATATGATTTTGGAAAAGTGAACAGTTTAATTGTTGAAGGTACTCCTGCAGCCACTTTAAGCTATGTTAAAGACAATCAGGACAATCGGTATTACTGGGGTCGGCGAGGCCCCTCTGTTCATCTGGCGTATACAGTTCCGGAGAACATAAAAGATCAGGTAGAATGGTTTTATAATGAGGTTACAGTTCCAACAGACATGGATCCGGTAGGTTCCTATTTTATGTCAAATGGATTCGAACAAGGGTATTTTGGGATGCAGGTAAACGGTCCAAAAGAGCGCCGTATCTTGTTCTCTGTCTGGAGTCCTTTTCAAACAGACGATCCTTCCAGCATTCCCGATGATCAAAAAATCAAACTTTTGAAAAAAGGTGATGGTGTAAAAACGGGAGAATTTGGAGCCGAGGGATCTGGCGGTCAAAGTTACCTGATCTATCCATGGGTAGCTGGAAAAACCTATTCATTTTTAACCCGGGCACAACCCAATGCAGGTAGTAACAAAACCATTTTCACATCCTGGTTTAAGCCTGAAAATGGAAAATGGATGCTTATTGCAAGTTTTGAGCGGCCTAATACCAACTCAAATCTAAAACACCTGCACTCTTTTCTTGAAAACTTCCAACCGGAGATGGGTAATCTGTCCCGTACTGCAAATTACGGAAATCAATGGGTGGCAGATACCAAAGGCAACTGGACTGAAATTACAGAAATGACATTTACAGGAGATGACATAGCCAAAAGAAACTATAGGAAAGATTTTAGTGGCGGGGTTAAAAACACTGGTTTCTTTCTTAAAAACGGTGGCTTTTTTAATGAATTCACACCGTTGAGAACCTCTTTTATCCGATCATCGAACCAGAATAAAGCCCCCACAGTAGATTTTAATGCCCTTCCATAGTTTAAGGATCTATTTTTAAAAGCCCCGGTAATATAATCGGGGCTTTTTTTATATATAATCACAATAATTGCCTAATATTAAAAGATAATTATAATCTTTGATCCCGATGTCTGATAAACCAACTACTATAAAAGAAATAGCGAAGCTTCTCAACATCTCGGTTTCTACCGTTTCGAGAGCTTTAAATGACCATTCCAGCATTGGTCTTATCACTAAAATGCGTGTAAAAAAACTCGCCCAGGAGCTCAATTACGAACCCAACCAAAGGGCCATTCAATTTCTTCAGGGAAAATCGCACACTATAGGTGTTATTTTACCGGAACTTTCTGAATCCTTTTTTTCAGCGGCAATTACGGGAATTGAAGACATCGCCTACAAAAGAAATTACACTGTACTCCTTGCCCAGTCCCACGATGACGCAGAACGGGAAAAGTTACTGGTAGAAAAAATGAAAACCCAGCGTGTAGATGGCTTACTTATTTCGGTAGCTAAGACCACCAGCACATATGAGCATTTCGAGGCCCTGAGAAAACTGAATATTCCTATTGTTTTTTTTGATCGTATCCCTCCTATTAAAAACATACATTTTGTAGCTTCTAATCTGGAGACTGGTACTTTTGAAGCCGTAAACTTTTTACTCAAAAAAGGTCATCGCACGATCGGAATGATCAATGGCCCCACAACACTTATAGCCTGTGCAGAAAGAAAAAATGGTTATGTCAGGGCAATGACTTCCCAACGCCTCAAGTTTGATCCTTCCCTGGTGATGAGTTGTGATCTTTCTGAATCCGGAACGATAGAGGCTATGCAAACTTTACTTAACCATAAGCGCAAGCCAACAGCAATTGTGACATTTAATGACTATGTAGCTTTATTTGCAATGCGTTACGCCCGTAGTTTGGGCCTAAAGATAAACGAAGACCTTGATTTTGTAAGTTATGCAAACTTGCCCATCATTAACTACATGGACCATACCCCAATTGCTTCTGTAGAACAATTCCCTTATAAACAGGGTAAGAAAGCAGCCAATATTTTACTTGACCTGTTGAACAAGCCTAAAAGCGAATCTGCGGCAGAACAAGCATATTTTAATATTGTTGTAGAATCTGAATTGATTATTGGCACCGACAAATAAATTAAACACAACCGTTTGCGCAATAAACTCAAAGCGAAATTGTTTAGGTTTGAATCTACCAAAACTAAAAAAACTCGCCTAGTGCTATGCTCAATCAGATTTTACCATTATACGGAATCCTGCCTGTTAAAAGCAACATACAATTATTTGGAGATGGTTTAATCAATCATACCTGGAAAATCACCACAGAAAATACTGGATACATTCTCCAGAAGGTGAACCAGGCTGTATTTAAAAAACCTCAGGACATCGACCAAAATATATCCAGGCTCAAAGCCTTTTTAAGTCAGAAGCATCCGGAATATTTATTTGTAAGCCCCATTACCGGTACAACTGGAAAATCACTGATGGAAACATCAGAAGGATATTTCAGACTCTTCCCTTTTGTAGAGAATTCGCATTCTCTAAACGTACTTAGCAAAAAGGAAGAGGCTTATGAAGCCGCCAGGCAGTTTGGAAGATTTTCTATGCTCCTGAACGAATTTGATGTTGATCAACTTTACATTACACTTCCAGACTTCCATAATTTGACCTTGCGGTATGCACAGTTCAAAAATGCGGTTTTACACGCGTCTCCGGAAAGAAAAGAACAGTCTAAAGAACTGATTTCATTTATAGAAGACAATTACAGCATCGTTGAAACCTACAACAAGATCATTGCAAATCATGAAATTCCATTAAGGGTTATCCATCACGACACAAAGATCAATAATGTCCTTTTTGATCGTGACGGTAAAGGTATATGCGTAATTGATCTGGATACTGTAATGCCCGGATATTTTATTAGTGATGTTGGAGATATGATGAGGACTTATCTTTCTGCAGCAAACGAAGAAGAAACTGATTTCTCTAAGATCAACATCAGGACAGATTTTTTTAAGGCTATTTACAATGGCTATATGCTGGAAATGGGCAGTGTACTGACAGAAACGGAAAAGAGCTACTTCATTTATTCGGGCAAATTCCTGATTTACATGCAAGCCATCCGTTTTCTTGCCGATTACCTGCAGAACGACGTTTATTATGGAGCTAAATATGAAGGGCACAATTTTATACGCGCCGAGAATCAAATTACTTTGCTGAAAAGATATCAGGAAGCAGAACCCGAGTTAAGATCACTGATCAGCTAAGACACTTACTCTTCTGCCGGTTTTCGGAATGGCCATAAAAATTAGAATAGTATTTCCTATTTCAATATCTTTATGGCCATTCACGATATACCATCTCTATTTTAATGATAAACGAAGTATCCGGGCGAAGCGAGCAATTTTATAACCATTTTAAAAACTACAGAGGCTTGCTTCATGTGGTTTTTTGGGGGCTTACCGTCTGGGCTTTCTATTATCTCTACACTGCAAAGGCCACCTCTAGTGCAAATAGCCACCCCATAGCTTATCTTCAGTTTTTTTACGCCCTTAGGTTATGTATCGGGTTTGGGCTATCTTATTCATTTTTGTATTTTATCATGCCACTGGGCAAACAGAAAAAGATATTCTGGATTAGCCTGCTGATTCTTATTTCCTGCTGGTATGCCGTCTTCATTATCCTTCTGAAGATTGAAACTGATCATTTCCCTCAATTGTCGCTCCGGCCGGAAAATACCTGGTTACATCTTATCCTGGGCCAATTCTATTACTTCTTTTTTTTATTTGGCTTTTTCATCGCATTCTGTTATTTCGTAGACATTAATGATCGCCAGAAAGAACTTCAAAACCTGGAGAAGTTTAAGACCGAAAAAATAAGATTGGAAAGTACTTTTCTAAAGTCGCAAGTCAACCCTCATTTCTTGTTCAATACCTTAAACAATATTTACGCATTAAGTTTAAAGAAGTCAGAACAGACTGCGGTGATCATAGAAAGACTGGAATCCTTGCTCCACTATATGCTTTATGAATGTAAAGAAGATCAGGTTCCTTTAGAAAATGAATTTCTCTTCACCAATAGCTATATTGAGCTCGAAAAATTGAGACACCGCAGCGACCGCTGTCAGGTAACAGTCAATATACAGGGTAACCCTGCTCAAAAAAGGATAGCCCCATTATTGCTGATTAATTTCCTTGAAAATGCTTTTAAACATGGAACTAAAACAAGCTTTGGAAAATCATGGATTGATCTGGATATTAAAGTAGAAGCAAGATCCCTGAAGTTTATTCTTAGAAACAGCAAACCTGCTCAACCTGCGTTCTTACAAGGCATTTCTGAGTATAAAGGTGGCATAGGGCTGAAAAATGTAAAGAGACGTTTGGAAATCCTATACCCAAAAAAACATGAATTGATTGTTACAGATGGCGAAAATGATTTTGAAATCCAGCTTAGCCTTATTTTTTAAAAATGAACAGTTTTGTACAGATAGAAATTCACAATAAAAACCGCTGGATATATTTTACGAAATACAGGTGGGTTGCCCATGTCCTGTTTTGGGTATGGGTACTTTTAGAAAATCTTAGAAATGCTGAAGCTTCTGATACCTTCCTGTCTACTTTTAACGAATTTTTTATAAGAAATGTTCCAATCGCCATTTTCTTCTATTTCTATTGTCTTTTTCTAATCCCTTATCTTTTTAAGAAAAACAAAGTGCGCCTGTTCTGGTTGTCCTTGCTGGCGTGCCTGGTCATTTTCCCCGTGCTCAACTTGTTTTATGATAAAGTCTTTCCCGAAAAAAGCATGCCGGAAGTCATCAAGAATGCAAGTTTCATTGAAGGTTATTTTCAGCTGTTCATAAACTACCTTCTGAATTTTTTACTTTTTTCCATGATGTTGTTTTTTATGGAAAAAAGCGAGGAACAAGACACCCTGATAGAACTGGAAAAAGAGAAAAAAGAAATAGAACAGGTGAAGCTGGACTTGTTAAAAACCAATATCAGCCCTGACTTTTTAATGAGGTCATTAAAACAGCTCAAAAACACTGCAGCTGCACTCCAGGAAAACACTCCACAGTCCATCCTTACATTTTCTGATTTAATGCGTTATCGTCTTTATCGTGGTCGTCAGTATTTTTCCCCACTCCTGGAAGAGTTGATTGCTTTACGCGCTTTTATTGATTTTATACATTCAGAAGAAGGTAACCGTTTGCATATAGACCTTTTGGTAAATGAGGCTACCGAACAGAAAGATATTGCTTCCCTCGCATTGATTAATATTTTGGAAGTATTTTGCAAGACCCCACCTCCGATTCCAGCCACATTAAAGATTGAGGTACGTACAGAATCCCAATCTCTGCTGGTTCATTTGCTTTATAGTCTTCATGCAACAGATGCGATACTATCTGATCTGCATAAATATGGGGAAAATTATAGCCAGCTTTATGGAGATGAGGTGAAAATTGACATTGAAAATTGTAAAGATGCACATTGTCTGATTAACCTGTCCCTTCCCTGGATTTTGAAATAGCTTAGGCCAAACCGGATTTAAACATTTTATCAAATGCTTCAGCCTTTAAATTTCTGCCAATAACAACAATTTTACTCTCCCTGATCTCTCCCGTTTCCCAGGTCTTTCCCGGATGCACTGCCACAGACTTGCCTACTGTCTGCAAAATTATTTTATCCGGGTATCCTTTAACATGTATGACTCCTTTTATTCTGTAAACGCCGGCAGATTGGAGAATTAAGAAAACATTGACCCGGTGCTGGAGACGGCTCAGTTCAAAAGGCTCCTTATACTTGAGAACAATGGTTTCAATATCGCTATGGTCATGCCGGATGTGGGAGCTGACCATCAGGCCGGATTTTGCCTCTGCTGGTTTTCCCGGCATAAGGCTATATCTTTTGCTTACGCCGATTGGTTCTACCCGTGCTAGAAGATCATCTTCGAAACGCTCATAAGTAAAGAGTGTATTGACATTAAATCCAATTTGAGGTTTGCTTAAAATAACGGCAAAAGGATTAAGACGTCTGAGCAATTGTTCAAGGCTACTGATATACGCCGGGCTCACCTGTTCTATTTTATTGATCAGAATGATATCACTGAATGCAATCTGAGAGATGGACTCCGGAATTTCACGGAGCTGGTCTTCTACAAGCTCTGCATCGACCACACAAATAACACGTTTCAGCAGAAACCCTTTTCTTACATTGGAATTGGTGAGAAAAGGATGTGCAATGTTTGCCGGGTCAGCAATACCAGTTGCTTCAATTATCAAGTGGTCCCAGGATTCCCGCTGATCCCAAAGCTGGTTTAAAACTTCAAATATATCCTCACTTAAAGAACAACACAGGCAGCCATTTTGTAATTCAGAAATAGGTAAAGCTGTATTGACAATGAGTTCTGCATCTATATTTTCCGCCCCGATTTCATTTTCTATGACCGCAAACCTTAGCTCTGTTTTTTTCGCAATGATGCAATTGAGCAAAGTTGTTTTTCCTGCCCCTAAAAAACCAGTAAGTAAAGTAACTTCTTTAGCACCTGCCATTTGAAAAATATTTATGTAAAAAAGATAATATAGTCTTGTACAGGTTCAGTATCCATTGTAAATTTAGCCCCTTATCCGCTGACTCTAGTTGAGCATGTACATGTACAGCAAAGATAATCAATAAATGCAACTGAATTGCAAATATTCATTACATTTGGCACCTTAATGTATAACCTGTCATAGATTGGCCTTTAAATGCATATTAACTAACACACATGAATAAATTCAATTTTAAACCTCTGATTCTTGCAACTGCATTGCTATGCAGCGCAAACTTTGTTAATGCCCAGGATAACCTGGTAAATTCCTTAAAGAACAACCAAAGTGCTAAAAGTAAGGAAAGCTTTAAATTCACTGATGTCATCAATCTGGCCAATACACCAGTTAAAAATCAGGGATCGTCTGGTACCTGCTGGAGCTATTCGACAAATTCTTTCCTTGAGTCAGAAATGATCAAAGCAGGTAAAACACCTGTTCCTCTTTCTCAAATTTTCTCTGCAAGAAACGCCTATGTGGAAAAAGGAAAGAATTATGTGCGTATGCATGGCGCGGTAACTCTGGGCGACGGTGGAGCGCTTCACGATGTAATCAATATGTATAGAAAATACGGCGCAGTACCACAATCTGTTTATACAGGACTGAATTATGGCACAACAGTAAATAAATTTGGTGAAATGGGCGAAATCATGAATGGCGTTTTGGCTGCTGTAGTAAAAAATCCTAACCAGACCCTTACTCCAAACTGGGAAAAAGCTTATACTGCTGTAATTGATTCTTACTTGGGAGAGGTTCCTAAATCTTTTGATTATAATGGAAAGAAGTATACACCTCAAAGCTTCGCTAAAGAAGTGGTAGGAATTAATCCTGATGACTATGTGGAATTGTCTTCTTTTAACGACCATCCTTATTACAGCAAATTTACCTTATTGGTACCCGACAACTGGTCATTTGATCAGGTGTACAATGTTAAAGTGAATGAGATTACCGATATTATTGACAATGCATTAAAAAAAGGTTTCACTGTGGCATGGGCAACCGATGTTAGTGAAAAAGGATTCTCCTACAAAAACGGAGTAGCTTTTGTTCCAGAGAAACCATTTGAGCAAATGAGCGCAGAAGAAAAAGCGACTATGTTTGATGGTCCTAAGCCGGAAATGGAAATTACAGAAGCAAACCGTCAGGAGGCTTTTAATAATTACCAGACTACAGATGATCATGGTATGCACATTGTCGGACTTGCAAAAGATCAAAACGGAAAAGAATATTATATCGTTAAAAACTCATGGGGAGAAACCAACGATTATAAAGGTTATTTATATGTAACAAAAAACTTTGTTAAATATAAAACCACTGCTTTCCTGTTAAATAAATCGGGTATACCTTCTGATGTTCGCAAAAAACTGAGCATTTAAGAAGTACGCACGCTTACAAAAAAGGGGAACATATTTTACATATGTTCCCCTTTTTTGTATAAGCATCTTGTTATTTTATAATAGATACCGGCTTTTTGTTTTCATCTATGGCTACAAAAGAGAACTCCCCGGTCACTGCTTTTTCCCTCTGTTCAGAATACATCTGTTCTACGTAAATGTCAACCTTCACTTTTAAACTTGTATTTCCAATATGACTGACCACTCCGATCAGTTCTACAATTGTTCCCGCTGGTATAGGCTGCTTGAAATCAATTCTGTCACTACTTACTGTAACCATGATCTGGCGGCTGAAACGGGTAGCAGTAATAAATGCTACCTCATCCATCATATGCATGGCAGTACCACCAAAAAGGGTATCATAGTGGTTTGTTGTATTCGGAAATACAGCTTTAAAGATTCTGGTTTCTGATGCTTTGATCTTCTCTTCTATTGTCATTTTAAACGCGCTTTATTTGCGGCCAAAGATAAATAATATGACCTTATTATGCAGTTATTTCAATTTCATGACTGTTATCTGCTTTTTTCCGCTGCAATCAATCCACACGGGGCATTCAATTCATCAATGATATAGGGGCACCAAACAAAAAGAGGTGTCAGTATAAACTGACACCTCTTTTATATAGCTAAACTAAAATTATTTAGCAGTGTTTTTTTTCTCAGTTACTTCAGTACGGATCTCTTGAGCAAGTACTTTTAAATCTTGCATCGCTTTACGTACTCTTGTACCTGCAGCGCCGTTTCCTGCATTGTAAAATTTCTCTACATCTGCCTCAATTGAAGAGATCAGTTCTTTAACTTTTGTGAATTTTTCCATGTTTTGATTTTTAATTTATTTGCCAAATATATACTTTTTAACAAAAAAACATACAACCTCTCCTACCAAATATGCTTATTATTGTATCATTGAGGCTATATTTTCATTTTTTAAGCCTCAAGCGCTACCATCACATATCAAAGAAGCTACAGAATTCCTACAGACTTATTTCGGTTATTTAAGTTAAAATCAATTTACATGAAAAGGATAACTGCATTAACTGCCTTTCTAATGAGCTTATGTGCCCTGGCCAATTCACAAACCAAAACAGGTTTACATCTGTTAAAACAACATAAGATCAATAGTGACGGTGGATAGGATTACATCAGTGCTGCGCCCAGAAGCCATCATATCTTTATGCCAACAGCAAATTTCTCAGCAGCCGCTGTTGCCGGAAAACGCCCTCAGCGAATTCCAAAAACATTTCGGGTACTCGAAATTGGCAAATAAGAAAATATCTTTATATTAACCGACTATTTCGGTTAGATCAACAAAACATGAACTTTTTTAATTCCATTGCCTCCATTTTTCAGGAGCATTTAACACTGATACAAGTGAGCCTGTTTGCCGGTTTAATTTCAATTTTATGGTTTGCAGAGGTAATTATTTCTGCAACACCCTGGAGAAAGAAATTAAATCATTCTTCTGTTAATTTTCTTTTCATTTTTACCGCCCTCCCTATTCAACTGGCCATCACCCTGGGGGTACTGGTTATCTCCGACTGGGTTGTCAGTCATCACTGGGGCCTGTTATTTTTACTTCCTCGTCCGGAAAGTTTCTGGGTTAAATATGTAATTGGATTTTTCCTGCTTGACTTTTTTGAATACGCCTATCATGTAACCATGCATAAGGTAAGCAGACTTTGGAAATTCCACCTGGTACACCATACTGACACACAACTCGATGTATCTACAACCATCCGGGAACATCCGGGAGAAACTTTGATCAGGGTCTGTTTCTTAGGTTTGTGGGTTTTTCTTTCAGGTGCTTCTCTGGGTTTGTTAGTGCTCAGGCAAACCGTCCAGACTTTTTCTAACATTATCGCCCATACGCATTTGCAACTTCCCGGAAAAATAGATAAAGTTCTTGGATGGTTATTAATTACCCCCAACCTTCACCATGTACATCATCATGACAGTATGCCTTATACCGATTGCAATTATGGTGACGTATTTAGCATTTGGGACCGTATTTTTGGCACCTATAAAGAAATGGACCATAATACGATCAATTATGGCCTGGACATTTTCGACGCAAAACATTCCGATAAATTCGTTTACCTGGTTAAAACACCTTTTAACCAAGACTACCTCAAATCAAAAACAAACTTACCGCTTTAGCTGCTGAGCTTGTAAAATTTACGGATCAGACTAGGCAATACGATCAACAGCAGTGGGAGCGCAATTAAAAAGCCACCAATTACAGCAATAGCCAATGGTTGATGAAGCTGTGCTCCCGCTCCTATACCCAAAGCCAATGGAAAAAGGGCAATAATTGCTCCAAGAGCGGTCATCAGTTTTGGTCTTAAACGTGTAGAAATTGCATAAGTAATCGCTTCATCCATATCTTTTTCATGCAAGGACTCTTTAAACTGCAGAAAAGTGAAGATTGCATTTTCGCCTATAATCCCAACAATCATAATTAAACCGGTATAGCTCCCTACATTTAATGGGGTATGCGTTAAGAACAAAGCGAGATAACTTCCTGAAATTCCCAGCACCGAAATCGTAAGAATAATAAATGCAACCCTGAAATCTTTAAAAAGGAATAAGATCACACTAAAGACCAGCAAACTGGATGCAATTAAGATCGTTAACAATTCCTTAAAGGATTGTTGCTGGTCGGCATAAGCCCCACCATACTCAATATGGTACCCTGAAGGCAAAGCAACTTTAGCCCCCACTTCCGACTGAATATCTTTCATCACGCTACCCAAATCCCGGCTATCCAGTCGCGCGGTAACTACACCTATAGACTGAAGATTCTCACGATCAATCTCTGCTGAGCCTGTTTTCAATTCTACTTTAGCCATATTTTGGATTGGGATCACTGCACCTCCGGGAAGAAAGATCTTTAACCGTGCCAAATCTGCAGTACCAAATTTTCTGCTTCCAGGATAGACCATTCGTATAGGAGAAAGTTGTTGCTTGTCATAAAGCTGCCCGATAATATTACCTTGGAGTGCGGTTTGAACCTGAAACTGGAAACTTGCAGGACTAACTCCATACTGGGCAAGCATACTGAAATCTGGCTGAATATTTAAAGTAGGCCCAGACAAAACAATTCCGTTAAATACGTCTGCTGTACCATTTACATGATGAACAACATCAGAAACTTTCTTAGCTATGGCCTGAAGTTTATCCTGGTCGTTACCAAATATTTTAACTTCTATAGGCTGTGTAGAACTCATCAGATCACCAAGCATATCACCGATCACCTGACCAAAATCTACTTTCAGTGCAGGCTGAGTGGTCTCAATTTTTGTTCTGATGTCTGCAATAACTTCTTCAGTTGTTTTACTCCTGTTCTTCTTTAACTGGATCAGATAGTCGCCGGTATTGGGTTCTGTGATGAAAAATCCCATTTGTGTACCTGTTCTTCTGGAATAAGCCTGTACTTCTGGAATTTTAACGAGTTGTTTCTCTACCTCCCGCAACGTCCTGTCGGTTTCAGCAAGCGAAGTTCCCGGAGGTGTGCTGTAGTCAAGTACGATACTGCCCTCATCCATTTCAGGAAGAAATCCGGTTTCCAGATGGGGAAAAACCAAGACAATGGAGGCCACCAGTACTAGAATCGTGATCAAACTGATATATGGCCTGCGAATAAAAAAACCTATCCATTTCTGACTTTTTACCTCATGTGCCTCTTCCGGCTTGCCTACAGTGTTAACCTGACTGTCCCTTGTTAGGAACAGGTAAATTACCGGCAAACCAATCCAGGTGACAAAAAATGAGCAAACAAGGGTAATGATCATGGTATTGGTCATGACCTGGAAATAGGATCCGGCCACCCCCGTCATCAAAACAAATGGTATAAAAATAACGATCGTACTTACAGATGATCCCAGCATTGCCGGGAACAAGTAATCCACCGCTTTCTTCAGCAAGGTAACCGTTGGTTCTTCCGGATGTTCCTCATGAGTCCGGTGAATCTGTTCGACCACAACAATAGCATCATCTATGATCAAACCTATTGCTGCTGCAATAGCGCCTAATGTCATGATGTTTAAGGAATAACCAATAAAATACAAAACGATAATGCTTAGACAAAGCGTTACAGGAATAGTAATAAGGATGGTTGAGCTCGCTTTTAATGATCTCAGAAATATAATGGCCACCACAATTGCAAGTGCCAGACCTACCAGTAAACTGTCCCGTACACTCTTAACAGATTCGTTTACAAAATCGGCCTGTACGTAATAAGGCTTAATAAATACGCCGGAAGGAAGAATTTTCCTGAGCTGACTGATTTTCTGCTCCATCTGGTCTGACAAGTCCACCAGATTTGCATTAGGCTGTTTAATGACCGCAATTAAAATTCCGTCTTTTCCATTGGCATTGATCCTGGTGTATTCCACCCCTTCCTGAATACTTACATTTGCGATATCCTTAACCCTGACAATCCGGTTTCCATTTTTGGTCAGCGTTAAGTTCTCGAGGTCTGATTTCGTTTTTACTGTGGCATCAGTTATGGAAAGATATAAATAGTTATAATCTGAAAGATAACCATTGGATTTTATAAAATTGGTTTGAGACAGGGCATTGTTGAGCTGATCCGGCGAAATACCCAGTGCTGCCATTTTTTGATGATCAAGTTCAAGCCAGTACTCCTTCGTTTTTCCTCCGATAACACGGATTTCTGATACCCCACTAACCTGTGAAAGAAAAGGTTTAACGGTATAAGTAGCCAGTTGCTTCAATTCAATCGGAGATTTTGTATGGCTTTCCAAACTATAACCACTTACCGGCAATATAGAAGGATTCATCTTTTCTACAGATACATTTACACCCGCAGGCAAACTATTGCTGATTTTTTGAATCTGTGATTCAATTCGCTGCTGACTTAAATCAATATCGGCACCGCCATTCATATAAGCAGAAATCTCACAGCTTCCCCTGCTTGTTACACTGCGGATCAGCTTAAGATCGGGTATCTGTTTGACCGCATTTTCCAGTGGCCGGGTCACTGTAACCACCATTTTATCCACAGGCTGAAGTTCTGCATCTGCGATGATCTTGATTTTCGGAAAAGTAATCTCAGGAAATAAAGAAGTCTTCAACTGCGTATAAGAGAACAGCCCTCCCGCCAGGATAAGGATGAGCACAACCAGCAAAGGGTTTTTGTGGGATATAAAAAAGTTCTTCATAACTACTTATCGACTTTAACTTTTGCCGTATCTGCTATTCCATAATTCCCTGTAGTAATAATCCTGTCCTTCGAATTAAATACAGGGTCCAGAATCTCAATGAACTGCCCGTTCTCGATGCCTTTTTTAATTGGAACCTTAACCGCTGTTGAATCGTTAATAAGTTTCATCACCCAAAATTCATCTTCCGTTTCGTTAGCCAGAACAGCTGATTTTGGAAGCGTTTGCGCATTTGATTTTGCCGTTCTTGTAATTCTTACTTTAGCAATAAGACCTTCAGGAATAGTATGCGATGGATTTACCCTGATCATCATTCTCTGTGTTTGCGCAGCCGAATCTACAGATGGCATTGCCCCACCTAACGTACCTTTCAATTTTTCACCATCGGGTAAAATGAGTTCTATATTCTTATTTTGGTCAACAACTGAACGGAATTCGTATGGAAGGTCCAGCAGGAACACAAGACTGTTCCGGTTACTGATCACAGCTAGAGCTTCGCCATCCTGAACATAATCTCCCTGTTGATGATTTACCTGTGTAATAAATCCACTCTGCTCAGCGCGTATTTTTGAAATTCCAGAAAATTTAAAGCCAGGATCCAGCTGATTTACAGCATTCCCAATTGCTCTTGCCTCTTTGGTAATCAAGGTAAACAAGATTTCGTGTCCACCAACCTCCTTACCCAGTTGTGCACCAGAAAACTGCACATAGCCGTTGATATTTGCTTTTACATAACTTTTTTGCAAATAAGAACTTACTGCATTCAATTCAATAAAGTCTGAAAGTGGATTGGTTTCTACATAGGTTACCTGTACCGGTGTAACCGGGGCAGCAGGTTCTGAAGCGGCTTCTTTATTTTGATTACAGGCAGTTAAAAACAACCCCGAAAACAATAGCATTGGCAATAAGTTCTTCATGATTTTAGGCTTTATCTGTTCCAGTAATTCAGCTGATTAATGAGTTTTAAACGGTTGATATTAGTTTGTCTCAACAGATTTTGTGAGTTCATATAATTATTAATAGCAATCACAAAATCTGCAATTTTCACATCTCCGGTCCGCAGGAGTTTACTGTCAACTTCTATAAGGCTTCTGGTAAATTTAATTTGGGCTTCAATCTGTTTAAACATAGAATCTGTTTCCCGGATTTGCTGTTGGAGCATGTCTAATTGTTGTTTATGCTGATTAAGGAAATAGTTTCTGTAATAGGAACTGGTCTGTGCCTGAAGATCAAGTTTGCTGTATTGCATTTTTCTTTGGTGTCCGTCGTATATAGGTATGGAAATCGTAAAACCCGCACTCGTTCCAAAATTTCGATAAGGCTGTAAAAGAAAGGACGAGTTATATCCCCCATTTACATATACACCCGCTTTTGGCTTATAGGCATTGTCTACAGCCTTTCTTTCATTAATTGTTTTCAGACTATCAATTTCAAACCTTCTAAGAAAGAAACCTTCCTGTGCTAAAGGTTTCACAGGGTTAAAAATGGGTTCCTTTAAAACAACTGTGGTCGTATCGTTCATTCCAGAGAGATAATTTAATGAGGCATAATCCATCTTGTACTGTAGTTCTGCCTGTTTCAACTGCAATTGTTGTTGCTGATAAGTAACCAGAAATGTCAGATATTCGGTCTGCTTATACGCGTTGGCCCTGGTCAATTCCTTAAGTATAGATTCTTCCGTTTTCAATAAGCGGACAATGTCCAGATTAAACTCTACCTGCAATTGGCTGGCATAAGCTGTAATGTATTGATCCGTAATGGCTTTTCTGAGATCCAGTTCAGAGAGCCTGCTGGCATAGCGAATAGAATCAGCCTGCAAACGAATTGCTTTTTGCTGATTTTGTTTTATCCCATTCCCAACAATATTGTAATTCATAGTGAGCAAAGCATCCAGGGTATGAGAATTTGTTAAGGCTTCATCATAACCATAACCTTTAATAACCGGAGCGTATAAACCAGTAGAGCTGGCTGTCAATTGAGGAAGATATCCGGCTTTTAAACGCATACTATCAATTTTGTTCATGAGCAGTTGATTATTATAATCCTTAGCTAATGGACTGAATTTGATCGCCTGGCCAACAAAGAATTCCAAATCCTGCACTGCCGGACGGACCTGTGCCTTTCCAATACTGATCAGAAAAATTGGAAACAAGAGAATTAAAAGCGTTTTTTTAAAATGTTCCATTGAATGACAATCCAAAACTATGTTGCTGATAAGAAGGCATTACATTGTAACTTAAAGCATTTTTACCTAAGATAAGTCTTTTCAGTTTAGGATAAACATAATAAGCGACTTTCGTTGAGAGTATTCCAAATCCGGTTCCGGCAACTACATCACTTACCCAATGCCTGTTATTATAAAGCCTCAGTACGCCCGTAGCCGTAGCAACTGTATACCCGGCATAACCAATCCAGGGCGAAACGTCTTTATATTCCTGATTTAAAAATTCAGCAGCCGCAAAGGCGTTTGCTGTATGCCCGGAGGGAAAAGAATCGTAGGCAGACTCATCCGGCCGTTGGCGATGAGTGATTTTCTTCAAACTCGTTACGGTTCCTCCCATGATAGCCTCAGATAACACATATAAACCAGTTGCATCAATTAAATTGTGTTTTCCTTTAACCCCCGCAAGATTTAAGGCATATACAGCCGCAGCAGGTGCAAACTGCAGGTAATTATCCGCATGGGCCGCAAATAACGGATGATCTTCCTGCAACTCATCTTTCGTGCTTTTGTCCAATTGTTTTATTGGCTGAAAATTGGTTAAAGAGACCAGCCCATAGCTAATAAACACTGCCGGAATAATAAAGGAGGTCACTTTCGGTTTATAATCAATCTCTGAATTGATCAGAGCATGTTGTTTAACAGAGATCGTATCCAGTGCATTTTTTTGCTGCGCATAACATAGACCAGGTATACAAAACAGCCATAGTAATTTAAATATCTTCATAACCCAAACGGTGCTTAAATTCTGCTCTAAGCTAGATTCAAATTATGAAGAAATTCTGTAGTTGGTTATCGGATTTAAAATTTTCCGGCAATGGACAAGCCCGCGGCGTGGTTCTGATAAAATGGGGCTGCACTAAGACGGAGATTCTTTTGCCCCGTAAGCAATCGTTTCAATGGCGGATAAACCAGGTAAGCAACTTTAGTTGATAAAATTCCTACGCCCGCGCCCGCTACAACATCACTAAACCAATGTGCATTATTGTATACTCTTAAAACCGCAGTCGCAGAGGCAACAGTATAGCCAGCAACACTATACCAGGGAGAGATATCACCATATTCCTGATTGATCAGCTCTGCGCCCGCAAATGCAATTGCGGCATGGCCTGAAGGGAAAGAAACAAAATCTGAATGATCCGGACGTTCTTTATCTGTTGCTTTTTTCACTATGCTTACCGAGCCCATAACCAGTACACCGGAAAGAAGCATTAAACCTGTTTTATCTGCAATACGGTGTTTGCCTTTAACACCCAGGGCCTCTAATCCATACAAAGTTACAAATGGAACATACCTCAGATAGTCGTCTGCACGGGTACTGAAATTTGGCCTGCGCTCATTTCTTTTCTCCTCTATGTAATGATCAAAGTTTTTAAGTGGCCCGCCGGTTAATGCAATCAGGCCATAACCTGTTGCAGCTATTCCCGGAATGAAGCTTTTAAAACTTTTCCTGTTAGATGCCTGATTCACCGTATTTTTTAAAGAGATACTGTCAATTAATACAGAATCCTTTACCTGTGAAAGACCCCGCTGCGAGAAATTGAAAAACAGAATTAGTGTAGCAAGAAAGCTGAAGTAGTTTTTAGACATTGACGAATAGGTGCTGTATAAACCCTCAAGGTAAACAATATTTGAACAATCTTCAAAATAACTACAGAATTCAATCTTATTTATGCAGAAAAAACTGCTGATGCGAACTAGGTTACAGCGATACAAAATCAAACATGTTTGTTCTGAACCTTGGTCTTAGCTATAGCTTTGGTGTGGTAAAAAAGAAAAAAGATCTTCAATTTGATAATTCGGCTCAGTAATCTTTAATCATTTAAAGTATTACATTCGACGAGAAATTATACCAAAGTTAAAAATTAGAGGAAGCCCAAAAGAATAGAATAAATAATTTTATGAATTTACTTTTAAACTGCTATTTTTAAGAAATTTTCTATCAAAATTCATGAATTTTATTACCAGAAAGGCTATAATTGACCAGCTTAAAAAAGATTTAATAGGCAAAGATTCTTATCGTGGTGTTACACTAACTTACTCTTGGCTGGCCAATCAATTTGGACATTTTTCCCTGGGCTTTATTCCAACTATTATAGTGTTTACCTTTATTAAAAATAAGCCCGGGCTTCACTATCCTGAATTGTGGGCCGCCTTTGGTGTCTGGGGTGCCTGGATATTATTTGAACTGTATAATTTTCTTGGCCCCTTACTTCTCAAACTCCCTTCCGGACGTAGTTCACTTAAAAACATAAGTTACACCTTTGCTCCGGCCTGGTCTAACGTTGCTTTTGATACGGTTACAGACCTAACCTATTTCGGAATTGGAGCCCTTACCGGAAGCTTATTTTGCCATTATCATGGTCAGATGCTACTTGCCGCATTGCTGCTTGTGGTGTTGGTGGCTTACCCCGCTTACTACTGGTACACGACAAAAATGTATATCCAAAATGCAGAGTATCCATTCCAATTGCGGTTAAGCCAATGGAGCCAGAAAATAAAAGACGAGCACAAACAGGCTGTCATCGAATTTCTGGACAACAGGGATCAGGGTAAACACATGCTGATTTTTGGTTCAAAAGGAAGTGGTAAAACCACTTTATCCGTTGGAATTGCAACTGAAGCTTCCATCCGAAGTGGATGCTGCAGTTATGTTACCGCCGTCAAACTATTAAGTATGTTCTTTGAAAGGTCAGAAAATCAAGTCGAAAACATGAATAATTTATGGAATTGGCGAAATTGCAATTTGCTGGTCATTGATGATATCAACCCCGGAAGACCGGTAAAAGGAGACATTATCAGTACCCAGTTGTTTTATGAATTATTAAACAATGTAGATTGCGGACCAGACAACATCAAACACATTAAAGACAAAAATATCATCTGGGTAATGGGTAGTGATGATCCAACCACATTACTGGAACAGAAATGGCAGGATTTATTACAGCAGATCGGCATTGAACGATCAAACATCATTACGATAAACCTTGATCCTGCCGCCTAAGGCAGGATCGAATTGTCATAAGAAAAACTCACCAGATGAGTCAGACTTTTCACATTAAAACGCTTGTACAGCGGGATTATCCTCTTCTCAATAGCAGAATGTGATACATTCAATTCATGGGCAATTTCCTTAAAAGAGTATCCCTTAGCCACCAGCGCAAGTGCTTCTTTTTCTTTATCGGAAATGGCCAGATGGGAAAAAAGGATTTTATTAAGTTCTTCCTCAAATTTTTCCTTTTCCGGCCCGAAGGCAGCATAGCGCATTACCTTTCCAAAAATCAAATTTCTATTGATCTGAAATCTGCCAATGATTGCTGTAACTTTACCATTTTCAGAACTATATACCCCAACCCTCGCTACAATGGGTACCAGTGTGCCATTTTTATGTATCTTTTTGAGTTCTATAGTAAAACTGTATTTCTCCAGATCCTTTGTTTTATTATGGATAAACTTTAAGGCTTTATCATTCAGGTCATGAGAAAAAGGTGCAAATTCAGGTGCCGACATATTTACAATCGCCAACATATTAATTTCATCATCTTTGTAACCAACCACTTCTTCCCAGCCACTGGCATACACCATTTTGTTCAGCTTAAAGGAGTAAATATAAATTGCTTCTTCAGGGAACCTTGGAATGGTTTGATTGAAGTATTGCGCTTCATCACTTTCCCTGTCGGCAGGGACATCAGATATAAAATTTTTGGAATAATCCCCAAAATTCTTTTTCGAGTTCATTGTATCTTAATTTAAATAGACCTTATTTCTCAGGATAGGCCTATAACTGCATTCATCTGAAAAGCAAATCAAACTGCCTGTGTATTTTCTCAGTTGATGGACGTCCTCTCCAAATGTAACTTTGGCACAAGTTTAAATAAAATAGAACTGATTTCCATAACAAAGGTCAGATCGTATTAAAAATTGATTTAATTAACCCCAAAATAGAATAAATATGCAATTTATAAGAATGAATAAATCAGATAGAACCCATTACCTTCTTATTGTTCTGAAGTTAGTCGCTCTGGCCCTGTTCATGCTTTGTTTTTATCAGGCATTTAAAATCTCCAATGGACCTTATTAAGTTATTTGGTGCGTACCATTTATAGTTGATGCTCTCTACATTTACCGATGTGAAACAAAAACCGCTGATTCAAATGAACAGCGGTTTTTTTTATGGAGAAAAGATCCTGCAGTCCTTATTCAAAGAGAAGTGATCACTTCATTAATGTTGCTTTAACATTTTTACTTCGGATATATTCCTGATCTGTTGCAATGGAACCGGCAATAGTTACTTCGGGGTTCAGGCTGATATAGAATCCATTGTAGTTCTTATAGAATTTATACTTTTCTATTGATGGAAAATTTGTCCAGTTATCCTCGTTCAAGGAATAATCCGATACATCAATAAATCTTAAGCTCATCTGCTGCTCATACTTAGAATACAACAGATCAATAAATAAATCGATTGTAACTTGCTCCTCCTTTTTGGAAATGCTTACGCTTCTCAGTCTTGAATGCAATAAACTATATTCTCCGGTGGAAAACATAATCAAAATCTCGCTACCTTCTAAAACCCTCATATTTAAACCCTTTAATTATAGATACGCTCTACAAAACACCGCTCCCCCGTACACTTTCGTGTACGGTTAGGAAGGGAGGGTTCGAGAGCATGCCGGTCAAACACTTTATATATTGTATGTATTGATGTTTAATAAAAAACCGCATTATAACACTTCTGCGATATCGTAAAGTTCTTTTGGTTGAGGCAAAACCGCAACAACCTGTGGTTGTATTTAAAAATAATAGGAAACAAAAAATTGAACAGATATCAAAGCAAGAAGTTTATTACTTTTATCCTGATGTTTCCACCATTTATAGAGATGCCTTTAACCTATGTGTTCTCAGGCTTAATTATTTTGTTAAGTATTATAGGATTTTATTATAAACCATTATATAATAAACTGGTTTATCATCCTTTCGAGGTTTTTAGAGGAAATCGGATTCATACTTTATTTACCTCCATTTTTCTGCATAAGAATTGGATGCATTTGTTATTTAATATTTATTTGCTCTATATTATGTCGAAAGACATCGAATATATTATACTGGAAAAGAACTATAGCCAGGTCCAAATTAAACTTATATGGTTTTTTGTTCTGGCATTTGGTACTGTTTCAGTAAATTTAGTTACTGGGTGGATTTACAGAAAAGATGTATCTCATACCACAATCGGCGCCTCAGGAATAGCATTTGCATTTACAGCTTTTTCAATTCTTTATCTACCGCTTGATCATTTGAAAAGAAAACATAAATTTATTCCTCTATATTATGGTTATGAGATTTTTTTGGCCTTTTTAATCATTTTTGTCTGTCTAATGTTTATTTATAGAAAGAATTCAAAAAGTAACCATAAAGCTCATTTTTTTGGACTGATCATAGGGAGTTTACTGGCCATTGTCGTTCGTCCCACTTTAATCACAGAGATTATTTACCACCTTAAGAGCAGATGGTAAATAATCTTTTTTTCAATTCCCCAACCACCCGGCTATAGCGCCTGCAATTCCACCTACAACTCCGCTCACATAGTCAACTGCTGTTTCAAGAGAGTCTCTTTCTTTTTCTTTTCCGCCTTCAATTTCAATAATTTCTTCTTGAGTTAAATCTTTCATTTTGAGTTTAATTTGATTTGTTTCTCTTGAACATTCAAGATTGAAACAAATCTCATAACATACTCATAATGAGACAACAACCACAAGTTATATCGTATAACTTGTGGTTGTAATAAAAAAATAATTAATTTGCAGGTAATAAGCTAAATTGATTAAAATGATTGGTGAAAAGATACGTGAGCAAAGAGAAATGAAGAAAATTTCTCAATATGCGGTAGCATATGCCATAGGCATGTCCCAAGCGGCTTATTCAAAAATAGAACGTGGTGAAACAGAAGTTAAGGTTAGCCATTTATACTCCATTGCGGCGTTCCTTGGAATCTCTATTTACAATCTTCTGCCTGAGGCCATGGCAAGTGGTACCTTTGAAGGAGAATACCTCTTAAAACCCCTTGTAGTCAAACTCAAAGAATTATGGTATGGATGGCTCGTTAAAAGAAGGATCAGGCGTATGCAACAAAAAGAACAATAATTAAGAATATTCAGAACAATTTGTAACCGCCATTTGTTAAAAAAGAAAAAACAGAGCTATGGGACTATTCAGAACAGCAATTATTGGTGCAGCAATCTATGGCGCCTATAAATACATCACAAAAAAAGATGAAACAGGCAGATCACTCGTTGATGAATTTAAAGACAAAACGCCTGAATGGATGGACAAAGCCAAAGACTTCAAACGGGATATAGAAAGAAAATATAATGACCTTGCAGACGACTATGCAGAAGTCAAACCCAAATAACTAAAAGAAAGAATCGCCTTAAGCAGCGATTCTTTCTTTTTCTTCCTGAATTCCAAATCTCCGGGCTTGTATACGGTCATATTCTTTCACATAATCCGGATGTTCCGTTTTCATTATCCTGTCCCAAACACGGAAATATAAACCGTAATTTCCTTTAAACTTGCTGTGGTGTAAGTTATGATAAACAGATGAATTACTGATTTCGAACAACCAGGAATGCCTGAACCATTTTGGCATGATCTCATAGCCCAAATGCCCATAAACATTGATCATAAATGCCACCACAACAAATGATGTAATAGATATAGGATGCATAGGCAACACCATGGCAATCACTACAAGTACAAGGCCTTCGGTAATGGCTTCAAAAAAATGGAAGGAATAAGATGCCCATGGCGAAGGGTTTACTGATTTGTGATGAACCAGGTGCGTGTACCTGAATATCCTGGGATGATGGAGTAACCGGTGCATCCAATAAAAATAGGTATCATGTATAACCAGCGAAAGGAACACACTTAAACCGATATACCACAAACCAAATGTATTTATATCTGTATATATCAATGTATATTCTTTAAGAGGAGTAAACAATACGGCAAAAGCGATCACCGACATGATGGCTGTACTGAGCATTGAATAGAATACCTCCCTTATAAAATCCTTTTTCGAAGCCAGCCTGCTCTGGATCTTTGACTTACTGAACTTCGAATGTCGTAATTTATAAAAAAGTAAAAATGGTATGCCCGCGAGGACAAAATAACGAACTGCCGATATGGCAAATAATTTAGCTGATATTTCGATAAACTGTTCCATAGTGTTTCTTTTTAAACACTCAAAATTAGTTCATCAAGAGGCCAGGCTGAATTAACAAAAGTTAATTAATGCCGGTCTGTTTAATTTTATTTTTGAGGCACTGCAACTGACGAATTCGTAAGCCTTTTTCTGATTCTGCTTAAAGATACCGGAGTAATTCCTAGCAAGGTGGCAATATATTTATCTGGACAGCGCTGTACGATGTTAGGTTTATCTTTAAGCAAACGCAGATACCGTTCCTCGGGGTTAAGAAGGACAAATGACTCTACCCGCTCCATCATTTCGGCGAGCATAGAGATCAGAAAATAATCTTTCGCCTTACTAAACTTAGAATTTTTATTTAAAAAATCCATAAACACCTGGTAATCGGCTTCCAGCAAAACAGTATGCTCCATCGCCTGATAGGTAAACCTGGAAGCCTGATTAAAAAGAACAGTGTCATAGGCTGTAAAAAACTGGTCTTCCCAGCGCAGCAGAACTGTGGTTTCCTCTCCATTCTCCTTTAAAAGAAAACAACGAATCAGACCACTCTTGATATAGGCCAATTTACCTGTGGTGCTCCCCTCCTTCACATATATGTCTCCCTCTTTAAGTATCTTCTCTTTGGCAAGACTAAATAACGACATCAGCTCTTCGGGAGCCAGATCAAAAAAATCCAGGTAATGGTTAACTTTATTTTCCTCCAGCATAATTTACAGTACAGGCTTATACCTGCAATGTTAAATAAAATAAATAATTATAGAAGGCCTTTCCTATGAACTAAATAATTTTGCAACCCCAAAAGCTGCAATGGCAGCCAGAGCTCCAATGATCATGACTTTTAAAGCCCCTTTAAAAAGAGGTTGTCCGGTTACTTTACTTTTAAAAAAACCAAACAGAAATAAACTTACAAGACCTAGAACCGATGAATACTTTAAACCTTCCATAGGTGTCGAAGTAAAAAAATAAGGAAGCAATGGAATCAATCCACCTACGGCATAGGACAGCCCTATCGTAGCAGCACTGTTTCTGGCACGGTTCGGATTAGGTTCCTCCAGTCCCAGTTCATACTTCATCATAAATTGCACCCACTTATCCTTGTCCTTTGAAAGTTCATCAGCCAGCAAATCCTGTGCTTCCTGAGAAAAACCATATTCCGAGAAAATCTCCTTTATTTCCTGTTTTTCTTCCTCAGGAATACGCTCTACTTCCGCATACTCCCTGGAGAGTTCAGACTGATAATGCTCTGATTCCGTTTTTCCGGCAAGATAGCCTCCAAGTCCCATTGCAATACTTCCGGCAATGATTTCTGCAATGCCCGCAGTCGTGATGATGTTATTGCTGCTCACAGCACTGCTTAGCCCTGCTGCCAGCGCAAATGGCACGGTAAGTCCGTCACTTATACCAATAACGATATCTGTTATAAAGTCAGAACTTTTAAGATGTTTCTCCTGATGCCCCATAATCCCAAAGGTCTGATATAGTTAGCAATGTACAAAATATTAAGACAGTACAGACAAAGATCAATTCCAAACATTCTGCATTCTATTGGAAGCAGAATGTGTATAACAGATAGGATTGCTCCATTGACTATATACCGATAAAACCATCATGTGCAGAAATGCACAAACCGAAATGAATAGAATTTGGTTGCACATGATAGCTTCATCACCATTAAAATAAAATTATATTCCGATGAAAAATACAATCTAAAGATTAATATTACGCAGTTTTAACGCCAAAAACTTATCATAAAAGCAGTTCCATCAGTAAAAAGTACTATTTAAACTTCATTTATTACCTTTTACAGTCGCTTCTTATTGGCTATCTTTGGTGTATGAAATCGAATATCCCAGTTTACGACATCAGCACCTTTGAGGAGTATAAAAACAAAGGGATATTTGTGGGCAGATTTGGTTACTATTCCAAAAATCATCAGCACCTGCACTCAGCACACAGACATTCCTTTTATCATTTGGTCTATTTTACAAAGGGAACTGGCAAGCAACATATCGATTTTAAAAAATTTGATGTAAAACCACAGCTCATTTATTTTATGATTCCTGGCCAGGTGCACAGCTGGGACTTCGAAACAGAACCGGACGGTTATATTATAAATTTTTCAAAAGACTATTTTGGTTCACTTTTAATCAATTCAGGTTATCTCGATAACTTTGAATTTTTCAGTGGAATTCCGCAACAACAGGTTATAGAAATTGACGACGAGACTGGAGCGAAATTAGTTTACCTATTCGAAGAGATTTTAAAAGAAGGGATTTCCAGCAGATCTTTTGAAGATGATCTGGTGAGAACCTTACTTCTGCAGTTGTTTATTTATACAGCGAGAACGAAACAACGATCTGGAGAACCCCATTTGAATTCCTATAGCCACACCCTGCTGAAGAATTTTCAAAATCTCATCGAAGTAAATTACGCCCGATTAAAATTCCCAAAGCAATACGCAGAGCTATTGTATATTACACCCAATCACCTCAATGCACTTTGCAATGATTTGCTAGGCAAATCTTCAGGAGAGATCATCCGCGAAAGGGTAATCTTAGAAGCCAAACGCTTATTGATCAATCTCGACCTTAGCGTCGCCGAGATTGCTGAACGTTTAAACTTTAGCGACCAATCCTATTTTATTAAATTCTTCAAAAAGTATGAAGAAACAACACCAGAAAAATTCAGAAAACATAATACACAACAAAATGGAAAACAATAAAAACACGAACGCAGTACCCCATATTTCTCAATGGCATGCCTTTAGTCATTCAAAATGCCCACGCTGCAGAGTTGGAAAAGTATTTGTTGGTCCAACCTACGGTTTTAAAGTTCAAAAAATGAATGAAAACTGCCCTCATTGCGGGCTGAGATTTGAACGTGAGCCTGGTTATTTCTACGTTTCCATGTTCGTGAGTTATGCTATGAATGTTGCTGAAATGGTTTCTATAAGCGTAGCGGCCTATATACTCGGGCTCGATCTGGTTTATGAAAACCTTTGGTATTTTGCGGGTATATTGCTGATTGCTGTATTCCTTTTCTCTCCCTTCAATTACAGATATTCGAGAATGATCTTGTTATATTGGCTATCTCCGGGACTTCATTATGAACCTGAACGGGGAATAGAGAAAAATACCCAGCGCTAAAGATTGTAACTTTTTGTTATAAAATTAGTTACATCGTCGTATATTAGTTTTATGAACAAAAAAATATTGGTTTTTGACGATGACCAGGAAACCCTCAATGCACTCAGCGACGTTCTGGACTATGCAGACTGGGACCTGGTTACCATTGCCAGCGGTAACCAGGCCCTGGAGGTGATCAGAAAGGAAAAGCCGGATTTGATCTTAATGGATATTCTCCTGGGTGATACAGATGGCAGGGAAATATGCAGGCAAATAAAATGCAATGAGGAATTGATGCATATTCCGATTATTCTTATCTCTGGTATAAATGAACTGGGAGACACATTAAATCAGCAGTTTGGCCCTAACGATATCATTGCAAAGCCTTTTAATATTGGCGACGTCCTGGATAAGGTATATTTTCAGTTGAGCTCATAAAAGCACCTTGCTGCAAAGAAAATCAAAATACACCTTTTCATCATCAAACAGCTCTTTCCCTTCCAGCATGTAGGCACCCAGCAAGTACTCTTTTGCCTGCTCTTCCCTACTCAAATGAAAATAACACTGACCCAGTCTCAATAATATAAAAGGATTGCGTTCTTCCTCCCCATAAACCGACTTGGATTTTTCAAAATACCGGATTGCTTTTTCGTAGTTCCCTAAATTAAAATAGGCATCACCTACCGCAGCACTCAGCCAGCCTGTGGCCTCCCAGTTCTCCTGCGGTACAGGGATAACATCTAGTGCTTTATTAAACCACCCAATGGCATGAACATAGTTTTCATTATCCATTTCATCGTTTCCTTTACCAGCATACTCATTAATCTGAACTTGCTGCGCAGAGGTCAGTTCCTCTTGTAAAATATCTTTTGGCTTATTCGTCATTACATTTGTCATAACAATTAGTTTTAGGTACAAAGGCAGGTCTGGAAACCTTAACGCGAAAGCATATTAATTATTTTACACACAACAAGTTACGCACTATAATGTTTTAATGACAGCAAAAAAAATCAACACTAAATATTTTTACGATTGATGATCCATTTGTTTAATGATTTTCGTAACCTCTTCCTCAGTAGAGCGCAATTTACCCTGACAAAATGAGATGAGATCCGAAGCTCTTTTTACCTTTTGGGCAAGCACATCTACAGAAACAGACTCCGTCTCAATTTCCTGTGCAATCTCCGCCAGCTCCTGATAGGCTGCTTCATAAGTAAGATTTTCTTCCATTATATTTCTTCTTTTGATTTAACTATGGTATGAATTTCTGTGCTGGCCAACTGAACCGTAAGTTCCTGCCCTGGCAGCACATTATCTGCTTTACTGATGATGTGATTGTTCAATTTAACAATAGCAAAACCTTTATTCAATATATTCTGTGGACTCATCAGTTTAACTACAGCCAGATAGTGCTCCAGGTGCCCGTTTTTATTCGATAAATACATTCGGTTATACAACTTGATGTTATTGATCATGTTGTTCAAATCTTTCCTTCTGTTACCGATCATATACCTGGGTTGTCCAACGATCATCGAGCTTAACGCATATACACGCTGACGATGTTCATTCAATAAAGAGATCACATCCCTTATGATATAGGATCTGGTACCCGACAAAGCATTTGAATGCAAGGAAAGCAACTGCTGTGTATTAATTAAAATTCGGTTCTTCAGATTTAGCAAGCTATCTTCAAAGTTTCTGTTGTGTGCAAGAATAAGTTCAGCCGCCTTAGTAGGTGTTTTTGTCGAGGTATGAGCCATCAGATCCACTATGGTTTCATTTTTCTGATGACCAATTCCTGTAATCACAGGCACGGGAAATTTCGCAATAGCCCGGCTTAACTCGTAATTATCAAAAATTAAAAAATCTGTCTGCGATCCTCCCCCTCTAATAATAACTACTGCATCATATGCATTTCCAGAATTAAAAATTTCGATTAATCTCGTCAGAAAAGGTTTTGCATTAGACTCCCCTTGTACCTTAGTAAAGTAATTGTCAATGCGAAAAGAATACTCAAAAGGATTATTTTCCAGAGTATGCCTGAAATCCTGGTAACCAGCAGAAGTATCAGAAGACACCACTGCAATATACTGAAGTACCCTGTTAAACTTCAGCGTACTATTTCTGGTTTGGTAAATATCCCCTGTTCTTTTGATAAATTCTGGATTTTCCTTTAAGAGCCGCTCCAGTGTAGCTTTTCGCTGCTGCTCAAATTGCCCTAGAGTAAAATTCGTATCAATATCTACTAAATTCAACTGCAATCCAAAAGCAGGGCTATATTGTACCGTAACCTGGACCAGAACATTTATATCGCTTTTAAATTTCTGCCCTGTTATACGTTCAAAATTCGAAATATTAACGGAAGCATTTCCCCAGGCCCGGGCTATCATTTTACTGATCAGCTTTGAAGAGGTTTTATCTTTCTCCACCAATTCAAAATAATGATAATTTGAATCTGCCTTAAAAGTATAATTGCTTACATCAGCAATTACCCAAAAAGTCTGCCCATTAAAAACGCCATCAAGAACCTGCTGGATCCGACGCGTCAATTCTGATAATTTTAATGGTGCACTGGCAATCAATATTTTAAAATTTAATTTTTAAAGTTAATCATTCTAAAACAAATTAAGCCTCAGCAAGGTTAATAAGCCAATAAATGATCTTCTATGGATAAAAATTCAAACGTATTAATAGCATTGCTAATCGGTCTTTCTGCTGGAACTGCATTAGGGCTATTGGTTAAATTCAACCGAAGGTCAAAGCTACAATCTCAAATATTGCCTGGTTCTTCAAATAAAGCCATTGAAAAGTCCGACAATTACATGCAGAACAGATTCAGATCAGAAAACGCCGAAGATTTTGAAGACCATGTGGAGCATATTTAATCTCCCGTATTAAGCAATTCTCAGACACATCTGATCTATCCATATTCTGAGTTTTGTATGGCGCAACAACCAATTAAAAAGTGTTATTCCCGTTGCTGCACAAAGTATACCAGCAAGAACATCAAGAACATAATGATGACTGGTATAGACTGCTGTAAACCATATACCAAGCATTACAATGGCAAACAGAATATTCATCAGTCCAAGCCGGTTTTTCAACCCGTAATATAATACGATCACCGGATAGGAAGAATGCAGGGAAGGCATTGCTGCAAATACATTAGAACCATTACTATAGATGGATTTAAAGATTGCTGCATTAAAAAATTTATCAAACCTGGCCAGTCCTGCTGTGTTTCCCGGAGTATGAGCTATAAATTTGAAACCATGCAGCTGTACATACCAGGGCGGAGCTGCAGGATAAAGATAATAGATTATGAAACCCAAAAGATTGACCAGGACAAAGGTCAGAGAAAACAACAGGAATTGCTTTCTGTCCCTGAAAAATAAATAAGCTGCAAAAGCAAGAGGGACCGGAATCCACATCAGGTAAAAAAAGCCGCCAATCACATCCATTACAGGCCTGCTGTTCAGCAGCCAGTATTCATTTGGAGTAACTACCTTTCCATTAAAGTGAATTCCAAACAGGCTTTTTTCCAAACGATAAAGATGCTCTATACTTACACTATGGTAAAGGTAGTTTGGAAAAGCTTTCATATAATCGAAAAGAATCCAATACACAATAAATATAGAAAAGCCCAGAATAAACTTCCTGGTTACCATGGAAGCATAAAAGCAAACATTAAAGATCAGAACAAGAATGATCTGATTCGATTTAAATCCGATCAAAAAACTGGAGAGTAATAAATATGCAATGGAGATCAGTGAAGTCCTGATGATATTTTTACTTGTAAAAAGTGGCAGCTTAACAGGTAAATTTTTAGGCATCCTTTTTCTTTAAAAAATTGGAGCCCAATACCCTATCCCAAATATCAGAGCTCACACCATACCCCTTTGTTGAATCAGAATAATGATGCAGCATATGGTGCTGTTTCAACTTTTTCCAGAACCCATTCTTAAAATTTGCATGGTGAAGCGCATAATGTGTCATATCATAAACCAGATATCCCCCAATAAAACCAATAAAAAACGCGTCATTTGTTCCTGCAGGCAAAATATATAAAAACAAATAATAGAACGCCAGAGCCAGAGGTATACTTGCTGAAGGAGGCATTACCAGTCGCTTTGCATCATTAGGATAATCATGATGTACGCCATGAAAAATAAAATGTATTTTCTTTCCCCATTCAGATTTAGGATAAAAATGGAATACAAAACGATGAAGTATATATTCTGTAAATGTCCAGACAAACAGGCCAAACAAAAGGTATCCGGCAAAATTCAGCCATCCCATCTGAAGTTCAAATAAGGATTTCCAACATAAATATATGATTACCGGTACATATACAATAAGTGGCACATAAAAACTAACTTTCGATAAACTTTCTAAAAACCCGCTTTTGAACATCCTGATAGACTCAGATGAGTTCGAAACAAAATTCTTTTTCATAAGGATATATTTTTTTTAAAAGGTTATGAAGCTATCATGTGCTGCTAGCAATTTATTCATTTCGGTTTGTGTAGTGCTGCACATGATGGTTTCATAAGGATATTATTTTTAATCGCGATGAAACCCTAAAATGATCGTCCCTTTCCTGATCAGAAATTAACGCACCATATGGTTTTCATCTTATATATTTAAACTTTAATTCGCTCCGTTATAGGTGCATCATTCGAGGGATTTGTACCTTTCAACTCCACATACTTCACATTTGGCACCCAGAAACTACCTCCGTCTATCCGGACAAAGATCCTTTCCAATTGTATCTTCTTATTATTCGCCGTTACGTAGACATGATATTTTTTGTCCTCCGCCGATTTCATCAGATACATCGGAAATTTCTTATAAGAAACAAAGTTAAGCTTATATTCATCATTCCCTATGGCTTCTACATGGATGCCATAAGCAAATTTACGCTGAATGTAATTTAAGTCCTTTTTCTCCCCATTATCCTGGTAACGAACCCAGTATACCTTAATAGGATCATCCTTAATCAACTGACCTTTAGCATCTACATTCAATTCGCAAACAATGGTATTGGTATTTGGATCACGCTGCAGATAAAACAACTGATTAGTGATACCCTTGGGAGTCGGGAACTTAATAGGTGAAGGATCGCTCTTATCTGTTTGTGCCATTGCAACAGAATTGCTGCCCAGCGCAGAAGCAATTAATAATCCGGCAATAAGAAGTGTTTTTCCACCTTTAAAAGCATTACGTCTTTCCTCATCCTTCTGGTTCAATGCTTTTTTTGCATCCCTTAAGCGGTTCACGGCAGTAATATTGGTCATAAACGCCATAATTGTAATAGGGATAGTAAAAATAGACATGGTCTCAAAAACATGGAAAGGTATTCCTGGTACATAGATCTTATAATCACCACCAATAAAATGTCCGGTAATTCCACAAGCAATGGCCACCACACCAATCGTAATTACACGTTCAGGTCTTTGCATCAAACCACCTTTACACTCTACACCCAGACCCTCAGCCCTCGCCCGGGTGTAACTGACCATCATAGAGCCCATTAAAGCAATAAATGCAAACAGCGAGCTTAAAAAATAATGATGAGAAACCAGGTAATAGCAAATGCCCAGAAACATAATTAATTCGCTATAACGGTCCAGAACGGAATCGTACAAAGCACCAAAAGTGGAACTCATATTACCAAGTCTGGCTACCTGACCATCAAGCATGTCAAATAAACCAGCAAAAAGCACAAGTGCCCCACCCCATCCTACAAAGGAAAGATCACCGCGGTTACTTCTTTCAGCACCAAAAATAAATATCACGGCAACACCAATATTGAGTATTAAACCAATTGTTGTAACCGCATTAGGCGTCAGCCCGATGCGGATCAGACCTTTCACAAAAGGATTTATGACCACATAAATTCCCTGTTGAAGACGATCTCTTAATGTTATAGCAGCCATTTAGTCTAGTCTTTTATATTAAAAATCAAATTTCACCCTTGCACGTACACCCCAGGTAGATACCACAGGATGCTCCAGATAACTGAACCTTTTTACCAGATCCACTCTAAGCAATTTAAAAATATTACCCAAGCCAACACTTCCTTCCATATACGGTTCCTTATTTAGTGAATACGTAGTTGCAACTCCAGCTGAATTTACAGGAAATTGCAGCAGTGATTTATCGACCGCAGGATTGTTCTCATCCCTCAGTCCTCCATACAATACTTTAAAGGACACAATCTCTCTCAACTTCAGTTTCTTCAACAAAGGTATTTTATTTAAAAAGAATCCGTTAAAATTATGATCAATATTTAAACTGGCATAATGATCACTTACAAATTCCAGGAAGTTCATCAAGTTATAAGAGTTCAACTGATAGGCATAAGTCTGGTTGGCACGGTGGATGGTTAACAACGGGAAAGGTACCTTTCCAAAAATATAACCACCTTCAACTGTTACATCCGAATACCCCAATTGAGACAGATAAAAGCGCTTATCTATGCTTCCGGCAAGATTTTGATAGTTATACTCTCCTGCAAAAACACCTTTTAAACCCGCAGTATACCGCAGATTAAAGATCGGATACCGGTCAAATATAGGTGTCCGATAAATTTTTCCCTGATAAAACTTCTCATTTGGTGCATAACGCAGTGCTACGCTTATCTCTGAAGTATTGATATGATCAATCATATTCAACTGATTTCCGACCAGATTATTAAAGTAAAGATCGCCCCCAGGTCTTTGTGTCCATTTACGAAAAGAAATATTATAAGAAAAGTGATTCTCAAACTCGCTCATATACTCCACTTTGTAAAAATCATTATACAAAAGCATGTTGTTCTCACCACGTTTGAACGAAAGCAAAAAGTTGTCCTCCTGAACAAACTGCAGTTCCTGTCCTGGAATCTTGGTGTCTCTCTGGAAACTTCCTCTTATATATTGCTGAGGAAACGCGTAAATAGATTTATTATTAAGTGAGTAGGTACCGCTTAAAAAATACTTCCATTTCTCATCCTTAAAACCATAGGCTGCATAGGTTTCAAAATAGTATCTTTTACTCAAAGCAGGCGTGGTACGGCCCCCCAACCGCAGTCTCAGACCCTCGGTGCTGTTAAAACTATAAAACGTATTCACCGGACCGACCTCAAATGGTCCAAAATCCTTGTAACCCGCAAAAAGCAGTGTTACAATATCCATGGTCTTTTTAAAGGAACTCATCCTGGACAGCGTATCGATATTTTTATAGATCTTCAAATCAGAAGGAGACAAAGTATCCGCCCTGTTTTCAACCCAGAACTGCTCACTCCGTTTTTCAGCTTCAGGAACGACCACCATTTTTCCGCCCTGGAATACACTTTCCGGCTGCTTTTGATTAATCTGAAAATCCTTTACCGTAACCGTTCTTTCGCCGGTAAAACCACCACCTTTATTTTTATTGACACCAAAATCCATAAGAAGGCGTGTTTTGCTCAGGTAATATCTGTCATCCGGTGCTTTATCGAAATCCAGCTTTACCTCCATTGCCCTAACAAAGTTCAGGTTGATATTCTTATTGACAGTTAAAAAAGCATCCTGCACTGCATATCTCCCATCCATGGTAATATAGATCTTCCCTTCAAACAGGATGTCTGTATTGTTTCTTGGAATGAAAGACAATTCAATCAGCTGAGGATTATGCGTTTTGATGGTATCTGTAATAAAAAACTTATAAAAAGTAGGCGAAGAACCTGCAATAGGGCTCAAAAACTCATTACTTAATAAAGAAATATTGTTATCATAGATGTCCACATGTGCATACATCCGCTCAAAATACTGGCTCATGCCTTTAGTGTCTATCAGGGGTGTATTATAGTCCACATGTTTATCACCCAATACAATCGTTTTATTCTTCTCCGGGTTTTTATTATAATAATTCTGTGATATCTTCTCTTCTATATATATCGGCAGTATATTCTTTCCTCCAATTTTTGTTGAATCCTGCTCTTCAAAAAGAAACTGATATTTGCGGAACAGACGTTTATCTTTAAACTTATCCGAAAGATTGCTCATAGAGAACACCATCTTTTCGTATTGCTTATACTGAACCTGCTCATAACTCTCCATCCGGTTGGCATCTTTATGCTCAATAACCTTCCTGATTAATTCTACAGCAGGATTTCCCTTATTTTTATAGGAAGGTCTTTTTCCCCGGCTGATCACCACCTCATTTAATGAAGTTGCATCCGGATCCAGCTTAACAGAAATATTCTGTGTTTCACCAGGCTTAATATCTACTACTTTTGTTTTATAACCAACGAAACTGAACTGTACCTGCGATTGCTTTTCAGAAGTACTGATACTGAACTTACCATCCGCATCACTTCTGGTCACGATATTTGTTCCTTTAAAAAGAATGGTTACATACGGCAAGGGATCCTTGTCCTTCGCATCAGTAACCAGCCCGGTAACCACTGTACTTTGCGCTGAAGCCTGAAACGCCAGCAATGGCAGCAACAAGGCCCATATATATATTATTTTGTGGATTTGATTTTTCATATTAAGCGAATACAAATTTCTTCTGCATCAGGTAATTGTAGGTAACACCTACCGTACAAGTAACCAGTATTTTTGAAAGTATATAGTTGATAGTTAAATAATGTGTAACCAGGTAAACACCAGAGGTAGTGAGGATCAGATTTCCGGTCCATACCAGAATGTATTTAAAAATCTGATGATGTACCTTACCATCGGCAGCAGAAAATACCCAGTGCCGGCCCATAGTAAAATTAATAATCCCACCCACTGTGGTACCTGTTGCACTTCCCAGTACATACCAAAAATGCAGATACTGCGTACAGACTAATGTGGTAAGAAAGTCAAAGATTGAGGCCGAAAGTGAGGCGACCTGTGCCTTTAGAAAAGTCGCCATATCAGGTAATACTTAATTTAATAATAATTTGCAACAGTATATTGGCATAGACGCCGGCAAGAATATCATCAAACATCACACCCCATCCTCCAGGCCACTTTTCCAGACGTCTTATAAACAAAGGTTTTACGATATCAAAAAAACGAAATAAAACCAATCCAATAAGAACATTTAAAGGAGTTACCGGAACCCAAAGCAGTGCAATACACATTCCGGCAACTTCATCGATCACCACCCGTTGGTGGTCTTTTCCCCAAATAGCCTCTACGATATTTGCAGACCAGATCCCAAGTGCGGTAATCGCAAGTGTAATCAGTAAAGCAGGTACATATTGTGCTCCATTCATCTGCGCGTAATACCAGACAATACAGGTTGCAGCTGCTGCTGCTGTTCCCGCACCTTTTCCGATATACCCTATTCCAAGGCTGGTAGATGTAATTTTATGAAACAACATTTTTCTCTTTACTTTTAATATTAATACCTCAATATCCAATCCGTCAATTGAGGTTTTTCTCTAAAATTCTGTACTTCCGGTATAATTCACCTCCGATTTGTTCTATCGGTTTATTGATCAAATCATTATGGTCCAATGTCCATGAAGCCTCAGCATAAGTCATTTTTTTCTTTTGGAATGCCTGGATGATCAAGCCATACAAACAAGCTTCGATTCCCATTTTGCGGTAACCATCCACCACACCAAGAAGAAGAATACGGATACCCTGAATTTTGCTTTTTTGTGTAAGCAGCTTATATAATCCAGTAGGGAAAAGTCTGCCTCTTTTGATCTTGATCAGCACCTGATTAATATCGGGCACAGCCAAAGCAAAGCCAACAATCTTTCCATCCTGCTCTGCCAGCAAACAGAAATCAGGATCCATGATCATCTTTAAATCTTTTGCAGTGTAATCAAACTCCTCATTTGTCATAGGAACAAAACCAAGATTTTTATCCCATGCTTTATTGTAAACCTCACGGATAGCTGCAGCTTCCTGCTTGAAGTTCTTCACATTGATCTTTCGAATAACAATATTGCTCCTTGTCAAACGCTCCTGCAATGCAGTTACCAATTTGGACGATCTGTCGTTATAATTACCCGCAGTGAACCGATACGCCCTCAGGTCTACTTTTTTATGAAAACCAGCCTTTTCCAGCAAAGAAAGATAATAAGGTGCATTGTATGGCATCATAGCCACAGGAGGACCGTCAAAACCTTCAATCAACAAAGCACATATATCATTGGTAGAAAAATTAACCGGCCCCACCATGGTATCCAGCTTCCTTTCCTTCAGCCAGCTGGCTGCCGTATTCAGAAGGAGGTCTGCAGTTTCCTGATCATTAATGCAATCAAAAAAACCAAAGAAACCATCATTTACTCCATTAACAGTATTGTGGTTATTATTTTGTATAGCTGCTATTCTACCTACAATACGTTCCCCGTCATAGGCCAAAAAAGTCTGCAAAGAAGAATGCTTATGAAAAGGATGCTTACCCGGGGTAAGCATATCCTGTTGCGCTATGAATAATTCAGGAACATAATTCGCATCCGCTTTATACAGTTCATGAGGAAAATCAATAAATTTTCCCAGTTGTTTCTTGTTACTAACAGCAACTATATGTTTCATAAACTAACCTTAACTGGAGTAAGTTCAACAGCTTTAAATGCTTCATAAAGTTTCTCTACAGCTTCTTCAATTTGCGCAAAAGAATGCGTCGCCATTAAAGAGAATCTAATTAAAGAAGAATCAGAAGGTACAGCCGGAGACACAACAGGGTTAACAAAAATACCGTTGTTATGAAGAATATTAGTAATCAGGAAAGTTTTATCATTATCCCTGATGTACACCGGAATGATCGGGCTGTCTGTATGACCAATATCAAAACCAGCTTCTAAAAGTAATTTTTTAGCATAATTGGTATTGTCCCATAGTTTATCAATTCTTTCAGGCTCAGACTCGATAATATCTAAAGCAGCAATAACACTTGCTACGGCACTCGGAGGCATACTTGCACTAAACATCAGTGCACGTGCACGATGTTTAATAAATTCAATCGTTTCTTCATTAGCAGCAATAAATCCTCCAAGAGAGGCCAGTGACTTACTAAAAGTACCCATGATCAGATCAACCTTATCCGTAAGCCCAAAATGCGAAGCAGTTCCTGACCCGTTAAAGCCAATGACACCTAAACTATGCGCATCATCCATCATGATATTTGCACCAAATTCATCCGCAATTTTCACAATCTCAGGAAGATTAACCAAATCACCTTCCATACTGAAAATTCCGTCAGCAACAATTAATTTAGCAGAATCCTCAGGAAGACGGCTCAATTTCTTGCGCAAATCTTCCATATCATTGTGCGCATATTTTATAGATCTTGAGAAAGACAATCTGCTTCCATCAATAATAGAAGCATGATCATACTCATCCAGGATTAAGTAATCATTTCTATCCAGTAAACAGGAAATCACACCCAGATTCACCTGGAAGCCTGTACTAAAAAGTACGGCAGCCTCTTTCCCAACATAATTGGCCAGTCTTCTTTCCAGTTCTAAATGAATATCCAGTGTTCCATTCAGGAATCTCGATCCTGCACAACCCGTTCCGTATTTTTCAACAGCTTGTTTTGCTGCTTCTTTAATTTTTGGGTGATTGGTCAATCCTAAGTACGAATTTGATCCAAACATTAATACTTTTTTGCCATCAATGATCACTTCTGTATCCTGTGCAGATTCAATAGACCTGAAATAAGGATATAGGCCTTTCTCTTTGATTGCATTTGCATCCTTGAATGATGCAATCCTATCGTGTAATTTTTTACGCATGCCTGAATTATATAATTTTTTCTTCAGAGGGGTTCATAATATTTATATTCCAAATTTAACCAACAATGGCCAAATTAAAACTTGATCTAAATATATTAAAAATATGTTAATTTAAGATGAAACAAAAGTAATTCATTGCTAGACTATATTCGCGTTTTAGTCTATAATATTTTTGTCAAATAATTAATCACATATTAAGTTTTGTTATTTAATTGTTTAAAGTAAATTATTTTAGCCTAAAGTCATTATTCATTCGACATTTTAGGTCGATTAGTCTAAAATGAATATTCATTTTTATTCTTATTTCCTATCCCCTCAATCAGCAAGTCAATCATCTCATCAAAGTACTCCCCAGACTCAAATTCAGAACTCTCAATACTCAATGGATAATGTAATCCTCTAAAGGCAGTAACCATCATAAAGGCCATTTTATTCATCTTAATCAGAGAAAGTTCTTTGAATTCACCCGATTGCGAGCCACCAAGCAAAATCTCTCTGATCATATCAATCTGAATCTGTTCATACCTGGTCTTCAAGCACATCAGCACTTTCAGGCTTTCCATAGAATCCTCAAAAATCACCTCTTTAAAGGAATGATACCCCACTATTGCAGTTATTTGTGCATGAAGAAAGGCTTTTAATTTGTCTTTTGCTTTCCTCGCTGCATTGACCGCCTCCCTCAAACTCTTAACCACATTTTTCATTTCACTCTCTACAACCGCTTCAAAAATCTCCTTTTTACTTGGAAAATAATAATAAAGCGTACTCTTGCCCTTCCCTGCAGCTGCAGCAATATCTTCCATGGTCGTTTTTTTTAAACCATGTTTTCCGAAAAGCTTTTTGGCCCCGGCAAGTATTTCTGTAATTACAATTTCATCCTTTTCCATTGTCTGTCTTCTAAATATTAGACCGAAATTCAATTCAGGTCCAAAAGTACACAATTATATAACAGAATCGCCATAAGTGTTTACTCAGGCGAAAATATTACAAACAATAAACAAAAAAGGGGGCCTGCGCCCCCTTTTCGTTCTGATTACCAATAGTTAAAACGTCAACTTAAGTCTTACACCACCATTGGTGAGTTTTAGATCCTGGTTCGATAATTTTCCAACCGGTATCTTCAAAAAAGGTTCTACAACTATATTATATCTATTAAAAATTTCCTGTTTCCTCCCCACTGAAAAGTTAAAAAAGCCCAGATAACTATTCCCATTCAGAGGTGTTTCGGTCACAACCTCATTATTTTTTTCCCTCAGAACACTCTGAAAAGACTTAATATCTCCAGTAGCGACATCCTGTAAAGTGCTCGAAACTTCCAGTTCTGTTAAATATTTATTATTTCTTTTCTCGCTGATCACCCCGAAATAGGAAACACCAACAGAAGTGTATAGCTGTTTATTTACATTAAAAGTTAAAGAAATAGGAATGTCAATAGCCCGGATATCCGCATTAACAGAAGTCAGTTTTTTATTTGACATCGTGCTGGCCTGGCTAAAATCAGGCGTAAGGTTTTTCCCGGCAGCCATCGCAACATAAGCAACTCCCGAACTTAAAGAAAAACTCTTGGACAATTTATATTCGGTGGTCACTCCTGCCCCCATATTCAACCTTGACTGTAATAAAGTTGGAGAAACTTCAACCCCGAAATCCCATCTTGAATCTGTTTTTGCTTTTGCCGTTTTAGCCACAGGCTTCGAGGACTCTTCCCTTAAAAACTCCATAAAATCCTTCTCCTTAACCGGCTCATCAACGGTTGCATGCGTCTGATTATTTACTTCCGCCGATGCAACATCCGACTTTTTAAATGGTTTGGAACTACTATCTCGTCCCAGAACAGCAATCATTTGTGTGTTCGGTTTAATTGTCTCACCAGAAACCTTTTCATTTATAATCTCATTCTGATGATCTTTGTTTTGAAATAACAGAGCTTGGTTTGCCAATGCCCTTGGAGAGCTCTTCTGAACATCAGATTTCAATTTCTCTGACCCCGAATTATGCTTATCTTCTAAGTTTGCATTGGTATTGCCGTCAAGGCCACCTGCAGGCAATTGAATTTGTTCATTTTTCACAGCCACGGTTGCCTGCTCCACATTATTCTTTTTCCAAACAAAAGGCAAAACAGAACAAATCACCAACAGTGCAGCTGCAACACCTATCCAAATTATACCTATTGGCCCTTTCTTTCTACTACGCTTCGAGAAATTCTCCCAGGCTCCAGCCTCATAGGGTTCCTCGTGCTCTTTAAAAAGAGCAGCGATCTCATCAATTAATTCTTTCTTATCCGGAGCTTCCATCCCTTAACTCTAATGCTTTTTTATATATAATTCTCTTAAACGTTGCTTTGCCCTGGTTAAATAAGTTCTGCTCGAACTCTCCGGGATAGCTAAAGTTTTAGATATTTCATCATGGCTAAAACCCTCTATTTCATACATATTGAATACCGTGCGGTGCAAATCAGGTAAGTGGTACAACAATTTCATAATATCATCTACAAAAAGTGTATCCGTGATCTCCACATGACCAGTCGAGAGGTTTTCATAATCTTCCACAAAACTCAGAGGAGATTTATTGATCCTGATCCTGTCCAATGCTGTCCGTACGGTAATTTTTGCCAGCCAGGCCTTAAAAGACTTTTGAAAATCCTCAATAACATGATTGTGTTTAAAATCATACATGTTCTTAAATGCTTTAATGAAGCTGTCATTAACAACTTCTTTGGCCGTATCCCTATCCTGGATATATCTAACCGCAACACCCATTAAATACCCCCAATAAAAGATATAAATCCGTTCTTGCACCCGCTTATCATGAGCCCCAAGTCCATCAATAATATCCTGGAACATTATACTTTTTTTATCCACGCTTCGATAAGCCTATCTTTTGTTATTAATTTATTCCCGGTCCCGAAGGGCAGACATTTAACCCTAATAAAAGACAAACGGAGAGGAACTGTAAAACGCTACAAAATTATTCAATATTTATTATTTAATGTAATCTTTTGATTTCTGATCATTTTTCACGTTCCCATTTTATTTTTTTTAAAAATTTTGTAGCGTCTTTAAATCATCAACCGTTTACAGAGCATAAAACATTTATTTAATTTAAAATATTAAACACATGAAACTACCAAAACTATCAAAAAGAACGTCCATATTTGCTGCCTTACTTGGTGTCGCTACTATATTCGGCGCTTGTAAAAACAACAATTACGACAATGTGAACACGCCTGCAGTAGCTGTACTTAGTGTGGTTAATGCCTATCCAAACACCAATCCTTTAGATTTTTATCTGGGTACTGAAAGAGTAAACAATACAGGTTTGTCTTTTGGACAGAACATTCAGTATTTCCGTGTATATGAAGGTAAAAGAGAAGCAAATATTGCTGTAACCGGAACAACAACCAGCCTGCTGAAAAAAACAGTAGACATTCAAGCCGGAAATTATTATTCTTTATACATCACTGGTGATAAAACAGAAACGCTGGATTATCTGTTGATCAAAGACAATACCGACGCTCCTGCAAACGGAAAAGCAAAAATAAGGTTCATCAATCTTTCGCCAGATGCACCGGCACTCAACCTGGTTATAGACGACAATGCGACTAAATTTGAAAACATTGCTTACAAAGCGAATACAGATTTCAAAAATGTAACTGCAAATGACAAATCAACCATAACCTTGAAAAACACCACTGGTACTGAAGTTGGAATTAAGCTGAGTGATTACAAATTTACAGCTGGGAAAGTATATACAGTTTGGGCAAAAGGACTGCTAAACTCAACAACAGATGCGAATAAGCTTACTGTTCAGGTAACAAGCCATAATTAATTATTGGACTTAAATCCATAAAAAAAGCAGCCTTTCTATTCGAAAGGCTGCTTTTTTATTATAACCACAATTCTATCTCCTCCCCTGGCGCAGGATAAAAGCCGCAAGCATCAGCGCTACGGATAAACCTGAAATACCTGGAAAAAGAATAAAAAGATATAGAAGTCCACTAACAGCAACTACTGCAAGCATAAATAACAAACCTTTTAAAGGTGTTTCCATCTTAAATGCCGCAATCAATGCAAAGACATAGAAGGTTCCGGAAAGTGCATATATAAACATAGTACAAAGATGAACATGTAATGTTAAGTTAATGTTAAGTATTGAAAAAAGTTATCAAGAATTTTCTCTGTAGGCTTTCCCCCCGGCAAAACCGCCCCCCAATAATAACAATATGATGTTTTTTAGATGAGTCAAATGAACGGTAATAACTGTACCATTCATTTGACTCTATAGAAAGCCAAATAGTTTTAGTTTATCCAACTTCTTCTTTAACGTTTCCAGTTCTCTTTAAAGCACCCCAGCCTTCCAGTTCTCCCCTCAAAGCCTTTCTGATGGAACGGAACAACACGATATACATCAATTGCCTCCAATAAAAACGTTGTGGAATAATGTAAAGCAAGTTTTTATATTTTTCTCTTTCCATCCTGTAAGCCAATAAGGCAAACAGCATATCCACAATAATGAAAATCACATAAAACAGCAATACCTGGCCAAAACCGTTTTGCAAACTCATAATGCTGTGAATTCCCTGAAAGGTCAAAGAATTTACCGAAGCCAGGGAACACAGACCGCTCACCAGCGAAATTACCATAAAAAGATCTGCTAATGGCGAAAACAATGGTAAAATAATCTGATAGATCAGAATATTCGGCATACCGATCATCCCAAAATAGCCATATTTTCTCTTCAACAAGGTATCCCGGTTTTTCCAGAAACTTTGCATTACCCCAAAACTCCATCTCAAACGTTGTTTCAGCAACATATTTACCGTTTCCGGTGCCTCTGTATAAGCAATAGCCTCACTTGAATTCTTAACAACATACCCTGCTCTCAAAATACGCATGGTCAGATCACAGTCTTCAGCAAGCGTATCCGTAGTAAACCCACCTACTTCCTGGATCACCTTTTTCCTGAAGGCACCAATAGCACCAGGAACCACGGTGATCGTATTTAAAAGATCAAAAGCACGTCTATCCATATTCTGTGAGGTAATGTACTCAATAGACTGCCATTTGGTAATAATATTATTTGCATTCCCAACCTTCACTGTACCCGCAACCGCAGCAATCTCATCTATATAAAAGAACCTCATCAGCTCCGTAATCGCATTTGCTTTCAACTGGGTATCAGCATCAATACAAACCACGAACTCTGCGCTGGCTTTTGAAATACCGAAATTCAACGCAGACGCTTTACCTCCGTTTGGCTTGGTAAACACCTTAACTTTAGGATGATCACTAAATTTCTCCGAGATCAGTTTAAAGGTATTGTCTTTAGAGCCATCATCAACAAAGATAAATTCCACATTTGGATAAGTCGTCTTCAATAAACTGTTCAACGTTTGTACAGCAGTGATTTCCTCATTATAGGCTGGTATGATAATACTCACCATTTCAGAAGGCTGTTCCAGGAGTAATTTCTGTTCCTTGCGGGATAACATCTTTTGCCGTATGGCCAAAACAGCAATAACCAAACTTCTTAAAATAGCCAGTATGATCGCAATTACAAACACAAAATTCAGGATCAGGTTTCCGTAAGAAAATATACTTAAAAACAAATAGTCCCCTGAACCGGTAAAACCACTGTCCGCATCAGATTTCAACGCAGGCATTAAATCTTCTTTCTTCTTTCCAATCAGATTCGCAATCGTGGTGAACTCATATCCATTCTCTTTAAAGAATTTAATAATTCTTGGAAGCGCCTCTACTGTAGCCTCACGGTTACCACCCGCATCATGCAGCAGCAACACATTACCCTTATCCTTCTGTTTTACTACAGCATTAAATATTTCATCCGCAGTAATACCTGGCTGCCAATCCTGAGGATCAATTGATTCCCCGATATTAATATAATTTTCAGCCCTGCTTTGCGCAACGGGTAAAATCTCCGCAGAGGTGGTCGGTTCCGCATCCGCGTTAAACGGTGGTCTGAATAAAATCGTACTATGACCAGTCACACACTCAATAATCTTTCTGGTTGCATTAAGCTCAAATTTTACACGCTGAGGTCCAACCCGTGACATATCCGGATGAAAGAAAGTATGGTTACCAATCTCATAACCTTCATTGAATTCCTGTAACAGCAAGCCCATATTCTTCTCTGCCATAATACCCACAACAAAGAAACTTGCCGGCACCTTATTCTTTTTCAGAATATCGATAATTTGGGGCGTATAAACCGGATCTGGCCCATCATCAAAGGTCAGAACGATTTTCTTCTCCGCAGCTCCATACCTTCTTATGGTATATTTGGTTGGCAATACTAAATATTGCTGATTACTGATTACATAGTTTGCGCTGTCCAGCTGGATATCAATCTTACCCTCTTTTGGCGTAGACACCAAATCCAGGACTTCACCTTCTCCGGCATAATCCACCCGGTCATTGAGCCCTATACGGGTTAATCTTTTTAAATTGATCCCTGTTTTTTTCAAAGAATCTATACTCAGGTCTTTAGTTATAAATTCCCATAACCTGGAATCCTCTGCGCCCATCCGCCAAATGGCCACACCGGCAACACCCCAGTCATCCGCTTTTCTAATCAGGTTAAAGTTTGTGGCTGCATCCGTAAAGTACACTTCATGTTTTAATTGCCCTTCATCCGTATAGCTATAGCTCAGGTTTGCAGAGATAGGATCAAATTTCACTTTTGCATTATACCGGTTCGCATTCGCGATCGCTTGCTGATAAGTTACATTTTTACCTACACTCTGATCCGGCCAGTCGTAACCATAGCAGGCCAGACTGAGGATCACTTTATCCGATGAAATTTTACTGCAGATATTATCCAGCTGTTTCTCTACCCAAACCTGGTGCGAGATGTCGCCGGCGTTACTCATTTCACTATGCTGATCATAAGCCATCAGGAAGATGTAATCGTTATATTTCTCCAGTATTTTTGGATTATAATCATCGTTATCAGGTGAAATATCCTGCGTAACCAGTAGATTCTGAGCATGAAGCTGCTCATAAAGGTTCTTCTGGAAAGCAATCAGGGGTTCATCGGTTGTTTCTTTCAATTCCTCAAAATCCACATTTACCCCATGAAAACCATAAGCCTTCAGCTTCTTAATCAGATTGGCTATAAACCTGTTCTGCAAATCTTTATTCTTCAGCAGCTGATGTACAGCTTCGCCATCAAAACTATCATTATTAAAATTGGAGATCATCGCAATCCCCGTCTTCTTATTCTTATTGATGAGTGTAATCGCTTCCTTATCCACTTTATCCAAAAGGGTATCTGCGCCCCTGACCAGAAAGAAAGATTCAGTAAGCACCATATCCAGGCGTTTAATATTATCTTTAAGGTCTACCAGCGACTGAGGATCCCAATTCACATAAAAACCGGCATTGATCCTGGCTTTATTGTGCGGATGTTTAAGATGTTGTAATTTCTGGTTCTGCTGCATCTTCAACAGCATTTGCTTCTGAACCTTAAAGTCGCTGTACCGGGTTGATTTCTTAATCCTCTCCAGTTGTTTCTTGCTTAATGCGGTATTGGTATTTATTATAGGAAGAGCTGGATTACCCCCTTTAAGAAGGGTGTAAGCTACACTTACAATCGCCAGTAAAAAAACGACTATAATAACCCTGGTCACCCACTGAAAAGTGATCCACCTCTTCTTGGTATCTGTTTGAAATATCTGTTTGTCGTGCATTTCGCGCTTAGGCATTTAAAATGCAAATCTAATTTAAAATAACAACAAGTAATAAAAATGTTATATAAGCTACAGGAAAAAATCAATATTACTCCGAGAGGACCTCAGGGCGCCTTGCCACAAGAGCGCAGCGGGGCAAGGAGTCCAGTCCTCGACGAGTAACATTGATTTTTTCAACAAGCTTATGCCCCCCTTTACACTCCTTCGCCGAAGCATAACTTATTTTTTATTTTCCATTTTTCAAAGCCTCCAAAATCTTCTTTGTCGACTCAAAGCTCGTATGCTGAAAGGCCTTGATCCCTAAACGCTGCGCAACCTGTACAAACATAATGCGATCATCAAAATACACGCACTGCGAAGGAACAGCCTGCGCAATACCCATCGCCAGCTGAAAGATACCAGGATCAGGTTTCCTCATTTTTACCTCACAAGAAGAAATAAAGGCATCAAAACACTCATGGAGCTTAAACTTCTCCACCCGGTAATCATTCAGCTCCTTCCCCTCGTTATTTACAGAAATAACCCTGAAACCGCAATCCCTTTTCCACTCCTTCAGCCAGGCCAGCATTTCAGGCAACTCCTGCGACTGGCTGTAAATGAATTCCTTAAAATCCTCCCTTAGAAAATCTCTGGGATGATTAAAAATAACCGTATCCAGATATTCATCAAGCGTTATTTTACCAATTTCATACACATTAAAGATAAAATTATGAAGCGCATTCACCTCCTCATAATCCAGTCCAAATTTCTCGGCAGCTAACTTACGGGACTCATGCCCCCAGCCATTCGTCAAAAGTATACCACCAACATCAAAAAACAGAATCCTGATATCGGTATTCTTTACATAGGGATTATCCATTTAACCTATTCATTTATTATGTGATCAATTTAAATTTTCTTTCTCCAAAACACGTACCTTTTCCAGTCTTCTCCGGTGCCGGTCAGCACCAGAAAATTCTGCTCCTAAAAAAGCCATGACCAATTCCTCTGCCGCTACATAACCTGTAATCCGGCCACCAAGACAAATGATATTTAAATCATCATCCTCCACCCCCTGATGGGCCGAAAAATGCTCCGTAATCAAAGCAGCACGGGCACCTGCAATTTTATTGGCAGCTACAGATGCACCCACACCACTACCGCAAACTGCAATGCCCCTTCTTAACTTTCCCGCAGCTACAGCCTGAGCCAGGGGCACAATAAAATCAGGATAATCATCAGAGGTGTCCAGTTCATGAGCTCCAAAATCCTCTATTTCATAGCCCAGAGGCTTTAAATAAGCCATCAACTGCTCTTTCAATTCAAAACCACCATGGTCAGCCGCTATTCCAATTTTCATTCGCATATAATTTATTTCTTTAAAAGTCCTTTAGCTTTTCCTACCACATGATCTACGGTAAAACCAAATACCTTATATAAATCAGCAGCAGGAGCAGACTCTCCAAATGTTGTCATTCCTATAATATCCCCCTCATCTGTAACATACTTATGCCAGCCCAATGGCGAACCGGCTTCCACCGCCAGACGTTTCCTAAGGGCTTTAGGGAATACACTTTCTTTATAAGCCGCACTCTGTTTTTCAAACAACTCCCAGGAAGGCATGCTCACCACCCGGGCAGCAATCCCCTCTTTTTCCAATGCCGCCTGAGCATCCAGGATTAAACTCACCTCAGAACCTGTAGCGATCAGGATCAATTCAGGAGATTTTACATCAGATAAAACATAAGCTCCTTTTTCCAGACCACTTGCTGCTGCATATTTCTTCTGGTCAAGTACAGGAAGCGCCTGACGGGTCAATACCAGCACTACGGGTCCATCCGTATGTTCCACCGCCACCCGCCATGCCTGAGAAGTTTCATTTGCGTCTGCAGGACGGATCAGTGTAATGTTCGGGATTGACCTCAGAGAAATCAATTGTTCTACCGGCTGATGCGTCGTACCATCCTCTCCCAATCCGATACTGTCGTGTGTATATACAAAAACAGGCCTGATTTTCATAATTGCCGCCAGACGGATAGGCGGCCTCATGTATTCGGAAAAAATCAGGAAGGTAGCTCCATAAGGAATCAGCCCCTTGGTCAAAGCCATTCCATTCAGAATAGAGCCCATTGCATGTTCCCTTATCCCAAAATGGAAGTTACGGCCATCTCTTTTTTCTGATGTAAAAGAATCATATTCTTTAAGATTCGTATCGGTAGAAGGCGCCAAATCAGCTGCTCCTCCAATCAATCCCGGCAAATCAGCCGCAATAGCATTCAATACCTTGCCCGAAGCCTGACGGGTAGCCAGTTTATCTCCTCCCTCAAATACAGGCAATTTACTTTGCCAGTTTTCAGGCAACTTTCCTTGTAATATTTCTTCGTAAGCTGAAGCAAGCTCAGGGAACTTTTCTTTATAAGCCTTAAACAGTTCATCCCATTCCTTTTCTAGTTTAGCACCCTTTTCACCTGCCTCATGGTAAAAACGCAATACTTCATCCGGCACATAAAAGGACTTTTCAGGATCAAAACCAAAGAATTTCTTAACCAGTTTCACTTCATCGGCACCTAATGGAGAACCATGCGAGCCGGCGGAATTCACTTTATTCGGGCTACCATAAGCAATCTGGGTCCTCACCTTAATTAAAGAAGGCCTCTGTGTTTCTGCTTTAGCATTTCTCACCGCGATTTCAATCGCATTGATATCATTCCCATCTTCCACCACCTGCACATGCCAGTTATAAGCCTCAAACCTTTTGGCTACATCCTCCGTAAAAGCAATGTCTGTACTGCCTTCTATAGAAATATGGTTATCATCATATAAATAGATCAAATTACCCAGTTCAAGATGCCCTGCAATTGAAGCAGCCTCCGAAGTAACCCCTTCCATCATATCCCCGTCACTACATATCGCGTAGATCTTATAATCAAACAGATCAAAACCAGGCTTATTAAATCTCGCAGCCAGGTGTTTTTGTGCAATCGCAAAACCTACACCATTGGCAAAACCCTGTCCAAGCGGCCCTGTGGTCACATCAATACCATCCGTAAGGCCATATTCCGGGTGCCCGGCGGTTTTACTGTTCAACTGACGGAATTGTTTAAGGTCGTCCAGTGTAAGCTTATACCCTGTTAAATACAGCAAACTATACTGAAGCATACAACCGTGCCCCGCAGATAAAATAAAGCGGTCCCGGTTTGGCCAATGAGAATTCTTTGGATTGTAGTTCATGAATTTACTGTACAGCACATGCGCCATTGGGGCAGCCCCCATCGGCATTCCCGGGTGTCCGGAATTGGCCTTCTGTACCGCATCCACAGATAAAAGTCTGACCGTATTGATCGCTAGTTCTTCCAGTTTACTGTTATTTTCCATTGTATATCAATTAGGATTTAAATACTTATGAAACGCTTTTTAGAAAAAAACTGTTTTTATTATTTATCCCATTCACCCGATCTTTTCTAAAATTACCTTTTGCTTACATACCTTTCACCTTCATCTGCATCAAATAAACTGCTTTTGAAGCCGTAATAAATAGAATATCGTGGTTTTTACCACCAAAACAAACATTTGAAGTCCAGGGCTCTTTAATTTCTATATGGCCAATCCGTTTGCCCGAAGCATCATAAACGGTGACACCATTACCTGTTAAATAAATATTGCCCAGCTCATCCAGGGTCATACCATCAGTTCGCTGATCAATGAGCCCCTGTTTGCCCGAAAGCTTTCCATCTGCTTCTATCTGGTATTTAAAAACTTTGCCCGCCTTTCCATCTCCCACATACAGCAATTTACCATCCCTGGTCCCAACAATACCATTGGGTTTAAGCAAATCACCATCCGCAACCACCGGCTCCTTTTTACCCGCCTTCAGATAATAAACTTTTTCCCCTTTCATCTCCGGCGCCTGTCTGGTCCAATATTTTCTCTGAAAATAGGGATCTGTAAAATAAATACCTCCTTTAGGATCAATCCATAAGTCGTTAGGTCCGTTTAAAGCCAATCCGTCTACCCGTCCAAGCAGTATTTTTACCCGCCCTTTAGGATCAATAGACCACAGCTCATTATGCTCATCTGCACAGGCAATCAAATTCCCTTTTTTATCAAAATAGGTTCCGTTGGCACGACCGGCATGATCTGAAAACAAAGAAAGTTTCCCATAGGTATCATATTTCCAAATGGTATTATTGGGTTGATCTGTAAAGAAAACATTGCCCTCTTTATCCGCTGCCGGTCCTTCTGTAAAATCAAATTGCCTGGCAACCAGCTTAAGACTGTCTTGTTCAAATAGTGTTGCCGATACCCCATCCTGTGCCTCCACTTTTATAAAACCAATGAGCGGTAAAATCAATAAAATACATCTCCAAAATTTCAAACGCATACTCAAATAAATCATTCTTTAAATCTTATAACAATGGCGACATCAATCTCGCCAGCTTCTCCATAAATTCCCTATAGATAGAGCGTTTCATCCAGGCTTCAGGATCAATCTGTACAGCCCCTTTCAAATCCTCGTAAAAAACAGCCCTCAGCTGCTCAGAAAAAGCATCGTCATACACGATACTGTTCACCTCAAAATTCAATTCAAAACTCCTGTGGTCCATATTGGCAGTTCCGATAATAGAAAGCTGACCATCGCATACCATCGTTTTTGCATGCACAAAGCCCTTTTTGTAGAAATAAATCTCCACACCTGCACTGATCAGATCACCATAATACGACCGGGCAGCAAAATCAACGGTATGGGAATCCGACTCGCCCGGAACCAGTAATTTCACCTTCACACCACTCAATGCAGCCACTGTTAAGGTATCCAATAAGCTTTCACCCGGAATAAAATAGGGCGTGGTGATCAAGATCTCTTCTTTTGAAGAACCAATCGCTTCCAGTAAAGAAAATAAAATGGTTGGATTATCTGAGTCCGGCCCACTTGCAGCAATCTGTACCACGGTTCCCTTACCGCTCAGAGGTTCTGGTACAGCAAAAAAATCTTTCTGCGGAAAAAGTTCCTCATCAGCACAAAAATTCCAGTCACAAATAAACAAATACTGAAGATAATAAACACCTTCTCCCTTAATCTTCAGGTGCGTATCCCGCCAGTAAAGTTGTTCCCTGCCTGCCGGATCGTTGATGTACCGGTCACTTACATTAATACCACCTGTAAATGCAGTATGTCCATCTATTATGATGATTTTTCTATGGTTGCGGTAATTGATCCGGTTGGCCAGGGCCATAAAAAGGATCCTGTAAAAAGGAAAACAGATGACGCCCGCCGCTTTTAACTCGGGTATCATCCGTTTACGGATCGACCGGCTGCCAAAATCATCGTAGATCAGCCTTACCTGTAAACCTTCCAGAGCTTTCTGAATGAGAATATCCTTAATCTGGTTACCAATAACCTCATCCTCAAAAATATAATACTCAATATGAATATGATTCTTAGCTGCTTTCAACGCCTCAAGAACCTCCGGAAACTTTTCCTCTCCATTGATCAGCAACTGAACACTATTAACTTCACTCAACTGACTTAATGTGCTGTTTAATAAAAGCCTGGCCAGCTTATTGTATTTTTTTACTTCAGGTATATCCTGCGCTAAGATGCCTTCAGATCTGCGGTAGATCCTTTTCCTGATCTCTCTCATCAGCGTCTCATCTTTCGATATCTTCTTGCTGTACAATTTGCGTTTCCGGTAATTTGTACCTACGCTGAAATAGATGATCATGCCCGCAACCGGCAGAAAAACCGTCAGCAGCAAATAAGCCAGCGTTTTACTGGTTGTACTGGTATCATAGACTATACGCAGACATACAGCAACGACAATCAACGTATAAGCAATTTCACCAGTCAGAATCCAATTCATTCATTAATATTTTGTACATGACTAAATTAGCAATATCTTTCACAGAAATTACGATATACAGATGAACAATTTCTTTAAAAACTACAAAGGAATTATTTTCTTACTGATAGGTATCATTATCGGCAGTATTGTTGGGCTGATCTTCGGAAAGAAAGTGGAAATATTAAAACCAATTGGCGATATTTTCCTTAATTTTCTCTTCACTGCAGTCATTCCACTGGTTTTCTTTGCAATTTCTTCAGCCATTGCAGGATTGTCCTCCACCAATAAGCTCGGGCGGATGATGGGCATTATGTCTGCAGTCTTTCTGGCCACCATTTTAATTTCTGCTTCATTAACCATACTGGCTGTTCATATTTTCCCAATTCATGAACACATCAACGTTATTCCCCTAACAGAAACCATAGAGAAAAAACCATTTGGAGAACAACTCACCAGACTTTTTACCACCGGCGAATTTTATGAACTCCTGTCCAGGAAGAGCATGCTGGCTATGATCATCTTCTCGGTGCTCATCGGCTTCTCTACCCTGCATGCAGGAGAAAAAGGTGCGGCTTTTGCCCGCTTTCTTCACTCTGGAAATGAGGTATTTAAAAACGTTTTCATCCTCATTATGAAACTTGGTCCTATAGGCCTTGGCGCTTATTTTGCCTACCAGGTTGGTGTATTTGGCCCTCAGCTTTTTGGAACCTATGCCCGTTCACTCGGTCTTTACTATGGTGTAGGCGCCTTCTATTTTGTTTTCATCTTCAGTTTGTATGCCTTTGTGGCCGGCGGAATAAAAGGCCTCAAAAGATTCTGGCCAAATAATATTGTCCCTTCCGCCACCTCCGTGGGAACCTGCAGCAGCATTGCCACTATCCCTGCCAACCTGGAGGGCTGTAAAAATATTGGCGTCCCAGAGTATATTACGAATGTGAGTATTCCATTGGGGGCAACCCTCCATAAAGATGGCTCCAGCATTTCCTCCATCGTCAAAATGGCCGTGGTCTTTGCCATGTTTGGTAAAAGTTTCAATAGCCCGGATGTGATCTTGCTTGCCCTTGGAATGACCGTATTGGTGAGTATTGTAGAAGGCGGCATACCAAACGGTGGTTATGTGGGCGAACTGCTCTTTATTTCCGCTTATGGCTTTCCGCCCGAAGCGCTCCCCCCTGCCATGATTATAGGGACTCTGGTAGATCCAATGGCTACACTGTTAAATGCAACAGGAGATAATGTTGCCGCCATGCTTATTGCAAGATTCACCGAAGGGAAAAACTGGCTAAAATAATTGATTAAAACTGCATTCTCATGTAACATTTTCTTGACTAAACAGTCCTGGTCCTCCGCCAGCTTTTTCTCTTATTTTGCCTTTTATAAAACATTCAATAGCTTCATGGCAACCTTAACCAATAAACCGAATGAAAGCCATGAGGATTTTATACACCCTGCTTCTACTGATGGGCTGTGCGGCAGCCAAAGCTCAAAAAAGCAGCATCATTAGTATTGAAACCAAGCATTCCTGCCTGCTCTTTACACTGGCCGAAAATCATAAACTCTACCAAAGCTATTTCGGCCCCAAACTCAGCCATGAAAATGAACTTTCCCTGCTGAGCAACAAACGACACGAAGCCCTCATTACCGGAGGCATGGAAGACCAGTTTGAACCTGCTATACGGCTCACACATGCGGATGGAAACCCATCACTAAACCTACTGGTTACAGACCAGAGAACCGAAAAAAAAGACGACAATGTAACTTTAACAACCATCACTTTAAAGGATCCGCAGTACCCGGTCCAGGTAGAGATGAAGCTTGAATCTTACCATAACGAAGACCTGATCAAGCAATGGACAGAGATAAAGCACAGTGAAAAGACACCTGTTATTTTAAAAAATTATGCCTCTTCCCTCCTGCACTTCGATGCCGACCAATACTGGCTCACCGAGTATACGGGAGATTGGGCAAAAGAAGTTGCCCAAAATGAAACACGCCTAAGCCCTGGTATTAAGATTATTGACAGTAAACTTGGCACCCGTGCACACAAATACAGATCTCCCTTTTTCTTCCTTTCTCTGAATCAGCCCGCAAAAGAAAACAGCGGTGAAGTTATTGCCGGCACACTGGCCTGGAGCGGCAATTACCAGTTTTTGTTCGAAATGGATGAAAAAAACTCCCTGAGAACCCTTTCCGGGATTAATCCTTATGCCTCCGAATATAAACTTAAGGCCAATGAACTATTTATTACTCCAGCTTTCTTGTATACCTATTCTACCGAAGGAAAAGGTCAGGCCAGCAGAAATTTTCACAACTGGGCAAGAAACTACGGACTTATGGATGGTCATCTGCCCAGACTCACCCTCTTAAACAACTGGGAAGCAACCGGCACCAATTTTAATGAAGAAACACTGGTTCATTTATTTGATGGCGCAGCAAAATTAGGCGTCGACCTCTTTCTCCTGGATGATGGCTGGTTCGGCAATGCCTATCATAGAGATAATGATAAGGCGGCACTTGGTGACTGGCAGGAAGATCAAAGAAAACTACCTTCCGGTTTAGGCTACCTGGTCAAACATGCAGCAGAAAAAGGTGTTAAATTTGGAATCTGGCTGGAACCTGAAATGGTCAATCCGCAAAGCGAACTTTACAAAAAACATCCCGACTGGATCCTCAAATTACCCAACCGCGACGAAAACTATCAACGCAATCAGTTGGTACTCGATTTATGCAATCCCAAAGTACAGGACTTTGTTTATGATCTTGTTAACAATATGATGAGTAAAGATCCGGGGATTGCCTTTATCAAATGGGACTGCAACAGAACCATGAGCAACACCTGGTCTCCCTATTTAAAGCAAGACCAATCCAATCTGTATGTAGACTACACCAAAAGTCTTTACAAAATCATGCAGCGCATCCGCTTAAAGTACCCACATTTACCCATCATGCTTTGCTCAGGTGGCGGTGGAAGGACTGATTATGGTGCCCTTGCTTATTTCACTGAATTCTGGCCAAGCGATAATACCGATGGATTGGACCGCATCTATATACAATGGGGCTATTCACAGTTTTTTCCATCCATGGCAATTGCTGCCCATGTGACCTCCTGGAGTAAAACCCAATCCATCAAATTCCGTACAGATGTAGCGATGATGGGCAAACTGGGGTACGACATCAAAGTTAACGACATGAAACCCGAAGAACTTCAGTTTAGCCATACCGCAGTAAGCAATTACAAGAACTGGAGTGAGGTGATCTGGCAGGGCGACCAGTATCGTCTGATTTCCCCTTATGAAAACAACAGAGCTGCCCTTTTGTACGCCTCAAAAACCAAAGATAAAGCGCTGCTCTTTTATTACAACCTCTATCCAAAGTCAAGAGAAATCTTCAATAAAGTAAAACTGGAAGGACTGGACCCGGACAGGTTATACCAGGTCAATGAAATCAACCTGATGCCAGGTGTGCGCTCTGTAATTCCAGAAAACGGACAGAGCTTCAGCGGAGATTATTTAATGAAAATCGGCTTAACCATGACCAATAACAAACCCATACCCATGACTAGTAACCTGATTGAACTACTGGCAAAGTAGGGATCTGGCTAAGAGTCCATAAAAAAACGATTATCTTCTATTGGCATAATATGAAGCCTTATAAGCATCACTGAAACCAAACATCACAAAATTGTTACTTAAATCAGGAGGCCGGTTTAGATATTCCTGACCAAACTTGATTGTTACTGAGCAGTCCGATCTCAACTAGGGCTGCTCAGTAACATTTTTAAGTCACATTTGTTACAAACTTGGATTAAAAGCAATTCTTTTCTAATTTTGACTATAATACGCTGATACTAAAAAAGTCAAATTTTAGTCGATGCAAAAAACCTAAAACAAACTGCTTAATGTGAATCTATCGTTATAAAAATGTCAAAGTTTGAAGACTTGTCGTGTTTTAACGTTGTTTTGTCTAATCTATATTCAAAATATAAATCAGATTCAATATTTTTGCGCACTTTAATTATTACATTACTTAATTAAATATTATATAATAACCCTTTATAATGCATAACCCGGAAAATAAAATCAAAGTTGCAATTTTAGGCGTAGGTAATTGCGCCAGCTCACTCGTGCAGGGTGTAGAATATTATACCACACATAGTGACAAAAAATCAGGTCTGATGACTGATAACATTGGCGGTTACACAGCTGGGAACATAGAATTTGTTTGCGGGTTCGATATCGATGAAAGAAAAATCGGACGTACGCTAAAAGAAGCCATTTTTGCTCAACCAAATTGTACAATTGTACTTAATGCTGATATTAAAACAGAAGCACCTATCTACCGGTCTCCGGTTATTGATGGTGTATCTCCATTAATGGCTTCTTATCCTGAGGCCAACAGATTTGTGATTAAAGACGAATTAAAAAACTCTGATATTTTACTGGATTCAGTAACCTACGATAAAAACCTTGTCGATTCTTTAAGGAACGAGGTTATTGGTCATTTACGTGATCATAAAGTAGAAGTACTGATCAACTATTTACCTGTTGGATCTCAGTTGGCTACAGAATTCTATGCAGAAATCTGTATTGAACTTGGAATTTCACTGGTGAACTGTATCCCTGTATTTATCGCGTCTGACCCAGCCTGGGAGCAACGCTTCATTGATGCAGGTATTCCAATTATTGGTGATGACATGCGCAGCCAATTTGGAGCAAGTATTGTTTCTCAAATGCTTCAGGAACTGGCTTTTGAACGTGGACACCATGTAAAAGCACACATCCAGAGAAATGTTGGCGGAAACACGGATTTCCTGAACATGGAAGATAAAAACAGATTAAAATCTAAAAAAATCTCTAAAGAAAATGTAATCAGGGCACAAAATGACATCAGAGGAATTTCTACTGAAGACAGTTTCTTGCATGCAGGTCCATCAGAATACATTTCTTTCTATGGTGACAATAAAGTAGCCAATTTCCGTCTGGAACTGGAAGGCTTTATGGGTGCGCCTGTTATTTTTGATGCACAACTGTCTGTACAAGATTCTCCAAACTCTGCAGGTGTGGTTATTGATGCCATCCGCTACGTATATGTTGCAAGAGAATTAGGTCTTGTTGGTGCATTGAGAGGTCCTTCTGCTTCTACTCAAAAAACACCACCGCAACAAATGATGTTCAGTGATGCTATTATGGAATGCCATGCACTAGCAAACCGTGAGCTGACAGAATCGACCAAGAAACAATTAAAAAAATAATACGCGGTTTACACGCTTATCAAAGGGCCTTGTTTAATCAACAAGGCCTTTTTTTATGCCTGGAATTGGCACCAGGCAGACAAGCCGCTAAATGGTCTGGTAATGGCTCCATAATGCTTTGATATGCTTGCGCAATGAAAGGATATTAACTGCGCCATGAGTGCGCCTTTTTACAGAAAAAAGGCGCACTCATGGCGCACTCATTGCGCACTCAAGGCGCAGTCATATCAAAGCATTATAGAACCAATACCGGTTAGGATGCAAAAAATAAAACAGCAAGAATGGCCAGTACTGCAGGTAGTGCCTGCACAACAAGAATAGATTTTGAAGCGGTTAAACCACCATATATGCCTGCAACTCCAACACAGGACAGGAAAAACAAGGAAACATTCTTAAACCACAAAGGATCCTGGATACACAATGACCAGATCAGACCAGCGGCCAGAAAACCATTGTATAGACCTTGATTGGCAGCCAGTGTTTTTGTCTTCTCAAACATTTCTTCTGGCATAGACCCTTTAAAAACTTTTTTGCCTCTGGTTGTCCAGGCAAACATTTCAAGCCAGAGGATATAGAGGTGCTCCAGGGCAATCAAAGCGATTAAGATCAGGGCGATAACTTTCATAATGGCATTTCTTGACTCTAATATAGTTAAAAAACAACAGCAATTATACCTCCATGAATTCCCATGCACTGTGGTAGGCATTTTGTTGTTCCGCATAGGTAATAAAGCCCGAATAAAAAGAAAACCGGCTCAAGGTGGCACTATCTCCAACTACAATCAGTTTTTTTCTCGCCCGGGTCATCGCTACGTTCATCCTTCTGATGTCCGAAAGGAAGCCTATAGTTCCTTCCATATTACTTCTGGTTAGACTGATGTATACGATATCTTTTTCCTGGCCCTGAAAACTATCTATGGTATTTACAGAGATGCAGGCTGCATATTTTAAAAGCTCATGCGTGTTAAGTAAAAGCTCTTTTAAGACCCTGACTTGCTGTTTATAAGGAGAAATGATCGCTATACTCGGGCATTCGACCGGATTTTCGTTAAAGGGAACAGCACTCAGCAGCTGTTCCAGATGACGGAGTAAAAAAGCAGCCTCATCAGGATTCACCGTACTGGTGCCCTCCGCTTTTTCTTCAAAACTACAGCCCGCGGTATCAATAAAGGTCAAAGGCTTATCCCCTTCAAACAAAAGCCGCTTTGCAACAGCCGGATTTGCCTTTAACCGGCCATCATAAAAGACCGATGATGAATAACCCATAATCGTCTCATGCATCCTGTATTGCTCTTCCAGCAGCACCACTGCTTCAGGCTGTAGTTTCACAGATTTCTCTAACAAGGTGGTGCTTAGTCCATCTTTAGCTGCAATATTTGATTTAATGGTTGGCGGCAGCTGGCAATGATCTCCGGCAAACACAACTTTCTCTGCCTTTAACAACGGTATCCAGCAAGCGGGTTCCAGGGCTTGCCCTGCCTCGTCAATAACCACCGTATGGTATTGACGGTTGCGTACGGTATAATGATTGGCGCCCACCAAGGTAGCCGTAATAACCTGCGCCTCAGAAAGCAATTGGTCAATGATATACTGCTCGGTACGGTCCACTTCTTTCATGATCTTGTGGGCCTCATCAAACAAAGCTTTGCGCTGTTCTTTTTCTGCCCTGCCAAAATTCCTTTTGTATTTATGGGCCATATTTTTAAACTCGCCGGCTTGCTTTTTAAGAGCACGTATTTCTTTCATGCTTTTATGTGCGCCCATCTTCTGATCAAGCGTCAGCGACATCAGTTGTTCTGAAACCCTGGCCGGATTTCCGACCCTTAGTACATTTAAACCTTCTGCTGCTAATTTTTCGCTCAACAGATCAACAGCGGTATTACTTGGGGCAACCACGAGGATTTGTTTTTTGTCCTGAGCCAATAATCCCCTTATGGCCTGGACCAGTGTGGTAGTTTTACCTGTACCTGGAGGACCGTGTACCACAGCAAGCTCGTTGGCCATTAAGATTTGATCTACTGCGCTTTGCTGTGAGTCATTAAGCCCCTTACCTGCAAAGGCTTTGATGTCTTTATGAAAAGTAGCTTTTCTTGTACCCAGCAACACTTGTATCATAGGCCAGCCTGGTGATTTTTCATCTGTTGAGGCGGCAGTCTTCAGTGCCAGTTTCATCTCTTCATAACTGTTGTTGTCAAACAACAATTCGATCCCCAGCTTTCCATCTGACGCCCAGTCTGGCAATTCATCAGTTTTCAGGCTGATTTTCAGGCGATCTCCCCCCTGGTAAGCGACCACTCCCTCTATGCGATCGTTCTTGGGATCATGGTTAGAGAACAGGACTACCGGCATTCCAAAACGAAACTGATAAGCAACATCCTGATGTGTTGTCCGTTCAGTTTCTACCGTAAGATAGTCACCACGGCTCATTTCCGAGCCTCTGATGGCCACAGGGTACCAAACCAGTCCATTGGATCTGCGTTCGGCCAGGGATGAGCTTTCAGTAAGTTGCTGATAGATTTTAAGATCCTCTGACTGTTCTGTCTGAAGCAGTTCAAGTAATCTTTTAAAATAGTCCATTCAATTCCATTAAAGCACCATGGTGCGGTATATTTTTTCTAAGGTTGTGGCTGCATCGGCACAAAAGCCAGGATGTACTTTTGAGGCCTGTATCACCGTACTTCTGGTTGCAGTGAGCCATCTGAATCTGGAAGGTCTGTCCAGCTGGGCAATTGGACCGGCCTCTTTTTCGCCGCTGCAAATGCGTTGCAGGGCTATAAGGTGCAGGTGCAGTTCTTCTATATCCGTTTGAGGACAAAATGCAGCTAAACGCGCCGTGTCCAGGTGGAAAACCACTTCCAGAAAGCGTTGTTTGGCACAAAATACAATAACGCCTATATTCATAAACTCCTCCCGTTCTACCCTGGGTACAACGCGGATGATGGCGTACTCATATAAGTCTCTCTCTTGCATGCTGGGCTTCTTTTACAAATACGTCTGAATGACCGACGCGGGAGATCAGAAATTGTGTATAGGCATTTCTATGTTCTTCTGCAGATTGAAAGTGGCCTTCACCTTCCAGCCACTCCACCGGGATCAGGTCTGTAACAGACTTCAGGAGTTCCGGGCTAAGTATAGATCTGAATTCTGCATCTACCGTTTCCAGCTCCGAAGCACGGGATAATAAAACGTGATCTTTAATCAGAACAAATGGTTTTTTGGCCTGCTCTTCCCAATTTTGCCAGGAGTGATGAAAATACAGCGATGCACCATGATCGATCAGCCAAAGTTCCTTATGCCACATGAGCATATTGGTATTTCTTGCAGTACGATCCATATTGGTCAGCAGGCAATCGAGCCATACAATCTGTGAGGCAAGCTTTGCATCTACAGTATCGACCACCGGATCAAAAGTAATAGCACCGGAAAGGTAATGCAAGGCCAGGTTAAGCCCAACGCTGAATTTAAGCAGGTCCTGGATTTCTTCGTCTGCCTCTGTTCTTCCAAAGGCTTCGTCCAGTTCTGCAAACACCAGTTCCGGAATCCTCAGACCCAGGCTACGGGCAATCTCCCCGCCTATCAGTTCGGCAATTAATGCACGAACGCCCTGGCCGGCACCTCGAAATTTAATTACATATAAAAATTCATCGTCAGCTTCTGCAATTGCAGGCATGGACCCACCTTCTCTTAAGGGAGTAACATATCTGATTACCTTTACTGTTCGAAGCTCCGGCAGCTGATGTGCCACATTTATTACTTCTGTCATTTAAGCCAAAATTAGCAGATTTATTAAAAAAAACACCAATTTCCCTGCTTTATAATCGATTGATTTGATTTTTTAGATAGATTAGCAGAAATGTATTTTCCTTATAAAGATGTCAGATACCCTTACAACGGAACGGCTGCTGATCGAAAAACTAAGCCCCCTCGACTCAGATTTTATCTTCACTCTACTCAATACACCAGGATGGCTAAAGTTTATTGGAGACAGGAACATCAGAACGCTGTCTGATGCGGAGGCGTATGTTCAAAGAACTATAGATAGCCCCACTATTCAATATTGGGTTGTTAAAAAGACAACAGACCGCACACCGGTAGGTGTAGTTTCCTTTATTAAAAAAGAATATCTTGACCATCACGACATTGGTTACGCATTTCACCCTGATTTTAACCATTTAGGTTATGCTTATGAGGCTGTAAAAGCAGTTTTAGAGCAGCTTTCCAAAAACCCGTTGTATCCGGTAATTCTGGCTACTGTAGCCCCGGACAATGAACCTTCTATTCGTCTTTTAGAAAAACTCGGATTAAAACAAGAACGTGAGATTGAGGTAGAAAACAGGACTTTAGTTCTTTATTCCCTTGTTTAGCTCTCCTGCCAATATTTGCTGCGATCTCACTGATGGCTGAAAAAGTATTCTATTTTGCTGAGCCACAATAAGCCAAGTACATCTTTTTCTGAAGCAACCGAACGTGTGTTATAATCTGGAGGATAAGGATGAGCTTCATTTTCTCCATAATAGATCATCAGGTCTATTTCTCCGGTTTGAGGATACAAAAAGTTCCCTTTTACGGCCTGGGTTATAAGGGTAGAACTTCCTTTATGTGCTTTAGAGTACTTATGCCCTCCATAGGCCAGTAAGATCTCATGGCCTATTTCATGTGCAGCGGTATGTTTGAAATCGGCTACAGCATGATTATCCTTTAACAGGAGCCATTCCCCTTTTACTTTAAGGGCACCTGTATTATAATAAAGGATCCGGGACAATTCCCAGTTTCTTGACCTGCGCAACCGTCCCTGGCTATTGTATACAATTCCCGGAGACGGAATCGCTCTGTTTGTACTGTTCTCCGCTTCCAGATAAAACTCGTACTCCTGGCCATCAGGCATATGTATATTTTTTCCTTCGGGATGATTGTGGTTCCTGCTCCAATACTGTTTCATGCCCTCTATAGCCAAAGCCAATAAATCCTCATAGGTCTTTGTTGGTGCGTTTACAGCCCCCATAACGCCCAGATCTTCGAAATTTGTTCTCAATACCGCTTCAATTGTGCGGTTTGGCTGGCTGATTTTGACATCCAGCCAGTTTACTTCCTTATATCGGGTACCGAATTTCAAGACTTCAGACTCAACAACCTTATCGTTTATGACGGTCAGTTTCGCATAAAAATGCTGTTGGTCAAATCTGCGGCTATCGTAAATTCCGTCCCTGTCAAAGCCGTCCCAGTGAATTTGATAAATTCCTGGCTGCATGGACACAGGTTCAGCAGCGTATTGGTACAGGAGTTGGTCTCTTGCATCCCGGATTTCCAGGAGAACCCCATTTGCAGGACTTTCCAGGCTATACTCAAAAGTAAAACAGGAGTTTTCATTCCTTCCCTGGAAATCTGCCACTCCAAAAGGCACTACTGTTCTTTTGCCCCTGCTCAAGGTAAAGCCAATATTGATGTTCTTTTGTCTTGTATCTGAATCAGGTTTAAGCATATTCAAAGATAGGGGAATATTTATTTTGGTCATTTCTATATCTAAAACAGGAGGATCACTTCCTATTTTTCTTTTTCTTTTATAACTTTCCGGCAACAGATCATATATGGAAAACTATAAAAATATTTCAGATTCACATACCACCTTAACAGAACTGATGATTCCCTCCTACGCCAATTTCGGAGGCAAAATCCACGGTGGAATTATCATGGGTCTTATGGATAAGGTTGCTTATGTATGTGCTGCAAAACATGCCGGGGCTTATTGTGTAACTGCATCTGTGGATGCTATTGATTTCCTTGCACCGGTTGAAGTAGGTGAACTGATCTCCCTGATGGCTTCTGTAAACTATGTGAGCAAAACCTCTCTGGTGGTTGGTATCAGGGTCATCTCAGAAAACGTAAAGACCAAAGAGGTAAAACATACCAATACCAGTTACTTTACGATGGTGGCCATGGATGAAGACCATAAGCCACTCCAGGTACCTGGCCTGATCCTTAAATCGGACGACGACATCCGGCGCTTTTTTCAGGCCTATCATAAAAGGGAACTTAAGAAATATCTCCGTCAGGAAGAAAAGAGAATGAAAACGGAGTTCGAAATCGCTGAGTCTATTGAATTGCTCAAAAATGAGCGTTGTATTATAGAACGCAGCTGATTCCGATCTTCTGTTATCCCTTCAGTATTTTACTTTTTTCTGCATCGAATTCTTCCTGAGAAAGAATTCCGGCGTCCAGCAGTTCTTTTAAATCGAGCAGGGCCTTCTTTTTTGCAGCCATGTCATTTTCTGGCATTGATACAGCTGGTGCTGGTTCGACAGGCTTAACGGCTGTTCCCTGAGGACTAAATTTAAGGATCAGTTCTGTGATCTCATTAAAACCTTTAATATTGGAGTAATCAATGGCCTTTTGTTCCTTTACGTTGACAACAGAAACATCAGCCTGATTTTCGAGCAGATATTTCACGACATCCTTCTTACCGTTTGCAGCGGCATAATGTAATGGCGTATTTCCAGACTCATCCTGAATATTGATATTTGCCCCTTTTTCCACCAGTAATTTAGCCATGCTCAAATGGCCATTTTTAACGGCAACATGCAACAAGCTTTCCCCACCCGAACTGTAAGAACCCGTTAAATTAAAATTACTGTCTGATGAGAGACCAGTGGCTGATTCTACCCAATCCAGGTAAGAGTTCATAGAATCTGTCTGATCAGAAACCGGTTTGCTGTGGTTAACATCCAGACCATTTTCAAGGAACAGATCAACGATTTCTTTCTGGTTGTTGGCACAGGCATACCAAACCGGAGAAACACCACTCTTGGATGTCACAAAGATATCGGCCCCCTTATCTATCAATAATTTAGTAATGATTCTGTTGGTTTCATAACAGGCAATTAACAGGGCACTTTCACCAGCATGGTTAACGTGATCCAGGTGGGCGCCGTTTTGCAGCAACAGTTCGACCATAGGCAGATTCTTAGACCTTACTGCAAACAGCAACGGGCTTTCTCCATGTTTATTGGTGGTATTGATATTTGCTCCTTGTTGAAGAAGCAATTGTACAACTTCTTTATTTCTGCAGCCGGAAGCCAATAGAAGAGCAGTCTCTGCAGCATTGTTCTCCAGGTCAGTTTCAATACCTTCTTTCAATAGCTTTTCCATGACTTCTACCTGTCCGGAAAGTGCGGTGAGATGTAAAAGGCTGTTGCCTTGCTTATCGTTGATGTTGATCTTTGCCCCGTTTTCCAACAAGTACAAGGCCGTCTGTTTCTGTTTCTGCAGGCAGGCAAAATAGAGTGGAGTTTCACCTTCATGGTCTTCATAATTCAGATCGGCGCCCTCGGCAACCAATATTTTAACCAGGTCCAGATAGCCCCGGTGCGCCGCGTAATGTAACGCTGTACGCCCTTTTTCGTCTGTATAGTTAAAATCTGCTTCTTTATTAGCCAGGAGGATTTCTGCTATTTTTCTGTTACCGCTTTCGCAAGCCAGGATAAATGACATCGACATATTAGTTCTGTAATAAGAGTTCTACGGTTTTTGATTTGGTATTGTCCTGAGAAGCCAGCATGAGTGCGGTCTGGTCCTTATCATTCTGGATATGGATGTCGGCCCCTTTGGAAAGGAGCAGCTTTACCTTCCGGTAGGTCTCTTTGGCTTTTTCAGCATCGTGGTACAATTCATGCGCACAAACTTTATGCAGCAGGGTATTTCCATCATTGTCTTGCTGATTGATGTCTATATTTCCGTCTTCTACCAAGATCTTCAATATCTCTGCATTTTTTTCCGCAGCCCAGTCTAAAGCTGATTTCTCTTTTCCATAATGCTCGGAGGTATGATAAACATCTGCCCCGTCCTGCAGCAAGCGTTCCAGCAATTTAATCTCACTTTCTGAACCTCTGTCCAGCCTGCTCACATACTTGGCCAACATTGTACCTTCCTCTTGTGCACGAAGTTCAAATGCCGGGCTGTCATAACTGGCAAGTTTATCATAGGATGCGAGGTTAAACTGATCCACGACAACATTATAAAATGGGGTTCTGCCTTTCTTGTCTTGTGCATTTGGATTGGCTCCATTTTCCAGCAGCACATCCAGGTATTCTGCTCTGTTTCTGTCAATGGCCAAATGAAGTGGCGTGGTCCCTACAATATTTGCTGTGTCTACCTCAAGGCCTTCGCCAATTAAAAATTTCAGATATTCTACACCTCTTTCCTTGTTTCTAAGACTCAGCGCACCATTATTTACAACCTGATAGATGAAATTCTCTTCTGCATTGTTTTTATAACTGATGTCGCAGCCCGCGTCTACCAAGCGTTTTATAAGCGCAATATCCGCCCCTTCTTCCAGGGCATAGCCCAGCAAGGTCTGGTCCTGAAGATCGCTGTTCAGGCTTTGAAATTTACCAGTTAAAGTGCTGAAATAGTCGAGTGAGGCTTCATCTGTGGGAAAGCGGATGATGTGGTCAAAGATGCTGTTTTTAAAGGAATCGTATTCGTAGAGATCGGTTTCAATGGTACCGTCTTCAATCAGCTGATCGAGGACATCAAATGCTTTACGATCTTTAATTTTATCAAAAATAGCACTCCATTCGTAGGACTGAAGGTTTTTAGGTAAGCGTTCCCCACTATTTAATAGTTGTCTGGCCGCTTCTATGTCGCCCGATCTCAGGGCTTGCAAGAGGGATGATTGTTCATTCATAGACCATTTTTGATTCAAATATCTTGCCATCGTATGTTTCCTGGCTAATTTTTATTTCTTTTCCAGCGGAATATATATTTCTTATATTAGATCAATAGTCGTCCCTAATTTTGACCATGGATAGGAAATTACTAAAACATTTTCCTTCTGCTTTTGCTTATTAATACAATTTAATTTTACAATTAACATAATACCAAAAGATGAAAACAACTAAATTAATGATGAGTGCGGCTATTGCCGCGACCCTGTTCCTGGCGAGTTGCGGGCCAAAGGATGCAGACATTCAGAAGGCTGTTCAGGCCAAGGAAGCAAGTGGAATTACGGTTGCCGTAACCAAAGGTGCTGTTACTTTAACTGGTGAAGTGCCGGATGATGCGGCAAAGGCGACCGCTGAACAGGTTGCAAAAGCGGAAAAAGGGGTCAAATCTGTTGCAAACGACTTAACGGTTAAACCTGCGGTTGCACCTGTTGTGATTGCGGAGGATACAGTTCTTCAAAAAAATGTTGCTGATGCAGTCAAAGACTTCCCAACGGTAAAAGCAGATGTTAAAGATGGCGTTGTGACCTTAACCGGGGAGCTTAAGAAAGCTTCTTTAATCACTTTAATGCAGCACCTTTCTGCACTTAAGCCTAAGAAAATTGACAACAAATTAACGATTAAATAGTACGCATCATGGCTTTACAAGATAAATATAAACAATTAACAGATGCAGCCTCGGCTGCTGGTATTAGCGATCTTGCCGTACGTGAGCAGGATGGCATATTGTATGTGGACGGCACGGCACCTGATGGCGCAACCAAGGACAACCTTTGGGACATTTACAATCAGATTGATCCGAATTTCGCTTCCGGCGATCTGGTCTTAAACGTGAATGTAGCGGTTGATGCTGCTGTAACACATGCAAAAGTCATTACAGACAGCTCGAATTTAAATATCCGGAAGGGCCCTGGAACAGATCAGCCCATTGTGGGAAAAGCAGCTCATGGTGAAGTGATTACCCTGGTTAACAGAAGTAACGATTTATGGTGGCTGGTGCGCACAAATGACGGCGAAGAAGGATATTGCTATGCGCAGTACCTGGAGCCGCAGGCTTAGTTTTCATGTTTAATAATTATAATAATGGATCCGGACTTGCGTCCGGATTTTTTGTTGGGTGCTGAATTGAAATAAATTTGGTATCTGTTTCGAGGCTGCGCCTGCTAAGCCCCCGAAGAGGGGGCAAACCAGCCAATGCCTCTCTACAGACACCAAATTTATTTCTGGATTTCACGCCTAGCTGGTATGTTGTAAAAAAGCGGAGCAGCAAGGTTATACTCCATGTTTGGTCATAACGACATCAATATACAGGACCTCAGGGCGCCTTGCCACAAGAGCGCAGCGAGGCAAGGAGTCCAGTCCTCGAAGAGCATCTTATTTTTTCCATAAAAAACCGAGCGAGTTTAACCCTGGAACTTCTTGAACACGACGATACCGTTATGCCCGCCAAAGCCAAAAGTATTACTCATCGCCACATCAATATTCTTCTCCATAGCATCAATCTTAACAATATTCAGATTCGAAGGAATCGCCGGATCCGGATCCGTCAAATTGATTGTTGGAGGAACAATAGAATGTCGGATGGCCTGGATACAAGCGATCGCCTCTATAGCACCAGCTGCGCCAAGCAAATGACCCGTCATCGACTTTGTTGCACTGATGTGCAAATGATCCGTATGATCCTTAAATAACTTTGTTATAGCCTTTAACTCACTCATATCTCCAACAGGAGTTGAAGT
>Ga0182006_1000161_pt1 | contig 71421 bp, 71 predicted proteins | sample Sormic07211104_1_FD_123022 | JGI IMG/M metagenome (GOLD analysis project Ga0182006, IMG submission 123022) | Rhizosphere microbial communities from Sorghum bicolor, Mead, Nebraska, USA - 072115-104_1 MetaG | ecosystem: Host-associated > Plants > Roots > Rhizosphere | place: USA: Nebraska...
CACCTTGCCGTTCTTCGGGTCGAGGCGTTGCGGTGCGGCGATGGCCACGTACTGCGTGCCGTCGGTATAGGTCGCGGTGGACGCGTCGTCGGCGGGGCGCGCGCTGCAGGCCGCGGTCATGGCCAGGCCGACGAAGAGGAGCGAAAGACGCTTGAACATGGATGTCTCCGAAGTGGGTCGAGTGCGCGGTTACTTGCCCGCGGCTTCCTTGCTGACGAGCCACTGGGTGAGCTCGACCGCCTGCGGATAGCCGCCTGCGGTGATCGGGGTCAGCCGGTACTTGCCGTTGACGACGATCGTCGGCGTGCTATCGACCTCGTAGGCGCGGATCAGTTCATCGGCGCGCTTCATCTTGGTGTTGATGGTGAAGGAGTTGGCCGTGGCGACGAATTCGTCGGGCTTGACGCCGTACTTGACGTAGAACTTGGCCACGTCGTCGATGGTCGGCCATGCCGACTGGGCCTTCGGCTTGCCGGACTGCTGGTCCATGATGCCGAGCTCGCCGCTCTTGAACACGGCGTCGAAGAAGGCATCGTGGCTCTGCTTGTCGACGCCGAAAGCCTGCGCCGTGAGGTAGGCGCGCTGCAGCAGCGGCCAGTTCTCGTCCGGGCGGAACGAGGCGGGGGTATAGGTCATGACCGCGCCCTTGGGCAGGCTCTTGGCCAGTTCGTCCACCACGCCGTGGAACTGGAAGCAGGCGGGGCAGCCGTACGAGAACACTTCGGTGACCTCGATCTTGCCGGGCGTGCTGGTCGGCTGCACCGGATCGATGCGGAAGTAATGCTTGCCTTCCACCCATTTGCCATCGTCGACGAACGGCTTCGCGGCGGGGCGGTTGTCGTCGGCGGCGCTCGCTACCGGCGCGGGTGCGGGTGCCGTGCTACCGCTGGCGGCCGGGGCGGCCGTCGTCGCGGGCGCGGGCGTGGCCGCCGCCGTGGAGGGCGATGCCGGTGTCGCCGCCGGGGCCGGGGCCGCGGTCGAGGCGGCGGGCGGTGCCGTGGCGCTGTCGTTGCTGCCCGAGCCGCAGGCGGCGAGGCCGATCAGGGCGGCGCAGAGGAGGGGAAGGCGCATACGCATGTGGGGTCCTTTTCTTACCTTCTTAAACAGGAACGGGCCCGAAGGGCCCGTCCGATCTTCCAACTTTAACGCCATCAGGGCGTCGCGGGTGCGGCGGCCGTCGGTTCGTTCGTGTGCAGGCCTTCGATGTAGCTGGCCACGGCCGCGATGTCCTTGTCGTCGAGCTTCTGCGCGATCGAGACCATGATCTTGGTGTGCGGGCCATCGTTCGGCGTGCCACCGTCGTGCCAGCCCTTCAGGCGCGCCTCGATGTACTTCGCATGCTGGCTGGTGAGCTGCGGATAGTGCGCTCCCGTTGCCTCGGCCGTCGGGACCGTGACACGCCATGCAGGCGGGGACGCCGCGATCGACGTCGCCCTGGCGGTAGAGCGTCTGGCCCTGTTCGACCAGCGCCTGGTCGGCCACGCCGGGCAGGGATGCCTTGCCGGCGAAGTAGGCGCCGATGTCGTGCATGTCCTGCTCGGACAGCGGCTGCGCGAAGCCGACCATGATCGGGTTCATGCGCTTGCCCGACTTGAAGTCGGCCAGCTGCGCGGCGATGTACTGCTCGCTCTGGCCGGCGAGGCGCGGGTACTGCGGATCGGAGGAATTACCGTCGATACCGTGGCAGGCGCCGCAGGCGGCGGCCTTACCTTGGCCGGCCGTGGCATCGCCGGGCTTCAGCGCGGCGGTGGCACCCGCGGGCGCGGTGGCCGTTTCGGCCTTGGGCATGCCTGGGGTGGCAGGATCGGCGGCCGGGTTGGCGCCCGGCTTGGCGGCGGCCGTGGCGGCCGGAGCCGGCGCGCTGGCCGGCTTGGCGGGAGTTGCGGTCTGGCCCGCGGCTGCATGCATGACGAGCAACGCGGTGATGGCAGCGGCGGCGTGCCGAAACTTCATAAGTCTCTCCAAGGGGGAACTTTCCGGACCGGGACGCGTACCCTGCCGCGTCTCAACCAAAAGATTATGGGGGGCGCGGGAGAGCCCGGTCAAACCGCGTCGCGCGCGCCGCCGCGCCCGATCGCATACACTGCCGGGCCTTCGTTTCCTCGTGCCCCTCCGGCCACTTATCCATGTCCTCCAATCCCCTCAATGGCGCCCGCTTCGTGCTGGCCGCCCACGAAATCACCCAGCTCCCCTACGACCAGGGCGCCGAAGTGGCCTTCGCGGGACGCTCCAACGCGGGCAAGTCGAGCGCATTGAACGCACTGACAGGGCACAACGGCCTGGCCAGGACCTCGAAGACGCCCGGACGCACGCAGTTGATGGTCGTGTTCGACCTACCGCCGTTGAAGCGGGAAGGCGCCGCGCCGGTCGACGCCCGCCTGGTCGACCTGCCTGGCTACGGCTACGCCAAGGTGCCCGAGGCCATGCGCCAGCACTGGCGCGGCGAGATCGACGCCTATCTGAAGATGCGCCGCAGCCTGCGTGGCATCGTCCTGATCGTGGACATCCGCCACGAGCTGAAGGATTTCGACCGGACGATGCTCGATTTCTGCGCGGCGACCGAGCTGCCTTGCCACGTGTTGCTGACCAAGGCCGACAAGCTCTCGCGTGGTCAGGCATCGGCCGCGCTGGAGGCCTTGCGCAAGGACTTCCGCGCGAACGGCGTGCCCGGCACGGCGCAGGTCTTTTCCTCCACCGCGAAAACCGGCGTGGAAGAAGCGCGCGCCCGCGTGATGGAACTGCTGGCGACACCGCGCCCACACGAACTCTGACGCGGCCGCCTTCGGGTGGCCGGACCGTCACCTACCTTCGGGTGGGAAGCCACCCCACCCGAAGGTAGGTAACTGTTAGCTCAGGCCAGCGTCGCCATGAAGACGCGGCACAACGCTTCCATGCCCTTGCGATCCTCGTCGTCGAAACGGGCGACCGATGGGCTGTCGACGTCCCACACGCCGAACAGGCTACCGTCGGCCTTCACCAGCGGCACGACGATCTCGGAATTCGACGCCGCGTCGCAGGCGATGTGACCTTCGAACTCGTGCACATCGCGAATCACCTGCGTTTCCCGCGTCTGTGCCGCGGTACCGCAGACACCGCGGCCCAGGGCGATGCGAATGCAGGCGGGTTTGCCCTGGAACGGTCCGACGACCAGTTCCGTGCCGTCGAACAGGTAGAAGCCGGCCCAGTTCAGGTCGGGCACGGCGTCGTAGACGAGCGCGGCGAAGTTGGCGGCATTGGCGATGGTATTCGGCTCGCCATGCATCAGGCCTTCGGCCTGCTGGACCAACTCGGCGTACAGGGTGGCCTTGTCGTCGGTGGCGATGGCCTTGGTTTCGAACATGGCGGTTCCCGGGGGTGATTCGTGGGCGAAGCGGTGTATGGTGCCACGTCCCGAATTCCGCAAGGCCGTTGCACGATGTCGCGCCATCTCTTCGTCGCCGGTACCGACACCGGTATTGGCAAGACGCACGCCGCCCAGGCCCTCGTCCACGCCTTCCGCAGGGCGGGTGAGCGCGTAGCCGGCATGAAGCCCGTGGCCAGCGGTTCCGCGCGAGGCCCGGAAGGCATGCGCAACCAGGATGCCCTCGACTTGCAGGCCGCCAGCGCGCCGCATCCCGCCTACGAACGGGTCAACCCCGTGGCGTTGGAGGAAGCGGTCGCACCGCACCTGGCCGCCTTGCGTGCCGGACGTGCGATCGACTGGCCGACGATCGATGACGCCTTCCAGTCACTGGCGCGTGACTACGACCGCGTCGTGGTCGAAGGCGTGGGTGGCTGGATGGTGCCGCTGGCAACAGGCATGTCGACCGAAGACATGCCTTCGCGCTGGGACCTGCCCGTGGTCCTGGTGGTTGGCGTGCGCCTGGGTTGCATCAGTCATGCGCGCCTCACGGCACGGGCCATCCAGGCCGACGGTTGCCGGCTGGCGGGATGGATCGCCAACGTGATCGAGCCGACGATGCCCCTGCTGGAGGAAAACATCCAGACGTTGCGCGACTACCTGCCGGCACCCTGCTTGGGTGTGCTGCCCTACCGCGTGGCGCCTGCCGACGCGGCCGTTCTCCTCGACCTCGGTCCGTTGGGCTGACGGCACCTTCACGCGTTTCATCCTAACTAGTCGGGTCATGACCACCTACTATCTTTCCGTCAAGGACATGGGCAAGGCGAAGGGGCCGGACCCGGAGCTTTCCTTCGAAGGCATCGGCCCGGAGAAACTGGCCGCCGACATCGCTGACGCCATGCGCAGCGACAACCTGTTCCAGCGCTGGCGCGCCAAACAGCCCGAGCCGGACGAGGTCGATCCGAGCCTCGGCGTTACCGACGTCTCCGCCTCTGCCACGGGCGAGCTCTCGAATGACCGCAACGACGTCAAGCTGACCACTTCGCTGCCGATGCGGATCGTGAAGCATCGCCTGAACCTGTTGATCGGATCGAGCTGGGAGCTTCGCGACACCCGGTAAGACATCGCCGGCCCTGTCGGCGATAGAACGCCCTGACGGATGGCGGTTGTTCCCGATACGCCACCACGGCTAGAGTCGGTGACTTTCACCGTCAGGGGATACCTCGACCATGCTCAAGGTCCGCACGCTCGTGATCGCCACTTCGATCGCCCTTACCGCCGCTTGCTCGTCCTCGAACGAGGCCGACAAGGCTTCGGCGCCCGCATCGCCGGGAAGCGCTCCCGCTCCCGCGACGACCGTGGCGTCCACCGCGCACGAGAACCCGTTGCTGACCCAGAGCTCGCTGCCGTTCCAGGCACCGCCATTCGACAAGATCGTCGATGCGGATTTCCAGCCCGCGCTGGAAGAAGGCATGAAGCAGCAGCTGGCCGAGGTCGAGGCGATCGCCAACGCGACCGAGGAGCCCACGTTCGAGAACACCGTCGTCGCCCTGGAGAAAACGGGCGTCCTGCTCAAGCGCGTCGAGAACGTGTTCAGCACGCTTACCGGCGCCAACACCAACGACACCTTGCAGAAGGTCGAGGAAGAGGAATCGCCCAAGCTCGCCGCGCACAGCGATGCGATCTACCTCAACGACAAGCTGTTCAAGCGGGTGGAATCGCTCTACGAGAAGCGCGCGTCGTTGAACCTCGATCCGGAATCCGCCCGTCTCCTCCAGGTGACCTACGACGATTTCGTCCACGAGGGCGCAAAGCTTTCCGAAGCGGACAAGGACAAGCTCAAGGAGCTGAACAAGGAAGAGTCGACGCTCAGCACGAAGTTCACCAACCAGTTGCTCGCCGCGACCAAGGCCGCCGCCCTGGTCGCCGACGACAAGAAGGCGCTCGATGGCATGTCCGACGCCGACATCGAGGCCGCCGCCGCGGCCGCCAAGGATCGCCAGCTCGACGGCAAGTTCGTGGTGACCTTGCAGAACACGACACAGCAGCCGGCGCTGCAAGCCATGAACGACCGCGCCACGCGCGAAAAATTGTTCAAGGCCTCGTGGGAGCGCGCGGAGCACGGTGACGCCAACGACACGCGGCAGATCATCACGCGCATCGCGCAGCTGCGTGCCGACCGCGCGAAGTTGCTTGGATTCCCGAACTACGCGGCGTGGAAGCTCGACGACCAGATGGCGAAGACGCCCGAGGCCGCCGAGAAGTTCATGGAACGCCTGGCGCCCGCCGCCGTCGCCCGCGCGACGGCGGAATCGAAGGACATCCAGCAGGTGATCGACCAGGAGAAGGGCGGTTTTCAGGTCCAGGCCTGGGATTGGGACCACTATGCCGAGAAGGTGCGCAAGGCCCGGTACGACCTGGACGAAGCGCAGATCAAGCCGTACTTCGAGCTCGATAACGTGCTGCAGAATGGCGTGTTCTACGCGGCCACCCAGCTCTACGGCATCACCTTCAAGGAGCGCAAGGACATTCCGGTGTGGCAGCCGGACGTGCGCGTGTTCGAGGTGTTCGACAAGGACGGCACCTCGATGGCGCTGTTCTATTGCGATTACTTCAAGCGCGACAACAAGAACGGCGGCGCGTGGATGAGCAACCTCGTCGACCAGTCGAAGCTGTTCGGCACCAAGCCGGTGGTGTACAACGTCGCCAACTTCACCAAGCCGGCCGCGGGCCAGCCGGCGCTGCTCTCGTTCGACGACGTGACCACGATGTTTCATGAATTCGGTCACGCCTTGCATGGCCTCTTCGCCGATGCACAGTACCCATCGCTTTCGGGTACCAGCACCGCGCGCGATTTCGTCGAGTTTCCCTCGCAGTTGAACGAACAGTGGGCATCCGATCCGCAGGTCTTCGCCCATTACGCGAAGCACTACCAGACCGGTGCGCCCATGCCCGCCGAGTTGGTGGAGAAGATCAAGAAGGCGCGCAGCTTCAACCAGGGCTACGCGATGAGCGAATTGATCTCCGCCGCCCTGCTGGACATGCAGTGGCACATGCTGCCGCCGGGTGGCGCCAAGCAGGACGTGGACGCGTTCGAAGCCAACGCCCTGAAGCATGCGGGCTTCACGCTGCCGCAGGTGCCCCCGCGCTATCGGTCGAGCTACTTCCAGCATATCTGGGGCAATGGGTACGCCGCGGGCTACTACGCCTACCTGTGGACGCAGATGCTCGATTCCGATGCCTTCCAGTGGTTCAAGGAGCACGGCGGGCTCACCCGCGAGAACGGCCAGGTCTTCCGCGACAAGGTCCTTTCGCGAGGAAATACCGTCGAACTGGGCAAGCTCTATCGCGATTTCCGCGGCAAGGACCCGAGCATCGAACCGATGCTCAAGGACCGCGGGTTGAAGTAGGTTTCGTCCCTCTGGCGACACGATGAGAAAGGGCCCCGAGGGGCCCTTTCCTTATCTGGACTGCAGCTTCACCTCATCGATACGCAGCTTTCCTCCCGTCCAGCGCACGCCCTGCAGGCTCGATCCCCGCGGAGCCGTGAACGACAGGCGTTGCGGCCCACTCGTCGGATCGACGCGGATCGAGTGCAGCATGGTGAAATCGGGCGCGCCGAGGAATTCGATCGTGGCGGGCTCGCCCGACGGATCGGGTATGACGGTGAGATCGAGGGAGTTGCGCACCGTGCGATACATGAGGAAGGCATCGTTGCCCGCCGCCTCGGTGCTGCTCAATACCTGTCCCGAGGTTTCCCCGTCGCTGGAGGGCGTGATTTCCAGTCCGCTGGAATTGGCGAGGATGATGTAGTGACCCTTGTCGATCAAGCCCTGTAGCGGACCCGAAGGGATCTCGTCGAAGTCGATCAGGGTACCGTCGGTAACAGGAGGCGAACGCATTTCGACGCCGTCGATATATGCGCCGCGCTGCAATTGCAGGGCAAGCCTGTTGAAGACTTGCCCTTCCGGTACGCTCATGGTGAGCCGCAGCCGGTTGTCCGTCGTGCCGTGCTGGAGCGTGAGCGACTGACGCTCGAGTTCATCGATGTAGAGGGTGGCCGTGGAGGCGAGCGCCGGCGCGCCAGATGGCAAGACGACGGTGAATGCCACGCTTTGCAGCGGTTTGTCGAAGTGGATGTCGACGGACGCGGGGCCCGCCCGTTCGGCGCCACCCAATGCAAGGCCAGAGGCAAGGTCGTCCGGCTGTTCGACGGGCTTGATGACGGCGGCGCTGTCATTCATGGCCGTGATGCGGAAATGTTCGAGCTTGAGTTCGTCGCCGGGTTGGATGATGCCGGCACGGGCCTGGTCGAAGGTTTCGAGATCGACGCGGCTCGTGGACCATGCGGTTCCTGGAGCGAGTGCGATGACTGCCGGTACGATTGCGGATAACAGAGTGCGTTTCAATTCATTCCTCCCTGGAATGTCAGTGCGGCCTCAATGGCCGCGCGCAGCATAGCAGTGTGCGCGTGGGACCACGGCTGACAAGGGAGCGAACGCAAGTTGGGATTGCGCTTTGCGCTGCTCAGGGCGACAACGAGATGCTCGCGATCTGGATGAGACCGCCACGCCATGCGATGCCTTGCAACTCGCACAGGGGGTCGGCACGGTATTCGATCGTCGTCCACAGGCTGCCGCGGGTGTCGCCACGGCTGCCCCTCGGGCGCAGCAGGTTGATGGCCTGCACCTCGTCGAAGCGGCGATGTTCCAGTAGCCCGATATGCACATCCCCCGTATGGCCCACGGTACGCAATGTGCAGCGCACGCGCCCGTACGCATGCCGGAAGATCAGGCGGCAGTCGTTCGAGGAACTGCGCCGGCCAGTCAATACATTGCCGTCGTCGGACTGTTCGATGATCGCATCGGCTTCACCCGCGACGACCACGAGCGCGGGTAGCGCGAGCATTTCTTCCGACCTGACGAGGCCGAGGTGCTCATCGCCGAAGTGCTGATCGATCGCGCAAGGACCAAGCACGCCTCCATGGCCCTCGAGCAGTGAACGCAGGCGCGGATCGTCCCATGAGTGCGCCTTCCCGCTTCGTTCCGTTCGGCCGGCCGGGACTCCCGGCAGCGCTTTCCTCAGATCCTTCGGTGGTACGGGCGTGACCCGTAGTGGCAACGTCATGTCGCAACCCTCCCTGGTGGACCGCTAGCTAAGCAAGTCGCTTGTGCGCGTCGCAATACGTCTTATGGCGTAGGCGTACCGGGGCGCCGATCAATAATACGGCTGATCGGGAACGGCGACCGAGGGATTGCATTCGGCGGCTTCGGTATTCTCCAGCCCGACGTACGGACGATCAGGCTCGAGGTTCCATGTCGGCTTGTCGGGAAAGAGTTTCACATGGCACGCCAGCTGGTTCATCGATCCGAAGAGGTTCGCGGTAAGGCGTGGGTTGTTGCCGAATTTCTCGATGGCCTCCAGGATCAACGCATCGACCTCGGCACCGACGACCTTGCGCCCGCAATCTGTCGGCGTGATCGCCAGCACCGGCACGTACTCATCGAGGCTCCACACGCCATTCAAGATGTACGGAGGTGGGCAGTCGCTGGTAGCGGGACGCTCGGCCTCGACCTGTCTGGCGCCGCCTTGCGTGCAGGCCGTTCCCGCGCCCAGGAAGGCAAACGCGATGACGAGGATGCGGATGGCGTTCCATGTCCGATGGTCCATGAGGATTCCTTTCCCTGGATGCTCGTGATGAGTGGCCGTGATCGTACCATCGGCGATGCGTTCGCTTCGGAACGTGGCGAAGGCCGGGTCTGTTGCCGGACACGATCTTCGCCATCGCCTTGCCGAAACGGCTTAGCGATGCGGGGCGGCCCGTCAGCGCAGTTCGACGTTGTCGACGTAGGCGCCGCGCTGTAGATGCAGGAGCATCGATGTGAACGGAGTCCCGTCTGGCTGGCTCAGGGAAAGGCGAACGCGATGCCCGGCCGCGCTATGCCAGATCGTCATGGCATAGGGGTGTTCCGCGTCGCCGTAAAGCATCGCGACGGACTGGATCGGCCGATCGGAAGGCGGAACGACCAGGGTGACATCCACGCGGTGCCATGGTCGCTTGAAGTAGAGAAACATCGTGGCGAGCGAATGGCCTTCGGGTATCCCGAGGGTCATGCCGGAAGCGATGTCGTCGTCGAGCGCCGCTGGTCGAATGGCTGCCGCGGCGGAACTGGGGATATCGATGTCGAAGTGCTCGAGGACGAGCGGGCGGCCTGACTCGATCCTCTGGGCCGGGAGATGGTCGAAGGGTTCGATCACGGTTTGCGCGGTGGCCGCGCCAGGAACGATGAGGGCAGCCAGCAGGGCGACTCTAGTACGGTTGCGCATGATTCCTCCCTGGAATCCATCGCGGCCACGACGGCCGCTTGGCATTCTAGTCGGGCAGAAGGACGTCGAATGCGCAAAAAAAAGCGCCCATAAAAAAACCGCGCCCTCACGGGCGCGGTTCTGGTAGCTCGACTGTCGGCGTTATTCGCCGATCGTGAGCAGCGAGGCGTTGCCGCCCGCGGCGGTGGTGTTGATGGTGAGCGTGCGCTCGCCGGCGAAGCGCAGCAGGTAGTGCGGCCCACCCGCCTTCGGGCCGGTGCCCGAGAGGCCCTCGCCGCCGAACGGCTGCACGCCGACCACGGCGCCGATCTGGTTGCGGTTGACGTAGCAGTTGCCTACGCGGGCGCGGCTCTGGATGTACTCGATCGTGTCGTCGATGCGGCTGTGGATGCCCAGCGTGAGGCCGAAGCCCGTGCCGTTGATCTGCTCGACGACCTTGTCCAGTTCCGAACCCTTCCAGCGGATCACGTGCAGCACCGGGCCGAAGATCTCGCGGGTGAGTGTGGCCAGCGAAGGAATCTCATACGCGCGCGGGGCGAAATACGTGCCATGGGCGGCGGATTCCGGCACGGCCACCTCGGCGATCTTCTTCGCTTCGCGATCCATGCGTGCGGCGTGGTCGACGAGGATCTGGCGAGCGTCTTCGTCGATCACGGGACCCACGTCCGTCGACAACAGGCCCGGGTCGCCGACCTTCAGTTCGGCCATCGCGCCGGCGAGCATCGCGATCACCTTGTCGGCGATGTCTTCCTGCACGAACAACACGCGCGCGGCGGAGCAGCGCTGGCCGGCGGACTGGAAGGCCGAGGCGATCACGTCCTTGACGATCTGTTCGGGCAGGGCCGAGGAATCGGCGATCATGGCGTTCTGGCCGCCGGTCTCGGCGACCAGGGCCGCGATCGGCGCGTTACGCGCGGCCAGCGCGCGGTTGATCGCCCAGGCGGTCTCGGTCGAGCCGGTGAAGGCCACGCCGGCCACGCGCGGGTCGCGGGTGAGCGCGGCACCGACGGTGGCGCCGTCGCCCGGCAGATACTGCAGGACATCGGCGGGAACGCCCGCCGCGTGCAGGAGCTTCACCGCCGCGTAGCCGACCAGCGAGGTCTGCTCGGCCGGCTTGGCGATCACCGCATTGCCCGCGGCGAGCGCGGCGGCCACCTGGCCGAGGAAGATCGCCAGCGGGAAGTTCCACGGGCTGATGCAGACGAACACGCCGCGGCCGTTGAGGAACAACTGGTTGCTCTCGCCGGTCGGGCCCGGCAGTTGCTCGGGCTGGCCGAACAGGCGGCGCGCCATCGTGGCGTAGTAGCGCAGGAAGTCGGCCGCCTCGCGGATCTCGGCGATGGCGTCCGGCAGGCTCTTGCCCGCCTCGCGCACGCACAGCGCGATGAATTCGGCGCGGTTGTGTTCCAGCTGTTCGGCGGCGTGCTCGAGGATGGCGGCGCGGCTCGCGGCCGGAAGGCGGTCCCAGCCCGGCTGCGCCTTCACGGCGGCGGCCAGGGCCTGGTCGACCAGGGCCGGATCGGCGTTTTCGACGGTGCCGATGATGCGGCGGCGGTCCGACGGGTCGGTGACTTCGACCTTCGCGCCAGCGGTGCCGGCGCCGGCGACCAGCGGTGCCGCGGTCCAGGGGCCGCTGTGCTTGTTGACGGCGTCGGCGAGTTCGTTGAGCTCGTTGTCGTTAGCGAAGTTCATGCCCATGGAGTTCTTCCGAAGTTCACCGTAGAGATTGACCGGCAAGGGGATGCGGGGGTGGGGAATGGAGGCGAAGGCGCGCACCGTTTCGCACGGATCGGCGACAAGGTCGCGCACCGGCACGCTCTCGTCGACCACGCGATTGACGAAGCTGGTGTTGGCGCCGTTCTCGAGCAGCCGGCGGACCAGGTAGGGAAGCAGGTCCTCGTGGCTGCCGACCGGCGCGTAGACGCGGCAGGGCACGTTGAGCTTGTCCTTGCCGATCACCTCGGCATACAGATCCGCGCCCATGCCGTGCAGGCGCTGGTTCTCGTACGGACGGCCCTGTGCGATGTGGTGGATCGCGGCGATGGTATGCGCGTTGTGCGTGGCGAACTGCGGGTACACGGCGTCGCCACCGGCCGCGAACAGGCGCCGCGCACAGGCGAGGTAGGAGACGTCGGTGTTCGGCTTGCGCGTGTAGACCGGGTACCCGGAGAGGCCGTTCTCCTGGGCGCGCTTGATCTCCGCGTCCCAGTAGGCGCCCTTCACCAGGCGCACAAACCAGCGGCGGCCGGTGGCGCGGGCCTTCTCGGTGACCCAGTCGATCACGAACGGCGCGCGCTTCTGGTAGGCCTGGATGACGATGCCCAGGCCATTCCAGCCTTCCAGCGATGGATGCTCGAAGACATCGCCGATGATGTCGAGCGAGAGCTCGAGGCGATCGGTTTCCTCGGCGTCCACCGATAGCGCGATGCCGTTCTTGAAGGCGAGCTGCGAGAGTTCGAGCAGCTTCGCGCCCAGTTCGGCGCGGGCGCGGGCGCGGTTGGCCACCTCGTAGCGCGGGTGCAGCGCCGAGAGCTTCACCGAGATCGAGGGGGCTTCCAGGTTGTTCGGGAACGGGCCGCGCGCGCCGAGCGCGTTGATCGCGTCGCGGTAATCCTGCTGGTAGCGCTCCGCGGTGGCCTGGGTGAGCGCGGATTCGCCGAGCATGTCGTACGAATAGCGGTAGACCGCGTGCTCCTTCTCGGCGGAGCGGTCGAGCGCTTCCTTGATGGTGCGCCCCATCACGAACTGGTGGCCCATGATCCGCATGGCCTGGCGCACCGCGAGGCGCACCACCGGCTCGCCCGCGCGGCCGACGAGGCGGCGTAGGGCGGAGCTGAAGTCGTGGCGGGTTTCCTCGGCGAGGTTCACGAGATGGCCGGTGAGCATCAGGCCCCAGGTGGAGGCGTTGACGAACAGCGACTCGCTGCGGCCCAGATGCTTCTTCCAGTCCGCCTCGCCCAGCTTGTCGCGGATGAGCTTGTCGGCCGTGGCCTTGTCGGGGATGCGCAGCAGCGCCTCGGCGACGCACATCAGCAGCACGCCTTCCTCGGAGGAAAGGTCGTACTGGCGCATGAAGGACTCGACCGCGCTCTGGTCCTTGGCCCGCGCGCGGACGCGCGTGACCAGGCCCGCGGCGACGTCGATCACATGCTCGCGCTCGGTCGGGGGCAGGGTGGCCTGGGCCAGCAGGTCGTTGACGGCCTCGGTTTCGTCGCGCAGCCAGGCGGCCGTGATGCGCGCACGCGCCGGCTCGGCGCCGGTCGGGAGTTCGGAACGAAGGATGGTGGGATTCACTGGGGGCAATGAGGGCGGGGGAGACCGCCCATTGTAGGCGAGCACGGCCTTTCGTGGGTGGGAAGCGCGCTGGCGCGCGAATCAAGTCTTGCCGAGAGCCCGATCGCGCGCCAGCGCGCTTCCCACCGCGCTTCCGCCGCCTTCCTCGGGCCGTTTGTTCGGCTGCCGGCGCACCCTTCAAGATGCGGCAACTTGTCCGGGGCATCCATACAGCCCTATCATCCCAACGTTCCAGGCACGCCGGGTCCCCATGATCGTGCTTCGACCGACCGTCGCGGGTCAGCCGCGCGTGTTGTGGCTCAGGCCCAACCGTGCGTTGGACAAGCGCGGTCTGCGTCGACTCATCATCGGCCTGGCGTTGTTGGCCCTGGCGACGGCGTCGCTCGGTGCGTGGCAGGGGAATGTGTTCGCTCCCGTGTTCGCCCTGGTGGAGGCCTTCGTCGTGGGGTTCGCGCTTGGCGCGGCCTGGCGGGCCGGCGGCAGGGGTGAACGTATCGCGATAGGGCCGGATACGCTGGAGGTTCGTGCCGTGCCGGGACACCGGACGGTCCGGTTCCAGACGTACTGGTTGAAGGTAGGGCTGGCACCGGGGGACGGGCGAAAGCGTCTGTTGCTCACGTCGCACGGCAACGAGCTGGAAATCGGTGCCTTCCTTGGGGAAGAGGAAAGGACCGAGGTGTCAAGGAAACTCATGGTGCTGCTGTCCGAAGTTTCCGGCCAGAGGCGCAGGTAGGTTCAACAAAGGTGCAAGACATGACATCTGGCGGCATCGGACGATCGGTATCGGCGTGGGCGGCGGGCGCCTTCGCGCTGTTCGGAGGGACGGCCTGGGCCAACCCGGAACCGAACCAGCTGAACATGACCAAGGGCGCGGCGGAGTGGTCGCCCTACGCCATGCACATGGTGGCCCTGTGGGTCTGCGTGGTCATCGGCATCGTCGTCTTCGGCGCCATGTTCGTGGCCATGTTCCGCTTCCGTAAGTCGCGCGGCGCCGTGGCCGAGAAGTGGTCGCACAGCACCAAGCTCGAAGTGGTATGGACCGTCGTCCCGGTCATCATCCTGATCTTCCTGGCCCACCTGGCCACCGGTGGCCTCACCTCGTTCGCCGACACCACGAACTCCGAGATGACCATCAAGGTCACCGGTTACCAGTGGAAGTGGCGCTACGACTACGTGGACTACAAGGGCAAGGGCGTCGACCAGGTCGGCTTCATGTCGAAGCTGGAAGAGACCTCCGACCGTACCCGCCAGCTCAAGTCCAACCTCGATCCGGACAAGATCCAGGTCGACGGCTACCAGACCTACCTGCTGGACGTGGACAAGCCCCTCGTGGTCCCGGTCGGCACCAAGATCCGCTTCATCATCGTCGGCGGCGACGTCATCCACTCCTGGTGGGTGCCGGCGCTGGGCTGGAAGATGGACGCGATCCCGGGCATCGCCAACGCGGCCTGGACCAAGATCAAGGAGCCCGGTGTCTACCGTGGCCAGTGCGCCGAACTTTGCGGCCAGGACCACGGCTTCATGCCGATCGTGGTCAAGGCCGTACCCAAGGCCGAATTCGAACAGTGGCTGGCGACGCAGGAAGACGAGGCCAAGGTACGCAAGGCCGCGCAGACCGCCCAGAACGCTCCCGCCCCGGCCCCCCAGGGTTAACCCGCTTACGTTTCAAGGTAGAGGTGCAAGGCCATGGCGCACGCAGCCACCCACGACCACCACGATCACCATGGAGCCCCGAAAGGGTTCTTCCAGCGATGGGTGATGTCCACGAACCACAAGGACATCGGTACGCTGTACCTGATCTTCTCGCTGACGATGTTCTTCATCGGCGGCGCTTTCGCGATGGTCATCCGCGCGGAACTGTTCAAGCCGGGCATGCAGCTCGTGCAGCCGTATTTCTTCAATGAAATGACGACGATGCACGCGCTGGTGATGATCTTCGGCGCGATCATGCCATCGTTCGTCGGACTGGCGAACTGGATGATCCCGCTCATGGTCGGCGCGCCCGACATGGCGCTGCCGCGCATGAACAACCTGTCCTTCTGGATCATGCCGTTCGCGTTCATCCTGTTGCTGTCGACGCTGTTCATGCCGGGCGGCGGTCCCGCCGGTGGCTGGACGATGTACCCGCCGCTGTCGTTGCAGGGTGAGTCCATCGCGTACACGATCTTCGCCGTCCATCTCATGGGCATCAGCTCGATCATGGGTGCGATCAACATCATCGCGACCATCCTCAACATGCGCGCCCCGGGCATGGACCTGCTGAAGATGCCCGTGTTCGTGTGGAGCTGGCTCATCACCGCGTTCCTGCTGATCGCGGTGATGCCGGTGCTCGCCGGCGCGGTCACCATGCTGCTGACCGACAAGTATTTCCATACCAACTTCTTCAATGCCGCCGGCGGCGGCGACCCGGTGCTGTTCCAGCACATCTTCTGGTTCTTCGGGCATCCCGAGGTCTACATCATGATCCTGCCCGCGTTCGGGATCATCTCGGAGATCATCCCCACCTTCGCCCGCAAGCCGATCTTCGGCTATCGCGCGATGGTGTTCGCCATCGCCTCCATCGCCTTCCTCTCGTTCATCGTCTGGGCGCACCACATGTTCGCCGTGGGCCTGCCGATGGGCGCGGAGATCTTCTTCATGTACGCGACGATGCTGATCGCGGTGCCGACGGGCGTGAAGGTCTTCAACTGGGTCTCCACGATGTGGGGCGGCTCGATGACCTTCGAGACGCCGATGCTGTTCTCGATCGCCTTCGTCATCCTGTTCACCATCGGCGGCTTCTCGGGCCTGATGCTCGCCCTGGCCCCGGCCGACTTCCAGTACCACGACACCTACTTCGTCGTGGCCCACTTCCACTACGTGCTGGTGACCGGCGCCGCGTTCTCGATCATGGCCGCCGCGTATTACTGGATTCCGAAGTGGTCGGGCAACATGTACAGCGAGACCTGGGGCAAGATCCATTTCTGGTCCAGCGTGATCTCGGTCAACGTGCTGTTCTTCCCGCAGCACTTCCTCGGCCTCGCCGGCATGCCCCGCCGCATCCCCGACTACAACGTGGCCTTCGCCAACTTCAACATGATCAGCTCGATCGGCGGCTTCTGGTTCGGCGCCTCGCAGCTGATCTTCCTGGGCGTGGTCATCCACTGCGTGTTCTTCTCCAAGAAGAAGGCCGCCGACCGCTCGTGGGAAGGCGCCAAGGGCCTGGAGTGGACCGTGCCGTCGCCGGCCCCGTTCCACACCTTCGACGTGCCGCCGGTCATCCATGACGACGAGCTCGCCCACGGCAACACGGAACACTGATCGATGCAGGACATCACGGACATCGAGATGGAAGCGCGCCGCAAGCGCGCCCGCCGCACGGCACTCATCGCAGGCGGTTTCGCGGTGGCGGTGTTCCTGCTCTCGATCGTGCAGATGCTGAAGGTCTGACCGGTTAAAACAAGCGATATCCACGGGAAACCACCATGGGTCACCAGCAACAAGACGTCTATTTCGTACCGAGCAAGAGCTACTGGCCGATCGTGGCAGCGGTTTCCATGTTCGTCACCGTGTTCGGTGCCGCGCACTGGCTGAACGCGCAACCCGGCGAGGGCAGCTTCGGCAAGCCGCTGTTCTGGGTCGGCATCGCCATGATCCTGGGCATGTTCTTCGGCTGGTTCCGCTCGGTGATCAACGAATCGCTGGCCGGCAACTACAACGGCCAGGTGGACCGCTCGTTCCGCATGGGCATGATGTGGTTCATCTTCTCCGAAGTGATGTTCTTCGGCGCCTTCTTCGGCGCGCTGTTCTACGCGCGCCTGTTCGCGGTGCCCTGGCTGGGCGGCGAAGGCCACGGCGTGCTCACCCACCAGTTCGTCTGGCAGGGCTATGAAGCCGCGTGGGGCGCCAGCGGTGGCGGCGGTCCGGAGAAGATCGGCGGCTCGTTCCAGACCATCCCGGCCTGGGGCCTGCCCCTGCTCAATACGCTGATCCTTCTGTCGTCCGGCGTGACCATCACCATCGCGCACCACGCGCTGAAGGCGGGCCATCGCAAGGCGCTGCTGATCGGCCTCGGCGCCACCGTGCTGCTGGGCTGCCTGTTCCTCTGGTTCCAGGCCCACGAGTACGCGGAAGCCTACGAGCACTTCAACCTCACCCTCGGCAGCGGTGTCTACGGCGCCACGTTCTTCATGCTCACCGGGTTCCACGGCATGCACGTGACGCTGGGCACGATCATGCTGGCGATCATCTGGGTGCGTTGCGCGAAAGGCCACTTCTCCAAGGACGACCACTTCGGTTTCGAGGCGGTCGCGTGGTACTGGCATTTCGTCGACGTGGTCTGGCTGGCGCTGTTCCTCTTCGTCTACGTACTCTGACCGGCGTTCAACGAAGAAACAGGCGATAGGCCGGGTTGGCGGTTTCCTCGCGATAGGGGTAGCCGAGCCGGTCGAGGAACCGGGTCAGCGCGGCATCGTCCGCGCCAGCCTGGATACCGACCAGGGTGGAACTGTAATCGGCGCCCTGGTTCCGGTAATGGAACAGGCTGATGTTCCACTCCGGCGACATCGAGCGAAGAAAGCGCATCAGCGCGCCAGGGCGTTCGGGGAACTCGAAGCGGAATAGCCGCTCGCCTTGCGCATCCGTCGAGCGGCCGCCGACCATGTGCCGGATATGCTGGGTCGCGAGTTCGTCGCCGCCCAGGTTGACGACGGAAAAACCGGCGGCCTCGAAGGTCGCGGCCAAGGGCGCCTCTTCGGCCCTGTCGTCGATCTGCAAGCCCACGAAGATCCGCGCCTTGTCGTCCGTTCCCAGGCGATAGTTGAACTCGGTGACGTTGCGCTCGCCCACCAGCTCGCAGAAGTGCAGGAAACTGCCGCGCTCCTCGGGGATGCTGACGGCGAAGATCGCCTCGCGCGATTCGCCCACGGCGGCGCGTTCGGCGATGAAGCGGATGCGATCGATGTTGAGGTTGGCACCCGAGGTGATCGCCACCAGCGTGAGCCGCCGCGCCCCGGCTTGCGATGCGTGGCGGCGCGCTCCCGCCACGGCCAGTGCGCCCGCCGGCTCGACGAAACGCCGGGTGTCCTTGTAGATGTCCTTGATGGCCAGGCAGATTTCGTCGGTATCGACGAGGATCACCTCGTCCAGGTAATCCCTGCACAAGCGGAACGTCTCCTCGCCGACGAGTTTCACGGCCGTTCCATCGGAAAAGAGCCCGACCTCCGGCAGTTCGACGCGATGGCCCGCTTCGATCGATCGTACCATCGCGCAGGAATCGTGGGTCTGCACGCCGATGACCCGGATATCCGGACGTACCATCTTCACGTAGGTCGCGACGCCGGCAGCGAGGCTGCCGCCGCCGATGGGCACGAAGATGGCGTCGATGTGGCCCTGGTGCTGCCCGAGGATCTCCATGGCCACGGTGCCTTGCCCCGCGATCACGTCCGGATCGTCGAAGGCGGGGATGAAGGTCATGCCCCGTTCGCGCTGGAGCGCCAATGCGTGCGCGAATGCTTCGTTGTACGACTCGCCGGCCTCCACGACTTCGACCGTCGGCCCACCGAAGCGGCGCGTGGCGTCCACCTTGACGCGTGGAGCCGTCTGCGGCACGACGATGACCGCGGGCGCGCCGAGTTGCGCCGCCGACCAGGCGACGCCTTGCGCGTGGTTCCCCGCCGAGGCGGTGATGATTCCCCTCGCCAGTACATCGGCGGGAAGGCCGCTGATGCGGTTGTACGCGCCGCGCAGCTTGAACGACGAGACCGGCTGGGTGTCTTCCCGCTTGAGCAGGATGTCGTGGCCCAGCTGCTCGGAGAGCACGGTGGCGTGCTGCAGTTCGGTACGCCGCGCGACGTCGTAGACACGTGCGTTGAGGATGCGGCGGAGGTAGTCGGCGGCGTCTGGGGCTGGGGCTTGCATCGAAACGTGTCTCCGGTCGAGCTGGGGGCCGGAGGCGGCTATGAAAAACCCGCCTCTGGGGGCGGGTTGTCGGTCACCTTGCGCGCGTGATTCAACCCACCATCGATGCGATGGCGATGCTAATCAGCGTAATGAGGTGGGACGGACGGTTCATGGGTCGATCCTCGCCCGGTGGTGGCTTGGTGTCAACCGCTCGTGGTTCTCGGCTTCGCCATCGTGGTGGCTTTGCGCTTCGAGGCGGGACCGTGCCGCGGGTTGTGTGGCACGATCATCGCCAGGTGACCGCGGAGCGTCATATCAAGGAGCAAGTGGATGATCGATCGATTCGGACGGCGCGGCCGCTCCGGCGCGTTTGTCATGATCGCAATGGCTGTAAGCATTGCAGCCAACATAGCCGCCGCACGAACGGCGGTTGCCTTTCCGACGACAAGCATCGTCCATAGCGAGTTGCCTGCGTCTTCTTCGTTGACGCTGGTCCAGCGTACTGAAATCGAGGAAATGCTCACGGGCATAGCGCAGGACATCGTCTTGAATCAGGAGCGAATGGATGGGCAAGGCGTCATTCCTCGCCCGACGGTGCGCTTCAGTGAGGATGGCAAATCGCTTATTGTGGACTTGGGTAGGGGATACGTTCCCACGATCAATGGGGGCGAACTCGAGGATCATTTGCGTGAGATCGAGACGCCGCTGACTTTCCACATGGAAAAGATCTTCCCTGTGTACAGGGTCGACTTCCTCTTCGATGACAAGGACATTTACCACTACTTTCCCGGCGATGGGTGCCCTTCGCCTCCGCCGAGCGGCAGCTGAGCCCCGGTGGGGTCAGTTCCGGTCCCACTCGAATTTGGATGGCTAACCCGGTTAAATCGATCTCATGCTAGGTTCGGGCCTCCTTGAAAAGGGGAGGTCCCGCATGAAGATGTTTCGCCTGGTCGCGCTCGCGGTGTTCGCGTGTGCCGCCACCGCGCCGCTGCACGCCACCGATGCGCCCGTTGTCAGCGGGCAAGCCCGCTTCACGGTGCTCACGCCACGCGTCATTCGCATGGAGTATTCGCCGAACGCGCAGTTCGAGGATGCGCCGTCGCTCGTCTTCGCCACGCGCGGCAGTGCGTCGGAGGTGAAGGCCCGGGTCGATCATGAGAAGGGTTGGCTGGTCATTCGCACGGACGTGCTCACCCTGCGCTACAAGGAAGGCTCGGGCGCCTTCACGGCCGATAACCTCGGCATCGCGTCGAAGACGACGAAGCCGGCCATCGACTGGCACCCCGGCCTGAAGGAAACCGCCAACCTCGGCGGCACCGCGCGCACGCTCGACCAGGTGGATGGCGAGCGCCACGCCTCGGACAACTCGTTGCTCGACCTCGGCGACGGCCTCATCTCGCGCGATGGCTGGCATCTCGTCGACGACACCGGCAGTTTCGTGCTGGGCAACGAAAAACTGCCCTGGGTGCATCGCCGCGCCTGCCAGGACTGCACCGACTACACCTTCTTCGGTTACGGCCACGATTACACCGCGGCGCTGGGCGATTTCGCCCTGGTGGCCGGGCGCGAGCCGCTGCCGCCACGCTATGCCTTCGGTTATTGGTGGTCGCGGTACTGGAATTACAGCGACGATGAACTGCGCGACCTCGTCGCCCACTTCAACCGCTACGGCATTCCGCTCGACGTCCTCGTCATCGACATGGACTGGCACCGTACCGACGGACTTTCGTGGGTGCATCCGAAGAAAGACGTCAACGGCCAGAGCATGGGCTGGACGGGCTATACATGGAACCGCAGCCTGTTCCCCGAACCGGGCCGCCTGCTTCGCTGGCTCGGCGAGCAGGGATTGAAGACGACGCTGAACCTGCATCCGGCGTCCGGCATCCTGCCCCACGAAGATGCCTATAAGGATTTCATGGCCGCGTTGAAGGCCGATCCCGCGAAGCCGTTACCGTTCGAGGCGGCCGACGCGACGTACATGGCGGCGTACTTCAGCACGGTGCTCGATCCGCTGCATGCCATGGGCGTGAGCTTCTGGTGGCTGGACTGGCAGCAGTGGAAGGAATCGAAGGCCATGCCGGGCCTGTCCAACACATGGTGGCTCAACCATGTGTTCTTCACCCACATGCAGGAGCAAGGCGACAAGCGTGCCTTGATCTACCACCGCTGGGGCGGTCTCGGTAACCATCGTTACCAGGTGGGCTTCTCGGGCGACTCGATCATCTCGTGGGGCTCGCTGGCGTTCCAGCCGCGCTTCACCGCCACCGCTTCCAATGTGCTGTATGGCTACTGGAGCCACGACCTGGGCGGGCACACCTTCCGCGACGAAAGCGATCCGGCCACGCGCCGCATCGACCCGGAGTTGTACATCCGCTGGATGCAGTTCGGCGCATGGAGCCCGATCATGCGCACGCACACCACGAAGAATCCGAACCTCACGAAGGAACCGTGGCGCTTCGCACCGGCGCAGTTCGATGCGCTGCGCGACACCGTGCTCACGCGTTACACCTTCCTGCCGTACACGTACACGATGGGGCGCAAGGCATACGACACGGGTGTCTCGCTGGTGCGCCCGATGTATTACGGCTGGCCCGACAACGACGAGGCTTATAAGGCGGCTGGCGAGTACATGTTCGGCGACGACCTGCTGGTCTCGCCGGTGACCGCGGCCGGCGATGTCAACGGCTTCACCATGCACGAGACGTGGTTGCCGGCGGGGAACTGGTTCGATACCACGGACGGCAGCGTCGTGAAGGGTGGCCGCACGTTCGCCGGCCGCTATCGCCTCGACGAAGTGCCGGTATTCGCGCGGGCGGGCGCCATCGTCCCGACGAACACCGATCCGACGGTGAGCGTGGCCCACGATGGGGGTGCGCGTACCTTGCGTGTCTATCCCGGTGGCAACGGCAAGGCGGAACTGTACGAGGACGCGGGAGACGACGAGGCCTACCGTACCGACGCGTTCGCACGCACGGCACTCTCGTCCGAGTGGTCGAAACACGCCCTTCGCGTGAAGATCGCACCGCGCACGGGCAATTATCCCGGCATGCCCACGTCGCGCCAGTGGTCGGTGGACGTGGTGGGTTCGGCGATGCCGTCGAGCGTCACCGTCGACGGGGTGAAGCTCAGCCACTCCGACGACGCCAAGCCCGGCACCTGGCGCCTCACCGGCAAGGACCTCACGCTGCACGTGACCCTGCCGCAGCATGGCTACGACAGCGCTCAGGTCGTCGAGGTGACCTGGCCCGCGAACGCGCCGGATGTGAACGGCCTCACGGGCCAGATGCGTGACGTGCGCGAGGCGGTGGCGTGGTTGAAGGCGCACTGGGAAGACGTGAACGGCGTGCCCGACGACGTCTCGCTCGCCGCGCAGGCCGACCTGCTGATCGACTACCGCCCGGAGCGGTTCACTGAGGAGGTCGCGGCGTTCCGCAAGCGCTATGCGCAGCTGGACAAGGCGCTGGAACAGGGCGGCGTGCCGGCCGACATGCGCGCGACGTTCAGGGCGCGGCTGGGCGTGAGTCGCTGATCCGACGGCGCGGGGCGGCACCGATTGCCGCACCGCGCCTTGGTCTTCCCGGCGCAGGCGCTAGAATTGGCCCACCCCGTGGGGGTGCAGCCAGCCCATGAAGATGCCCAGCGCCACCATGGCGATGAGCAGCAACGACAGGCCGATGCGGCGGGTGAGGGCCCAGACGGTGCGTTTGCTCTGTCCCTTGTCGGTCATCATGAAGAACAGCGCCTGCCCGAGGTTGAACAGCACCACCAGCAGCAGGATCACCAGCGCGTATTTGTAGATGGTTTCCACGTGACCGTTCCGCCCCATTTCGACAATCCGAGTATAGCGGTCACCACGCAGGGTCTTGCATGACCTTCCTGCGTCGTCCGACGTGGTTCGCTGTCGCACTCACCGTGGCTGGCGTGCTGGTTTTCGTGCGGCTGGGCGTCTGGCAACTGGATCGCGCCGACGAGAAGGACGAACTCCTGCGGCGGTTCGCCGCATCGGTCGCTGCCGACATCGAGGATTTCGGCGCGGTGGCCGAGGTTCCGCCCGATGACCGCTACCCACGGGTCGACGTGCGTGGCGCCTTCGTGCCCGGTCATTACTACCTGCTCGACGACCAGACCCACGGTGGCAAGGTGGGAGTCCATGTCTACGCGCCATTCGCGCCCCGTGGCAAGGACCCCTACCTGCTGGTCGACCTCGGCTTCCTGCCCAAGGAATCCGGCGCGAATCCCCGCCTGCCGCCCTTGCCCGCGGGTGAAACCGAGATCCATGGGCTCTACGTGCCACCGCCCGGCGTGGGGATACGCATGGGTGGCGATCGCCTGCCGTTGCAGAAAGGCGCGGAAAAAACGCTCGTCTACATCGACACCGGGGAAATCGGGACCGACCTGGGGCGCTCGCTGTATCCTCGCGTGCTCCTGTTGGACGCCGATCCGGCAAGCATCTACACGCGCGACTGGACGCCGGGTTTCATGCCCCCGGCACGCCATCGCGCGTACGCATTCCAGTGGTTCACCTTCGCCTTCGCGGCGCTGGTGATCTTCGTCCTCCTGCACCGCAAGCGACGCTAAGTAGCGGCCCGAGAGCTCATGACCGATCCGACCGTCCGAACCACGACACCCCGCAGCGGCCGCCTCAAGCTGGTCCTGATCATGCTGGTCTTCCTCGCGCCGATCGTCGCCGCCGGGTTGCTCACCCTTTCCGGCTGGCAACCCCAGGGCAAGGGCAACGGGCAGCCGATCGTGCCGCAGCGCAGCCTCGCCGCCGTGCGCGTGGATGTCGATGGCCAGCCCTGGGCATGGCGTGACGTCGAACCGCGCCTCACCCTGGTGGCGCTGCCGGGCCCGGATTGTGCGGTGCGTTGCATGCATACCCTCGGCCTCATGCGCAATGCGCGGATCGTGCTCAACCGCAACGCCGATCGGTTGCGCCTGCTTTACCTGGGCAGCGCGCCCACCGCGGCTGGGGCGGACGCGGTGATGGTCGCCTATAAGGTCGGCAGCGATCCCTCGGACGCCTTCGGCGAGTTCCGCCCGACCGAGCCCGACAGCGTGGCGGCGGTGCTGGTCGAGTCCAACGCGACCGCGCTGTCGTATTACCCGGCGGGCTTCGATCCGACCGGGTTGCGCAAGGACCTGCAGAAGGTGATCCGCTGATGTCGCCGCGTTCCGTGAAGGTCCTGAGGACGCTCGCGTTGCTCGCGGCGCTGTTCGCTTTTGGCGTGGTGATGTTCGGTGCCTTCGTGCGCTTGTCGAACGCGGGGCTCTCCTGTCCCGATTGGCCGACCTGCTACGGCAAGGCCACCTGGCCGGGTCATGCGCAGGATATCGCGCAGGCGAACGAAGCCTTTCCCGACCGTCCCTACGAGACGCACAAGGCCTGGCGTGAGCAGGTGCATCGTTTCCTTGCCGGCAGCCTCGGTGTGATGGTGCTGGCGATCGCGTTGATCGCCGCATGGCGCCGCCGCTTCGCCGTGCTGTCGGTCGCCCTCGCGGCGGTCTTCGCCGCCGTGGGCGTGGTCATGTACATGCGTGGCGAGCACGTGGTCTCGTCCTGCCTGTCCGCACTGGCGATCGCCTTGCCCTTGATCGCCGCGGCGACGCTCGACCGTCCTGGTGCGTGGAAGGTCGGCGTGGCGGCCCTGGCCGTCATCATTTTCCAGGCCATGCTCGGCATGTGGACGGTGACCCTGTTGTTGAAACCCATCGTGGTGATGGGTCATCTCCTCGGCGGTCTGGCGACGTTCGCCCTGCTGGCCTGGGTGGCGCTGCGCTGGTGGCGTGTCGGCACGCCGGACGACCGTTTCGCCGCCCTGCGTGCGCCGGTCGCGATCGGCATCGTCGTGCTGGTGTGCCAGATCGCCCTCGGTGGCTGGACCAGTTCGAACTACGCCGCGCTCGCGTGCGGTACCGACTTCCCCAAATGCCTTGGGCAATGGTGGCCGGAAACCGATTTCCCGCAGGCCTTCGTGCTCTGGCGCGGCATCGGGGTCAACTATGAGGGAGGCGTTCTCGACATGGCCGCGCGCAGCGCGATCCAGGTCGCCCATCGCATCGGTGCCCTGGTGACCTTCTGCTACCTCGGCTGGTTGTCCCACCGCCTGGCCCGTGCCGGACTGCGCAAGGCCGGTATCGCGGTCGCCGTGGTGCTGGTGGCCCAGGTGCTGCTCGGCATCGGCAACGTGCACCTCGGGCTGCCGCTTCCGGTGGCCACGGCGCACAATGGTGTCGCCGCGCTGTTGTTGTTCACCCTGCTGGTGGCGCTTGCCAGCACGCAGCGCCTGCCCGTGCCGGAGTCCCCTTGAGCATCCTCGGTCAATACCTCGAACTGACCAAGCCGCGCGTCGTCGCGTTGCTGGTCTTCTGCGCCATCATCGGCATGTTCCTCGCCGTGGATGCGAACGGGCAACGCATGCTGCCCGGCTGGCATGCCGTGGTGTTCGGCACCTTGGGCATCTGGCTGGCCTCCGCGTCGGCGGCGGCGTTCAACCACCTGATCGACCAGCGCATCGACAAGCTGATGACGCGCACGTCGCACCGTCCGCTGGCGACGGGCCAGCTCACGCCCATGCAGGTCTTCGTGTTCGCGATGAGCCTGGGCATCGTCTCGATGCTGATCCTCGTGTTCCTGGTGAACATGCTGACGGCGGTGCTCACCTTCTTCTCGCTGATCGGCTACGCGGTGATCTACACCGCCTACCTGAAGCGCGCGACGCCGCAGAACATCGTCATCGGTGGCATCGCCGGCGCGGCACCTCCGATGCTCGGCTGGACCGCCGTCACCGGTTCGCTGCATCCGTATGCCTTGCAGTTGCTGCTCATCATCTTCGTCTGGACGCCGCCGCATTTCTGGGCGCTTGCGATCTTCCGCGTCGAGGATTATTCACGTGCGCAGGTACCGATGCTGCCGGTGACCCACGGCGTCACCTACACGCGCTGGCATATCCTGTTCTATACGATCCTGCTTTTCGTGGTGACCCTGCTGCCGTTCTTCACCGGCATGAGCGGGTTGATCTACCTGTTCGGCGCCGTGGTGCTCGGCGCGGGTTTCCTCTGGTACGCGGTCCGCATGCTGAACCCGCCGGACGATCTCTTCGCCATGAAGATGTTCAACTATTCCATCGTCTACCTGATGGTGTTGTTCGCCTTCCTGCTGGCCGACCACTGGCTGGTCGACCCGGTCATCCAGACGGGCTTCCGCTTCGAACCGGTGGCCTGATCGTGGGAGCCGCTTCAGCGGCGATCCCGCGGCAGCGGGCCAGTCCGAGGCAGGCACCTCATCGCCGCTGAAGCGGCTCCCACAAGGTGGCTGAAGGCTGTACTAGAGCGCTGTGTGCAACCAGCTGGCCACGGCGGCGGGGTGTTCGAGGTGCAGGTGGTGGCCGCCGTCCATGTGGGTGACCGTGATGTCCGCCACGCAGTCGATGCGTACCTGCATCGCCTCGGGTTCGAGGTAGGGCGCGTGCGGGCGGGCGAGCAGCAGTGACGTCGGCGCCGCGAGGCCCAGCAGCAGGGCCATGATCTGCGTCTCCGCCAGGCGGATCGGCGTGGGCCGGGACAGGCGCGGGTCGCTGCGCCAGCTGTAACCGCCTTCGGCCTCACGAAGCCCGCGCTCCACGATGTGCCGTGCGAGGGACGCGTCGAGTCCACTCGCCAGGGCACGGGCACGCGCGGCGTCGTCGATGGAAGGAAACACGCGCAGCGGACGGCTGCCCTCGGCCTTCACCGCCATCGCTTCGCGGAAGCGGTCGAGCGTGCGCGAGCCGTCGTCGCCCAGCGGCCCCAGGCCTTCGATGAGGGCGAGTCCGCGGATGCGTTCCGGCGCCGCGATGGCCACCATGGTGGCCACGCCAGCTCCGAGCGAGTGCCCGAGCAGGTGGAAGCGGGGCAGGGCGAGGGCGTCGACGGCGGCCAGCACGGCACGGGCGTAGTCGACGTGCTGGTAAATCATGTTTTCGGGGAAATGCTGCGAGCCACCGTGCCCGGGCAGGTCGAGCGCGATCACGTGGAACCGCTCCGCCAGATGCGGCGCCAGCAAGGCGAAGCTGGCGGCGTTATCGAGCCATCCGTGCAGCATCACCAGCGGTGGCGCATCCGGCTCGCCCCAACTCAGGGCCGCCAGCTCCAAGCCGGGCGTGGACACTTTCAGTTCACGCATCACCATCGATCCGGCGGGCGCGCTCGCCCGCGGCGGCGAGTTGGGCGGCGACGGACGCGCCGTCGTAACCCGGCGAGAATTCCGGCCAACCCTGGCCGTGCCGAAGGACGAGGCCGGTCAGAGTTTGCACGTGTGACGGTGTCGCATTGAGGCAAGGGATGTAGCTCAGCGTGTCGCCACCCGCTTCGCGGAAGAAGTCCGCGTTCTGCATGGCGATTTCCTCGAGCGTCTCCAGGCAATCCACGGCGAAGCCGGGGCTGATCACATCGATCCGCTTGATGCCGCGCGCGCCGAACGCCTTGACCGTCTCATCCGTATAAGGATGCAGCCAGCGCTCGCGCCCCACCCGCGACTGGAAGCTTATCGGTGCTTCGTCCTCGGACAGGCCCAGCGCCTCGCGCAGCAGGCGCGCCGTGGCGTGGCACTGGCAGAAGTACGGGTCGCCGGCGCGCAGGTACCGCTCCGGAATGCCGTGGAAACTCATCAGCAGCTTCTCGCCCCGACCATTGGCAGCCCAGTGCGCGCGGACACTGTCGGCCAGGGCGGCGATGTAGGCGGCCTCCTCATGATAGTCGTTGACCTGGCGGAGTTCCGGAGGCCAGCGCAGGCTTTTCACGGTGTCGGCGACGGCATCGAACACGCTGCCCGTGGAAGTGGCCGAGTACTGCGGATACAGCGGAAGTACCAGCAGGCGGCGGACGCCCTCGCGCTGCAAGGCGGCGATGGTGCTCGCGACGTCGGGCTTGCCGTAGCGCATGGCCAGCGCCACGCGGACCGGGCCGGGCGCGCGCGAGGCCAGTTCTGCCTGGAGCGCGGCGGCGAGGGCTTCGCTGCCCACGCGCAAGGGCGAGCCTTCCGGCGTCCAGATGCGCGCATACGCGTGGGCCGAGCGTTTGGGCCGCACGCGCAGGATCACCCCGTGCAGGATCGCCAGCCACAGCAGGCGCGGGTATTCGATGACGCGTGGATCGCCGAGGAACTGGGCGAGGTAGGGCCGGACCGCGGCCGCCGTGGGCGCGTCAGGTGTACCGAGATTAACCAGCAGCACCGCCGCCTGGGGCCGGGTGTCGTGGGAATGACCGGCAAGGCCGGTATAGTTTGGCGTACCTGGCATCGGCGTCCGGCGCTCGCGGGGATCGCCGCAGTCTGCCATACGGCGGCGCGGCGGGGCTTGCTCGCGTTGCCGCAGCCGATGCCTTCCCGCGCCAGAAAGGAGCCACCCGATGTCCCCACGCCTGTCCCGTCTGCTCGCCCTCGGACTTCTCACCCTGCTCCCGTCCATGGCGGCGCAGGCGGCGGACCCGCCGCGCACCCAGGCCCGGGAAGCGGTGCGGGTGCTCTCTGAAATGATCGACGACGCGCCCGACAAGTCCCTGCCGGCCGACCTGCTGAAGAACGCGCGCGCCATCGCCGTGATCCCCGGCATGGTCAAGGGCGGTTTCGTCTTCTCCGGCGCCAAGGGCGAGGGCCTGATCTCGATCAAGACCCGGGATGGCACCTGGTCGAACCCCAATTTCATCTCCACCGCCGCCGCCGGCGTGGGTTTCCAGGCGGGCATCCAGTCCACCGACGTGATCCTCGTCTTCCGCACCGACCGTGGCGTGGACAGCATCATCGACGGCAAATTCACGATGGGCGCCAACGCGTCCGCCGCGGCCGGCCCGGTGGGCCGCTCGGCCACGGCGGCCACCGATGGCCAGATGAAGGCCGAGATCTACACGTATTCCCGTGCCAAGGGCCTCTTCGCCGGCATCGCGCTGGACGGCGCCCGGATCAGCATCGACGACGACTCCAACGAGGAAATCTACGGCCCCGGGATCACCGCCCGCCGCATTTTTGAAGGCGGTGTGACGAATGTTCCAAGCGAGGTGATGGAATTCAGGGATAAACTGGAGGAGTACACTAACCGCTGATCGTCCACCGGCGCCCCCCTTGGGCGCCGGCCCGTCCCACCGGCGCCGATGAGGGCGCCCTCGAGGTTTCCATGAGCATTACCCATATCGTCCTCCTGCTGCTCGTCGTCGTGCTGATCTTCGGTACGAAGAAGCTTCGCAACATCGGCTCGGACCTGGGCGGCGCCATGCGCGACTTCAAGAAGGGCCTGGACGGCGACGAAGAGGCCAAGGCGGCCCGCGAGCGTGAGGAAAAGCTGCGCGCCGATCCGCCGTCCTCGACCCAGGTGCCGCCGGCCCACAGCGAGACGAGCGAGCCGCGCGACCGCGGTCAGTGATCCTGGCGCCGCCATGATCGACATCAGTCTAGGCAAGCTGCTGCTTCTCGCGGTGGTCGCCCTCATCGTCCTCGGCCCGGAACGCCTGCCCCATGCGGCCCGCACCGCCGGGGCCCTGTTGCGCCGCATGCGCAACGGCTGGGACAGCGTGCGCGCCGAGGTGGAGCGGGAGATCCAGGCCGAGGAGATCAAGCGCACCCTGCGCGAGACCGCCGACAACGCCCGCGCCGCCCACGACAGCGTGCGCCAGGATATCCACGCCGCCGGCGCCGAGATCCGCGGCACCGGCGAGCGCGTGCGCGACACCTTCACGGAAACACAAACAGCGCGTGCCGCGGCCGGCGAGCCCGACCCCGCGGTCGACATGCTTCCATTGAAGCGCGACGAGCCGGCACCGTCCGGGAACGAGCAGCATGACCGCACGTGAGCCCGATCCGTCGCCCGACGACGTGGTCGAAGAGGGCCTGTTCTCCCACCTGATGGAACTGCGCACGCGGTTGCTGAAGGCGATCGTCGTGCTGCTGCTGGTCCTGCTGGCCCTGGTGCCGGTGGCGAACCACCTTTACGCGGAGTTGGCCAAGCCCTTGGTCGAGCGCATGCCGCAAGGCGCGCACCTGATCGCCACCGAAGTGGCAAGCCCGTTCGTCACGCCGCTGAAACTGGCGTTCTTCGTGGCGCTGTTCATCAGCATGCCGATGATCCTCTACCAGTTGTGGTCGTTCGTCAGCCCGGGCCTGTACCGGCACGAGAAGCGCCTGGCCCGGCCGTTGCTGGTCGCCTCGCTGGTGCTGTTCTATTCCGGCTGTGCCTTCGCGTATTTCGTGGTGTTGCCGGCGGCCTTCAAGTTCCTCAACGCGGTCACGCCCGAAGGCGTCGCGATGATGACGGACATCACGCATTACCTCGATTTCGTGATGCTGATGTTCTTCGCCTTCGGCCTCTGTTTCGAAGTGCCCGTGGCCGTGGTGATCCTCGCCGCGATCGGCGTCGTCGATGCCGAGAAGCTCAGCAAGGGTCGTGGCTATGCCATCGTGGGTGCGTTCGCCATCGCGGCGTTCATCACCCCGCCCGACCTGCTGTCGATGGTGATGCTCGCCGTGCCCATGTGCCTGCTCTACGAGCTGGGCTTGCTGGCGGTGCGCTTCCTCCTCAAACCACCCGTCCAGGACTGACGCCATGGGCGCCTCGATCGGCTGGCTGGCGGTCAAGGGCAAGGGTGGTGACGAAGTGCGCACGGCGCTCGATCTCGTGCCGAATGGCCAGACGGCGACCCAGCCGCGCCGTGGTTTTTCCATCGCCTTGCCGAACGGCTGGTTCGTCGTGGTCACCCGCTTCGCGGCGCCGCTGATCGCCGAGGACGACATGCGCCGGTTGTCTCGCGGCTGCGTGCTGGTCACCTGCGAATACGATGACGACGTCATGGTGAGTTCCGCCACCTGCTACGTCAACGGCATCCGCAACTGGCGCGCCGAGCACGACGGGCAGCAGGACGACACGCGCGACCTCTCCACCAGCGGCAGCCTTCCCGCTGCGTTCGACGCCATCCATGCGCGCATCGAAGGCCTGCAGGACGCGGCCGACGCGGAAGGCGACGATGTGGACCACTACTATTCCCTGCCGATCGAACTCGCGCAGAGCGTCACCACCTTCCACGCCGACCTGCCCGCGTCGGCCTATGGCGCGACGGCGTGCGAAGGTTGGGTGGTGGCCGAAGCCACGGCCGCCGCGCCGTCCGATCCCGACCTTCCGCGTAAGGTGCGCAAGGCGGTGGAGAAGGCTTCGCGGCCGTGGTGGAAGTTCTGGTGAAAGAGATTATCTAGTCGCGTTCGGCGCCATGCCCTTGAGCACGTTGAGTGCCTGCGACAGCGCATAATTTCCTCGACCGCCAGCTTGTCGTCGCTTGTGTCCTAGCGTTTAACGACGCAGTTGACGTCTGTAATGCTTGCAACTTTCTTGTCTTTCACAAATTCCGGCCTGGGCACCGAGTTCGGCTCGGGCTCCGCGCCAAGGATGATGTACCAAAAGCCACGTTGTCCGTCCCGCGCGCCGCTAACGTGACTGGAGTAATACCTAGTGCCCGATTTTTCGGCGTCGTCGTTCATGGGATGAACTTCTGCAGCGGTGCAGGAGGCGCTTGTTATCGATTTATCCTTGAATTCGATTTTAAGTGAAGCACTTCCGACAAATCTGCTCGATCCACTACTCGTGTAGCCCATCGATGAGGAGATCCATGTTTCCGCTCCTTTGGAATAGGAGGTGTTTGTCCCACTGTTTATGTTTATATTGTCTTCGTCGACGCTCACAGTGATTCGCCCGGTGTAAGTGGACTCCGTTGCCATCGGTGCATCGGTCGGGGCAGCTTCCTGCGCTTCCGCTAAACAGTTTGCGCACAGCATGAGCGCACCCATCGCGTAACGAGCGGATGTCCGAATCTTGTCGCTACTGCTGCTCATGGCATGTTCCCTATGCGATGTTCCGCCGGCAGTGATGTCTTAATTCAGACATTTCAAGTTCGCTTCGCGAGGTGTCGCGCGGGCCCGGCGTCCGCGTCGGTCTCGTAGTCATCATGTACGACGTCACCGTTCGCGATAATCCGCCGTTGGTCGTAGGCGCAGCGAGCAAAAGTTCTGCGATTGCGTCTACCGGTTGGAAACCTGCCGATTCAGCGCCATGCCCTTGAGCACATTCAGCGCCTGCGACAACGCGTAATCCTCGATCGCCAGCTTGCCGTCGTCATCCGTGGCGTTCTTGTCATCGGCGACTGCCTTCTCGTTGACGAGATGGTTCGGCAGGTCGGCCTCCGATCCGATCAACTGTGGCGGCGTGTCCGCCTTGTTCACGGCAAGATCGGCCAATGCGATATCCGGCTTGATGCCCTCGGCCTGGATCGACGTGCCATTGGGCGTGTAGTAACGCGCGGTGGTGATCTTCACCGCATGGTCCTGGTCCAGCGGCAACACGGTCTGCACCACGCCCTTGCCGAACGTGCGCCGGCCCATGATGAGGGCGCGATGGTTGTCCTTGAGCGCGCCGGAGACGATCTCCGCAGCCGAGGCGGTGCCGTTGTCGGTGAGGATGACCATGGGCGCGCCCTTGAGCAGGTCGCCCGGGTGCGCATCGAAGTGCAGGTTGGCGTCCGGGAGGCGTCCCTTGGTGGTGACGATGGTGCCGGAGTCGAGGAAGGCATCGGCGACGCCGACGGCGGTGGTCAACAGGCCGCCGGGATTCGAGCGCAGGTCGAGCACGGCGCCCTTGGGTGCGCCATTTTTCTTGATGAAGTCGGACAGTTTCTTGTCCAGGTCGGAGGACGTGTCCTCCTGGAACTGGCTCAGGCGGATATATACGTACCCCGGATCGAGCTGGCGCACCTTCACGCTGGTGACGTTGATGCGCTCGCGCACCAGCGGCAGGTCGATCGGCTTGTCGGACTTCTCGTGGAGGATGGTGAGGGTAATCTTGCTGCCGGGGTCGCCGCGCAGCTTCTTGAACGCCTCGTCGATGTTCTGGCTGTCGACCACCATGCCATCGACCTTGAGGATGGTGTCGCCGGGCTTGATCCCGGCGCGCGAGGCGGGGGTATCGTCGATCGGGGAAACGATCTTCAACATGCCGTCCACCTGCAACACCTCGATGCCGAGGCCGCCGTACTGGCCCGTGGTGTCCTCGTCGAGTTCGTCGAGGCCTTCCTTGTCGAGGTATTCGCTATGCGGATCGAGGTTCTGCAGCATGCCGCTGATGGCGGCGTTCATGATGGTCTTGTTGTCGAGCTTCTCGACGTAGGCCTGCTGGACGATGTGATACACCCGCGTGAAATTGCGGACGTCGTCCAGGCTGACCGTTTCGTCGGCTTTTTCGACCACGGCCGCGGCGCTGGTCGAGGACGCCGCCGGTGCGTCCGGCTGCTTGATCGGCTTCTGTTGGGCCTGGGCGGTGGGGATCGCCACGACGGCGCCGAGTGCCAGCGCGAGCGCGAGGCGAAGGGGGTGCTGACGCATGCCTTTCTCCGGGGTCAATGCCGTTTGCCGAGCCAGCCGCGCGCATCGATGGGTTTGCCACCCTGGCGCAGCTCGAAGTAGGCGCCGTTGTCACCGGCGGGCGCCGCGGCGGTTCCGACGGCTTCGCCGGCCTCCACCGTATCGCCCACGCCGTGCAGCAGCGTTTCGTTGTTGCCGTACATGCTCATGAATCCGTTGCCGTGGTTCACGATGATCATCATGCCGTAGCCGCGCAGGAAGCTGGCGAACACGACGCGACCCCGCGCCACCGCTTTCACCTCGCTGCCACGGGGAGCGACGATGATCACGCCATTGCCGTAGGCATGCACCGGGCCGTTGGCCGGCCAGGGCAGGTTGCCGCGCAGGTTGCCCATGGGGGCGCTGGCTGGCGCGCCCTTCGGTGCCGGCGCGGGCTCGGCGGCCTTGGCCGCCTCGTCGATCACTTTCTGTAGCCGGGCGACCAGGGCGTTCATGTCCTGCTCGTTCTGTTTCAGGGCGGCTATGCGCTGCGCCTGGTCCTTGTATTTCGAATCCGCTTCGGCCACGAGTTTCTGCTGTTCGGTCCGTTGCTTTTCCAGTTCGCCGGCGCGCTTCTCGCGTTCGGCACGGGCGGCCTCGAGCTTCTGCTGTTCGGCCGTGATGGCGGCTTCGACCTCTTGCAGCCGGGAAAGATCCGCGAGCAGGCCGCGGATGCGCTCCACGCGGTTCTCCTGGAAATAACGGGAATAGGCGAGGGCGCGCGAGATCCGGTTGACGTCCTCGTCGCCCAGGAGCAACTGGAGGTCCGAGCCCCGGCCCAGGGTATAGGTGGCGCGAAGGAGGTCCCCGAGCGCACCTTTCTGTTTGTCCAGGCCCTCCTGGATACCGGTCCGCTGCTGGTTCAGCTGCTCGAGGTCGCGCCGGCGCTGCTCCAGTTCGGCCTCCGTGGCACGGACGGCCTTGGCCGCCGAGGAGACCTGTTCGGCCTGCCTTGCCAGCGCGGCGTTGGCGCTGTCGCGGGCGTTGGCCGTCTCCCGCTGCTCGCGGGTGAGCGCGTCGATGTCCTTGCGTACCCCTTCGAGCTTCTGCCGGGCCTCCTCCTGCTGGGCCCGCGCCTTGGCGTCCTGCTCGGCATGGGCCGGCGGGAGGGGGGCGAACGCGGCGAGGACGAAGACGAGGGTGAGGGGCAGGCGGGGGACTGGGCGCATCGGAGGATTATTACCTATCCCGCGACGACTGGCTGGTATGGCCCACTACCGGCGCCGGGGGCCGTTTCCAGGAACTGGTCTCATGGCCACCCCGTAAGTTTTCCGTTCTTATTCTGTTTGGACGTCCGAATGCTTTGACGCAGCGCGGCAATTGTGACTAAAGTGGGACGCATGTCCTTAGCGCGCACGTGAAGGGCGACCGTTCCAGGTCGCGGGGCCCGATGCGCGCCATACCCAGCAAAACCAACAGCCACGAGGAGGCTGATGGTGAAGCAAGGCATTCCGCGCCTCTATGACGAGGCGTTCGAACACGACAGCTGCGGCTTCGGCATCGTCGCGCAGATAGACGGCCACGCGAGCGCCGCGCTGGTCGATACGGCGTTTTCCGCCCTGGCCAAGCTTTCCCACCGCGGTGGCGTGAACGCCGACGGTATCAGCGGCGACGGTTGCGGCGTGCTGATCCGCCGTCCGGTGGAATGGTTGCGCGCCCTCGCGGGTGAAGCGGGCATTTCGCTCGCCACGCATTTCGCCAGCGGTGTCGTCTTCCTCGATCCCCACGGGGACGATTCGGCGGCGCGGGTACTCGAGGCCGAACTGGCCGAGGTGAACCTGCGCGTGGCGGGCTGGCGCGATGTCGCCGTCGATGCCGCCGCATGCGGCCCCCTTGCCGCCTCGTCGATGCCGCGCGTGCGCCAGGTCTTCGTCGACGCGCCGGGCGATCTCGCCCCGGCGGTGTTCGAGGCCGCCTTGTTCCGCGCGCGCCGGCGGGCCGAGTTGAAGCTCGCCGACGACAAGCAATTCTACGTGGTGTCGCTCTCGGGTGAGGTGGTCGCCTATAAGGCGATGGCCGCGCCCGGCCACTTGCGTGACGTCTATCCGGACCTCAAGCACTCGGCCCTGGTCGCCGACGCGGTGGTCTTCCACCAGCGTTTTTCGACCAACACCTCGCCGCAGTGGCGCCTCGCCCAGCCGTTCCGGTTCCTGGCGCACAACGGCGAGATCAACACGATCCGCGCCAACCGCCGCTGGATGCAGGCGCGCACCTCGGTGATGCGTTCGGAGTTGGTCGACCTGTCGGACATCGGCCCCTTGGTCCGGCAGAGCGGCTCGGATTCCGAGAGCCTCGACAACGCCCTGGAAGTACTGCTGATGGGCGGCATGGACCTGCTCACCGCCATGCGCGTGCTGGTGCCGCCGGCCTATAGCGCGCGCGAGGACATCGACGAGGACCTCGCCGCGTTCTACGAGTACTACGCGTTGCACAGCGAGCCGTGGGATGGCCCTGCCGGACTGGTGATGTGCGATGGGCGCTATGCCGCTTGCACGCTCGACCGCAACGGGCTGCGCCCGGCGCGTTGGGCGTTGTCGGACGACAACCACCTCATCGTCGCCTCGGAAGCGGGTCTCTGGGATGTGCCGTCGTCGCGTATCGTGGCCAAGGGCCGCCTCGCCCCGGGCGAGATGATCGCGGTGGATTTCCGCGAGCACCGTCTGTTGCGCAACACCGATATCGATGCGATCAATCGTGCCCGCGCGCCGTTCCGCGACTGGCTGCGCGATGGCGTCACCTATCTCGAATCCGACCTCATCGATCCGAGCCTCGCCGCCGAGCCGCTGCCGGCGGACGAACTGCGCCGGTACCAGAAGCTCTATGGCCTTTCGCGCGAAGAGTGCGAATCGGTGTTGAAGGTGCTGGCCGAGACCGAGGCCGAAGCCACGGGCTCCATGGGCGACGACACGCCGATGGCGGTGCTCTCGCGGCAGATCCGGCCGCTTTTCGACCGCTTCCGCCAGGGCTTCGCCCAAGTCACCAACCCGCCGATCGACCCCTTGCGCGAGCGCCTGGTCATGTCGCTGGTGACGCAGATCGGGCAGGAACGGAACATCTTCGACCTCGGTCCCGAGAACGCGAAACAGATCCTGCTGAACTCGCCGATCCTCTCGCAGCGCAAGTTGCGGCAGATCCTCGCCAATCCCGACTACGCCGACACGCCGCGCTTCGACCTCATGTACGGCGCCGACGAGACACTGGAGCAGGCCCTCCTGCGCATCTGCGACGCCGCCGAGGCGGCCGTGCGCGGTGGCGTGAGAATCGTCTTTCTCAGTGATCGTTATCCGCGCCGGGACATGCTGCCGATCCACTCGTTGCTCGCCACGGGCGCGGTGCATGCGCGCCTGGTCGACAAGGGCCTGCGTTGCCAGTGCAACATCATGGTCGAGACGGCCACGCCGCGCGATCCGCACCACTTCGCCTGCCTGATCGGATTCGGCGCCACGGCGATCTATCCGTGGCTGGCGTACCAGAGCCTGTTCGACATGGGACGCAGCGGACATATCCGCAACGGCGAGGGCGCGCCGCGTGAGATCGGCCGCAATTACCGCCGTGGCATCCGCAAGGGCTTGCTTAAGATCTTGTCCAAGATGGGCATCTCGACGGTCGCGGGCTACCGTGGCGCGCAGCTGTTCGAGATCGTCGGCCTCTCGCCGGACGTGGTGTCGATTTGTTTCCCCGGTACGCCATCGCGCATCGGCGGTTCCACCTTCGCCGATCTCGAGCACGAGCAGCGCCTGCTCGCGGCCGAGGCGTGGGACGAGGCGCAGTCGCTGCGTGCGGGCGGATTGTTCAAGTATGTGCACGGTGGCGAGTTCCACATGTACAACCCCGACGTGATCGCCAGCTTGCAGGTGGCGGTGCGCACGGGGGAATGGTCGGACTACGAGAAGTACGCTCACCACGTGGACGCCCGTCCACCCTCGGCGTTGCGCGACCTGCTCGTGCCGCGCGAGGCCACGCCGATCCCGCTCGACGAGGTCGAGCCGGTGGAGGCCATCCTCAAGCGCTTCGACTCCGCGGGCATGTCGCTCGGCGCATTGTCGCCGGAGGCGCACGAGGCGCTCGCGATCGCGATGAACCGCCTGGGCGCGCGAAGCAATTCGGGTGAAGGTGGCGAAGACCCCTCGCGCTACGGCACCGACCGCGCGTCGAAGATCAAGCAAGTGGCGTCGGGCCGTTTCGGCGTCACGCCGGCTTACCTCGTGAATGCGGAAGTGTTGCAGATCAAGATCGCCCAGGGCGCCAAGCCGGGCGAGGGTGGCCAGCTTCCCGGTCACAAGGTGGACGCGACGATCGCGCGGCTGCGTTACGCCAAGCCGGGTATCGGCCTCATTTCGCCACCGCCCCACCACGACATCTACTCCATCGAAGACCTCGCCCAGCTGATCCACGACCTGAAGGAAGTGAACCCGCAGGCGCTGGTGTCGGTGAAGCTGGTCTCGCACGCTGGTGTCGGTACGGTCGCCGCCGGCGTGGTGAAGGCGGGTGCGGATCTCATCACGGTCTCCGGCCACGACGGCGGCACCGGTGCCAGTCCACTCACGTCGATCAAGTATGCGGGTACGCCGTGGGAGCTGGGACTCGCGGAAACTCAGCAGACCCTGCGTCTCAACGACTTGCGCGGTCGCGTCCGCTTGCAGACCGATGGTGGCCTGAAAACCGGCCTCGACGTGATCAAGGCGGCGATGCTGGGCGCGGAGAGCTTCGGTTTCGGTACGGGCCCGATGGTGGCGCTTGGCTGCAAGTACCTGCGCATCTGTCATCTGAACAACTGCGCCACCGGTGTGGCCACCCAGCATCCGGTGCTGCGCCAGAAGCACTTCCTCGGCTTGCCCGACATGGTGATGAACTATTTCCGCTTCATCGCGGAAGACGTGCGCCGTCACCTCGCGCGCCTTGGCGTGCGCTCCCTCGGCGAGTTGATCGGACAGAGTGGTCGACTGGAACAGCGCGACGGTGTCACCGCCGTGCAGGAACGTCTCGATCTCGCGCCGCTGATCACCGAAGACGGGTTGGGCGAGCAGGTCGATTTCGCCTGCACGCTGGCGCGCAACCCGATGCGTGATCCTGCTTCATTGGCCAATCGCATCACCGCGGACACGCGCCTCGCCGTGGCCGACCGTCTCGGTGGCACGTTCCGTTATCCCATCGTCAACACGGATCGTGCGATCGGCGCTCGCCTGTCGGGTGATGTGGCTCGCCGCTGGGGCGATGCCGGCATGTCCGACAAGCCCGTCAACCTGCACCTCGAAGGCGCGGCGGGGCAGAGCCTTGGTGCGTGGAACGCGGGTGGCGTGCATATCGACCTCGTGGGCGAAGCCAACGATGGCGTTGGCAAGGGCATGGCCGGTGGTCGCCTGGTGATCCGTCCGCCTGCGGATTCGCCGTTCGCCAGTCAGGACGCCTCGATCATCGGCAATACCTGTCTGTACGGCGCGACGGGTGGCGAATTGTTCGCCGCGGGTCAGGCCGGCGAGCGCTTCGCCGTGCGTAATTCCGGCGCGCTGGCCGTGGTGGAAGGCGCTGGCGATCATTGCTGCGAATACATGACCGGCGGTGTGGTGGCCGTGCTTGGCCACACTGGACTCAATTTCGGCGCGGGCATGACCGGCGGTTTCGCCTATGTGCTCGATCTCGAACGCAGTTTCGTCGATTGCTACAACCACGAACTCGTCGACATCGTGCGTATCTCGCACGAAGGCATGGAACACTACATGCAGCACCTGCGCCAACTCATCGCCCGTCATGCCGAACTCACCGGCAGCGCCTGGGGCCATCGCGTGCTCGGCGATTTCCGCGGCCTGCTGCAGCGTTTCTGGCTGGTGAAGCCCAAGGCGGCGAGCCTCGACGCGCTGGCCGAAGAACTGCGGAGTGCCGCATGAGCGCGAAGGACTTCCGCTTCCTCGACATTCCCCGGCAGACGCCGCGCACGGTGCCGGTCGCCGTGCGCGTGCTCGGCTACGGCGAGATCTCCGGTGACTTCGCACCGACGGAAGCCGCCTCGCAATCGGAACGCTGCATCGATTGCGGCAACCCGTATTGCGAACACGCCTGCCCGGTGCACAACTACATCCCGAACTGGCTGAAGCTGGTGCAGGACGGCCGTCTTTTCGAAGCGGCCACGTTGATGCATGAGACCAACCCGCTGCCGGAGATCTGCGGCCGCGTGTGCCCGCAAGATCGTCTGTGCGAAGGTGCGTGCACCTTGGAGCAGGGCGATTTCGGTGCCGTGACGATCGGCAGCGTCGAGCGCTGGGCTACCGACGAAGCCATCCGCCAAGGTTGGCGTCCCGATCTTTCCCGGGTGCGTGAAACCGGTGCACGCGTCGCCGTGATCGGTGCCGGCCCCGCTGGGCTCGCCTGCGCGGATCGCCTGCGTCTGGCCGGCATCGGTGCCGATGTCTTCGATCGTCAGCACGAGATCGGTGGCCTGCTCACCTTCGGCATTCCTCCGTTCAAGCTCGACAAGTCGGTGGTGCGCACACGACGCATGGTGCTCGAAGGCATGGGCGTGCGCTTCCATCTCGGCGTCGAGATCGGCCGCGATATCGAGTTCGATGAATTGCTCGCGGACTACGATGCCGTGTTCGTCGGTACCGGTGCCTATACGTTCGTGGACGGCGAACTCGACGGTCGTGACCTGCGTGGCGTGCACGATGCGCTTCCCTTCCTCATCGCCAACACGGAACGCCTGCTGCACGACGAGATGCCGTCGCCGGAATACGACCTTGCCGGCAAGCACGTGGTGGTGTTGGGCGGTGGCGATACCGGCATGGACTGCAACCGAACGGCGATCCGTCTCGGTGCGGCGTCGGTCACCTGCGTCTATCGCCGCGACGAGCCGAGCATGCCGGGATCGCGCCGGGAAGTCGGCTACAGCCGCGAGGAAGGCGTGCGCTTCCTGTTCCAGCGTCAGCCCATCGCTCTGGTGGGTGAGCAAGGCAAGGTAAGCGCTGTGCGCGTGGTCGAGACCCAGCTCGTCGACGATGGCGATGGACGTCCGCGTCCGCGCAACGTCGAAGGCAGCGAGACCAACCTGCGCGCCGACGTGGTGATCCAGGCCTTCGGTTTCCAACCGAGCCCGCCCGACTGGTGCGACGCCTTCGGCATCGAGCGCGACCGCAGCGGCCGCATCGTCGCCGGCGGCGAAGGCCGCCTTCCCCTGCAAACGAGCAATCCGCGCGTCTTCGCCGGCGGCGACAACGTCCGCGGCGCCGACCTCGTCGTCCGCGCCGTCTACGACGGCCGCGAAGCCGCCGCCTCGATCGTCCGCCTGCTGGCTGCGAAGAAGACAGAAGCCAAGGCACTCCGAGACCCGGTGGGAGCCGACCTTGTCGGCGATCCCGCGGCAGCGGGCCAGGTCTAGGCAAAACCCATCGCCGGCATAGCCGGCTCCCACAGGGGGTGCTGGCCTCAACTCTCGATCCGCCAACGCTGAGGTAGCCGAGACCCGGTGGGAGGTCGCCGAGACTTGGTGGGAGGTCGCCGAGACCTGGTGGGAGCCGACTTGTCGGCGATCCCGCGGCAGCGGGCCAGGTTGAGGCAAGCACCCATCGCCGACAGGGTCGGCTCCCACCACAGCGGCTCCCACCACGGGCGGCGATTTCCGAACGGCGCCGCGGAAGCGCACAATAAGCCGATGCTCCCCCGAGCCAATTCCCCATGTGCCTGATCGCCTTCGCCTGGCGCGCCCATCCGCGCTGGCGCCTTGTCCTCGTCGGCAACCGCGACGAATTCCATGCCCGTCCCACCGCGCCGCTCGCCCCCTGGGATGAAGCGCCGCAAATCCTCGCGGGACGCGACCTCGAGGCGGGCGGTACATGGGCCGGGGTGGGAGCGCAGGGACGGGCCAGCGTGATCACCAACGTGCGCGATATGTCCGCGGACCACAGCGGTCTCTCCCGTGGGCTACTGGTCGCCGATTACCTCGGTTCGACCCTCCCGGCACGTGCGCACGCGATCGAGTTGATGGCCAGCGCCAAGGACTATCGCCCGTTCAACCTGCTCACGTTCGACCGTGACGACGCGTACTACCTCGGTAACCACCCGAGCGCACGTGCACAACCCGTCGAGCCAGGCGTCCACGGATTGAGCAACGCGGACTTCAACGCTCCGTGGCCAAAGACGCGGGCCCTGGTGCATCGCCTGGACGAGTGGCTCCGGGAGGGCAAGGAAGACGACCTCGACGCCCTGTTCGCCATGGTCTCCGACCAGGGGCGCTGGCCGGACGATCTGCTGCCCGACACGGGCATCGGTATCGAACGAGAGCGTTTCCTTTCGAGCGCTTTCATCGTCGGCGAGAACTACGGCACCCGGGCCAGTACCGTCATTCTGGTCGATCATGAAGACCGCACCCTGATCGCGGAACGGCGCTTCGGTCCCGATGGTGTACCGGGAGGCGAGACCCGCTTGTCGGTCGCGTAAGCGCTCCGCCTCACCGTTCTTGGCTTTCAGGCGAGAGTCTTTTGCCTTCCGGGCGATTGAATCCCCCGGCGCATGCCCCGACGATGAACGGGTACGCCAAGCCGCGTCCTTTCATCAATCTCCCGGAGTCACCATGAATATCGACCTCAGCAAGCGCAGCGCCATCGTCAGTGGTTCCACAGCCGGTATCGGCCTCGCCATCGCTACCGGCCTCGCCGCTGCCGGCGCGTCCGTCGTCGTCACCGGTCGCACGCAAGCGCGTGTCGACGAAGCCATCGCCTCGGTGAAGAAGGCCGTTCCCGGTGCGAAGGTGAGCGGCGTCGCCGCCGATCTCGGCACGGCCGAAGGTGCGGCCGCGCTCATCAAGGCAGTGCCGGACACCGACATCCTCGTGAACAACCTGGGTATCTTCGAGCCGAAGGATTTCTTCGACATCGACGACGCCGAATGGACGCGCTTCTTCGAGGTGAACGTGACTTCGGGTGTACGCCTGTCACGCCACTACGCCAAGGGCATGGCCGAGCGTGGCTGGGGCCGCGTGCAGTTCATCTCCAGCGAATCGGGCATCCAGGTTCCCGCCGAGATGGTCCATTACGGCGTGACCAAGACCGCCCAGCTCGGCGTATCGCGCGGCCTGGCGGAAGTGCTCTCCGGCACCGGCGTGACGGTGAACGCGATCCTTCCGGGACCGACCTTGTCCGAAGGCGTGAGTGAATTCTTCGGCAAGATCGCGCAGAGCCAGGGCAAGAGCCTCGACGAGATCGAACGCGACTTCATCCAGACCCACCGCCCGACGTCGCTCATCAAGCGCTTGCTGAGCGTCGAGGAAGTCGCGAACGTCTCGGTCTACCTCGCTTCCGAACAAGCCTCCGGCACCACCGGCGCCTCGATCCGCGTCGACGGCGGCGTCACCCGCTCCATCATCTGATCGAGCGCTCCGGGATGGGAGCCGCTTCGTGTGTGGGAGCCGCTTGTCGTGGAGCCGCTTGTTGTGGGAGCTACTTGTTGTGGGAGCTGCTTCAGTGGCGATCCCGCGGCAGCGGGCCAGGTGCCGGCAAGCCCCCATCGCCGCTGAAGCCGCTCCCACACAAGCTGTCCCCACACACTACTCAATCACCCAGCTGACAAATGATCCGCGCAAACGCCCCATCGTCCCGCTGAAATTCAGGCCGCGGCGCATGGAACCGTTGCTCACTCAATGTCACCGAGGCCACCCAGTCCATCCGAAAGAACTTCCATCCGGCGGAGGCGCCCGACGCGCTTCCGCCGGCAACCTGGTAAGCACTCAATAATCGGTCACCCGCATGGTCGTCGCCATACACATGCGGTTGCACCAGTCGCGATGCGCCGCCGTACTCCACGAGCAATAACCGCATCGATTTGATGGCCTCGCAAATCGTCGCCTCGAAGCGCTTCACGACACGTCCCCGTCCACGTAGAACCAGCGTCCATCCTCGCGCACGAACCGGCTGGTTTCGTGCATGCGCTCCGCGCTGCCACCACCCATCCGCAATCGCGCGACGAATTCGACGACGGCGGTCTCCGGCGTCGGGTTCTCGTGACGTTTGACGGTCAAGCCAAGCCATGTCGGCTTCGGTGCCTGCGCAGCGAGCCCAAGCGACGCCGGCCGCGTACTGTCGTGCCACGTATCGAGCAGGTACGTTTCCAGGCCGAGAACATAGGCGCTGTAGCGCGACCGCATGAGTGCTTCGGCTGTTGGCGCGGGTTCGCCCGCGTGCCATCGGCCGCAGCAGGTGGCGTAATCGCCATGCCCACAAGGACAGGGGTTCATCGAGGTCTTAGTCATCGTCCGTCTTCGTTGTCCTAGATAACTTCACCCGACACGATCAACCCCGACAAGTCATACCCCATCGCCACGGCTCGCGTCTTCAACGCATCGAACGTCTTTCGATCCAGCGACGGCTCCCGCGACAGAATCCAGAGGTACTTCCGCCCCGGTTGCCCGACCATGGCCCATCGGTAGTCATCACCCAGCGCCACGACCCAATAGTCCGCCCAGACCAGCGGTAGCCACGACAACCATTTTGGCGCGAAGCGCACTTCCAACTTCCCCTGGGCGAAGGGTTCCGGGCGACGAGCCACGCCGTCGCTCGCGATGGTCGCGCCTTCGGCGGTGACGCATTCGTTGTGCACTGCAACGGTACCGTCGGGCTGGGGCACATAGCGCGCGGTGACGGGCCCTGTGCACTTGCGCTGGAAATACATCGGCAGGCGGGCGATCTCGTGCCACGTGCCGGCGTAGCGCGCCAGGTCGAGGTGGGCGACGGCGGTCACCGGGGTGGTCGCGACGACGGTGGGCGTGGCCATGGAGCCGATCAAGGCGACGAGTGCGGAGCGCATGGCTGGATTCCTTCAGGACGACCCCCTACGATGCCCATGGGGAGTGAACGTCGTTTGAACCGCGCTGCACCGGGGCATGCCATCGCTTGGACAGGAATCCACCTCTCGTCCGCAGACCGCTGCTGAGGCGGTTGCGGGAGCGTTTTGTCTCCCGGGTGGCGGTCCGCTTCGATCGCGACGCGGGCGCCATCGTCACGTGTCCTGGGCGGCTGCGGATGCGTGAGGTGTCGATCGATCGCATCGTGCGCGTGGAAGCGGGTAATCGTGACGATGCCGCGTACGACACGGTATTCCTGTTCTTCCATGTCGAAGGGGAAGAAACGCTTGCCGTGTCGGAAATGGAAAAGGGCTTCGCGACGTTGGTCGATGACCTGCGGCTTTATTTTCCAGGCATCGAGTATTGGCAGCGTGCCGTGCCGCCGGTGGCATTTCAGTTGACGTCGGTGGATCTTTGGACGCGGGCTTCGTTGGACACGCCGGGTGGGGAGGGTGACGTGGTGGATAGTGCCGCGTGAGGTGGTTTGGGCGTCGATGATTTTAGGCGGGAAGAGCATCGCCGACAGGGTCGGCTCCCACCAGTCCGCCGAAACCTGATCGTTAGCCGCAATCTGCTTGGTGGGAGCCGACCCTGTCGGCGATAGCAGGTCGACAGGAGCGTCAGATTTCGCCAATCATGACGATCAACGCCGTGGCGCCGTGGGGTAATTCGAGATGGTGGGGCCCGATGACCGAATCGCCCTCACGGCAGGTCTGCCCATCGACACGCGCTTCGCCGCGGGCCACGTAGAGAAGCACGGCGCCTTCCGCAACCGTCGCGGCAACTGGCCCACGTATGACATCGACACGTCCGTGCCGCACACCCCGCCGCACCATGAGATTGAAGTCGCGCGTCGCTCCACCGGATAACGTCACGTCGACGCGAGCCTCGCCAGGAAAGTCGAATGGAGCGAGCGGTGTCGTCAGCGCATGCTCACGTTCCCCATCCAGCGTCATCGTGAACCCGTCGCCCTCCAGCAGCACGATGGTGCGGTCGATGCCTGGAAATGTGGAGAAGGGCGAAGCCGTATCCACATCCGCGATGCTGACGCGCCAGAGGAAATCGTTCATCGAAGCGCCAACTGGCTCAACGGCGATCTCGCGTGTGACACCGAGGCCGTTCTTCCACGGCACGGCCTTCAGGTCGTCGAAACGAAGGATGCTCATGCGACGCGCTCGATCTCGCGGGCGAAGGGTGGCAGCGCGCGAAGCATGCCCGTGCCGTAGCGCTTCGTGATGACGCGGCGGTCCAGCAGCACGATGCGGCCCGTGTCGGTTTCGGTACGGATGAGCCGGCCGCAATACTGTGTGAGCAGGCGCGTGGCATCCGGCACGCTCACTTCGATGAAGGGATTGCGTCCACGCGATTCCAGCCATTCCGCATACGTGGCGCCGACGGGGTCCGTCGGCACGGCGAATGGCAGTTGCGTGACGACGACGGTCTCGCAGAGCTTGCCCGGCAGGTCGAGGCCTTCTCCGAACGAAGCGAGCCCGAACAGGGTGCTCCCTTTGCCGGCCTCGATGTCTTCGCAATGTTCCGCGATGAGTTGCGACTTCGACAACGAACCCTGCGCGCGCACCTTGCGCACGAACTCGATCGGCAGGATCTGCAAGACCCGATCGAGCTTCGCCCGCGACGTGAACAGCACGAGGTTCCCCGCGTTCCAGTCGAGGTGCTTGGCCAGCCACTCGGACACTTCGCGTGCATGGCCTTCACGATCTTCCGGCAAGGACTTCAGCGCGGGCACTTCGAGCCGGGCTTGTCTTTCGAGATCGAATGGCGAAGGCAGGCTGAGCGTGAGCGCTTCATTGGGCAGGCCCACCGAGTCCGCGAAGCCGCGGAAATTACCTCCGGCGCTGAGCGTGGCGGAGGTCATCACCACCGCGGACGCATTGTCCCAGAGCACGCTGCGCAGCAGCCCACCCGCCGAGACGGCGGAGGCGTGGCAGACCAGTTGTTGTTCCGGCGTCATGCTGACCCAGCGGGCCAGGGGCGGGTGGTTTTCGCGATCGTCGGTGGACCAGGCGTACCACGTGCGTACCTGGCGATCGAGGCGCTCCAACGCCACGCCGAGTTCCCGCGACAACGCTTCCTGCGTCGGCCCACCGGCTTCCATCTCCACGACGGTGCGGCGAACGGTGCGCAACCAGCGTTGGATGTCCTTGGTGATGAGGTGCAGGTGCTCGGCGTGCATCTTCCAGTTTTCCGGAAGTTGGCCGAGCGACGCGCGGAACACCGGCTCGGTCTCGCTCGACGAGGGTGTCCACGACAGGCGGATCTCGCGCTCGATCTCTTCCAGCGCGTTGGACATCGCCAGCAGCTTCTCATCGCCCGCTTCCAGGGTGAGGTTGCCGATGCTTTCCTTGTCGGTGAGCGAATAGGCGCCATGGATCTGGTTTTGCAGCCGGCCGATCCGGCGCACCGCGGTGGCGAGATGCACGTCGGCGGCGCCACGGTCGATCGCCTTGCCGGGCACGTGGTGCGCTTCGTCGAAGATGTACAGCGTGTCTTCCGGCTTGGGCAGGATCACGCCGCCGAAGGTGTCTTCGTCACGTGGCATGGTGAGGTCGGCCAGCACGAGGTCCTGGTTCGCCACCACGATGTCGGCTTCGCCGATGGCACGGCGGGCGAGGAAGAACGGACAGACGGCGAAGGAGCCGCACTTGCGGCCCGTGCAACCGCCGGCGCTGGTGGTGACCATGCCGCGGACGAGGTCGGAGAGCGGCTCGGGACTGGTGTCGATGTCACCGTTCCACTCGCGCGATTCGAATACCTTGCCGAGTTTCTCGACGGCCTTGGTATCGCGCTCGGCGGGCGGGCGCGACCACAAGGCGAGGTCGGCGTCGAACTCGAAACCTCCCTGTGCCGAGGGCTCCGCGCCGGCGGCGCGCAGGTTGCGCGGGCAGAGATAGCGGCCACGGCCCTTGGCCAGCGCCACCTTGGCTTCCACGCCACACAAGGTGAGGTATTGCGGGATGTCGCGCTGGACGAGCTGTTCCTGCAACGCCACCGTGGCCGTGGCGATCACCAGCTTCTTCTTCTGCGCACGGGCCACTTCGAGCCCGGCGATCAGATAGGCCATGGACTTGCCCGTGCCGGTCGGTGCCTCGATCACGGCGGCGCCCGCGGGCTCGGCCAAGGCCTTGGCCACCTCGGCGATCATCTTCAGCTGCGAGGTACGCCCACGGAACCCCGCAAGGCCGTCCTTCAGCCGCGCATAGGCGGCGCGGATCGCGGCTTTGGTGTCGTCGGTGAGCATCGGGCAGGCATGGGAACGTGCGGGGCAACCTTGCAAGGTTACCCTATCGTCGTCTCAGCCCACGAGGCTCAGGCGTGGCGGTTCATTCCGGTGGACGGCGTGGGGAGGCCCGGAACGAGTCCGGCCACCACGAAGGTGTGTTCTTCCCACGTTCCGTCGGCCTGCTGCACATGGATCTCGACGGGACGGCCGAGGCTATCGGACAGGCCCGGGGCCAAGGCTTCCGCTGCGGCGATCGCCGCGGCCTGCGAGGCATACCGGCCCAGGGGAAGCGAGGCACGGCGTACGATCCACGGTCCCTGTGTCGATTCGCTGTATGGAATGAACAGTTGGGCGGAACTGGAAGCCATGGGACCCTCTCGATGGTGGGTGTGCCAGACGGACGAGGCCGCCGCTGCCGCCTCGCGATCCACGCTACGCCGAATCGGCTAAAAAACCCGTTAACCCTTGGCGGGCAAGGGCTGCCGGGATATTTCCGCGCGCCGGAAGCAGTCGGGGGCATGGCTGTTGATGAGGCCGGTGGCCTCCATCCAGGCGAAGACGATGGTGGGTCCGACGAAGGTGAAGCCGCGGCTCCGCAAGGCCTTGGACACCTGCCCGGACAGGGGGCTGTTCGGTGGCACCGGGCCCTCCCAGGCGATGGGCTCGCCGTCGACGAAACCCCAGGCGAAGCGCGCGAAATCCTCGCCGGCGTCGCGCATCGCCAGATAGGCCCGGGCGTTGCGAATCGTCGCGTCGATCTTGCTGCGCGAGCGGATGATGGCGGCGTCGGCCAGGAGGCGTTCGAGGTCGCGCGGCCCATAGGCGGCGACACGCTCCGGATCGAAACCATCGAAGGCCTGCCGGAAGCCTTCGCGGCGGGCGAGGATCGTTCGCCACGAGAGCCCCGCCTGGAAGCCGTCGAGGATCAGCTTCTCCCAGAGCTTGCGGCTGTCACGCTCGGGTACGCCCCATTCGCGGTCGTGGTACCCGCGCATGAGGTCGTCGGCGTCGCCCCAGGGACAGCGTACGAGGGGATCGACCATCGATTACCCGCCGAAACCGAGGTAGTCGAGTTTGCCGACGCCGACACTGTTGTGGCGGAGGATGTCGTACGCGGTGGTCACGTGAAAGAAGAAATTGGGGATGGCGAAGGTCAGCAGGTACGACGCGCCGGTGAAGCTGTGTTCGGTGTCCTTGAACTTGCGCGAGATCGCGCGCGTGGCGCCGGCCTCGAGCGCTGCCCGGTCCACCGATTGAATCCAGTCCACCGTGGCGTCGATGCGCTTGCGCAGGTCGGCGATGGTGGTCTCGTTGTCCTCGAACGAGGGCGGCTGCACGTCGCCAAGGCGCGCGATGGCGAATTTCGCCGTGTCGCTGGCGCGCTGGACCTGCCCAGCGAGATTCAGCATGTCCGGGGCGAGCCGTGCTTCCACCAGGGAATCGCCGCCGTGTGCCTCTGCCTTGGCGAGGAGATCGGAAAGGACGCGGAAGCCGCGGACGAAGACGGGAGCGGAGGCGTCGTAGGTGGAGATGCTCATGCGGTGGTATCTCTTGAGGTGGGCGACCCCGATCGACGTGGGGATGCCACAGGACTTCGACAAGCCCGACTCCCTGGTGGGAGCCGACTTTGTCGGCGATCCCGCGGCAGCGGGCCAGGGTACGGCAAGCACCCATCGCCGACAGGGTCGGCTCCCACCAGGCCTCGCACCCTTGCATCAAGCCTCGCACCCGGCCTCGTTCGGGTCTACCATCGGCCGCCTTACCCACCGATCCCGCGGGTCCCCATGCCGCCACTCGATGCCACCACGTCCGCGCCCGACGCCATCGTCGCGATACGCGGCCTCTCCAAGACCTACAAGACCGGCTTCCAGGCGCTCAAGCGCGTGGACCTGGAAATCCACCGGGGCGAGATCTTCGCCCTGCTCGGCCCGAACGGCGCAGGTAAGACGACGCTCATCAGCATCGTCTGCGGCATCGTCAATGCCAGCGAAGGCAGCGTGAGCGTCGACGGTCACGATATCGCCCGCGACTACCGTGCGTCGCGCGGGCTGATCGGCCTCGTGCCACAGGAACTGTCCACCGACGCCTTCGAGACGGTATGGGCGACGGTGAAATTCAGCCGTGGACTCTTCGGCAAGCCCGCGAATCCGGACTACCTGGAAAAGATCCTGCGTGAGCTTTCGCTGTGGGAAAAGCGCGACTCGAAGATCATGACCTTGTCCGGCGGCATGAAACGCCGCGTCCTGATCGCCAAGGCGCTGGCGCACGAGCCGCGCGTGCTCTTCCTCGACGAACCCACGGCGGGCGTCGACGTGGAACTACGTCACGACATGTGGCAGATGGTCCATCGCCTGCGTGAATCAGGCGTCACCATCATCCTCACCACGCACTACATCGAGGAGGCGGAAGAGATGGCCGATCGTATCGGCGTCATCAACCGTGGCGAACTGGTGCTGGTGGAAGAGAAGCACACATTGATGCGCAAGCTGGGCAAGAAGCAGCTGTCGCTGCAATTGCAGACACCGTTGCAGGCCGTACCGAAGGGCCTGGCGAACTGGCCGCTGGAGTTGTCGGCCGATGGCAGCTGCCTCATCTACACCTTCGATACCCAGGGTAGCGACACCGGCATCGCGGAGCTGCTGCGCAAGCTCGGCGAACTCGGCATCGACTTCAAGGACCTGCATTCGAGCGAGAGTTCACTCGAGGACATCTTCGTCAGCCTGGTGAGGGCACGCGCATGAACGTCTACGCGATCCGCGCCATTTATCGCTTCGAGATGGCCCGCACCTTCCGTACGCTGATGCAGAGCATCGCCTCGCCAGTGCTTTCCACGTCGCTCTACTTCGTCGTCTTCGGCGCCGCCATCGGTTCGCGCATGGGCGATGTAGGCGGGGTGAGCTACGGTGCCTTCATCATTCCCGGCCTGATCATGCTGTCGTTGCTCAACGAGAGCATTTCCAACGCCGCCTTCGGCATCTACATGCCGAAGTGGGCAGGCACCATCTACGAACTGCTTTCGGCACCCGTGTCTTACGTGGAAGTGGTGCTCGGCTACGTCGGCGCGGCAGCGACCAAGTCGGTCATCCTCGGTCTGCTCATCCTCGTGACCGCACGCCTGTTCGTGGACTACGAGATCCTGCATCCGTTCTGGATGATCGCCTTCCTGCTGCTCACCGCCGTCACCTTCAGCCTGTTCGGCTTCATCATCGGACTGTGGGCCGACGACTTCCAGAAGCTGCAAGTGGTGCCGCTGATGGTGATCACGCCGCTGACCTTCCTCGGTGGCAGCTTCTACTCGATCTCGATGCTGCCGCCGGTCTGGCAGAAGATCACGCTGTTCAACCCGGTCGTGTACCTGGTCAACGGCTTCCGCTGGAGCTTCTACGGCAAGGCGGACGTGAACGTGGTGGTCAGCGCGGGCATGACGGTCGGCTTCCTGCTGATCTGTCTCGCCGTGGTGTGGTGGATCTTCCGCACGGGTTGGAAACTGAAGTCGTAAGTGAGAAGGAAGCCGCCGGGTCCCCGTGAAGACGGGAGCACGGCGGCTTTCGCGGACTCAGGCCTTGCCGAGGAAATCCGCCTTGCCCAGCACCACGCCCACGCCACGCAGGATCGCGTAGGCCGTGGTGGTGTGGAAATACACGTTCGGCAGCACGAAGTTCAGCAGGTAGTCCTGTCCGCGCGTGCGCATCTCGCCGCTGCGCATCTTCAGCACGATCTCGCGCTCCTCGCTGCCTTCGAACTGCGCGGGCTTGAACGACTCCAGCATGCCGATCACCTTGGCGATGCGAGCTTGCAGGTCGTCGAAGGTCGCCTCGTTGTCTTCCATCTTCGGCGGCTCTTCGCCGGCCAGGCGGTATACGGCACCTTTCGCCATATCGGTCGCGATCTGCACCTGGCGGATCAGCGGGAACATGTCCGGCGTAATACGCGTATTGAGCAGCACCTCGGGCGCGATGTTGCGGTCGGCCGCGTGCGCGGCGCCCTTGGCGAGGACGCCGGAGAGGTTGGTCAGGGCGCGGACCAATACGGGCACGCAGGTCTGGTACATCGTGATGGACATGGGTTCGTAAACTCTTGTGGTGGAGGTCGGCCAGTCGGCCGCGGCGACGTATTGTGCGGGGTCGTTGGCGGCGCGTCGACGGCGGCGGGTTAGGATGGGCGCATGAGCCCACCGGATGCGCATCCCTCCCGTACCGACGCCGCCTTGCGGGTGGTTCGCCTGCGCCGGGCGCAGCGGGCGCTGGACGGACTGTTTCGTTCGTTGCCGCTCGGCCGCCGGGTCCGCACCGGGATATTCATGGCGTTCAAGACCGTGCTTTCGGCCCTGGTCGCCTATGCGATCGGACACGCGCTGCACACCGAACAGGCGTTCTGGGCCGCGATCAGCGCCGTGGCGGTGACCCAGCCCCACTTCGGCGACACCCGTGGCGCAGGCCGCGACCGCTGCCTGGGAACGATCTTCGGTGGCATCGCCGGCCTGCTGGGCCTGTCGGTCGGGGGTAGCGGCGACATGCTCTCGTTCGGACTGGCGCTGGGGCTGGTCACGCTGGCCTGCTGGACGGCGAACGCGGGCCCGGCCGCCCGTATCGGCGGCATCACCACCGCGATCGTGCTGCTGGTTCCCAGCCAGGGGCCACGCTGGGAGGTTCCCTTGTACCGTTTGGGCGAGGTCATCCTCGGCACGCTCTGCGCGCTCGCCATCGGCTGGATGGTGTCGCGCCTCGAAGAACGGGCGGAACGCAAACAGGAAACGGAGGCACCATGATCCCCCGAACGCGCCACCGCGAGCGACACAAGCTCGACCGGATCGGCTGGCTGCGCGCCGCCGTGCTCGGTGCCAACGACGGTATCCTCTCCACGGCGAGCCTGCTGGTGGGCGTGGCGTCGGCGGGACGGGCAGGGCCGGGCGACATCATGATCGCCGGCGTGGCTGGACTGGTCGCCGGGGCCATGTCGATGGCGGCAGGCGAATACGTGTCGGTCCGTTCGCAAGCGGATAGCGAGAAGGCCGAGTTGGCACTGGAATCGCGCGAGTTGCGCGAGGACCCGCGTGGCGAGCACAAGGAACTGACCGAGATCTACGTTCGCCGCGGCCTCGACCGGGAACTGGCCGATCGCGTGGCGGAGCAGTTGATGGCGCACGACGCGCTCGAAGCGCATGCGCGGGACGAGCTGGGGCTGTCGGTGACCATGGCGGCACGGCCGTTGCAGGCCGCCGCCGCGTCGGCGTTGAGCTTCGCCAGCGGCGCTCTCCTGCCGATCGTCGCCGCGGCATTGTCGGCGCGTGACACGGTCACCATGGTGACGGTGGCCGTGTCCCTCGTGGCCCTGGCGATCCTCGGTGCGGTATCCGCCTGGACCGGGGGCGCGAGCATCGGCCGCGGCGTCACCCGCGTCGTGTTCTGGGGTGCGGCGGCGATGGCGCTGACGGCGGTGGTGGGGCGTCTCTTCGGCGTGGCGGCTTAAGCGGTTACCGGGGTTTTCAACCCACCACGCAGCGATTGCGACCGCCGTTCTTGGCCGTGTACAGCGCAAGGTCCGCGCGGTCGAATACCGACTGTGGCGTGTCGCCCGGCCGGAACTGGGTCAACCCGATCGACGCGGTCACGCGAACGGGCTGACGGCTCGCATGGAAGGCGAGGTGCTGGATCTTGCCTCGCAGCCGCTCGCACACCTGTAGCGATTCCGCTTCGTCGGCGCCATCGAAAACCACGATGAATTCCTCGCCGCCATAGCGGGCGACGAAGTCGCAGGGGCGTATGTGTTTCAGCAGCGCCTGGCCGATGATGCGCAGCACCGCGTCGCCCGCGGTGTGGCCATAGGTATCGTTGATGCTCTTGAAGTGGTCGATGTCGATGGCCGCGATGCTCAGCGGCCGCATGGTGGCCTGCCAGCTTTCGTAGGCCGCCTCGATCCGCTTCTCGTAGGCGAGGCGGTTCGGCATCCCGATCATGGTGTCGGTCTGCGCGAGTTCGTGTTCGCGTTCGAGCGAGCGCTGCAAGGTGTTGCGTTCGGTCTCGAGTTGTTCGATGCGCAGCCGCATCCGCTCCGCGCGTTCGCGGTACGCGGTGAGCCGGATGCCTTCGCGGTCGCGGAAATCACGGAAGCAAAGCGAGATGGTCTCGAGGCTTTGATTCACGCGTTCGCGCAACTCGTGCATGTCGTCGATCTCGAGCGCGGCTTCGCCGAGCAGGCGCATCTCGTGTGCCACCGATGCATCCAGGGCTTGCCCATTCGCTTCGCCGGTGGATTGATCGGCCAGTTCCCGCGACATGTACTGGCTCATCTCGTCGAGACGGCCGGTGACGTGGCGGAGCACGGCTTGCAAGGCGTCGATCTCGCGTTGCAACCCGATGCGCTGTTCGTTGACGAGATCGGCCAGGCGGTCGCCGCAGGCCGCCAGCGCGACCAGATCGCCCGCGTCGGCGACATCGTGGCGCAGGTCGTTGGCGCGGTCCGCGAGTCGCGGCAGGATGACGATGCGGTCGACCAGGCGGCTCAGCGACGACTGGACGGAAGAACCGTGTTCGGTGCGCTGGGGACGCGTGATGGGAATGGACCGCTCGTCGTTCACGCCACGCGGGCGGGCGCCCAGGCCCTCGATCGCCTCGGCGAGCTCGTTGACGAGCGGCTCGAGTGACAACGGTTCCATGGTGCCGCTCAAGGCGGCGGACAGGCGCTCGATATGGGGGTCGACCTGGTCGTGCGCGCCATGGGCGACGCGGCCGAGGCAGCCGACCAGCTGGCGCAGGAGGGACTCCGCGGTGCGCCACTGCGCCTCTTCACGGGTCAACCGCTCCACGGCTTCGTGATACTTGCTTTCCCAGAGCTGGTTGTCCAAACGCACGTCCCAACCGTCGCGTTATTTGCCGATTCGGATCACATAATACGATGAAGTTTGCGAATTAGCTCACGTTTTCCGGGCCAGGGCGGGCTCCGGCTCGCCCCTCGTGGCCCGCGCCGCCACCACGATGCCGACGGCCACGAGGGCCGCGGCCACCAGGAAGGGAAAGCCGGGCAGGTGCACGGTGCGTGCCGACGAAATCCAGAACGCGAAGATCTGGGCGAACAGGTAGGGACCGAAAATTCCTGCGAAGCTCCCCAGGCTGGTGACGGCACCCTGCAGGCGCCCCTGTTCGTCCGGCTCCACGTGGCGGGTCATGATCGACTGGATCGGCGGGCCGGCCAGGCCCCATAGCGACATCAGCGGGATACCGACCAGGAAGGCCCAGCCCACGGGGGCCAGGCCCATCACGGCGAACGATGCCGTGCCGAAGGCCATGCCGGCGAGCAGGACGCGCCGTTCGCCGAAGCGGGCCGCGAGGCGGCCGGTGAGGAAGGCCTGCACCGTACCGTCGCAGGCGCCGACCAGGGCCAGGACGTAACCGACCTGTTGCGGTCCCCATCCGTAGCGATAGTCCGCGTAGAGGACGAACACCGTCTGCAACACGTAGTGGGCGAGATAGAACAGGAACATCACGATGGAGAGGCCGAATACCTCGCGGTGGCGGCGCAGCATCTTCAGCGCGCCGAACGGATGGGCCGTACGCGGCTCGAAGCGAGCCGCCCGTTTCTCCGGCGGCAGCGACTCGGGAAGGATGAAGAAGCCATACAGGAAGTTGGTCAATGCCAGCCCGGCCGCCACCCAGAACGGCAGGCGCAGGTCGATCCCACCGAGGAAGCCTCCCAGCGCCGGACCGACGATGAAGCCGATGCCGAAGGCGCCGCCGAGCATGCCGAAAGCGGCCGCGCGTTTCTCCGGCGGGGTGACGTCGGCGATATAGGCGTTGGCGGTGGTGAAGCTCGCCGCAGTGATACCGGAAATGACACGCCCGACGAAGAGCAGCCATAGCGAAGGCGCGATCGCCATGAAGACGAAGTCCAGCCCCAGGCCGAGGTTCGACAGCAACACCACCGGTCGCCGCCCGAACCGGTCGGACAGCGCACCCTGGATCGGCGAGGAAATGAACTGCACGATGGCGAACACGGTACCGAACACACCCACCCACCAGGCGGCATTCGACACGGTGTTGCCGGTCATCTGCTCGATCAGGTGCGGTAGCACCGGAATGATGATGCCGAAGGCCAGGATGTCGATCAGCACCGTGACGAAGATGAAAACGACGGCGGCGCGGCGCACGGGGGTGTGGGTATTCGTGTCCATGGTGTCCGTGGTCAATCCAGGAGTCGCTTCAATCGCGGCGCCACGATCGGCACCGTCAGCATCGTGCTCGCCACCGCCATGAGCAGCAACGCGGTGAATGTCTCGCTGGTGATCACGTGGCGGTCGAGCAGGATGTTGACGAAGATGATCATGATCAGCGCCTTGGTCTGCAACAGCCAGCCGATCGTCCATGCATCGCCACGCGCCCAACCGAGCAGCTTGCCCGCCAGTCCCACGCCGGCGAGCTTGCCCGCCACGGATGCCACCAGCAGCAATGCCGCGGCGACGAACACCGCCGTGCCACCGACCGACCAGTTCGTGCGCAGTCCGGTGGAGAGGAAGAACACAGGCATCACCACCAGCAACACGTGATGGCGAAGCTTGTCCAGGTGATCGAGCGTGAACCAGTCGCGGTCGATGATCGCACCGGCGAGGAACGCACCGACCATGTAATGCAGGCCGCACCAGTCGGCGCCATACCCGCAGGCGGCCAGCCATATCAGGCCGACATACCAGCGATCGCTTTCCTTGAGTCGCACCATCAACTGGCGGAACAGCCATGCCGCCACCGCGAAGCCGGCGAGGAATGCCGCCTGGTGTCCCACCCGCTTCCAGTCGAGCAGGATGATCGCGAGCACGCCCCAGATCGCCAGGTCGTCGAGGCTGGCGTAACGCAGCACGCGCATGCCGAGTGGGCGGCGCAGGATGTCCAGCTTTTCGAGGAACAGGATGAGGATGGGCAGGGCGGTCACCGCACATGCCATGCCCACGCCCAGCACGAACTGCCAGGTGGCCGCCGCTTCGCCCATCCACCCGTCGCGCCAGGCCAGCATCGCCAGGGCGGCCAGGCAACCGGCGACGAGGGGCCCGGCCAACGCGAGGCCCGCCGTCGTACCGCATTCCCTGCGCTGCTTCCAGACCTCGCGAAGATCCAGTTCGATCCCGGCGATCCAGACGAACACCATCACCGCCCACCAGGCGATGCCGTTCAGGGCGCCGATGACCGGCGGCGCGAACACCGTGCCGTAATAATCCGGGAAGACCTTGCCCAGCACCCCCGGCCCCAACAGGATGCCGGTGACGATCTGCACCACCACGAGCGGCGCCCAATAGTCGGTACGGAAAACGCGCCAGACCAGATATGGCACGCCAAGAATGATCGTCATCGCGATCAGGAACAATTCGGTCGTATTCATCCACCCTCCCCAGGTTCGCCAGAGGGTAACGGAAATCGATAAAAGTGGGACCCGGCAGCCCGGTGCAAGCCAGGCTCTGGTGGGAGTCGACCCTGTCGGCGATGCTCTTACCGCGGCGGCTGCGAAAGCTCCCTGGCATCCAGCACCCCGTCCCCATTCCGATCCAGCTTGTGGAACTGGTGAATCAGGTTGCGCTGGAACTCGTCCAGGTGCACCGGCCTCGCACCGGGACGCATCGGACCATCATTGGCGTCGAGCACCCCGTCGCCGTCGACGTCCATGCGCAGGAAGCCCTGGCTCATGTAGCGGACATACTCCGCTTCATCGATCCGGCCGTCGCCATTGCCGTCCATGCGGCGAAGGTATTCCGCAGGCGTTCGCGGGAAGTCCTGGCCGAAAACCGGGGCGATCAGGAACAGGGTGGCCAGCAAGCCGTATGGACGTCGATTCATGGGCAGGCAGTCTGCTCGATCCCCGACCGTTTGTCGCCCCGTGGGAAACGGGAGTACCTTTGAACCCTTGCACCTTTCGCCAAGGGATTTGCCCATGATCCACGACAGCATTCTGGATACCATCGGCCGCACGCCCATCGTGCGCCTGCATCGGCTGGCCCCGCCCCGCGTGACCCTCTACGCGAAGGTGGAATCGTTCAACCCGGGCGGGTCGGTGAAGGATCGCCTCGCCATCGCCGTGATCCTCGACGCCGAGCGGAAGGGTTTGCTGAAACCCGGCGACACCGTGGTCGAGGCCACCTCCGGTAACACGGGTGTCGCACTGGCGATGGTCTGCGCGGCCAAGGGTTACAAGTTCGTTGCGACGATGGCGGACAGCTTTTCGGTGGAACGCCGGAAGCTGATGCGGGCCTATGGCGCCAAGGTGATCCTCACGCCGGCCGCCGAGCGCGGCAGCGGCATGGTGAAGCGGGCGGAGGAACTGGCCGCGAAGCACGGCTGGTTCCTGCCGCGTCAGTTCCAGAACCCCGCTAATCCCGCTTACCACCGCAACACGACGGCGGCGGAGATCCTCCAGGATTTCGCCGGCCGCCGGCTGGATGCCTTCGTCACGGGTTGGGGTACGGGCGGCACGCTCACGGGCGTAGGCGAGGTGCTGAAGGTGGCCCGTCCCGAGGTGAAGATCGTCGTGTCCGAACCCGCCGCCGCGCCGCTCCTCGCCGACAAGCCATGGTCGCCGCACAAGATCCAGGGCTGGACACCGGATTTCGTGCCCGAGGTGCTCAACCGGAAGATCTTCGACGTGAACCTGCCCGTGGACGAGGTGCTGGCGCGCGATACGGCGCGGCGGCTCGCCCAGGAGGAAGGCGTCTTCGTCGGCGTGTCGGCCGGCGCCACCGTGGCGGCGGCCTTGAAGTATGCCGAAGGCGTGGAAGAGGGAAGCGTCATCCTCGCCATGCTGCCGGACACCGGCGAACGTTACCTCTCCACCTTCCTGTTCGAGGGTGTCGAGGAAGGGTCGGACGATGCATGGCTGAACAGCCTGTCGTGACAGCCGCGAAGCCGCCGGTGAACCATCATCGGCGGCTTACAAACGCACTGCGTTCCCATCACGCCTGACGCGTCACGGTAGGCCCTTCGAAAAAGAGGAGACCACCATGACCCTGTTCCGCAGCAAGAGCATCGGCGAAGAAGTCCTCGGGCGCGCGCACCGCGTCGCGGGCGCCGTCACCGGCCATCATCCTCGCGAAGCACTGGGTGCCGCGCGTGAGTACGCGGGGCAAGCGGGTGCTCTCGCGAGCCAGGCCGTGGGTGCCGCCGGACGCGGTGTCCGCCGCAACATGGGGTTGAGCATCGTCATCGGCGCGAGCCTTGGCGCGCTGGCCACCGCGTATCTCCTGGCCCGGCGTCATGCGCGGTTGCATGACGAACACGACGAACATGATCCGACGAGGCAGCGCCCGACGAACAGCAGTGGCGACGCGCTGGATGGGTCGGGCGAGGACAACCCTATCCCGGGTGAAACGGGGTTGTATTAGACGCCGTGGTGGGAAGCCGCTTCAGCGGCGATTGGGTGCTTGCCTCGACTTGGCCCGCTGCCGCGGGATCGCCGACAAGGTCGGCTCCCACAACAGCAGGGATAGGGCTCCCCCACCAGGGTAGGACTTCCACCGGAGCTTGGACTTCCAGCGGAGCTTGGGCTTCTGCCGGAGCCTGGACTTTCATCGCGGCTTACGCCGCGTTCGAGCGTCTGCGCAGTACCGCCAATGGTTGGGCCCAGGTGGCGCCGGGGCGGCGCTTGCTGGTGACCAGGGTCAGCTCCGAGGGCTGGAATACGTTGACGTTGTGGGTCGCCGGCGTGGTCAGGATGTACTGCGCGCGGGTGCTCTTCAGGAAGGCGCCCACCTTGTCGATGTTGAAGATGTCGAGGTGGGCGAAAGGTTCGTCGATGAAGACGAAGCCGCCTGGACGATCCTCGTCGCGCATCAGCGCAACCAGCAGCAACAGCGATTTCATGACCTGCTGGCCGCCGGAAGCTTCGCCGTCGTCCATGCCGATCCAACCCTTCTTGTCGAACTCGAAGCGCACCTGCAAAGCGGCCGAGGCGAGGGCGAGGTCGTCGTTGCTCAACTCCGGAAGGTCGACATCGACACCGATGCCTGCCAGTTCGGCCAGCACCTTGAGGTTCTTCGCATAGCGACGGACCGTGTTGCGCAGTACCTGGATATACGCGCCGCGTGCTTCGTGCGTGATCCGCGATGCGCGTTCGAGATGCACGCGGCGCTTTTCCAGGTCCTGCTTCAGGCCTTCATGGTCGGCCCAGAATTTCTCGCGCAGGGCGAGGACGCTCGGGTCCTGCTCCCAATGGCCTTCTTCCAGGCGACGCTCGATGCGATCGATTTCCCGGCGCACGGCGGAGGGCGATTCGTAGCGTTCGCGAAGCGCCGCCATGGCGCCGCGCGTGCGATGGACGAGGGCGACATGGGCACGCTTCAGCCGGAACGCCTTGAGCCGGTCAGCCTGCTCGCCACGCAGTTGATGGTACTGGCGCACGGTGTCTGCAAGCTGGTTCTGGATCGAACGCTGTTCTCGCGCGGCGTTGTCGCGCGCGTTGGATGTCTTCAGCCGCTTCTCGCGCACCGCTTCGTAATGGACTTCCGCCGCCGCGTGGCTGTCGGCGGTACGCTGCACGTCTTCGCGCAGGCGTGCCTGTTGCTCGCGTGCCTCGGCGAATTCGTCGGCGCGGTCGGCGAGCTGGCTGCTGGCGCTGGCGCCACGCAGTACGGCTTCCGCATCGCTGGCACGGGCGAGGGTGTCCTTGCGCTCGGTGGCGATGTCGCGCAGGCGGCCCTCGATCTCGCGCAGCCGGGCTTCGCCGTCCCTCAGCTGGCGTTCGCGCGCGCCGGAGCCGAAATACATGTCGTCGACGCCGAGATGGCGTCCGCCGCGGCGTTCGCGGAAATAGCCCTGCGGCGTGATCCAGTCCTGGTCCTTGCCGATGCGCGCCCCGTCCGCGACGTCCTCCACGCGGCGGATGCGATCGAGGTTGCGCAGCAGCCAGTCCGGCGCCGCGGCCGAGAACTCGACCACTTCCAGCAGCGAGCCGCGCGTGGCCGTGCTGGCGGGCGCACGGTCGGCCACGACGAAATGCTTGTACCGATGCTGCTCGCCCAGCTTCCATGCCTTTTCGCGGTCGCGCGGGTCGTCCAGCAGGACCACATGGCGATAACCGGCGAGCACGGCCTCCACGGCGGGTTGCCAGCGGGGCTCGACGATCTCGACGATCTCGCTGAGCATGCTGTGACGAATGCCGGCCTCGTCGAGCGCGCGGCGGAACGATGCCTCGAAATCCGGTGTATAGCGCCTGCCGCTACGCCAGGCGGAGAGCTGCGTCGTCAGCGTCGCCAGGTCCTGGCGCAAACGGGTCTCCTCCGCTTGAAGAGCGTTCGCTCGGGCGCGCGCATCGCGGGCGACGTCGGCAAGCCGTTCGTGATCGGCGCCGCCCTGGGCGGCGACCATTTCGCGCAGCCGCGTCTCCTGCTTGATCAGCAGGTCGTTCTGGGCGAGTTCGGCACGAGCCGCGTCGAGGCTCTTCTGGGTTTGCTGGCGTGCGAGGTCGGCCTCGTGCTGTTCCGCACGCAACGCTTCACCGGTGGCGTCGAGTTCACCCAGCTGACGGGTCAGTTCCACATCACGCCGTTCGAGTTCCGCGACGCGGCGTTTCACGCCGGTGAGTTGTGGGCGCGCACCACGAATACCCGCGCTCAACTCGGCCAGTTCCGTGCGTGGCAGGATGTCGGCGACGAGTTCGATACGTTCGCTCTTGAGCGCGTTCCATTCCTGGTACGACCGTGCGCGCGCCTCGGCTTCCTGCAGGCTCACGCCGATCAGCGAGAGCTGGTGCTCCAGCCCATGCTGCTCGCGATCCGCCTCGGCCTGCTCGTTACGCGCGCGCTGGTAGTCGTCGAGCACGGCCTTGTCGCCGAATACGTCGAAGACGAGGTCGAGCAGCGCCTTGGGTGGCAACTGGCAGAGCTTGTCCGTCGCACCTTGTTCCAGGGTGAGCACACGCCGGATCGCCTGCGACAGTCCCGCGCCTTCCAGGCGCACGCGGTATTCGCGCAAGCCGAGGAAATCGCCACGCGCCTCGATCTCTTCCACGCTGACGTCGCCGCCGAGCACGGCGTACTGGCGCGTCCACTCGCCGCCCTTCTTTTGGATGCGGCAGGCGAGGGTCACCTCGCGGTCCATCAGCGGAAAGAACGGGCGCTCGCCGCTCGGTCCAGGTGTATTGCCCACGCGTGCACGCAGCCAGGCAAATGGCTTGCCGTTGTGGCGCAAGTAGCTCTTGTAGTCGCGGTTGCCGGCGCAGTCGATGGTGAGCAGGGTGCGCAGGGCATCGAGCAAGGTCGTCTTGCCGGAGCCATTGGGCCCCACCACGGTCACGATATTGGTATCGAGCGGCAGGCTGAAACGCTGCCAGTAGTCCCAATGCACCACTTCGAGGCTGCGGAAATCAAACATCGGTGTTCTCCCCGGCGGGGCGCGAGGCGGCATCCGCAAGCAGGTCGCCGAGCGCGCCGTCGAGGATGCGGCGCGCCGTGCGTTCGTAGTCGAAGGCGAGGTCGAGCAAGGGGCCTTCGGCGACCTCGCCCTTGCGGCGCACGATGAAGCCGAGACGGTTCAGCGTACCGAGGTTGAAACCCACCCGTGTCTTGCCACCGAGCTTGTCGCCGAAGTCGGCCAGCAAGGTACGTTCGGCGATCACGGGAGAGATGGCCGGATCGCGCGGTATGGGCTTGTCCTCGGCGAACATCTGGCTTTGCGAGGCGGCCGCTTCCGCATCCTGTCGCTCGACCTGGCGCTGCCGTTTCGGCAGCACGATCAGCGCCCAGATGACGACCAGCAAGGCCACGCCGTCACGGTCGAGCTGCAAGGTGTTCGAGATCCAGCTGTCGCTGCCGCCGAAGACGGCGCGCTCGCTTTTCCGCGCCACGGCGAGGCCGATGTAGGCGGCATAGGGATGTTCGCGCAATTCGAGTCCGACGGCTTCGAGGCGGCGGTCGAGGTCCTCGCGGAAGCCTTCGTCGAGCAAGGCCTTGCGTGCCTGAGCATCGTCGCGTGGCAGCCAGCGTTGGGCGAGCAGCCGGGTGATAAGGCTGGCGGTATCGTCATGCATCGGTGGTGTCCTTCGCGGCATCGCGCGGACGCAGGCGTCCGGCGCTGACCAGCGCGATCTGGGGCAGGTCGGTCTCGATCAATCGCGCCTCGATCTCCAGCGCGAGCGGCAGGCGCGCGAGGTCGGCGGTGCCACCTTCCAGCGCCGCCGATTCGGGGTCGCCGAGCAAGCCAAGCAGGGAAAGGCGATAGGCGGAAAGAGCGTAATCGTCGCCGATGAGCGTGGCCTCGAGTTCGCGCGGTTCGGCGATGGTCGCGAGTTCGGCGCGCCAGTCGTCGAGGAAGCGCAGGTCTTCCTCGTCCATCGGCAGGTCGGCGGTATCGGGTGGCTCTTCCGCTCCCGGCAGGGCGGTGCTCTCGGCGGCGAGCCGTTCGCGTTCGAGCAGCTCGAACTCGGCGACGTCGAGTGCGATCTGATCGTGGATGAAGGGTGCCGGCAAGGGCAGCAGGAGCTGACCATCCTCGAAGGCGGCCAGCGTGTCGATGTCCTGCGCGCGCAGCCAGCCGACCAGGTCCGACGAGGACAGGCCGGTACGGCCCAGGTGCACGCGGTGCTGGTCGATCTTGTTGAGTTCGCGCTGGAAGGTGCCGGCCTGGCGCAGCAGGGCGCTCTGCGCACGGCCGACGGCTTGGGCCAGGCGATGCGCCGCGGGCTCCAGGTCGTCTTTTTCCGTGATGCCGGCGACGACCTCGGTGCCCTTCTCCACCCACGTCCAGACTGAGTCGAGGCGTTCGGCGGCGTGGCGGATACGGTGTTCGGAGCCGGACAGCACGGCGCGGTCGAAGTCTTCTTTCAGCTCGGTCAGGCGTGAGAGCAGGTGGCCGAGTTCATCGACCGACACGCGCCCCACCGCCTGCCCCGCGGCGAGTTGCGCCGTGAGGTAGCCGAGGCCGTCATCGTCGTCGTCCTCGAACTCGAGCATCGCCGCTATCGCGCCCAGCGCCTTGCGGCCCAGTGGCCCCACGCGGTAACGAAGGGTCTCGCCGTCGTAGACCAGCAGGTCGTGGTCCTTGAGCCGCTGGACCACCGTCTCGAGTTTCACCGGGTCGACGAAAGCCAGGTGGTCGCGGATCTCCTGTGGCGTCCATTCCGTCGCATGCGAGCGGCCGCCGAGCGTGCGCAACACCAGCAGGCGTAGCAGCACCTGTGCTTCGCTGCCGTGGAACAACGCGGAGAACGTGCGCAGCAGGCCGCGCCCCCGCAGCAGCGGGAACACGGACGGAAGGTCCTCGACGACGACGCCGTCGCGGAAGAGATCCTGCAGGCGTTCGTCGTGGACGGTGGTGTCGGCCGGACCGCTCAAGGTCAGCGACGGTCGACGCCGACGAAGCGGAGGAATTCGCCTCGTGTGCGTGGATCTTCGCGGAAGCTGCCGAGCATCTGGCTGGTGATCATCGACACGCCGCGCTTGTGCACGCCACGGGTGGTCATGCATTCGTGGCTGGCGTCGATCACCACGCCGACACCGCGCGGACGCAGGGTGTCTTCGATACAGTGCGCGATCTGCGCGGTGAGCTTTTCCTGCACCTGGAAACGACGGGCGAAGCCGTCGACCACGCGGGCGAGCTTGCTGATGCCGACGACACGATCGGTGGGAACGTAACCCACGTGCGCGCGGCCGATGATGGGGGCCATGTGGTGCTCGCAATGGCTCTCGAACTCGATGTCGCGCAGGACGATCATCTCGTCGTATCCGGCCACTTCCTCGAAGGTACGGCGCAGGTAGTCGGCCGGATCTTCGTCGTAGCCCTTGAACCAGTCCGAGTAGGCCTTGACCACGCGCTTGGGCGTATCGAGCAGGCCCTCGCGGCTCGGGTCCTCGCCCGCCCACAGCAACAGCGTGCGCACGGCCTCCTCGGCCTGTTCACGGCTAACCGGGCGGGACTTGGCGTCGTCGCTCATCGGGACGGATTCCTTGGTGGAAGCAAAGGAGTCATTGTAGTGGGAGCCGACCTTGTCGGCGATCCCGCGGCAGCGGGCCGGATCGAGGCAAGCACCCATCGCCGCTGAAGCGGCTTCCCACAGGAGCGGCTCCCACCGGGTTATTGGTCTTCGGGCGGGGGAGTGGGGGTGGTGTCGGCCTCGGCCTCGGCGTCATCCAGGCCGGGCGCCAGTTCGAGCAGGACTTGCGATTCGTCCGCGCCCAGCGATTCCACGCCGCGCAGCTTGCGTTCGATGGCGCGGGTGCGGATGCCGGCGCTGTCGATGCTGTTTCGTACCGTATCCAACTGCTTACGGGTTTTCTCCAGCACCGTGGCGAACTTGCCGAACTCGTTCTTCACCGCCGCCAGCACGTGCCAGACCTCGGACGAGCGCTTTTCGATCGCCAGGGTGCGGAAGCCCATTTGCAGGCTGTTGAGCAGGGCGGTGAGCGTCGTCGGACCCGCCACCGTGACGCGGCACTCCCGCTGCAATTGCTCGGAAAGGCCGGGGCGGCGGATCACTTCGGCGTAGAGGCCTTCGGTGGGCAGGAAGAGAATCGCGAAGTCGGTGGTGTGCGGTGGCGCGATGTACTTGCTGCGAATGCGCTTGGCTTCTTCCCGGACGCGCAGTTCGAGCGCCTTGCCCGCCAACAGGGCGCCTTCGGCATCGGCCGCGTCCTGGGCGTCGAGCAGGCGCTGGTAGTCCTCCACGGGGTACTTCGCGTCGATCGGCAGCCAGACCGGCGTGCCTTCCTCGGTGCCGGGCAGGCGGATGGCGTATTCCACGCGCTCGCTCGAACCGGGCACGGTGGCCACGTTGGACGCGTACTGTTCGGCCACGAGGATCTGTTCGAGCAAGGCGCCCAGTTGCACTTCGCCGAACGTGCCGCGGGTCTTCACGTTGGTCAGCACGCGCTTCAGGTCGCCCACGCCGGCGGCGAGCGCCTGCATTTCGCCCAGTCCGCGTTGCACGGCCTCCAGCCGCTCCGACACCAGCTGGAACGACTGGCCCAGCCGTGTCTCCAGGGTGGACTGGAGTTTCTCGTCCACGGTGGCGCGCATCTGTTCGAGCTTGGCGGCGTTGTCCTGCTGGATCGCGGCCAGCCGTGTTTCCAGGGTGGCGCGGACATCGCCGAGGCGCTTTTCGTTCTCGGCGGTGAGCGCGGCGAAACGCTGGTCGAGCACCTCGCCGAAATGCTTCAACGTCAGCGCGGATTCCTCACGGGTCTTGCGCGAATCGTCGGCCAACCCCTGGCGCAGCGATTGCAGGCCGATGTCGGTGCGCTCTGTGAGCTGGTCCAGGCGGCGGCCGAAGCCTTCGATACGCTCATGCTGGCGGTCGGCGGCGATCTGCAGTTGTTCCTGCACGTGGCCGCGGAATTGCCCGAAACTTTCGCCCAGTTCCCCTCGGCCCGCGCGCTGTTCTTCGCGGATGACGCCTTCCAGCCGGCGGTTGTCCTCGCGCAGCGCATCGAGGCGAAGCGCGCTGCCATCGTCTTGCCTGCCGCGGGAAAGCAGGGCGATCAGCAGGCCCAGGCAGGCCAGCGCGACGGCCAGCAGGGCGATCAGCAGGATGGTTTCGAGCGTCATGGAGCGAGAGGGTACCTGTGTTGGGAGGCCCCTGGCGAAGCCGTCGCCGCTGAAGCGGCTCCCACAGGAGGCGTCGTCAGAGACTGGCGGGTGCGCGTCTCAGAGCGTGCGATTGCCGACGATGACGACATCGGCCGGGCGCTTGGCGAACAAGCCCACGGTGACCACGCCGACGATCTGGCTGAGATCGGCTTCCAGTTCCACCGGGTTGGTGATCCGCCAGCCGTGCACGTCGATGATCCAGTTGCCGTTGTCGGTTACCACGCCGTCGCGCCATACCGGGTTGCCGCCGCGGGCGACGATCTCGCGTGCCACGTGGCTGCGCGCCATGGGGATCACTTCGATCGGCAGCGGGAACTTGCCGAGCACGTCGACCAGCTTGCTCGCATCCACGATGCAGACGAAGGTGTCCGACGCGGCGGCGACGATCTTCTCGCGGGTGAGTGCCGCGCCGCCGCCCTTGATCAGGCGCTTGTGCGGGTCGCATTCGTCGGCGCCGTCGACGTAGAGGTCGAGCCGGCCGGCGGCGTTGAGATCGATCACGTCGATGCCGAGCTTGCGCAGGCGTGCGCTGGAGGCTTCCGAGCTGGATACGGCCGCCTTGATGCGGTCGCGGTACTGCGAGAGCTCGTCGATGAAGAAATTCACCGTGGAACCGGTACCCACGCCGATGATCCCGTCCTTGAAGCCACCATCGCCGACGAAGCGGAAGGCGGCGGTTTCGGCGGCAAGGCGTTTCTCGTTGTCCTGGCTCATGACTTTTCCAGTTTCAGGATGAAGTCCCAATCGCCCTTGGCCACGGGCATCACCGACAGGCGGTTACCCTTTCGCACGAGCGGCATGTCGACGAGTTCGTCGTATCCCTTCAGTTCCTCCAGCGAGATCGTGCGTGTGAGTTTGCGCTCGAACTTCACGTCGATCAGCACCCAACGCGGTTCCTCGCGCTTGCTCTTCTCGTCGTAGTACTTCGACTTGGGGTTGAACTGGCTCTCGTCCGGATAGGCGGGCGAGGCCACCGTGGCGATACCGACGATGCCAGGGACCTCCGTGTTGGAATGGTAGAAAAAGACCTTGTCGCCGACTTTCATGCCGTCGCGCATGAAATTGCGCGCCTGGTAGTTGCGCACGCCGTCCCAGGGTTCGGTGCCTTTGCGCTTGAGATCGTCGATGGAGAAGGTGTCCGGCTCGGACTTCATGAGCCAGTATTTCATGCGTCGGCGCCCGTGCAGTCGATCAGTTCCTTGTCGGTCGCGATGTAGTCGAGCGAGATGTCCCACTCGGCGGTCTCGATCGCGTCCAGTTCCTGGAAGGCGTAGCCGACGCCGACCAGCAAGGGCCGTGCCGGACGGGGCTGCCCGCGGAGGAATTCGAAGCTGCGGTCGTAATAACCACCGCCGAAGCCGAGGCGGTTGCCACGCCGGTCGAAGCCCAGCAGCGGCACCAATACGAGGTCGAGCTTGCTCGCCTCGATGATGCGTTCGGCGGCCTTCGGCTCGGGAATGCCCATTTCGTTGGCCTCGACGTCCTCGCCGGTGGTCCAGGGCGCGAACGTGAGCCGGCGCTTGCCGCCCGACTTGGTGACGATGGGCAGGTAGAAGGTCTGGCCGCGTTCTGCCATGGGCGCGATGGCGAGGTTGAGCGGCAGTTCGCCGCCCGTGGCCCAGTAGCCGGCCACGTGCTCGTCGGTGAGGAATTCGGGCAACTGCTCCAGGGACTGGCGCAGTCCCTGTGCCGCGGCGACGCGCTCCGCCGGCTTCAGCTGGCGGCGGCGCTGCACGAGGTCGGCTCGCAGTTCACGTCTCTCGGGTAGCTTTGACATGGGTCGTTCAGCCGAACGGCACAGGCAAGGTTGCCGTCGAGCCGTCCCCTCCGGTGCCGCGGAGGGGACGCTGACCGGTCTGGAACCGGCCGGCCGGGGAAATAAGGAGGCGTTCTCCGCGATGCCGCTGCGCACCAAACGACCTTGATCCAAAGGATCAGGTGGGAGGGCTACGCAACTTCAAGGCTTTCCGTACGAGGCGGACATGCACAACAGTCGCGAAAAGCCGACCCGGGGTCGTATGTAGGAACAAGGCAAATGTAAAGTGCGCTGGCGAACACCGCAGGGAACGCCCGTCGCTATTTTACCGATGCGTCGAGCAGACCATCAAGCTTTCTTCGCAGGGAGGCCAGTCCGTCGGTCAGCACCTGTTCCTGCGAGTCGTGCTCCTTGCGCAGCGTGAGGAGCTCGTGAGCGATGCTCACGGCCGCCAGGACGGCGACCCGGTCGAATCCGGGAGCCTTCGCGTTCGATTTCAGCTCGCGCATCTTGCCGTCGAGGAACTGGGCGGCGGCGATCAGCCCGGGGCGTTCTTCCGGGGCGCACGCGATATGGAACTCGCGGTCGAGCAGGCGCAGGGATACCGGTTCGCTGGCGGTGGCATTCATGAGAGGTATCAGCCCGTGTTCTCGAGCGCCTTCAGGCGCTGGATCATCGCTTCCACACGGCTGCGCGCCTGTTCGTTGCGCGCCATCAGCCCTGCACGTTCGTTCGCCAGCTGTTCCTGGCTATGCCGCAGGCTGCGGTTTTCCTCGGTCAGCCGGCGGACGGTATCGACGAGCCGGTCGAGCGTCGCGCTCAGGGCTTCCAGTTCGGTCTTGAAGGCATCCGGGTTCGTCATGCGCGGACTATATAACAGGATGTCGGGCCTTGTGGGCGGCCCGTGAAGGCGAAGGCGCCAGCGGCGTGAAGTCGCCTGCATTAGACTTCGGTTTCGCGTATCCAGGAGTAGCCGTCATGTCGGCCAACCAGACCGTCGATCCGGAAGAGATCGCCGAGCTCATCGCCCGCTGCAAGCTGTCCGTCTCGGTCAGTGAATTCCATGGTGCCCTGGTGGGTTATCTCAGCGCCGGTGGGCACTTCCCGCACGGCTCCGTGCTGGGGGCCCTGCAACTCGAGCCCGACCCGGAGCCGAGCGACAAGGAAATGGCCATGCTCACCCGCCTGCGGCATCAGACCGAGGAATGGCTGGCCGACCCCGAGTTGACTTTCTCGCCCTGGCTGCCCGACGACGACGCGCCGATCCCGGAACGCGCCGAGGGCCTCAGCGAATGGGTCGAGGGTTTCCTCGGCGGCTTCGGCCTGGGCGGTTCGGTGGAGGTCAACCGGGGCATGAGCGACGATGCGAAGGAAGTCCTGCAGGACATGGCCGGCATCGCCACGGCGGATTTCGAGTTCGATGCGGATGACGACATCAACGACGAGAGCTTGATCGAACTCGAGGAATTCGTCCGTGCCGGTGCCATGCTGTTGCACGCCGAGCTGAGCCGCGCGTCCCGACCGGCCAACGACACCCTGCATTGATCGCCGCGGCCGAGTACGCCCGGCGCCGCCGGGAGCTGATGCGCATGGCTGGCGAGGACGCGGTGCTGATCCTCGCCGCGGCCCCGGAGCGCATGCGCAATGCCGACGCGCCGTGGCCTTACCGGCAGGATTCCGATTTCCACTACCTCACCGGGTTCGACGAGCCGGAGGCCGTACTGGCCTTGCTCCCGGGCCGCGCCCACGGTGAAAGCGTGCTGTTCTGCCGCGAGCGCGACGCCGACCGCGAACGCTGGGACGGCGAGCGCATGGGCACCGACCGCGCCGCGCGCGAATTGCGCCTGGACGACGCCTTCCCGATCGACGATATCGACGACATCCTCCCGGGCATGATCGAGGGCCGGGCGCGCGTGTACTGCCATTTCGGCCAGGAACCCGACTTCGATGCCCGCCTGCTCGGCTGGATGCGCCGCTTGCGCACGGCCCGGGGTGGCGGCGTCGTACCCAAGGACCTGGTGGCCCTGGGTCATTTGCTGCACGACCTGCGCCTGTTCAAGTCACGTGACGAACTGGCCCTCATGCGCCGTTCCGGCGAGGTGGCCGGTGCGGCCCACCTGGCCGCGATGGCCATCGCCCGGCCCGGCGTGGCCGAGTACGAGGTGGAGGGCGAGATCCTCCGCACCATCCGCAGCCGTGGCGCGGTGCCCGCTTTTCCACCCACCGTCGCCGGCGGCGCCAACGCCTGCATCATGCATTACCAGGCGAACCGCGCCACCTTGAAGGACGGCGACCTGCTTCTGGTCGACGCGGGTGCGGAGGTGGACTGCTACGCCTCCGACATCACCCGGACCTTTCCGGTCGGCGGGCGGTTCAACAAGGAACAGCGCGCGCTCTACGACATCGTGCTCCAGGCCCAGTTGGCGGCGATCGACGCGGTACGCCCCGGCCGCTCGTTCGGCGATGCCCACGACGCCGCCGTGCGCGTCATCGCGGAAGGCCTCTGCGCGGTGGGCATCCTACGCGGCGGCGCCGACCGGATCATCGCCGAAGGCAGCTACAAGACCTATTTTCCGAGCAAGACGGGCCACTGGCTCGGCCTCGATGTCCACGACGTGGGCGATTACCGCATCGACGGCGAACCGCGCGTCCTCGAAGAGGGCATGGTCGTCACCGTGGAGCCGGGGATCTATGTGCCGCTGGACGATAAGCGCGTGGACGAGCGCTGGCGCGGCATCGGCATCCGGATCGAAGACGATGTGGCGGTGACCAAGGGCGCCCCGGAGGTGATGACGGCCATGGTGCCGAAGTCGCCCGAGGCCCTGGAGCGCTGAACCGAGCCTGTGGAGCCAGCAGACTTGTGGGAGCCGCTTCAGCGGCGATCCCGCGGCAGCGGGCCAGGTCGAGGCAAGCACCCATCGCCGCTGAAGCGGCTCCCACCAGGGCTGAGGGATGCTCTACTTCAAGTCCCCTCGCGCTTCGACACCGGCTCGCGCGCACGGCTCGCCTCGTCGTCCGAATGCACCTCGAACCACACCGCATTGAGGATGCCGAAGGTGCAGGCCAGCCCCAGGCCGAGAATCCAGGCGAAATACCACATGGCGTTGCTCCTTCAGTACAGGTTGTGCGACTTGCGCACGTGTTCGAGGGTGACGCGGCCGCGCATCACGCGATACACCCAGCCCGTGTAGAGCAGGATGAGCGGGATGAACACCACGGTGACGCCGAGCATGATGAGCAAGGTGCCGCGACTGGACGACGCGTCCCACACGGTAAGGCTCGACGCGGGGTCCAGCGACGACGGCATCAGGAAGGGGAACAACGCGAGCCCGGCCGAAAGGATCGTGCCGGCGACGGCCAGGCAACTGGAGAAGAAGCCGCCAAAGCCGCGCCGCCCGACGAACAACTGCACGCCGAGCGCACCGGCGAAGGCGAGTACCGGGGCCGCCCAGAACGCGGGATGGGTCATGTACCCGGTGAACCACGACGCGCCCACCGCCACCTGTTTCGCCAGCGGATTGGACAATCCGCCCGCCACCACCGGTCCGGAGATCGCGTAACCGGGAATGCCGTAGGCGAGCCACACGCCGGCCAGCACGAACAGGACGAGGTAAACGAGCGAGGCGATGCGCGCGATCTTCGCCGCACGCTCCGCGATGACATGGTCGGCCTTCATCGCCGCCCAACTCGCGCCGTGCGCCAGCAACATGCTGAGGCTGACCAGCCCGGAAAGCAGCGCGAACGGACGGAAGAGGCCGAAGAAGCCACCTTCCCAGGACATGCGCAGGTCGCCGTCGTAGCGG